>Ga0114930_10000256_pt1 | contig 58616 bp, 52 predicted proteins | sample AnhtaG_FD_87300 | JGI IMG/M metagenome (GOLD analysis project Ga0114930, IMG submission 87300) | Deep subsurface microbial communities from Anholt, Denmark to uncover new lineages of life (NeLLi) - Anholt_01485 metaG | ecosystem: Environmental > Aquatic > Marine > Oceanic > Sediment | place...
AAAGTCACTGTAATTTAACGCTCTATCTCTAAGCAATAAAAGGGCACTCTCTCAAACCTGAGGCAGTGCCCTTTTTCTTTATTCAATTTTTTAGATCCGTCTTACTTTCAACATCTGTTGATACCATAATTGAGGCGTTAACTTGCTTGTGATATATCCTAACAAATGCTTTTAGAAATTCCTCTCCCTCTGGAAAGACGCTGATCCTGGGATTGCTGAAGTGGAGGATGCCAAAAAGAGGCTGGCTGGTTTACATGGAAAGTAATGAGGCGAGTAGAAACCAGTCAAAAAAACCTATCACCCAAAGCCCCCCTTTAATCCTGGGCAGGTCAGGAGAGGTACCCATGTTTTCGATTCATGCAACAAAGCCGAGCGCCTCTTGCCTATTTCTTATCTTCTGATTTATACGGCCCTGCCCAGGCACGAAAGTCTTCACCGATTTTCAATCCTTGTTTTTTAAGGGACTTAAGTTCTTCAAAAACATTCATGAACTCGGGGCCTGGTGAGGAGGCGAGTACGCCCTGTGCCACCAACCATATATTGTTGGCTCCGTCCCAGATTGGATATTCAACATCGAAAGTCACACGTGGAGGAACGCCCTGGCGATCTCTGTAAGGCCGGGGCTCCATCCTAATAAATTTCCATCCCTCTTTCCTGGTCAGGTAGATATAGTCGGTAAGTTGGATCCGGGTATCTCCCTTGCGAATCAAGAAAGTGATGTCTGTAGGGTAAGGTGCATGGAGTGATTCTTGTTTGGAGGCCAAGTGACTGATAACAGCAGTATTGCTTGCATCCCAATCCTGGATCAGGTGTCCCTTATGCTCATACGCGGCCATATATTTGAGGTCAGAAGTCTCTAAGTACACGCTTAAATACCACGTACAGTCACATTCCTCCGGTAACCAGCTGTCAGGAACTGGGTTCGGAACTGGTCCCGGGTCAGAGCCCCACTTCAGCTCGAAACGACTCATGGCATAGTTCTGAGTACTTTTGTCAGTTACGGCAAATAACCACCTTAACAGGTTTTTTCTTTCTCTCTTCCATTGCCGCCAAACAGCCTCTAAAAGGTCTCTACCATGAATTGCCTCACCCGGTTGAGACCACCCGCTTAATACTTGCTGAACTCCTGTCCGTGCTTCAGGCCAGTTCTTGAGAATATGATACGCAACCCTACGCATTTTCTCGCTATCTGGATCTTCACTCTTTTCCATGGAGTTTCCAGCTTCGTTGGAGCTCAACTCAAGATAGAGTGATTCAATGTCCGCCGGGCACCAAAGTCGAGCTTCGATATGGGGCGAATCGTAAAGGCTTTGTCCCAGCGCTAAGGGTGTGAGGGTCAGAAAAGCGCATAGAATGAGAAGTAAAGGCGTGACTTTTACCATGGGTTCCTCAAAGTATTTTGTCGTTGAGAAGGATACGGACATTGATGTCTCCCTCGCCCTGGGTAACCGTGTGCTCGATCTGCTCCCGTACACGAATCATCTCGATGGACTCTGTTCCCTCAATTCTTCCCCACATTCTGACTAAAAAGGTGTTGGCTTGAATCTCAATGGTATCTAAAATCAAAGGATGATTCTGCACTGAGTTGATAAGTTCATTGCCCAAATTACCGGCGTCCCCATAAAAAAGCGCATAAAGGGCGGCTTTTCTCCGGGCATTTTGATCCATCTGGCTCGCAGTTTCTGTCTCTATCCCCTTCAATGCAAATGATCCTCGGTCTTCGCTGGTTTGGTCAATGCTGTTCTGCGTATCATCCATCTGGGATAGGTCTATGGCTACTAAGCTGTCACCAGTACTGATTGGAAGGCCCGAGTGCCCGTTGTCATTCTCTTTCACCAAATACACATTGATTCCAGCTTCCTTTGCTTCGCTGCTGCTATCAATCGCATTTAATTCCTGTACTTTTTTCAAAATCTCTGGCCAAAGGGAAACGACCTGGTTCTGGTAATCAGCTTCTGGTGGATGAAAGTGAAACCAGTTTTCCGTTTTGGTCAGAACTTCGAATTTATCCTTGCTCTTTTCATCCTGACTGGTTGGCTCGAGAATCCAGGAAACGACACCACCTTGCGAATCAGTGAAGCTTCCTGCCAATGTCAGGCCAAAGAAAGGCAGCGGCATACCAAAAGCCTCCACGCCTAGAAACGATGTGAACTCATCCCAGGTCTTCTCATCGGGAAACATCGCCTTCAGCTTTTCGGGATAAAGAACGGGTTTGCCGGCCTCTCCCATTTCAGCTATCAAAGCGTCAGTGATGTTGCTCTTTCGATAGGATCGACTGGGCACGCCCTCTTCATCTTCACTGCCTGGAAAAATTGAGAATGAGTAGGTGAGATCATCAAAATTGAATGTAAGACTACAGGCCTCCTTGATTATTGGCGCTGTACCGTTACCCTTCTCAACGTCTAGTATCTTGTAATTGTCCATCAGGGCGAGGGAATAATACTCGAGATCGTATATCGTTTGGCCAATTCCTTCGTATTTGTTAGGCTGCTTACCTCGTTTGAAAAGGGCCGTGCCAGATGCTTCAATTTTCCTCTTTTTTTCCTCCCCCAACCCGCCAAAATCATTTTTGAAATGTACGTCCATCGTATAACGGAAACTCATTCTCCACTCTTTAACACGCAAAAGCTGTTTGGTCCGCTCAATGATATGAGGCTCAGTATCCGTTGTGAACAAAGGATTTGCGCTTACTTGTAGCAAAGCGGTTATAAGCAACACACACAGCAATAGTTCTACACCTAAGAAAAACCGGCTTAATTTTTCTGTAATTCTAGAGTATTTCATGAATATCTTGATTTGGGCGATCGATTCTATTCGGTTTTTGGAATCATGATTACAATCTCTGTTGTCATGTCCTTGCCCAGAGAATGCCATTCCGGAAGGTTTTCGTTTTCCTGGATCATAACCTGAAGCTTTGACATGACTTCAGCCATCCCTAAATCCTTCTCGCCTTTATATAAAATCCAGCCCCCGTACTGTTCGTAAAGAGACCAGTCGGAAAGTTTCTCGCGATACCATTGTCTGACCTCGGCCGGAGGCTTAGAAGTCGCAAAACGATAGCCGACATCTCGACTGCCATAGGCGAATGTCGCCTCTGGATAAATGGGGATCCCTGCTGCTTTAATTATTTTCGCATCTTCGGCAGAAAGTTCTGCTGTATACACATTCATATTTAAAAGAATCAAAAGTCCTACAAAAATAAATACCCATTTTTTCATGCAATTCCTCCTGTGATTATCACAATAATAATACACTAGTTTTATTATAAGTCAACTAAAGGGATTCGCTATAAACTCCAGATGATCAATCCGTTCTGTTTCAGCGCTGTTCTTGCCAAACGGGATCAATTAGGTTTACTATGAATTACGGTATCTGTAGCTTACGAAATCAGCAAGAGTGTCCGAATTATTTGACGACATACAATATTTTGAGAAGGCTCTAATTTCTCAGGCATGACTTACCTCCTTTTTTTTTGGTGCCGCGGCTGCGGCGGTTTACTTCTTTAAGTCCTCAAAAGGTCCTCTGAGGTTATGGGTTTCCTGTATGCTCTCTTGAGCGAGCAAGCCCGCTCAATATCATCCCAGACGGCGCAGGGGCTTTTTATGCAGCCGATGTCTGCCTCTGGAAGGAATTCAAGTTTGGGGTCTCTTGCAATTATGAGCTCCCTAAGGATTTTGCTGGCAGCCATAAAAAACGGACAGATGTTTTCGCTTAGCTCTGACATTTTTAACCTCCCTTTTTTTATAAATTGTCTATTGATGCTCGAACTTTAAAGATAAATCTCTAGCGACACCCTCCGCAGCAGCATAAGCAGTATGAGCAGTTGACCGGTCACATTTTTGACCTTTACGTTTTTCCTTCCCCGGATGAATTAAATTTCTGTATCCTCTTGCCAGTCCTGCCAGCTCAGCAGTCTCTTTGTCAATAATTATTAGTTTTGCAGCCACTTCAATGTACCATTCAAATGTCCAATTATTAAGCCCTCTTCTTGGCCTTCTATCAAATTCCCCTTCTTCTAGAAGAGCTAAAATAGCATCATCTAACTGTGTTTGTTCTCTTTTTTCTAGCGCCCACAGCAATAAAGCCTCAATAACTGAACCTGCTAGAACAGTTGCCGCCTTCCACTCAGAGTTGGAGAGCGCTCGAACAGTATTGCTCATGTCATTTTCAAGATTAAGCTGAAAACTTTCATCTTCAATAAACCTCAATTTAGCTGTGTCTTTGGACGGATATTCATCTGGGCATTTCACTAACACGTTACGTATAGGAGAGATAGGATTAATAAAGCCAAGTCCTCGGAAAGTACTGAGAGGAAAATCACGAGTTCTCCAATCTTCAATAGCTGCCTTGAGGGCAGCAAGAGCTGTTTGCAGTTCTATATACTCATCCCCAATAATAGTTATTAATTCTTCTGGCAATTGTTCTACTAGGTTAGTGATAATAGCACATTCAACAGAGCTGCCTCGAGACAGGGCAAAGCTCTTGTTGTCTTTCGCTGCAGGGAAGATTTTATCAATAACACCAACTATTTGGCTTGGAACGACTTTTGGCATCTATCCCTCCTTTCACTGCATCCGGATATAATCTATATAGACTTAGGAGCAAAGTCAACACAGAGAGACTTATCTCCGTGTCACCGATTTGTCACAGAAATGTCACAGAAATTGCTAAAAGCTGCCTAAAATTGCATACGGATGCCAAAACGGAAAGAGACAGAAAGCTGGGATTTTATCCAGGGGTAACGGGGGAAATAAGATGGTAGCGGGGGCTGGATTTGAACCAGCGACCTCCGGGTTATGAGCCCGACGAGCTACTTGATTAATTATTGACATATGCCCCTAGGCCAAATATGTGCCAAATAATCTGTAAAATAGCTGAAACTGCAGATCTAAAATACAAAAGATCTGTGTTCTATGTCCAAATTTGTGGACAATTTGTGGACAAAATCGCTTAAAATGACTCAGTTTAGTTGACTCAGGCTAAAACTAAGGAGAATTTTACAGAGGAAATCCCCGTTTTCAGAGGGAAATGCCTTGTTTTCCTTTAAGCACCAATGTCATGGACAATCAATTAGAAAGTCGAAACTTCATCCGAATGGATTATTATGAGGCGGGTTTGGGCGAGTTGGCCGGGCGTTTAATTAGTCATTTCACTTCCTCTATATTGATCTCCTCCTCCATCAGTCCGTACGATTGTCTCTTGGATCTTCTCCTTCTGGATGCATCCCCGGTGGACCTCCTAAAATGCGATGGCTTTTTGGCTAAAAACCTGATATACATACCTTCGGCAACTATCTGCCGGCAGAAAAATAACTGAATCGGAGAGGAGGAAGAAATGGGATTAAAGCGGAAGCAACTGCTAATGCGGCAAAAGGGATATTTTGAACATAAACTGCAAGATCGGCTGTCTTTCCTGTCTGGGAAGGGGAGCAAATCTCCAAAGGCCGACAAAGATACTCTCGTTAGAAAATTGCAGGCGAATATCAGGGCCGTGGATAAAAGGCTGAGGCTGATTGCCGACAACGAAAAGAAAACGGAAGAAATGGCAAAGATAAAGGCGGAAAGGGCGGCAACCCCCCAGAAAAAACAAGAAGGCGGTAAAGGCGAGAAGCCTAAGAAAGCCTCCGAAGAGGGAAAGGGGAAAAAGATAAAGGCGGAAATGAAAGCAGCCCATCCGAAAGCACCGGAAGGCGGAAAAAGCCAGAAAACGACGGAATCCTCCGAAGAAGGCAAGGCAACAATGAAAAAGAAAGTAGAAGAAACGAGGGAGGAACTGGCAGGCCAAGTGAAGGCAGATAAATAATTAAAAAAAATACGGCAAATACAGGGACACTTTTCAGGTCTATTTCGATATTGGCCTAAAAAAGTCACAGGTTTTTCACGGCAGCCAAGCTGTCAAATCAATTGGGGAGGGGTGTAGATATGTCAGCTCCTTGTGTTAAAAAAGCTCAGTTAAATTAACTCAGGCTAAAAAATAAATCAGGGTTTTACTAAGGGAAAGTGGCACGCCTGGCAGGACTCGAACCTGCGGCCTATGGATCTGGAGTCCATCGCTCCTTCATATACTGTAAAAATGATGTTGTATTTGAGACCGGGCATATAACTAAAGAAAAGGTGCCCTGGGGGGACACGGCTGTGTACCCCTGCTGGCAGGTACCTCCATCTAGATACCCACCAGAAGTGCCTGTTTCAGCCCGAAAATAGCACTCTATTGGTTACCTATTCTCACTTCATCTTATATGCCACTAATTCTTTATAGCCGCTTTCTTTTTGCATCTGTCAGACATCCTTTTTGTAGCTTACAAAATAACATAAAGTGTCCAGGAGGGCCTGACATACCTACAATAATATTAGACAGCGAATATTCATCTAGTACTGAAATTGGTTATGTGGAAAATTTGCCGTATAACACTTTTTTTGTATGGTTATCTTAATTACTGCTTAATATTAATTTATTTAAAATATATAAATGTTTAGATGGTTATATATTGCCGTATAACCAGCGAAACAGATAAATGGTTAGACAACAATACTACAAGAATATAGTTACCACAAATAAACAATGCAATATTAATATTTTGTTGAGAATGTAAATTTATTTAAACAGAAAAATTAATTTGAATTCTCTTTTTGCTAGGTGCTTTTTGCTTTTCAATACCTTGCCCCTTAGTTTCAACCAGTGGTCGTAACCGGCTACTTTTTCAGTGAAATCGGAATTTGATGTTGCCTATCAAATTAATTTTATACCGTCATCTTCGATCGTTATAAGTCTTTTTTTGAAAAGGGCGCCTATCGCTTTTTTGTAGGTTTTCTTACTCACACCGAATATCTTGTAAATAATTTCCGGGGGACTTTTGTCTGTAACGGAGACAAATCCATCGTGCTGTTTTATCAATTCTAAAATTTTTTGTGATAGGTCATCAACTTTTCCATAGCCCGGTTTTTGTAAAAGCAGGTCTATTTTGTCGTCTTCTCTTATATTCTTAATATATCCCTTAATTTTCTGTCCTGTCTCTAAGGTTTGAAAAATATCGTTCTTATAAATTAAACCCATGTGTGTATTGTTTATAATAGCATTGTAACCAATTTCTGTTTCGTCACAAATCAAAAGGTCAACTTCTTCTCTAGGTTGAAAATCTATGGGAGCTATACCCAGATATTTATTTAATTTAGTCGAAGCGGCAATCCGCTCACTTTTTTCATCAAAATAAACATACACCACATAAGATTTTCCCTTTATCAATTTTTGCTTTTGTTCACGAAACGGCACAAGCAAATCTTTTTGTAAGCCCCAATCAAGAAAAGCGCCAACCGCGGAGACCGAAACCACTTTTAATTCAGCAAATTCACCGACCATGGCATATGGTTTTTGAGTTGTGGCAATAATACGATCTTCCGAATCGAGATAAATAAAAACCTCAATGATGCTGTCGGGGAGGCAATCTTTTGGCACATATTTTTTGGGAAGCAATATTTCACCAAATTCTTCTCCATCGAGATACACTCCAAAATCAACTTCCTTTACAACCCTTAGATTGTTTAATCTTCCTATTTCTAACATGTATAAGTAATCCTTTTAAATTTATTGTATGTGCGTATATTTATGTATAAAATCTCCTTGTTGGTAAATAGTATGATATGCCTCTTTTAACTTCTCATCTATTTCTCTTCCCTTAGAGTCAAAATAAATTACACACAAATTTTCTTCCTCTGATTGTATCTCCATCTGAACTCTATGCATTATGTCCTGCATATGCATTCTGAAAATTTCTACCTGGGAAATGTTTCCAGTTTTATCTCTATTATTAATAGTCACAGTATAAATCAACTTAATAAATTCACACCGGCAAAGCAGCTTAATAGCAGTTTCAACATATTTTTTTAGCAAAGCGTCAGGATGATTTCTTAGAAAGTAATAAGGTTTATCTTGTGAGATAGGTGTCTTGTTTTTTCGAGATTTATAAAGAGACCAAAGGTAGCTCCATTTTACTTCTTTATCTGGGGCTATTTTTAACATAGATTCTTTTAAATCACATAGTTCATCTCTCAACCATTTCCAATCAGCTGCATCTGCTATAATTGACGCCTTGCAATAATCTGGATTTATTTGTATAAACTTGTCTGTCCTATCTCTTCTATACTCTCCTGCCTCATCAGAAAAAACAAAAAAAGTGGACATTTTATTATTTAATGAGAATTTCTCTCCCCTTCATCCGTCTATCTCAGTGAGGCGTTTTCCGGCGAGGAGCCGTCATTTCCACGTCGGGAAGCCGGGGCCGGTAGCTATTCCTTCAACCCTGCCAGCCTCTCCTTCGCATCCTCAACCTCAGCAATACCAGGGTCAGCGTCCTTCCTTAAGGGCATTCCGATAGGCACTCCAGAGGGAGAGGAATTTCTCATAACACTCTATGGTTTTGGCTGTGTTGTCCCGCTGTTTATAGTTTTTTTCCGAGTTTTCATTTCACAGGTCCTAAATATCTATCCAGCCAATCAAGCGCTTCTTTGATGAGTTGAGTTTTGGGCACAAAATGTCCAGCTTCATAAACTGCGTGACGTTTATGCTCCGCTGGTGTGCCGAGTAGCTTAAACATCGGGATTTGCGATGTTTCATAAGGGAAATAGTGATCATATTGTCCATTCAGCATCAGCACCGGAATTTTTATTCGAGAAACGAAATTAAAAGGATCCACTTCTGGTAGCTTTCTCTGAAATCTCAATCCAGCAATATTAAGAATACCTACCTTAAAACGCTTTTCAACGGCAAGCATTAATCCTCCCAGTCTACCTCCCCAACTCAATCCATAATATGCTAGTTTATCAGTGTCGATGTCTTTTCGGCTTTCCAAATAGTCAATAGACCTTCCAAGATCTTTTGCCCATTGAATTACATGTTCTTTGTAAAAGTTCGTTTCATCCGGCATACTAGAGTTAAGATCGTCTCCCCTTTCATAAGTGCTCTTATATATTGGAAAAATCACGGCCCGGCCACTTTTTATGATAAAATCATAGCTTTGAAACTGAAGAGATTCAATAGTTTCACTGGATCGTAGAAAAAAACCACCATCACCTGGAAAATATACAATAGCCTGATAAGGTGGGTTGCCAATTTTAGGCAGGAAAAGATAGGCAATGACACGCTCGCCTCCGTAAGCTGCATCAAAGGAAATCTTTTCCTTTATGAAGTCTTCATCCTGGTCATCAACAGATTCGGTTGTGCTATTCAATTCTGTTTTATCATACCTGTACATGCCCATATAAATATTGAAGATTTCATCAGAAACAGGTTCTTCCTTCATAAAGTCACGGTAAGGAAGTTTTATGGAGATTTTCAGAGTTTCTAAGTTTTCATCCTTTCCCAGGTACTTTATACAGCGAAATCCATTAGTTGAAGATCGATCAAAGGGTGGTTGTGAGTATGCCCAGTTGAAAGTATAAACTTGATCATTCCATCCCCCGCCCAGAATATATCGATTATCCTCTCTTTCGTTCCAACACCATTCCCGAACATTCCCTGCCATATCGTATGTTCCATAAGAAGTTATACCCTGATGACTGCCCACTGGAGAAGGACCGCTACCATTAAAATTGCTGAGAGGGATAATATATTTACATTGATGGGGATCGGCAGCTCTGTCCCAATGATATACAGTTGGGAGACTCTTTTCGGTAAATTCTGCGTAAGCTGCGGCTTCATACCAGCTAATTCCTGTCACGGGATAATCGTCTTGACCTTCAGGATAATCGCTCATTTCCCAAGTGGAAGGGCCTGGTCTTCCGGTTTTATCCTTGAATTCTGCCATGGCTTCTTCCCAGGAGAAAATACGCCCATTTTTTATGAATGTGTGTTTCCAGTACTCTTTTTTTTCGTAGCCCCTATTGTCGATAAACTTCTTAAATTCTTTATTGTTGACTTCATATTTATCAATGAGATATTCATCTATCTTTTGTGTTTCTAAATGATCAAGACCAACTAAACGAAGCCCGAATTCTCCGCCCGGTATCTTTATCATTCCTGGAGGAAGGCTTCCTCTTTCGTCCAATTTTAGATTTATCTCAACAACAGAACTTGAACTGGACATAGTAGCTCCCTCTACAGTTTCAAATCCTTCCTTAACGATTTTCCATCGCTTGTATCCTGGCGAGGTTCTCGCTTTCTCAATTGGTGATCGACCTATATACTCCCAATCGCTATCGATTTCATCATATATATATACATCTGCTCCTGTTGGAGTCGTCTGAAATGAAAAGTATCTCTCTATCCTCGAAAGTAATTCTACAAGGCGAGCTTCTTTAGGAATGTACTTTTCAGCTTCTTTCACTAAACGAAATGCAGAGGTGTAATCTCTATCATCATAAAGTCTGATAACTTCGGGAATAGCCTGTTCCTTTGCCCAGCGGATTTTTACCTGGCGGTTGAAGAACCAAAAGGCAGTGAGACAGATTGCAGCAAAGATAAGAAGAGAAGGGACGGCAACAGTTGGTCTTTTGATGAGGCGGAAGAATGACCGAAGATTGAAAGCGCCCATTTCTTCTGCTCTTAAACTTTCTCGATACTTCTTTAGATCTTTTAATAATTCAGATGCAGAAGAATAACGTGATTCAGGCTTTTTATTTAAGGAATGATTTATGATCTGCTGTAGCTCAGGCGGAATATCAGGATTAAAGGTTTTCAGAGGCTTCGGCTCCTCATGCACAACAGAATAAAGGATAGAGGCTTCCCGATCTCCCATAAACGGCAGTTGACCGCTGAGCATCTCATACACAACCACTCCCAATGACCAGATATCTGAGCGGTCGTCAACTTCCTCTCCTCGTGCCTGCTCGGGCGACATATAGGCTACCGTTCCCAGGGTTGTCCCCGCTCTTGTCAGAAGTGTACCCCCCTTGACTTTGGCCAACCCGAAGTCCATGATCTTGGCCTGGCCTTTATCCGTCACCATGATATTGGCACTTTTGATATCCCGATGAATGATGCCCTTCTTGTGGGCCTCTTCCAGACCTTCAGCAATTTGCATGGCAATTTCAATAGCTTCATCTAACTCAGGCAGGCTTTTCTCAATTTTAGCCTTCAAGCTCTGTCCTTCAACGTATTCCATGGCAATGAAGGATTTGCCTTCCTCTTCGTCGATCTCGTGGATGGTACAGATGTTGGGATGGGAGAGGGCCGCTGCGGCTTGGGCCTCGAGAACGAAACGGACCTTAGCTTCTTTATCCTTGGTCAGCTCTGGCGGCAAAAACTTGAGCGCGACGTTTCGTTTAAGCTTGGTATCTTCAGCCTTATACACGATTCCCATACCGCCTTTTCCCACCACATCGATGATCTTATACTTTCCTGCGAGTTCGGTACCTGACACCATTTCATCGACCGGTCTGAGGATTGTCCTGGTGTGTGATAAAAAAACTTTGTCTCCCGGATGGATGGGTGTTCCGCATTTGCTGCAGAACTGGGAATCATCAATTATTTCAGCCTGACATTTCGGACATTTAATTGACATTGCTGTCCCCTTGATCTAGTCGGCAAAATATTATCAAGGAATATGATTAGAGTCAATTGTAAATTGAGATGGACTTATCCCCGTGTCACAGAAAATGTGTCTGTGGTGTGTAAAAAATGCCTAAACTTGCCTCAAATTGGATACGTTTGATCAAGCTGAAATGAGGTTTTTTTGGAGGAAAACCTGGCACCCCTGGCCAGACTCGAACTGGCGACACACGGATTAGGAATCCGTTGCTCTGATAAAATAAAGTCTGTTTAATTGTTTATATAAGAATGACTTGGGGGAAGCCTTTTTGTTACCTCTTCGGTGGGACTGTCGACTTTTTGTCGTGTTTGTTTGTGAATTTTATCATCCACCTCAGCTATACTAGCGTCAGCGTCCTTCCAGAGCCTCAACCTTACCTGATATAGCCGAGTGAGCGAAGTGTGCGAAGCTGTTCGGGTGTCAAAGATTCATCATTGGATCGGGAAAAGAGCTTTGCCAGTTCCTGGTGTTCGCGCCACTTCTTCTTCAGAAAATTTATATACTTTTCCGAAATATCCGGGTACTTTTTTCTGACGTTGCCGCCATAATGAGGATCTATCCAGCGGTCTACAAGATTAAAGCGCGGGGACTCGTCCCCTTCAGATGTTTTCCCAGACTCAATGTCTAAATTTATCCCCAAACCTGCTATCCATCTCTCATCGATCGCCTGAATCCAGCCACTGAGGACTCCGGTGTGGGAGTCAATGTAGAACTCATCCAGAATAACGGGCCTCGGTTCCCATCTACCTTCTCCCAATAATAATGGGGCAAGCGATTGTCCCTGGACTGTTTCTGCCGGAGGTAGTCCGGCCAGCTCTAGTATTGTAGGCAGTAGGTCTATCATCGAGACCGGTTTGCTAAAGCGCAGGTCAGGTGCTATTCTTCCAGGCCAAATAACTATTAAAGGGATACGATAATTAAATGAATACGCGGAAGCTCCCCATTTTTTAGGCTTCGGGTCTAACAAATTAAAGCCGTGAGATCCGCCATGATCTGCAGCTACGATGAACAATGTGTGCTCCCACTCACCTGAATCTTTCAGTCGTTTTACCAATCGTCCTATCTGGTAATCGTTATGGGCCATTGTTTCGTCATAAAGACCGCGGACAACGTTGAAAAATTCCGTCCTGCCGATCCCGGTTTTCTCGTAAGCCTCTATAGGATAACTCCAAGTGGGGCCTAGAAGCCCTGCTGCTTTAGCCAGTTTCCGCTCCCATTCGTAATATTTTTCTCTCAGCTTGGGCTCGACGTACACACCAGCGAAAGGAGCTGGCGGTTTGAAAGGCCAATGCACGTCCGTAGTCTGGAAGTGCACCCAGTAGGGCTGTCCCGGATAGGGCTCGCGCCATTTCCAGAAATCTTCGTGCAGCACGTCAGATGATCTCGAGTTGGGACTATATTCGGAATCCTGCATGACATCCACGCCTCTTTCGAGGCTGCTCAAAGAACCGGCATAAGCGTTGGCAGTGAAAACAGCTGTCTGATATCCTGCTTGATGTAAGTGTTCTGCCATAGTCACTGCCTGATCCGGCAGAGGATCGGAGTCGGTTTTGTATCCTCCAAGCACGCTGTGGTGAAGTGAGGTCATAAACGAAGGGGTGGAAGGCTTGGTCCATGAGGAATTACTAAAAGCATTTTCTAAGACCGCCCCTTCTTCGGCCAGACGCTCGAGGTTTGGAGTCGTCCGACGGTTATATCCATACACGCTCAGGTAATCTGCCCCCGCACCATCGATGATATAGAAGATTATATTCGGCAAATTAGTGACTCGTTTACCACTGATAGTTGGAGCTTCCCAAAGAGCCACGGTTCCATTTTGATCTGCTGTCGCCTGAAGGGTGAGTGTAATTATTTGGTCTTCATAGTCTGACAGATTGACGGATCGCTGAGCCCAATGTTTTTTGTCGGAGTAAGATTCATTCAAAAGGGTTTTGGAATCGTCCCTGTCCGGTTTAGCATTGATCTGAAAAGTCACAGGCACATCGTCCCTCAACAGCCCTAAACCGATGTCAAGACGACCGCCTTCTGGAACCCGCACCCGGTATGCGAGCTTTACCGGTGTGTGGGCGAAAAGAGCTCGCCGGTAAATTTCATTGCATATCTCTGTTTGGACTCCCACCGAGGTACCGGCATATTTGACCCCTTTGGGAATGACACTCACCGACAGAATATCAAGGTGAGCCGGTTTGTCCGAGCGAACGAGAACAATGAGTTGTTTCCAGGGATCTTCCCAATTTTCCCAGGACCAATCAGCGCGCATCAGGTATGTATGCTCCATGCCGTCGTTGATGATTTTTAAGGACTCGCTTGAAAAGAGGAAAGGATCATGCTCTAGCGCAGTAGATCCTGGCCGCTCGCGCAGGTTGAATCCAATTCGTATCTCATTTATGTTCTCTGATGAACGTGCGCGTACAACAATGTATGCCCAATCCTCACGTTTCCACTCCGGTACTTCGACATAGATTCCGCCCTGTAACAATTGTTTTCCAAACGGATCGACAGAAGCGTTATTGTTACCCAGGAAAAGGCGGAGCGAATCTTCAGTAAGACTTGTTTCAATCGGTTTGTTCTTAGAATCGGGATGGTCGACTGGGATCCACTCCGGCTGTGGCTCATCGAATTGCCACTCGACCGCCGCAGGAACATCCGTAGGAACCTCGGAACCCTCAATCATGGCAGCATCTAGGTGCTCTCTTCAAGATGAAGAGGAAGCTCAGCTGTGAGAAGCGGCTGATCCGATTCCGGACCAGAACAATTAAATACAATCATTATAATGACCAGAGCGAGAAACATCACTCCTTTTGACTTAAACATCATTACCCCTTTTATTGCACATCAAACGGATCAAAGAGAAATTCATGGTTAGTGAATGGTGAGCAAATCTTGACATTGCTGTCCCCTTATATTGGTCGGCAAAAGGATATCAAGGAATCAGAGAGGTGTCAAATCGAAGTGATATGCAGGCTATTGGTTTGTCAACCCAGCCAGCCTCTTCCTGGCATCCTCCACCTCAGCGATACCTTGGTCAGCGTCCTTCCAAAGGTCGAGGGATAAGCCGGAGCGCAATTATTTTTATTCTGACCTTATGGCGTCTACCGGGTTTAAAAGGGCCGCCTTGATCGACTGGTAGGCAATGGTAGAATAGCCGATAACAAACACGATCACAGCCGAAAGCACAAACGTCATGACACTGATCCCTGTCCGATAGGCAAAACTTTCCAGCCAGCGATGGAGGATGATATAGGCGATGGGCAGCGCAATCATGTTGGCGATCAAGATCAGTCTCGTCATATCTTTGCTGATCAGGACAACGATACTGGTCACAGACGCGCCCAACGTCTTGCGTATGCCGATCTCCTTAAACCTCTGCTCCGCCATGAATGAGGCCATAGCATAAAGCCCAAGGCAGGCCACGACGATCGCAAAGATCGTAAAATAAGCGATGATCTTGTTGAGCCTTTCGTCCTTCTGGTACTGCTGATTAAAATTGCTGTCGAGAAAGTAGTAGTCAAAGGGGCGGTCAGGGTCGAATTTTTTCCACTCCGACCGTAGCTGATCCAGCGTTCCCGCAATATTCCCCGGTTTGATGCGGACGGCAATTTCTTCAAAATAGGTTTTTCCATTCGTCAAGAGGAGAGGCAGTATCTTGTCATGCAGGGATCTGACATGGAAATCCTTCACAATCCCGATCACCCTCCGGGGACGGACCTTATCCACCTTGTCACTTTCAAAAAAACCGATCTCCTTGCCCAGAGGTTTATCCCAGCCGTATTTCGCTGCTGCCGTCTCATTTATGATGATGGAATCCTCGGGGTCGGTGGAAAATTCGGTCGAAAAGTTACGGCCTTCTTTTATTTCCATGCTCAGGGTCGCGATCAAATCGATGTCACAGTTTATTCTATGCATGAGTTGGGTTTGTTCGATCGTGTACCCTTCCGGGACAAAGATGGAATAATCCGGATAACTCCCGGGCAGATCCGATGCTGCAGAGACATTTAATACCGTACTGCAGGACTTGAGCGCGGTCTTTATGGCCGGAATCTTATCCCGGATGCTTTGATCCATGAGTGGGATTACGATCACATTTTCCTTGTCAAATCCCGGGTGTTTGTTTTTCATGAAACGGAGCTGACTCAACATGACACTCGTCCCGGAGATGAGGGTGATCGATATGACAAACTGAACTACAACCAGCACGCTCCGAAATCTGGAATTGGCTGCTCCGGCTTTGAGTGAACCCCGCATGACATTCACGGGCTCGAAGGCGGAGAGAAAGAATGCAGGGTAGCTTCCCGCCAGGAGTCCGGCAAAGAGGGTGAAGCCCATGAATGCCGGTATCAGCCAGGGCATCTCGCCAAAGTGGAAGCCGAGTTCGACCCCGGCGATGGAGCTGAAAACCGGCAGCGCCAGCTTGACCAGACCCAAGGCCACCACCAGCGAGACAATACAGTACAGCATGGATTCCGCCAGGAACTGCTTTATGAGCATCCGTTTATCCGCTCCCATCACCTTGCGCAGACCGACCTCCTTGGCCCGGCCGGAAGATCGGGCCGTGGCAAGGTTCATGAAGTTGATGCACGCGATCAGCAGGATAAAAAACGCGATGGCCGAGAATATGTAGACATAGGCGATGTCGCTATTGCCGGGGGTGTCATACCCGAGTTTCGAATGCAGGTGGATATCTGTTATTGGTTGGATAAAAAACGCGATGGACCCGCCCAGCAGCTTCTTAAGAGTCGACAGGTAATTGTCGATGAAGGCCGTGAATTTTCCGGTAAATTCTGCGGGATCCACATTCTTCCGGAGCAGGAGATAGGTGTAGTTATTGAAGTTCGTCCATTCATCGACTTCTCTGTTTCTTATGACGTAAAAGGTTTCGATCGAGCAGAGAGCATCAAATTGCAGATGGGAATTGGCCGGGCAGTTTCCCATGATCCCGGTCACTGTATAATCAAACTGGTTGTTAAGCTTCAGCTGCCGGCCCATGGCGGGCTCGTCACCGAAATATTTACGCGCCATATACTGAGTGAGCACGATGCAATAGGGAGCGACGAGTGCGCTCTCGGGATTTCCCTGGATCAAAGAAAAGGAAAAAACCTCGAAAAAGGAGTCATCGACATAGATAAGGCGTTCCTCATAGAAACTCACTTTTTTGTGTTCGACCGGCATTCGATCCAAGGAGTAAATCCTGGTGAAGCTCTCGACTTCAGGGTAGTCTTTCAGCATGGTGGGACCGGTGCCTAGATTGCTGAGCGGATATTTAACATAGTTGCCGCTCAAGTTACCCTCGACACCGATCCGATAGATCCGATTGGCGTTGGCATGAAACTTGTCGTAGCTCAGCTCATGGATGACATAGAGAAGAATCAGGATACAGGTTGCCAACCCCACGGCAAAACCGGCGATGTTGATAAATGCGTAGGCTTTCTGTTTTGTGACGTTCCTCAATGTGACGATTACATAATTCTTAAACATCGATACCTCACCGAATTAGCCTGAATTATTCATAAATTATGCCGACACCTATATTTATTTTCTTTAATATCTGCCCGTTACGTAAATTTTCTCTCCAGCATAACATTTAACTCTTCTCCCATGACCTTCCTTACTTCAATGTCGGCATTCTTTCCCCTTCGGGCGAGCCAATCTTACCGCATCTGCTTCGTTACAGGGCATTTGCGGTGGACAACCACAGCTGCATGCCCTGTGCCTTGCATCTACAGCAACCTCGACTCGTGAATTATCCAGGTTACTTGGTTTCATTGATTATATACGAAAATTGTTCCGAAAAAGTTGTATTTATGCGGTCCGATTGGTTGTGCTATCCTGAATCGGATGCTCGAAATGGGCAGGCCTTTGTCGTATGCGGTTGGATAGAATTGCTTGTCAGAGGGAGAGGTGCCCATGTCTTCGATTCATGCAACAAAGCCTCAGCGGACGAACATAAAGAACTTTAAAACTTCCATAAAATCTTCATGAGAGTATGAAACTGACCTCTCTCCTATTCTTTTGGCTGTGGGAAACCACGACGCCCGCTCCGCATCCACCTCATCTTTGTACCGGATTTCCATCATGACCGGAGACTGAAGTTTCAATGGCTTAAATTTCTTCAAATTGGTTAAGGATTCCTTGGTCTTTTGTTTGATCAATTGCTGAGCTTTTTTGGGATGCAGCATTTTGGCGGCCCTGCCGACTCCTTCTTTTACGACAACACCTTCTACTTCGCCAAAAATATCTTTACACTGTTTCACAATAGCGGAATCTCCAGCAACCATGACGACGGGAACGCCAAAGTAGCCAGCGATGGCACCGTTGATTCCGGCTTCGGGCATGTTTTTTCCGTTGATGAAGACATCGATCTTTCCGGTCATGGTGTGCTTGAGTACAGCGTCGGGTGTACCCTCTCGGGCATGGTAGCCTAAAAAAATTACGGCATCGAACGTGTTGTCGATCCCCTCCATCATGCTCAAGGGACCACTGGACCAATCTCGCAAGAGGATGGCTTCATGATGGAGCATATCCGGGAGAATGTTGCGTGCGCTCCCATGAGAATCTCGAACGAGTATCTCTATGGCTCCGGCTGCAATGGCGCCTTCGATTGCGGCATTGGTTTCCTCTGTCATAAGCCTTCGGAAAAGATTATAGTCTTTGCCGTTTCGGCTGACATCTTCCCAATGTATCACTCCACTGACGCCTTCCATGTCCACGGAGATAAAGACTTTGAGGCCCTCTTGACCTTCCTCAGCCTGAGCTGGGAAAGTCAAGATCAAACAAATCAATAATACGTAAGGTATCCTCGTTTTCATGATCCCTCCTTATTCAATTATATTGATTCCTTCTTGGATGTTGCGCGAGTGATTGAATTTCATGGGTTGTTCTGCAAATTGTAAAGAAAACATTTTTACATATCAATAGACTGGAGGCTAAGAATTTCCTTTTTGTGCCTAGCGTGAATCCATCACTATTTTCCATGATTTCCGCTTGTTGACATCCAAGATTGAACACATTACAGGAAAAATGGCAAGGTCAATTACTTCAACCCAGCCAGCCTCTCCCTCGCATCCTCCACTTCAGCCATACCCGGGCCTGCGTCCTTCCAGAGGTCGAGGAATTTTTCGTGACGCTCTACAGCTCTGTCTTTGCAGCCTTTCTGTTGGATTTTGCTGATCATTTCAACTCCGGTAGGCCCATCTGGCGCAGCAGGTCCTGGAAGCGCGGGTCGGAGCGCAAGGGATTGTACTCAGGAAGGCCGAGGTAGGGCAGGTTGGGATTGCGGTCCTCGTAGGCCTTCTCGAGCCAGTCGATGGCCTTATCATAGTCGCCTGCGTCCAGATACCGATTGGCGATGCCCGTGGCACTGAGATATTCGGACTTCTCGTACCGTGCTGCCAGGACGTCCGCGATGCCCCGCTGCGCGCCCTCGTAGCCGCCTTCTTTGATGCCCCGCTCGAATGCCGCCAAGCGCTCGGGGTCGAGGGCGATTCGCGCCCGCTGAATGGCCAGCTGTTCGTCGCGCATCCCCTTCATGATGTAACCGTACTGAAGCGCGGTGCGGGCGGCCCCCTGGTTGGGCTGCAAGGCCAGCGCGGTTTGGGCCGCGGCGATGACGTCGTCGTAGCGCCTCTGGTACTGCAGGACAATTGCGTACATGCCGTGGAACAGAGCGTTGAACGGATCCAGCTCGAGCGCCAGCTCGATGTGCGACAAGGCCTCGTCAGTGCGCCCCATGTGTGCCAGAAAGTGGGAGTAGTAGGCACGCACATCCGGAAAGTTGGGGTTGAGCTCGATAGCCCGCTGGAATTCAGTCTCTGCACTCTCCCAGTCCCATTCGCTCCATGCTCTGATGAGTGCCAACGCATAATGAGCTTCCGCTAGCGTGTCGTCCAACTCCACGGCTTTCTCCGCCGCCGCCTTTGCGAGAGGTACTGCCTTATTGCGTGGCACTAATCCAAATTGATTGCGTACTATCCAGACGAGGGCAACACCCGTATGGGCCAGCGAATAATTTGGATCTTTCTGCAAGGCTGATTCGAAGTACTCCAGCGCGGTCTCGAGTCCTTTGGTCTCAAACTGTACCAGTGAGACCGGCCCTGTATATAGGCCTCGTAGGCCTCAGGATTGACCTGACGGGCCTTAATAAGGCGTGTCGTTTCTTCTGCGGTCAGATTGACTCGAATCTTGCCGGCAATGGCGCGCGCCATTTCGCTGTACATCACCAACACATCGCTTATGGCCCGGTCGTATGTCTGCGCCCAAAGGTTCCGCTCCTCTGGGAACGCATCGATCAACTGCACCCTGATGCGCACGCTTTCGCCGACCTGATGCACTGCACCCTCCAACACAGCATCTACGTTCAACTCCCGGGCAATCTCAGGCAAGGACTTATCTGATTCCTTGTACCGCATCATTGAATGGCGCGAAATTACCCGCAACGCGCTAATCTGAGTCAACTGTCCGATCAACTCATCGGTGACCCCATCGACGAAATAGTCCTGCCCAGCATCACCTGTGAGGTTCTCAAGCGGCAGGACTGCAATGGAATCGATCGCTTCAGCTCGTCCGGTGAATAGACTGAATCCTATCACAGTCATTATGATGATCAAACCGGCTAGGCCTGCATAAAGGATTGCCCTTTTTCTCCTGAGAAGCTTTTCTTTCCTCAGCCTTACTTTTATCTCTTCTGGCACTATTCCTGCTGATATAGATTTCAAATCATCTAACAGTTCCTCTACTTGCTGGTATCGCTCATCCGGATTCTTCTCTAGTGCCTTGCTTACAACTTGACCTATGGACAGGGGAATCTCGGATCGCAAATCCGTGATCGGCTTGGGCTTTTCATTCAAGATGGAATACACAACACCTTGATCATGCTCCCCCTTGAAAGGTAACTGACCACCGAACATCTCATACAGAACCACACCGAATGACCAGATATCCGTGCGATGATCAACCTCTTCCCCTCGGGCTTGCTCAGGAGACATGTAGGCGATCGTCCCCATCGCCATTCCTTCCTTTGTTAACAGAGTTCCTCCTGTCATCCTGGCCAGTCCAAAATCCATGATCTTCGTCTGATCCCTTTCGTCCATCATGATGTTGGCACTCTTGATGTCCCTATGCACCACTCCTTTCTTATGTGCTTCCTGCAAACCTTCTGCTACTTGTGTGGCAATCCTAAGGGCTTCATCTAGCTCCAATGGGCCTGATTCGATCTTTTTCCTCAAGCTCTGGCCTTTAATAAAGGCCATGGAGATGAATGCTTTATCCTCAGTCTCGTCAAATTCATAGACAGTGCATATGTTAGGATGATCCAGGGCGGCGGCAGCCTGTGCTTCTCGCATGAATCGCTCTTTGACGTCAGGAATGTGGGTTAACTCTGGAGGGAGAAACTTCAGGGCTACCCTGCGTTTAAGCTTAGTATCCTCAGCTTTGTAGACAACTCCCATACCTCCCCTTCCTAGTTCTTCGATAAGCTGGTATCTTCCAGCAAAAGTAGATCCTTTTAACAAATCTTTAGTAGGAGTTTGGAGAGTCTTGGTTTGGGAAATAGAGATTTCCTCTGCTGATAGAAGTTGGGTACCGCAATCGCCACAGAATTGCTTGGTATCAGGATTATCAGTCTGACATTTAGGACACTTATTTGACATTGCGTTCCCCTCGTTTTCCCATGTTCGGTCGGCAAAAGGATATCAAGGAATAGGGGAGAGTGTCAAATTCCCAAAAGAAAAAATCTATAGAAGCATAATGTAGATGTATCGTTGAAATACTGATACCCGCCCCGAAATCTAAGGGGGGCTTCGGGTTCTAGGGTTTTCTCAAAAAATGGAATTATCGAAATTTTAAGTGGGCAGAAGGTTTAAATGTCTCTTGCAATGGAAGGACTCTGACACGCTAGAGTCATGGAATAAAATCAGAAAGATAGACAAATCCCCATGTGATACGTGTCAAAAATTGCTTAAAATTGCTGAAACTACGGTAAAATAATATAAAAGACAAAGACAAGGAAAAGGCTGATTTTCAGGGGATACGCCTGGCACGCCCGGCAGGAATCGAACCTACGGCCTTCTGATTCGTAGTCAGACAGTCCATTCAACCTAACTAGCTTATAATCATTAACTTATGGCTATTTTAACTTGCCCTTTTGGCCATATTTTGACTACTTTTTTCAGGGAAATTCTCACCTATCATCAGAATGATTATTCGCCTTGCAGCTTTTTAAATGACAAATGAAATATATTTATTACTTACTTTTCCCTTATCTTATTAATCATCTCTTTTATTGCATCAATCACTACCTTTGGTTTGTCATTCATAATAATATGGCCGGAGCCTTCAACAATTATATGTTTTCCGCCTTCAATAATTTTAGCAAGCATCTCCTGGTCGAGTTTCCTTTGCTTTTTTGCTTTTATTTTTTCGTCTTCGCTCATACCGGGATATAATTGAACATTTTCTGCCGTTAAAACTGTGAGTGGAACTTTTGGAAACGATGTAATACTCTCCGCCTGCCTCCAGATTAGGTCATTGCATTGACTTTCAGATTTTGCACCCTTGGGTGGTCTGATTTTTGAAGAATCAATGTTTTGGTCTGTTCTGATTGGAGTCTTCGGAAGAGGATTTCTAGGATCCCAAAGCCCGGTATCAATCAGTATCAACCCTGCAATGTCATCAGGGAACAATGATGCAAAAATTCTGGCAAGCCTTCCGCCCAATGAATGACCAACTATTAAATAGGGAGAAGGTAACTCGATTTTACTAAGTAATACTCGTAATTCTTTCATGGTTGTAATCCCGTCGCAGGGGAGGTCTCCCATCTCACTTTTTCCTATTCCGGCCCTGTCGTAAGTAACCACCGTTGTCAAACCAGCAATATCTGGAATTATAGGATTCCAGTAATTCTGAGGAGCATTAAAGCCGCTTATTAGGACAACGGCAGGTTTTCCATTGCCGAAAAACATGCAGTGAAGCTTTCTTCCTCCAACATCAACTATGCTTTCAGTTTTTGGTGTTGATATTTCATTTATTTTTGGTGCCCGCTGAACAACTACCTGAGCAAATAATAAAGACGGCAAAATTAGATAAAATAATATATTACTGATTCTTAAAATTGAATTAATTTTCATTTTGTTTCTCCTTTTTTTTTTTTTTATTTGGTCTCAACATTCCTATAATTTTTTGCAGAGACTCTGTAAATGATATTCTATCGGTATTAGAAATTAATTTTCTTAAGATTTTTTATGATTAATAATCCCGAACTAACCGGAAACCGATTGTAAAATGTGGATTTTTATTTCTGAACATCCAATTGTTTGTCGTCAAGTGGTTTCGGACGAATGTGAGGACATTTTAAGCTACAGTTATTGTTAATCACACTATACCTAATTGATGCCATTTGGCAAGGATTCAATTGAGGTGTTCTTTCCTCAACCGGCTGATGATGTTCGCCGAGACCCAGTAGATTCCCCAGAGCCTCCCCTGGCCGGCACTCACGAAGAAGAGGTACTTTCCATCCGGCGTAACCCGCGGGCTTCCGTTCATGCCGCGGGCGTTGATCTCATCACCGAGGGAAATCTTGTTCGTCCATGACCCATCCTTCTTTTTGAAGCTGACGTGGAGCTGATCCTCGGCGGAAAAGAGAAGATAATCTCCCTCCGGCGAGATGAACGGAGACCTTCCCTGAAGATCGACGTTCTTGAAGAGCTCGGCAATGTTCACCGGCTTCTGATATTCCCCATTCTTATACTCGGAACGGTAGATGTTTTTTTCGAACTCCGAAAAATAGAGATGGCCGTTTTTATCGACCGCCGGCTGCCAGTGGACGCCGACGGAATTCACGGCCTCGCCCACAGAAACAGGGTCGGACCATCCCGAGGTGGTCCTCTCCATGTACCAGTAGCATTCCCAGCCGTCCATTTCACCGGCGGGCTTTTCACCTTCGCGGAACGGCCGGAGCCGGATAAAAAAGATCTTTCGGCCGTCCGGGGAGAGGGATGCGTCCCGTCCCTTGAACTCCGGTTCCGGATAAGTCCATTTGTCTCCAGCCATTTTCATGCCCATGACCTTTCCTTCTGGAGGGCTCATTTCCGTCCAGTAGGCTTCTTTGCCGTTCGGAGAAAACACGATCGCGGAGTGGGCATTGTAATGAGCCGAGACGATGCCGGGCAGGAACCTCTCCGGCCGGTCCCCGGGCGGTTTTTGCCCCATATAAGGGCCCTTGAGTTCCAGGAATCGAGGCGCCGAGGTATCCGCACCGGCCTTTTTCAAAAAGTTCGCTGCGTCGGTCGCCTCCGCAGACACGGCCACGTGAAAGGCCGTCTCACCTCTCATGTTCCGGGCATCCTTGTTGAGGCCCTCGGCGATGAGGAATTCTATCATCTGGATATTTCCTTCGACGGCGGCGATGTGGAGAGGCGTCCAGCCGTCCCTATCCTTTTGATCGAGACTGAAGCCATGGGCGAGAAGCGTTTTCATAATCTCGACGGAGCCGCCGGCGGCCGCGGGATAAACCAAGCCGGGGTCTTTTTCTTTTAGCCCGGCGAGATCCAGTCCCTTTTTCTGGACATGCTCAAACAGCCGGGGATGGCCCCCCTGCACGGCAAGACCGAGCGTCCGCTCCAGAGTGTCTTTGGATATCGCCGCATCCATGTCGATCAGCAGGTCAACGAGGTCCTTGAATCCATACATGGCCACGACGCTCAAGGTCGTGTAGGTGGCAGGCCCGAGCTTCAAGCTGGCGTTGATATCCGCCCCCTTTTTCATCAAGGCCTTCACGACCTCCATGTTTTTGCTAATCGCTGTTGTCATGAGCGGAGTCCTGCCCAGCATATCTCTGGCCTCGATATCCGCCCCGGCATCGAGAAGGAGGGTCACGACCTCGGGATGTCCTCGCTCGCAGGCGAAGTGAAGGGGCGTCTGTCCCCGGAAATTGCCTTCGTTGAGAGACGCGGCGCCCTTTTTGAGCAGCAGGTCGGCGATTTCCAAGTTGCCCAGGTAGGCGGCGTTGTGAAGCGGAGAGGCCTTGTCCTTGTCTTTCAAGTTGATATCCGCGCCTTGGCCGATGAGATGCTTGGCGATCTCGGCGTGGCCCGACTCAAGGGCAAGATGGAGAGGCGTTTTTTGGTTTTGATCCGGACTGTTTAGCCATTCGGCGTGGCGCTGGAGCAGCACCTTTACTTTCTCCAAGTCGCCGCCCCGGACAGCGTCGTGGATTTCGTCCGCACGCGCGGAGAGAACAAAAACGAGAACGGCGGCGCAGAAAGAAGCACATATCCTTCGCGATTTATGTGTCATGACAACCTCCATAAAGACGATTTTATCAAACCAGAGCGCGTTATGACAGAGTATTAAGAGCGACCTGACCCCCTCATATCTGTCAAGTATATAAGTTATAATTTAGTATAAAAGACAAAAACAAAAAGGGCTGATTTTAAGGGGATACGCCTGGTACGCCCAACTAGATTTCTATAGAACTCCCAGAGGGATTCGATCTGTAGCTTATCAGATTTTGCGAATTCAAGAGATTCTAGACACAAACACGCATTCGGCATAGTTCTTCCCTTTTAGTGGACCTAATCAGGGGGCAGCTTCACGAGGTCAAGTATCTAACTCAACACGTGGTACATTGATGGGGGGCAGGTCACTTCAACCCAGCCAGCCTCTTCCTTGCATCTTCTACCTCAGCTATCCCAGGATCAGCGTCCTTCCAGAGGTCGAGGAATTTTTCGTAATGCTCTATGGCTATACTTTTCCAGCCTTTATCTTGACGGATAGATCATTTTTCCAAGCCCAATTTATTCAGTAAATCCATGAACCTTGGTTCCGAACGTAGGCTGTCGAATAAAGGATCGACTTTAATATTTAATAATTCCCATGATAGTTCCATTCTTTCAACGGCTAATTCGAGAGCTTTTAAGGCCTCTTCTCTCTCATCAATACTTATATAAGCAAAAACAACTTCACACACTGGAACATATTCTTTCTTTTCTAGTTCCTTCAATTCTAAAAGTATCTTCTGGGCTTCCTCTCTCATACCATAAAATCCATAGGCATAGGCAAGCTCAGCTAAATATTCTGGGCTTCCGCCTGAGAAGTTTAATGCTAGCCGTTTTTCTGAGATGGCCTCTTTATACAATGATTTTTGTATATAAGTATCTCCTAAAACAGAATGTGCCCAAGGGAAGTTAGAATCAACCTCCAGAGCCCTTTTACATTGTTCTATTGCTTTGTTATAGTTGCGTGCAAAATAAAAATTCACTCCAACTCCCGTAATGATAGGAGGAGAAAGAGGATCTAGTTCTTGGGCTCGTTTTGCTTCAGCCATAGCCTCATTTAGTCTCCCCAAGTTATTTAAAATATTTGAATACCAAGCGTGTGCTGTTGAATAGTTGGGATTAATAGAAATAGCTCTTTTAAATCCTTCTTCAACGCCAAGCCAATCTAAGTCAAGATAATGCTTTATATAAGCTAAAGAAGTATAGGCTTCTGCCAATGTATCATCTATCTCAAGGGCTTTTATAGCTGCTGTCTTCGCTTCTAAATATGCCTCTTTAGGACTCAGAATATAATAGTCACCCATCGAAATATAAGCATCAGCAATGCCGGCATAAGCTAAAGCATAGTTTGGATCTTTTATTATTGCACGCTCGAAGTATTCAACGGCTTTTCGCAAACTTTCTCGAGTTCTCTTGTTCCAGAAGAAACGCCCTTTCAGGTACAAAGAATAGGCCTCAGGATTAACCAGGGGGGACCTCTTTAGATGTGTCTCCTCTTCCGGTGTAACCGAGATCTTGATTTCCTGTGCAATGGTTCGTGCTAACTCCCTCTGCAATGCCAGGATATTGCTAATATCTCGCTCATAGCTATCAGCCCATAAATGCCTGTCCGCCTCAGCCTCAACCAACCGGACTATGACCCGCACCTGTTCTCCAACAAGCAGCACCGAGCCTTCTACTACAGCGTCTACGTTCAACTCTCCAGCTATCTTTGGAATGGACTTGTGAGTCCCCTTATACTGCATCACAGATGTCCGAGAGATTACCCGCTGTATGGCACTAATCTTGGACAATTCCGAAATCAATGCTTCTGTCATCCCATCAGCAAAGTATTCCTGATCAGGATCACCGGAGCGGTTCTCTAGCGGTAGCACTGCTATCGAAACTATTGCCTCCCGACGCCCAACGAATAAATAAATTCCTCCCACAATGAGCAAAATTATGAGAATAGCCATGCCCCCATAGATAATAGGTTTCTTCCACTTAATTTTACCAATTTTTTCTTTTTTTAGCTTTATCCTGGAAACCTCTCTCTCTATGGTAGTAATTTCTTTCTCTATCCTGCTTAATTCAGAAAAGAGCTCCTCTATATTTTGGTATCTTTTTTCTTTCTCCTTCTCCAAGCACTTCAAAATAACACGGCTTATCTCCTCGGGAATCTCAGCATTGATTTTCCTTGGGTCTGGGGGGCTCTCCTTTGTATGCTTTAAAGCCACACGGACTGGCGAGTCACCCTCAAACGGCAATCTGCCTGTCAACATCTCATACAAGATAACTCCTAAAGAATAGATATCTGATCGTTGATCTATACCCTCTCCTTGCACCTGCTCTGGAGACATGTACTGAGGAGTCCCAATTATGAAACCTGTGCCAGTGATTCCTCTGCTGCTGATGGAACGAGCTAACCCGAAGTCCATGATCTTTGCATCGCCTGCCTTATCTATCATGATGTTACTGGGTTTCAGATCCCTGTGCACGATACCCAGACGATGGGCTTCACTAAGCCCTAAGCAAATCTGTTTCGCAATGTTTAAAGCTGTGCCCAAACTTAGTCGCTTTGTCATTTGGATAACATTCTTCAAATTCTCGCCGGGCACGTATTCCATAGTGATGTAATAGGTGCTTTCTTCCTTGTTCAGGTCAAACATGCGACAGACATTCTTGTGGGAAATTTCACGAGCTAGCCTGATTTCGTTTCTGAATCGCTCGATGGTATCCGAATCCGCTGCAATCTCAGGCAACAGAAGCTTTAAAACCACTTTGGCATCGATCTCTTTATCGTGAACTTTGTAAACCTTGCCCATGCCCCCCTCACCCAATTTTTCAATAATCTGATATCGGTCTGCAAAGATTGAGCCTGTTTTCAGCCCTTCGGTGGGCAATTTTAAAGTCTTTGCGGTAAAGGAAGAGATTTTTTCATCACCAGGATGAAGTAGTGCACCACAATTTATACAGAAGTGGGAGACATCAGGATTCTCAAATTGACATTTGGGGCATTTTATTCCCATTTTTCCCCTCTGATGAGTTCAGAAAAAGAATAACAATTTCTGAGAGAAGAGTCAATTATGCTATAATAATTATAATCCTCTTTGGCCGGCTGGAGAGAGTTCCCATCATCAACCCCCCTTTTGCTGACAACGGCCGGCATTTTCTCAGCTTCCATACTCTTCTCAAAAACATCTAGAAATAATGTTTTATTTTTCATGCTTTTTCCTCAAGACATACTCCCTCTGCAAAAGATCCCTCTTGGGACTTGAAATCACCCAATTAATTCTAGTTCATATTGTGGATAAAAGTCAGATTATCAACGAAAGGATTCTTTATGCTAGCATAAGAACTGTTGTGGTTAGCGAAGGATTTTTAAACAATTTACTACAAAATAGTAGACATTACATTTGAAATATAAAGTTGGAATATGAATGACTAACGAAGACTTAGGTGATCTCGACCTTGCTCGTCGAATATCTAATGGGGATGAGAAGGCCTTAAAAAATCTATATGATAACTACGCAGATTTCTTATTTGCGTATATTATACACCTTCTAAATGAGGCACCACGCGTGAAAAGCTGTTAAAATCGTTGCCTTGGACAGCTCTAGTGGGTGGGGTAATAACTGTTGTTTTCCTGATCATTCTAACAATCTTGCATTCCGGACAGCAAAAAGAAAATAAAGAAAATGAACAGAAGGTCATAAAAGCCCTTGAAAAGATTCAGATGGTACATCCAGAAAATTTTTATGATCCGAGTTTAAAGTCAGAAATCGAAGATGCACTCCATTCTCAATACATAGCGACAATCTGGTTGATTTCTACTGAAGGTGAAATTCTTTCCTCAAAAGGAAATACAGCGAATTCTATGCGTACAGGATCGGTGATAGTCCAGGCTACAGTTGAGACTCATGAAATTCTTAACTCATTGCCTTCTGAGAGCCTTACTGATTACCAAAGAATCTTGCTACTGGCTGCTTCTGCAATTCAGAGAGAAGGAGCTCATAATGATATTTACAATCATCTGATTCGTGAGATTCACTCCACTAATGGTTCTATAGTAGGGTTTATGGGCGTTGCCTATGAACTCAGTTCTGATCCTAGTCATATTGCCACGGATTGGATTGTGAGTGTTATATTTGTTTTATTGGGCTTTCTAATGTATTGGTTTTCGTTACCTTTATGGGTATTCTTAGACGCTCGGAATCATGGGAAACATGCATGGCTATGGGCAATATATTTATCTTTCGGAAACCTTGTTGCATTAGTTGCCTATATACTGACCAGACCTCCAATCGACAATTCTTCCATTGTCAAATGAAGGATGCTAAAAAGATGTCTTTAAAAACCCTTTTATCAAGGAATAAACGAAGAGGAATAATGATATTTTTTGCGTCTATTATTTTAATGAATATTTTCCTGCTTAACAACAATATCACTTTGGCTCAAAATAGCTCTTCTCATCAAAAAAATGGAACAGTGGCATAATATTTGTAAAAGCCGATACACTTTTGATGAAGAGGAGTTCAAAAGGAAATTCCCGCCTGAAGATTTTAATAAGTACAAAAATGATATAAATTGTCCTTTTGAGACCTATGAACAATGGCTTCAGGTTTTAAAGAAACGATTTAATAATTCCCAATTTAATGAAATATTATTCAGAAAAAATTATCCTCCTGAAGATTTTGAAAGATTCAAGAACGAGATAGAATTTATAAAAATCAGATACATGAGCGACGGATTAAAGGTAGCCGGTTTTATTTTAAAACCAAAAAGTTTAGATGATAAAAAGCTGCCAACAATAATCTATAACCGTGGAGGTAATCAAGATATCGAACTGATTGATTTCGAAAAATTATATAGTTTTTTCAATCTAGTTTTAGAAGGTTATATTCTAGTGGCCAGCCAGTATCGCGGTTGTGGTAGCAGTGAAGGCCAAGATGAAATCGGTGGCTCTGACGTTAATGATGTAATAAACCTTATTCCCATCATTGAATCTCTTCCATATGCAGATGCTACAAGAATTGGTATGTACGGATGGAGTCGTGGAGGTGTGATGACTTACATTGCCCTAACAAAGACCGACAGAATATCAGCGGCAGTTATAGGTGCCGGGCCAACTGATTTTCTTAATGCAATAATAAAACGTCCTGATACAGAAAAACTCTTTTCAAAGTTGGTTCCAGATTACTGGAAGAATAAAGAAGTGGCACTAAAATCACGCTCTGCATTATATTGGCCTGAAAAATTACATAAGAGAACCCCAATACTACTATTACAGGGAGGTTCAGACTGGCGGACTGATCCGATGGACGTTTTGAAAATGGCCGAATTATTATATGAAACGAAACATCCCTTTCGATTTGTTTTTTTCGAAGGTGGTGATCATGGGCTGAACCAATATAAAAAAGAAGTAGATGATATGGTAATCCATTGGTTTAAAAGGTATCTTCGGGATAATAATCTCTGGCCTAATTCGAAACCAATTGTCAATTAAGACTTCCAATATACAAATACAACTATAAAGGATTGGTTTATTGATTTTACAATCATACTCCTCACTGAGTGAGACAACCGGTTTATTCCTCCCTTCTTTTTCTAACAACGACCAGCGCTTGCTTTGGGGACGAATTGGGGACACAAGCATGCCAAAACAGACCAAAACTGTCTGTTTACGTTTGTTTGCGTATAATAAAATCACGCAAGGAGATATGCTTGAGTACAAAGAAGAAACCATCGCCTGAATCGATTGTTCGGGAGATCAAGCGAAAGACCCGTCGCAAGTATTCAGCGGAAGAGAAGATCCATGGATCAAAGAAGGAGAAAAGCTAAGCAATGAATCTTAATCTGGAATCATGTTAAGCCTCATGCCTTCGTGGCTTGAATATCTCGGCACACACCATCTTTTTAAACTGTTGTGGGCTGCCGTGATTTTTCTTTTTGGGCTGGGAAGAGCAGGGCTAAAGTGGATCGCAAACAGATGAGACACGACGGATACACAATCCTAGACTATTGAAAACATATTAAGGGCTATTTTCACATAGACATCGTTTACTTCCCCTATGATCTTGGGCGAAAAATTATCCTGACCAGTCGAAAACAACTTCACTATGTTTTGTTTTTGTTTCATCATGGCTCTCACTTTTTAATTTTCTTCGCTGATGACTCCACCAGCTCCAAGGCTAGCTCCAGGACCATGTCCCTGCCCCCTCTGATATTCTCTGCCGTGTTCTTCACGAATACATCCGGTGTTATCCCCCTGTCCTCGTGCCAGATTCCTTCATGGTCAGCGGTCTTTCTTATCGAGATACGATATTCCCATCCGTTTGGTAGACGGTCCACATGGGTATCAGAAAAAATTCCCATAGTCGTGTCCCCGACCACAGTCACATTGGGCAAAACTCCCATCATCAAGGTGAAGAGTTCGGCAGCACTCTGAGTGTTGCCGTTGGTCAAAAGGAAAACTGGAAGGTGCGAAAGGGACCCGCTCTCAACGGGTTCGATCGTCTGGTATACAGGCTCGGAAAAATCAGAATGTGCCGGCCCGTTCCGGGTATAAGAGACGGTCCATACTCTTTTTCTATCGGCAAATTTATGGGCCAGGTTTTCCTTTATGGGATTGGCATAGCCTCCTATGTTATCCCTGATATCGATGATAAAGGCACGGGCATGATCAAAATAGTCCAGAACCTCCTTGACCGCCTCCTCTGTTTTCTTCTCATCATGGCGCATTTCTGACATGTGAATATAGGCTACAGACTTGTCCAGCCATCCGTAGTGGAACACGTGCCGCAAACCGAAGGGAGGGACATTGAGCTGGACAACGAACAAGGCTTTCTTGAAGTCTCCCTCGATGTTTTTCTTTCTGATCAGCTTCAAAGAGAAATCTTCGAGCAGGAGCCGGAAATCAAACCCCAAGATCCGAAAATAATTCATAACCGGCAGATCATACCCGGAGAAATACACCTTGTTGAATCTACGTATGTAGACATGTTTATCATCGAGGTGGCTGAGGAGCTCTGTCATGATCTTGAACAGTTCCGAGTTCCGAGTTTTGGACGAGACCTTGGCTCTGTATACAGTGTAGAGCTCCTTCCAGTCGATATCCTTGCACTCGAAGTTGGAGTAGTGACGGTCAAAGGTCTCCCACAGATAATCGAAATTTTTCTCTGGCTCATCGATCACTGGCAGAGACAAAATGACAAATACACAGACAGCCGCCAGAAGGACCGCTGCAACGATGATCTTCCGTCTTGTTTTTCCCGCCATTTATGCCCTCACATCACATCTTTTAACCATTAATACTATATGTCCATTTTTGAACAATTTATGCCCACATCCGAGCAGTAATAAAAGGCACACAATTTTATAGAATCATTAATTGGCGAATTCGTGAATATCGTCCGCAAACGATAAACCTCCAAATGCGAACAGAAACCCAACCAAAATCCCTATTCCGATTATTTTGTTCATGAACACTCCTTTACCGATTCGAATTTTGCAGGATGCGGTTCTCTTAATCCAGCAATCCGTATTCAGACAAGCAAAAAATATACCAATAGGATCTCCAGGAATTTTCTTACAGCAACTAAACATCAGATGTTCGATTATTTAACTCTGGATTATCGTATATATATTGAAATTACGGAAAAAGGAATCTTTAATTAATGAGAGAAATAGATTTTGTCCGTGATTTTCCAGCCATCGGGGAATTTGAGCAGCAGCAGATAATCGGAAAAGATCTGCTTTCCACCACGGAACACTTTGATCTTGACCATGGCGGTAGTTCCGGTGACATCGACCAGGGGATATTCGAAACTGGTCTTTACTTCCGGGGGGTATCTCCCATCGGCCTTGTTCTTGGCGACAATCTCGATCCACTGAGCTATAGTGAGTTCGGATAATTGGCCGTCACGGATACCTTTCAGGCTGAAGGTTTCGTGGAAGCCCTTTTTCATGGCGTTCGTATCGCCGACGTTGTTAATTCCGTTCAGGTAAGCGTCTTCGATCACCTTAATGACAGCCGCTTTTTCAGCGTCATCATCCGATGCCCAGATTGCGCCGGCGAAGGTTAAAGCCAGAGCAACTACCAGTATTCTTTTAGCCATTGATATTCTCCTTTTGCATAGACGTTCTATTCTTTATCTTATATTTCATTATCGTTTCACAACTCTTTGATTCAAAAAATACTATTCCAGATCTGTTTTCGGAAATTGGTTTGTGATTTATACCTTTAGTCATTGTTAAAATGTCCATTTCACTGCTTTTTCATTATTTTAACTCATATTCACCATCTTTTATAGCAATAAATATGCCAATATTACCTCCTGGGATTTTCGAATGCTTATTCAACACTATGTGTCCATTCTCGAACGACTAATGTACACATCTGAACAGAAATAAATATTCCCCATATCAACTTTACAAAAGAGTATATCCAGGATTCCTTCGGTTTATAATTCATTCCCATTACAGTTTTCTGTAAAATAGAGGGAGTTATTTGTATATTTGGAACTAACGAATCGATATTCAATCTAATATTCATTGCTTTTCTCTAAAACCCAAGGACCAGAGATACCTGTCCATTTGATCGTATGAAGAAGCAACTTATTGCAATGAACAACATCGTAATCGATTGATCCTAGATAATATCTCGGCAAATATCTCCTTACTTATGGCAACCTCCGCCATTTGAAACGTGATATACCGGCTACGACTCAGAACTTTAGCCCCGATCTTTATAAGTTTCACAAGCAGAGTCCGAAGTGACCAATGTTTGATCTTTCTTGGAAGAACCAATCTTCGCAGAAAGTTGCCCAGATTATAGGCCAGCACAAACAAACCTAACCTCACCTGATTCGAGAGGAAATGTTTGCATGAAAGGCGGGTCCAGTTGAGAGCATACTTTCCTTCTTTTATCCACTGCTCTGCAATGCCACGTTTATTGTAGAATTGAACCACACCTTCTGCCTTGGCACTCATATTAGTCACGATAAAACCTACTCTCGGGAATAAATCTCCACTGTGCCACTCCACTTTCGCCACAACACGCCGTTTCTTTTTCCAGCTGACCGCCTGGTACTTGAAATCATGAAACCATACAACCGGTTTTCTCGAAGGGCGACCAACAGGACGAGTCAGCAGATGTTTAATCTCGTTATATAAGACATCATTTGCCGGAAGACGGATTGCATATAGTAGACCCTTTTCTTCAAGGTATTCATAAATCTCAGGTTTAGCAAAGGCAGCATCACCACGAAAATACTTCCTGATCTTCTTGTTTTCATACCGGCGAACAATCGGTTCCAGCAGTTCTTTCCAGCGATCAGCGCTGTGGACATTGCCTGGACGAAGGATCGCCCCCTCGCAATCGCCATACTGGTTAAAGCAAAACAGAGGATGATAGCAATGGGATCCAAAGTGACCATTGTATGCAGAGCCTTCTTGATCTCCATGTACAGGGCTTTCTGAACTGTCCATATCTAAAATGATCCGACGATGGGGTGTTTTCTCCATCGCTTTAGTAACCCATCTTCCGTTAATTTCAGACAAGCTATCAAGGTTTTCCCGAAGTGTCAGAATCTCTGTTTCGAAACGCCCAATTGTGTTGATACTGGCAGCATTCTTTCTCTTCTTCTTTCCCGTCACTGCCCTCATGACCGGATCTACTGATAAACGCTGAGCATCATTGACGTCCTCATATCCTGCCAGCCGACTGTACACAGATTGGCGTAGCAGGTTGGTCATGTTATGCTGAATATTGCGCCCGGTTCGTTTATCGCTCATTAAAGTTGAAGCTGAATTTAATAATCCTAAGGCATCATCAAGTTCCCGGTAGGCAAGAAGACCACCATCAGAAGTCAATCTTGCTCCATGAAATTCAAGCTTTATTTTTCTGTTAAAACGAATATTTAATCTTTCACCCTTTGTGTACTTCATTTTCGATGTCCTTATCATCCTCTATCTTATTATATAATAACAACTTAGGGTGACGTTGTTAAGTGATATTTGCGTTTAATATGGGGAATATGGGCTTAATACAAGACCCTCAGGGTGCGTAAAAGTATACGCCGATTTACTGCGTAAAACTACATGCCTCTTGACAGCCTAACGCGCGAGTCTTAGTCCATCGAAGGTCAGCCGCTTGCTCAGCGGAGAGATATACAACGTTTATACACTCCGAAGGATCTGTAAGACCTTGGAAATCGATCCCCATGCTTGCTATAACTAATTTTACTTATTGAATTAAGACTGTGACCAAACTGTGACCAAAATTTGTCAAGAATATAGAAAAATCCATAAAAATATCAAAAAGCTTCGAAATCCCAAACGCCTGATTCTCTACAGATTACAGGGGTAATCCCTTATTTTTTTCGCCCTTTCTTCTTTTTGTGCCTTTTACACACGGTAGAAGTCACAGGTTCAAATCCTGTATCGCTCACCATCTGTTTACCTCAGAATCGTCACCATCAGCATAAAAGAGCCTGCTAGATTCATAAGGCAGTGGACAATTATGCCCAGATAAATATTCTTTCTCCACCACACTGTATAAAACACTGGCGTAAGGGCAATTATCCTAAGGGGATTTTGCCACGGCGTGAAAAAATGATAAAAGGAAAACAGGGCTGTATTTAAAAAAGGAGCCCATTTCCCCAGCCAAGAAAGTCGGGGCAAAAGGTAGCCTCTAAAATAGAGTTCTTCCACAATAGGGCCAAAAATTCCATTGAAAAAAACGCCGAAGACAGCAGAAACAACGAGGAGAGATTTGGAATACTGATTTGCCTGACTAACCAAAGACGCTAAAAAATAGTGCTCAGGAACCCATGTAAAAAATCTCCGGATGATGGTATTTTCGAGCGGAGGATTTACGACCATAGCAATCAAAAAGGCCCAACAGAGAAGAAGAGCAGGCAGAATGATGTATTGCCATTTGGGGATCTTATTTCGAAAGTCCACAATTCTCTTCAAAGAAAACGATTTATTTCGCTTTTTTGCCTGATAAAATAGGTACCCCAATTCGAAAGGAATCAGAAACAATATCCCGGCAATCAAGAACACAAAAAAAGGTGGCACTCCCCGTCCAACTGTATATCTCACGCCAAGAATGTAAATGATTGTGAAGACGATTCCTGGAACGAGGTGAAGGAGGACTGACTTCCCTAAAGAATGCTGTTCGGTATGACCTTCCTGGGACACAGTGATTTTTGTACACATTTCACCCTCCAATTCTGATATATTCTGTTATTCGTTCCCAGCTGGGTCCTATTCAAATTGCCTGATCATTGTAATCAGGCTATTGAATTATTCACTCTGACCAGTTTTAAGCTCATGCCAGATTGACTCAAAAAAGGCCTTTTGTACAATTTCCTCGAATCCATCAACAGTCAACTCTGGTTGCACAAGGAGGTGTATCTTTATCCCTATTGATAAAGAAATCAGATAATTAGCCAGATAGCTTGGATCAATATCTTTTCTGATCTCTTTTTTCCTCTGCCAGTGTTGGATAAGTTTGACAAGGGGATTCGCCAAGGCCGCGTATTCTTCTCGCATGATCTTGCGAACTTCGTCATTTCTCATTGCTTCACAATACGTCTCCAGATCAATCGATCCATAGGTTCTGAAGGAACCATTCTTGTAGACGAGGAAGAAATATCTAAACAACTCTTGAAAGCTTTCTCTGGCATTCTGACACTCTTTGAGCCTTTCCAACTTCACTCTCTTGGCCTGCCGTCCTTCCTTGGTCATTGCAGCAAGAATTTCCTCTTTGCTCTTGTAATAGTTATACACAGCCCCTATACTCATTTTCGCTTCTCTGCAGATATCTCTCATTGAGGTTTGATGAAAGCCTTTGCGTGCTGCACAGATTAAGGCAGCCTGCATGATCTGTTTTCTTCGACTGATTTTTTGTTCTTCTGAAAGTTTAGGCATTAAATTTCCTCTTTCAATTCATTGTTTCTAATATAATACGAACGTTCGTTTTTGTCAAATGTTTCTTTCAGATTAGATACTACTCGTGACAATTTCGTGACCAAAAGGCATCTAAGAATATCGAAAAATATCAAAACAAATCGAAAAATCCTGAAAGAAAATTTTTTCCTACGCCTCGTGCGGATTTCTCCGGAGAGTAGCTTGCGTAGAAGTTCAACAGCAAGGTTGCGTTGAGGCATCCCTTTCACTTCAGCAAGAAACTCATCAGAAAGAATAGAGATGTCAGGTTTCTCAAGTCCAGCGGCAGTAAAAATATCTATTACACCTTCGGATACGACTGCGCGCGAAACGATTTGTCTTACGGCCAGATCAAGCTCCTCTTCAGTCTTTCCGTTACTGGACACACGTTTTGCCAGACTTGCCCGGACAGCTTGAAAAAAGGAGACATCATCTCTGATTCGAAGAGCATCCTCATGGGGCACAGAAAGTGCAAACGCCTGAGATAGTACCTTGACGGCCCGGAGAAGCCTGTCCCTGCCTTCTTCTTGTGATAGGATGTGCTCTTGCACGGAAGGTAACAGCCCTAGACGCTCTTCCGGAGTTCCTGAAATCCAATTTGACCAGTCAAAGCCGTGGAAAAGACCGCAGCATATTTCGTACTTCTCAAGCATTACAACTACAGCTTCTTTTTGGTCGATCGCTGTTTTCCCTATGCCACCACTTTCTGGGGAAATCCCTTATATTTTCCGCCTTCTCTTCTTTTTGTGCTTCTTACACACGGTAGAAGTCGGAGGTTCAAATCCTCTATCGCCCACCATTCTTATATTATTATTTATATAACCTCTATATTTCATTCTAAAGCAATTCATTTCACCGCGGGTAGGATGTAGTTCGGCATATAGTCATCTCGTGCGGTGTAAATAGGGACTCTATCGTTGTAATTTCCACCAGTAAAGCTCACTGTCAAATCGAGTTCGGGGACAACGAAGACATACTGACCGCCGTTACCACCAGCGTAAAAGGCATTGACTGTGCGGCCCTTGTAGGGAAAAGTCATGACCCACCAGGCATAGCCATATTGTATACCTCTACTGTCGTAGAGCGGAGAGGTCCCGCTGCAACTTTTTGAAGTGATGATAGGTATATGAAAGTGAAGGCCGGCGGCAGGGATTTCCAGTCGTCAAATTTTTCCTTGCAAACTTTCTCCGGCGGAGTTATAAGTTTTATTTAGATCGAATCCTCAGCTCGGAGTCCCAGGGTGATGATGATCAGCGATCGGCATTCCCTTTGCGGGTGGGAGGCATGCTCAAACTAACCAACCTCAAGAAATTCTACCAGATGGGGGAGACGACGGTTCGCGCCATTAACGGAATCGACCTCCATATACGGCTGAACGAATTTGTCGCCGTGATGGGCCCCTCCGGCTCGGGGAAATCCACGCTGATGAACATCCTGGGATGCCTGGACCAGCCGACCGAGGGCTCATACGTTCTCAACGGGAAAGAGGTGAGCCATCTCAACGACGACGAGCTGTCCTTCATCCGGAACAACCATCTGGGATTCGTGTTCCAGAACTTCAACCTGCTGTCACACTACACAGCCCTCAAGAACACGTACCTGCCCTTGAAGTATTCCCCCGAACGCGCGGCTGTCGGCATGGAAAAAGCCGCCCGGATGTTGGAATTGACTGGGCTCTCCGAACGCATGGACCACCGGCCAGCCCAACTCTCCGGCGGGGAGAGCCAGCGGGTAGCCATCGCCCGGGCGCTGGTCAACGAGCCTGACATTATCCTGGCGGACGAGCCGACCGGAAATCTGGATTCCGCGACGGCGCACGAGATCATATCGCTGCTGCGGAAGCTCCACCTGCAGGGCCAGACCATCGTCATGGTGACCCACGAGACCCACATCGCCGCCTACGCGGGCCGGGTCATCACGCTGAAAGACGGGAGAATAATCAATGATTCCCGGAACTCCTGAATCGAATCCCCGGCAACGGGGAAAGGCCTCGCCGCGTCGAAGAATGCGCGTCCGGGCTGTTCTAATCCTGGCCGCCGTCCCCGTTCTGCTCCTCGCCGCCTCTCTGGCCTTCCTTCCGCCCCGGAATGACCGCTCTCCCCAACCCGAGGAGACCGACCCGAGCGTGACGCAAGGCAGCTTCCATTCCACCGTCGTTCTCAATGGAAGCCTGACCGCTCTCCGCTCGGAGGAATTCAAGGTCCCGATCACGGAAACTTGGCGTGTCCAGCTCAAGTGGATGGTGAAGGAAGGCGAATCCGTAAAACCCGGCGACCCCGTGGTCCGGTTCGACACCGCCAATCTCGCCTCGTCGATCGAGACCGCCCAAGATTCCCTGCGGGCCAAATTGGAGGAGCAAGCCCGAAAGGAGTCCGAGTACGAAAACCAGAAGTTCGAGCTGGACGTGGAGGTGAAGAAGGCCGAAAACGACAACCGGCAAAAATCGCTTGACGCGTCGATCCCCGAGGGGCTCGAATCCAAGTACGAATGCGACCGCAAGCAACTCGAAAAGAAAAGGAGCGACCACTTCCTCGCGAGCGCCCTGACGAACAGGACCGTCAAACTGGCCGAGTTCGAAAGCCAGCTCAAGACCCTCGCCATTGAGGTCGGGGAACTCGAAGCCAGGCTGAAGAAACTGAGGGACAGCCTGAATGGCCTGATCCTTGTCGCCCGGACCGAGGGCGCGGTGCTCTATGCCGTGGACGATTGGAACGGCCGGAAAGTCCAGGTGGGCGACACGGTGTTCGCCACCTACACCGTGGCCACCATCCCCGACCTGACTTCGCTCCTCGCCCAGGCCTGGATCAGCGAAACCCATTTCCAGCGCATCAAGACAGGGCAAAGCGTCGATCTCTATGTCGATGCCCACCCGGACAAACAATACAAAGGAGTCATCCGGTACATCTCCAGGAGCGCCGAGCCCGTGCGGCGGTGGGGAAGATCGCACTACTTCCGGGTCGATATCGAAATAGAGAAACTCGAACCGGACATCATGAAGCCCGGGATGAGCGTCAGGTGCGAAGTCCGCGGCACCGAACACAAGGACGTCCTGTTCGTTCCGCTGGAGATGACGTCGTTCGACGGGCAATCCTTCTGGGTCAGGCCTGCCGGCGGCAACGCCTTCAAGCTGACGGCCCTGGATTACAGCGAATTCGCGGTTGCCGCGAACGCTCGGGACAACCCTGCCCTCAAAGCGGGAATGGCGCTCGCGTGTGCGCTCTCGCTTCCTTCCTGCTCCCGCACGGGCAAAGTCCGCATTGTCAAGATCGTCAAGGCCTCCTTTGATATCAAGGTCCACGCCACCGGTCAGCTCCAGTCCGCAGCGTCCTTTTTTGTCGGCTGCCCGTCCATCGAGCGCGTTTGGCGGTACACGATCTCCCTCATGGCGCCGGAGGGCAAAGCGGTTAAAGAGGGTGACTTGATTCTCGCCTTTGACGCCCGGGAGATCACACAGCGGCTCCAGCTCAAGCAGGCGGAACTCGACACAGGCCTCAAGGAGCTCGAGAGGATGCGGCTGCAGGAACAGCAGACCCGGGAAGATCTCGGCCTCCAGTACGAGGAGGAGAAGGTCAACAAGCAGAAGGCCGTGCGGAAAGCCGATATCCCGGAGCACCTGATCGCGCCGATGGAACTCCAGAAGAGGAAAATGGAGCTCGAGCTGGCCGACTTGCAAGAGAAGCTGTCGGAAAAACGCCTGTCGGCCCAAATCTCGGCAATGAAGAGCCGGATCCTGGTACAGGAATCAAAGGTCCGGTTGCTCAAGGCCGAAGTGGAACGGCTCGAACGCGATGTCCAGAAGATGAACGTTCTTGCCCCCAAGGCGGGAATCGTGGTCTACACGCCTGACTGGGACGGCAAGAAAAAGGCCGTCGGCGACACATGCTGGATGGGCGAAACCATCCTCGAATTGCCCGACCTCGGCCGGATGCAGATGAAGGCCGTGATCCTTGAAGTTCAGGCGGGCCGGGTCCAAACAGGGCAGCAGGCCGAGGTCCGGCTCGATTCCAGCCCGGATCGGGTGTACAAAGGCGTTGTGACCTCCCTGGGCAGGGTCTTCCGCATCAAATCGGACAGCCAGCCGGCGATCGTCTTCGACGCCGTGATCGACCTCTCCGAGTCCGATCCCGGGCTGATGCGGCCGGGCATGGCAGCTGGCGTCGACATCATCATCTCTTCCAAAAAAGACGTCCTTCAGGTACCGGAACCCGCGATCGTCTACAATGAACGAGGGGCCGCGGTGTGGAAAAAAAGCTTTCTTTCGCGGACGCTGACGCCGGTCGCCCTCGGGGTCCGGTCTTCGGGAATGGTGGAGATCCTGAGCGGACTCGCAGAGAATGACACGGTCGTCATCCGAGCGGGGGCGGCGGGGGCCGGGCGATGAGATTGAAACGGTCGTCGGGTGCGCTTTTCCTGGTCGCGGTTCTCGCGGCGTCCTGCGGCAGCCCGGGAGGCGCGGACATCGCCAACGTGAATGTCCGCAAGGGAACCTTCGAAATCCTCATCCCCGCGTTCGGCGAGCTGCAGGCGGCCAAGTCCACGCCGATCGTCGTTCCGCCCGAGAACCGGTTCAGTCTCCTGACTATCGCCTGGACGGCCCCCGATTACTCGACGGTGAAGAGCGGCGAAGTCGTCATCCGGCTGGCCAGCACGGAATTGGCAGACCTCCTGCGAACAGAGCAAGCCGAAATGGCCAAGCTCAATCTCGAAATCACCCAGAAGGAGAAGCAACTCGAGAAGGAAAAAAGCGACCTGACGGGCCAGATTTCCGTCACGGGGATCCAGAGGGAACTTGCGGATGTCTACGCCGCGCGGGACGAATTGATCTTCCCGCGGAACAAGATCATCGAAGACGCCATCGATCTCAACTATCAGACCATCCGCGAACAGCATTTCCAGAGGAAACGCTCGCAACTGGAAAAGCGCATCACGGCGGAATCGCAGCTCCTCCAATCTAAGGCCCACGCCCACGAGTTGAGGATCGAGCAGTTCCAGGAGCAGTTGAACCACCTCGAACTCCAGGCCCCACACGACGGCATGCTGATCATCGACAAAACGAGGAACGGAGAAAAACTCCGCGTTGGGATGTTCGCCTACGGCGGAATGAAACTAGGCTCCCTGCCCGACCTGAGCATCATGGAGGTCAAGCTGTACGTCCTGGAATCCGAAGCCTCGGGGCTCAAGGAGAGCTTGCCGGTCTCGTTGAGGCTCGATTATGAGCCCGGGCGGATCTTCACCGGCAAGGTTGTCGGGATCGACACGATCGCCAAGCCGCTCAGCGAACAGAGCCCGTTGAAGTACTTCGAAGTAAAAGTCAGCCTCGACGTCACCGATCCCCTGCTGATGAAGCCGGGAGTCCAGGTGAAGGCCTCCATTTTCGTGGAGAAGCTGACCGGTGTTATCGCTGTCCCGAACCAGGCCCTCGTGTTCGAGCAGGACAAGGCGTTCGCCATGGTAAAAAAGGGATCCAGGATCCGGAAGCGCTCCGTCGAGATCGGCGCCCGGAGCCTCACGCTTACGGTCGTCACTGACGGACTGGAAGAGGGCGAGAAGATCCTGCTGGGCACTCCGGGGGCGGAGGCCAAGGGAGACAAGTCATCGTGAAGATGAAATTCGAAGTCGCGGAATCGGTGGAATCCCTCCTCCATCATAGGCTGCGGACTCTGCTCACGCTGCTGGGAATGATTTTCGGGGTAGGGGCGGTGATCGCTATGCTGAGCATCGGCAAGGGAGCCGAACGGGAAGCGCTGCAGCTCATCGACACCATGGGCCTGCGCAACATCATCATCAAGGCGAAAGTCTTCGAGGAGAGCAAGCTCAAGGAAATCCGGGAGAACTCGCCGGGCCTGACGCTGCAGGACCTCAACGCGGCCCGTGAAACGCTGCCCTTCTTGAGCACATACAGCGCCAACAAGCAGGTCAAAACCTTTGCTGTCTACAGCCGAGCCGGAGAGAGCGACGCCGAGGTCTGGGGCGTGACCCCGACCTATTTGGAAATGGCCAACCTGAGCGTGAGCGCAGGCCGGTTCCTCCTTCCGTTCGATGACCTCGTCTATGCCCATGTGTGCGTGATCGGGTCGCGCGTCGCCCAGATCCTGTTTCCCGGAGAATTGCCTCTCGGCCAACAGGTCAAGATCAATCATGTCTGGATGACCGTGGTCGGAGTGTTGAAAGACAAGAACCTCCTTAAGGACGAATTCCAGGGCATCACGCTCAAGGGCGAGCAGAACAACATCTATGTTCCAATCCAAACCGCGCTGAAGGTCTTCCGGTTCGGGGACTATGAATCCGATCTCGACGAATTTCGGGTGCAGGTCAAGGAGGAAATCTCGAGCGCTACGGCCGCGGCGACCTTGGCCCACCTGATGAAACGGCGTCACAAGGAGATCGACGACTACGAGATGATCGTGCCCGAGGCCCTGCTCGAGCAGCACCGCAAGACCCAGAACATCTTCACGATCGTCATGGCCTGCATCGCAGGGATCTCGCTGCTCGTGGGCGGGATCGGCATCATGAACATCATGCTGGCCACGGTGCTCGAGCGGACGAGGGAAATCGGATTGCGACGGGCCGTGGGCGCGAGGCAAAAGGATATCCGGCGTCAGTTCATCGCGGAAACGGTTTCCATTTCAGCCATCGGCGGGACGGCGGGAATCCTCTTCGGCTTCGCCCTGTCCATGGCCATCTCCGCGTTCACCGGGTGGCCGGTCGGCTGGACGATCACAGCCGTGTTGCTCTCGTTTTTTGTCTGTACTGTCATCGGCCTGGTGTCCGGGATCTATCCCGCGATCCAGGCCTCGCGGCTGGACCCGATCGAAGCGCTTCGGCACGACTAGGACGCGTTCTCGGGTGAATCCCACGGGTTTCGGCCGCGTCGAGATGCCGAACAGGGGCGAACGCAGACGGGGACATATCCTTCAGCTACGGGTCCCCCAACGCCCGCGGGGAGCTTAGCAGGCTCGAATCGTCAAGCCCGTATTGTATGTCGTCGAATTATTCGGACACACCCTTAAGCGACGATTTTGCTCCTTCATTTTACTCCTAGCTTAGACCTCTCCCCGTGTCACCAGTTTGTCACCAGAAATGCTTAAAATCGCCTACATTTACGTACGGATGCTAAAATCAAAGAAAGCTGAAATGCAGTGGAAAAGCTGTCGTCTATCAGGGACAACAGGGGAAATAAGATGGTAGCGGGGGCTGGATTTGAACCAGTGACCTCCGGGTTATGAGCCCGATGAGCTGATGTACTTCTCCCCGTGTGTCAGTGGTGTGTCAGAAATTGATTAAACTTGCTTAACTATGGATATGGTTGATTAAAAGGAAGACATAGTCATAAAGCAGAATTTCTTGGGATTTTCCAGAAGTAACAGAGTGCCGGAGGAGGGAGTCGAACCCATACTCACCGTGAAGTGAACTGGATTTTGAGTCCAGCGCGTCTACCAATTTCGCCACTCCGGCACGCTGGTGTATCTATCTAATTATAATGGACTTGCGCCTTTTCTGCAGCATCATCCTTTGTTAATGTGGAAAACTCATTGGCGTCTTTTTGACGTCCTTGAAACAGGTTTTTAGCCGCTTCTTCAATAGCCATCCGCTTGTCTTTATCGGTCGGATGAACATAACGCTGTGTCATCGTGATCGATGCATGTCCGAGGATCTTTGCAGCCGTCACGACGTCTGTCACCTTCACCAGCCGATACGCGGCCAAGTGTCTGAGATCGTGGAAAGTCAAGCCGTTTTTCCGGCCCGATGGTATCCCGGCACGTTCACAAGCCGCCCGGAAAGCCTCATCAACATCCTTCCTGTGATCATCCGTCCAATCGTTCATGAAAACATATTCGCTTTTTTCCTCGATCGAGTCAAGCGTTTCAAATAGGATGGAATCAATGGGGATAATCCTTTCCTTTTTGGTTTTTGAATTTTCCTTTGTAATACGGATGGTTCCGAGTCTTAAGTTGATATCTTTCCATTTCAGCTTTAGAATTTCGCCTTTTCGCATTCCCGTAACAATCGCGATCTTGAGAATCGGTTGAAAATGTGGAATCGCACACTCTACAAGCCGCCTTAAATCTGAATCGGTTAACTTCATATCCAGGATAACCTTCTCCCGGCTGTTGGATTCCTCCAATTTTTTCACTCTCCGGCCTCGGATCGGATTTGAAGCTATGAGATCATCATATTCAGCGGCATAGAGGATGGATTTTAAAAGCGAAATTTCTCTATTTATCGTCCCATGGGCCTTCCCGTCTTCTTTACGTTCCGTGATATATTTTCTCACCAATCCGGGATTGATTTCGGCAAGCCGCACATTCTTGAAAACACGATTGAGATGTTTCAAGGAGATCTCATTTCTTGAGGCGCTGCGTTTCGCCTTCCATTCGGCTGAATCCAAAAGCGCTTTGGCATACTCACCGAATATGTCTCCGGCTGAATTGGGATTTATAAATTCTTCAAGCTTGCCTTCTTTGGCTTTTATACGTAATTGTGCAAGATAGTTTTTTGCTTCTTCTTTAGTCCGGCCAGCATAGCGCCTGATGCGCCTGTAATTCAATGTGATCTCGGTTACATAGTAACCGGGCTTGCTGTCTGTGCCTTTAATAAACCTTAGATTCCCGTCTTCTTTATCGATTTGTACTTTTTCAAGTCGGCCCTCTGCCTCTTCTTTCGTTTTACCAAAACGTTTAATTCTTCGACCCTTGTGGACTATCTCACAAAGCCAGCGATCGGGTTTACCGTCTATGCCCCTAATAAATTTTAGGTTTCTATCTTTTGTTGGTTTTATCATTTGTTCTTTTCCTTTTTATTCTTTTAAAAGTTTTGGCAATATTGATTACTCGAATCCTTTCTTTTAGCTCGGTTTCGGTTTTCGATCTTAAATCTTCAAGTTTACTTCGCAGGCCCTTATCTCCCATTGGATCTTTTCCTCTATATTCCTTGACAAATTCCTGAATTTCGAGAGCAATATTTTTATATTCCTCACAATCAATCTTAAGGCTAAAATGGTGCAATTCATCAAAACATTCAAATGAGGATTTCTCTGACTTTCCTGTTTCGGGTATGCGTTTTAAAGTATCTAGAACGTCTAGCGTTTGAATTAATGCATTCTTATCTTCTTTTATTTGGATTTTCCGGCTTTGATAAAAAAGATGAAGGAATCCACCAAAAATAGCCAGTATCGAACCTAAAACAATATAAATTAATTCCATTAATTTCTCTCCTTACTTCACCCTTTTGTTTTCGACCCATTTGATGAGATCTTCTTTTAGAAACAGAACCCGTCCGTTGGTCTTCGAAAATGGTATTTTCTTTTCCTTCATAAGCCTCTTCAAAGTTGCGATCGAAATCCTTAAGAATTCAGCCGCTTCTTTTTTATTCATAACCTCTCTATCCAATATGAGCCTCCATGAGCCTTTATTACCTAAATATAAGCCTATTTTTATAGTTTGTCAAGAATTGATTTTCACAAATTCCGAATAACTTCATGAGAATTTTCCTCATCCCTATTCGTCGATCTAATTTGGCGAATATACCATTGAGGTTTATTTATTCAACCAGGAAGCCGGGATTAATCCCTCGTCAATCGTCTCAATAACTAATTGATGCCTCCTCACATCTTGACCATATTTGATAATCTATAATTAGGCTTGCCAATATTTCTTTTTGAATCCCAAAATCATTACTTAATTCAATTACTCTTTCATGTATTTTTTTCATCTTTTCAAGACGTGGCTTTTGCATTACTTTTAAAATGTCTTCTAAATCCGGAGGGGAACCAGTTCTTCCTAAATATTTTCCTAATAATTTATCAACTTCAAGTAGTTCGATGTTGTATTTGAGTGATAGCAAAGCGACCTTATTTCTATCTGGTTTCCATACGTCTTCCATCAACTTATCTGCATCAAAATCCACCTTTTGCTTTTCAATATCTCTCCCGCAACACAAAAACAGAATCCCAAAAATACAAAACATAATAAAAAAGACATATCCAATTTTATTCATCTCTTCTCCCCTCCTCTTTCCTCAACACCACACAAAAGAGGATGTATGTGAAGTCAGTTTATTCCTTTTTGAGAAATCTCTTCTTATTCTTTTCCCACCACTTTTGCCATTTTTTCTGTTTTTCACCAAAGTTTTTTCCTGTTATTTTCCTAAGTGCCCCAGCTGCATTGTTTCGGACATTCAAATCGTCATCAAGAAGAGCAATTATCAAAGGCTCAACTGCTCGCGGGTCTCCTATCTCCCCTAATGCCCACACTGCTGAATGGCGGATAGAACTCTCTTGATCACTCACGGCGTCTATTAAAAGCTTAATCAAATAGTCACGGACTTCACTTTCATCATCCTTCAGGATAGCAACAAATGATTCAATTGCTTGGGAATCGCCCATTTCTATTAACGCCTCGCTTATTTTTATAAGCGCCTGTGTTGCAAATTTTCGGACAGAACTATCTTTTCTAAGGGAAACCAAAGGCTCTACTGCATGAGGATCACTTATCTTCCCAAGCGCTATTGCTGCATTAATTCGGACAACTAACTCTTTATCATTCAGAGCGATAATCAGTGGTTCAACTGCTCGCGGGTCTCCTATCCTGCCAAGCGCCCGTGCCGCCTCCGTTCTGACAAAAAAATCTCTATCATTCAGAGCGATAATCAGTGGCTCAACTGCTCGCGGGTCTCCCGCCTCGCTTATCTTTATAAGTGCCTCTATTGCAGACTTACGGACATCCTTTTCTTCATCTTTCAGGAGGGCAATCAAAGATTCAACAGCTTGATAATCACCTATTCTTCCAAGCGCCTGCGCTGCAACCTCTCGGACCACATGAAAATCATCCTTCAGGGCAGTAGCCAATGGTTCAACTGCGCGGGAATCGCCTATATCGCCAAGTGCCTCTATTACCCCCCATTCGAACTCCCCTTCTTCATCTTTAAGCGCAGCAATCAAGGGCTCCACTACGCGGGAATCGCCTATATCGCCAAGCGCCTGCGCTGCATCCACTCGGACATAAGAATCCTTATCCTTCAAAACAGAAATCAATGGTTCAATTGCGCGGGAATCGCCTATTTTGCCAAGTGTACTTATTATGTCACAGCGGCAATTTCGATTGATATCTTTATCCTTAAAAGCCTCAAGTAAAATCTCAATTATATGAGAATCTTGCTTCTTGACAAATGTCTGTAATGCGTACTTGCGGACAGTTACTAGCTCATCTTTTATGGCAATAGCAAGGAAATCCATGCCATATATTTCTGCTAACATCTCAGCGATTTTCGTTCCAAATGGTGAATTCCTGAAAATAATTTCAAATGCTGATCTCGCAGTATAAGGATCATTTTTAAAGACTTGAGGACCAACTGATCCAGGAGGTTTTACTTCATCCTCAAATGTTTTTTTATACGGTGGAATCCCATTAATATTTAATGAAATAAATCCATTAAAGGAAGCTCCTAAATAGTAATGTCCACCATCTCTCGTTCCTAAATAGTCTGCACCTAATGGCACTCCTTTAACTTCTATTATTAACAACAGATCGTAGGTCTCCTCAATTTGTGATGCCACCTTGATTCCCACAGATTCAAGAAGCCTTTTCGCCACGGTATCAAAGGGTAAAGAAAATTTTTCCATTTTCCAGTATGATTGATTCACCTCTATCCGTACTGTCTTTGCAGAACGGAAAGCCTCAAGTTGTTCTTTTGTCAAATCGTGACCCTTATTAGACTGAGCAATAACGTAATTGTTTAGAATAATAAGCAACACAAATAAAAAGATTGATACAATAGCAAGCTTTTGTTTTTTCATTCTTCCCCCAAAATAATTTTATTTTGTGTTAACAATATTATTCATAAAGACAACAACATGTCAATCCAAAGCCCTCACATCGATTCTAAGGCATGACCTCGAGCTAATTAATGCCCTTGATTCTATCGGGGGATCTTTTTCTTTCCCATTTCTTTTTTTATGTTCTTTTAATCTAACTTGTCAAATCAATCCGGAATTAAAGGATTCGTATCAAATTCGTTTTCGCCGTCGGCTTTTTTTGCATCTTCGCCACATTCGGGAATTAGAGGATTTGAATCGAAATTGTATTTTTCCTCAATGCCGAATTCGCGACGGATTGTGTTTAAATCATCCCCGGATAAATTGCCCGGATCCGTTTGGTTCCCTTTAATGGCCGGCTTATAATTTCCGGAAACCATTTGGATTAATGAAATGCGATCATTGATTTCAATTTCTTGATCGCCGATCTGACGCGCCTTTGCTTCGATTTCTTTCCAATTCATTTTATGGCCTCCTTATTTTCGTATAATCGAAACCGGGATCGCGCAAAAATGGAATGCTGTAATACGTTATGCGCAAATAATGTGTTTTGAAGTCAATGCCATCTTTGCGGATATCCAGAACCATCCTGTCGAACGCTTCAAAATGCGTCGACTGGATCGCGCCACGCGTTGGAAAAAGTTCAAGCTGATCCCAACTTTCAATATGATCGAAAAGGATCGGTTGACTTTTTCCTTCCCTTGCACACTTGATCATCGCCCAATCATTCTGATTCCCGGTTATCAGTTGAGGAGATGTTTTTTTAAGTTTGTTTTGCGCTTTTTCAAGGAATTCAATGTATCTTCGCTTGTTTTTGTTTATGAGGATATTGATTTGATGATTTTTGTCGAAGATTTTGCCATATAGATCTAATATGACCACAGCCTTTTTCTGCGTAGATTCACGATGCTTTTTCACATCGTTTGTCATTTCAAGGCGGACTTGCTTGTTGATCTGTTCTTTGGTTAAGGATTTCTTTGAATAATCTTCAAATGAAAGATCCCCGTCATTGAATTGCTTTTTCGATTTTTCTTGTTCTGTGATCAAGTCATTTTTTTTGCTTTCTTCAATGTCTTTGATAGTTTTAAGATATTTAATTCTTTTTTTCTCCAATGATGTTTCAAGGCTTTTAATTTTGGCCCTGTATTCATGAACTTGCTTTTCATATTCATCGATCTGTTTCTTCAAAGCCTCTTCCGCGTCCGTTTGTTTCTTCTTAAATTCTGTAAAATTTGTCTCAAATGTTTTTAACATTTTTACACCTCACTTTTTTAATACATCGGCCTTTCAGAAAAGCCGAAATAACTTCCCGATTTCTTTTTTTGCGAACACAAAACCGCGGCGGCAGCCACAACGTTCGCGACGTCATCATGTTGACCGCGGATGTGATCCACAGCGTCTTTCCCCCCAGGCCGTGTGCGCCGTTCAAGGTTCGAAAGTTGTGCAGCCATGCGCCGGCTATCAAGAAGCTCGACCGTTCCATTTAAAAGTAACGGCTGGAATTCCAAGTAAATTTCACTTTTGTTCAAAGCGCTATTTTTAACCCGGATCCCAAAATCAGAAAATGCCGATGAAACCCATTCTCCGGCATAGCGATCCGATTCAATCTCTCTTACATTGAATGACTCCAACACACCGGAAAATTCTTTAACAACATCAGCCGGTTGAAATGGTGGCCGCCTTTCCCGGATCACATCAATAACGATCTTTCCGGATGACTCCATGTGCGACAAACAGAGACACATCGAATCCGATTTTCCTCCCGATGGATCAAGAAAACCTCTATATTTCACGTCGGCAATCTTTGGAAGCTCATACCTTCCGGTTACAATAGAACCTCGGATCTCATCAATGCCTAAAAAGTTGGAAATGTCATCTCGGAAAAATGCATCCCACTCGCTTCTTGCAGCTGCCGGATCCCGGTCGTATGCATTTTTTATAATGTTTTTATCAAGCGTTGGGTTCATTAGAATCGAAGGGGCAACCCAAATTAACGGCCCATTGGAATCTCCCCAATACTTCGAATACATATCAAAAAGAATTCCTCTTTTTTGGTATGGGCTGCTTATCCCAATCAAGATAGATCCCGGAACCGTGGCCATCGCCGGCCGCAAAGCGCGCAAAATCTCATAATCGACATTAGCCAAATGCTCCTCAGAACGCCAAAACGCTAATTCTTCAAGTAAACAACAAACCAAAGAAAATCCTCTTGTTCCCCGAAACGTCGGCGTTTTTATAATGATATTGATTTTGTTTTTTAAATGGATTTCTTCTGATGTTACCTTTTCCACCATGTTCCGAAAGATCGGTTGACTATCTAGGATCGATTCAATGTATCCCTTGATAATTCTCGATTGAGTCTTATCCGTCGAGATGATAAAAACCCACCCCTTCTCACCGGTTGTTAAAAATGGCGTCCAATCTTTGAAAATGCTAACAAAAACCGCGAGAATCGATAATGTAAAACTTTTGCCGCCACGACGCGAAACCACGACATACGACTCCGTAAAAGGCTCCTTCGGTTGAATAAACCTCTCCAATCCAGTACATTTTTTATATAATTGCCGTTCCTTCGAATCTTCCAGCGGTGATGCGAAAAGTGCTTTTGCATATGTTCGCCACGGCAACCAAGTTTCCGGATCCCTGAATAATGGACGGAAAATCTTGTTTGAATCCCAAGCCTCCGAAATTGTTACATTCAAAATAAACTCTCTTGTTCAAGACGATAAAATTTGCGATGCAAAATCTTCCCAATATCACAAAATTCCCCACCATCCGACAGCCGCTTTATATGAATCTCACCCGGCTTTCGTTTTAACCATAATTCCACAAAACAACAATCCCACGGCCAAGGAACAATCATCAATTCCTTTTGCCTTTTGCCAATATGCGAGTCCATTGTCGCCTGAATGAACCTCATCCGATCACCCGGTGAACATACAATTAAATCTATGCAACCGAAAATGTCATTCCGCGCCGAAACCCAAATCTCCCTCAACTTCCCAGTTCTCTTATCCTGAATCTTCGCCAACTTCGCAACCGTTTTCTGATTGTGAATGACCGAACCTGGATAGTTCTCAAGGATCCATTTCACAATCCAATCCTGGAATTGATTGCCTTTTTTCCGCTTATTGGCCATATATCCCTCTTTTCCCCAGGCCAAAAATAAATAAGGCCTTGAGAACGATTCTACGGCACGATCCTAACCCAATTAGGGTAATTCGACGCATAACCTTAACCTGAATCACTTTTTTCACCCTGCATTACCTCGCCCTGAAATTCAGCATATTCATTCCTTCCCCCTCTTAGCGACTATCTCCGCAACCACAGAATCCATTGACGGCGTATCATCAAACGCCTTCCTTTCAAGGCCCAGAGCGGACATATGCCGTTGAAGTGAATTCGCATATGCAAGGAAATTGTGACTAAGAATCGGGTTCAGCTTTCCTTTCGAACAAACATAAGACTTTCGACGAATATAGGTGATCATCGATAATAGAATCCCCTTGATATCGATCGCGTTTTCAATAATCAGCATCTGTTGTGCTGATATGTATTCCTCTCCGCCAAGATCCACGATCAACGCTTCACGCCATTTACCCAAGGCGGCTGATACTTCCGGCAATTTTATCCCCGAAAACGCCCCATGCGTTGGAAGGAACCGGCCAAGTGCATCCCTTTTCTTATCCATATGTTTACCTCATGGAATATCCATGGAAAAAAGGCCGCCAAAGACTAACCAAAGCGTCAAAAATAACGTCAATTTTATCGTCTTCCAGAGGTAAGCAATGGACTTTCAGTCCAGTATGGATAACTCCGTAAGAAGTATAGAAAGGCCAAAAAGATGGATGCGGCGCGGCTGTCTTATTCAATTTTTAATTCCTATCAAATCTATCAGAACATTGCAAAAAGGTGTATAGGTGTATAGTGGTGTACCCTCCTGCAATGTCATTCGCGACACCCCTATTTTTCGAAGTTGACCTTGTAAATGGGTACACCCGTATACACCGGATATATTAAAAGCTGCAACTTGTTTATTTGCAACAAATCGCAGTGTACACCTATACATCATTTTTCGCCATTTCCACGATTTATTTTCATTCCAATATAATATTTTCCATCTTTTTTCCGAATTCTATCGAATCCCTTTTCAAGAATTGCTGCTCCAAACAGTGTATTTTTTATGTGTTTTTCACCGTTTTCTTCACACCACCATAGATAATTTTGGTATAGATCCGAGGCTTTTACCATTTCATTTTTATCTTCAACAATATTATCTTCCAGGAATTGAAGAAGTGTATCACTTTCGATTCGGTATTCTTCTGTGGCGGTTTTGACTTCTTCCGGAGCTTTCAGGCCATCGTTTTGCCATTTGTGAAATCCTTTCAATGCCCAATTAAGGATTCCCGGTAGCTCTGTTTTCAATTCATCGGCAAGGTTTTTGTCCTGCTCATCTTCTGCGAAGGTTCTGTTGAATGGGATCATCCGGATTCTTCGCCAGATTGCGAGATCCGTTCCCCTAATAACCGGTTTATGGTTTGTCCCGATGAACAGTTTGAATTCCGGAATGAATTCGAAAAATTCGCTGAATAGAAACCGGGCAACGATAGTGTCAGAGCCGGTCAAACTCTTGATAAGAGATTCGGCCATTTTCCGGCCTCCCTCGATTTCTGTGGTGGAGACAAATCTGGCACCTCTTAACCTTGCGATATCGTTTGGAATTGTGCCAGAACGGCGTAAGAGGATGGCTTCTGGCGGACTCTGTTGGGCATAATCGCCTAACATCGATATTATCGTTTGGAGGAAGGTCGTCTTGCCGTTTGCACCGGTTCCATAGAGGATGAAAAAACATTGTTCCTTTGTGCTGCCGCTCAGAGAGTATCCGATCGCTTTTTGAAGGAATTCAATCAGGTTTTCGTTTTCTTCCATGATTTCTTTCAGGAATTTTTCCCACCGGCTGCATTTTGCTTTTGGGTCATAGATAACCGGAGCGAGCTTTGTTATAAGATCTTCCTGCTGGTGAGCTTGAAATTTGAATGTTTCAAGGTTGAAGGTTCCACTTTTGAGATTCAATAAGAATGGATCCACATCAAATTCATCCGGATTTATGGAGATTTCGCTTTTGGCAAGCTCCAACATCGCGGTGATTTTTGTGGCAGATTCCGATCGCATCGCATGTTTAATGGCCGATATCCTTACAATCTTTTCCTCAATTTCCGAACCGGTGACATACATCTTGCGGACGGTCTCTTTGGCTTTTTGTCGGGTGATCTTACCGGCATCTATCTCCCATCTTTTGCCGGTATAGTCTAGCCATTTATTCCACACGAAATTGAATTTGGTATTTATGCGGTGTTGTTCGGCGAAAAGATCGGAATTGCCCAAATCGGTTTGGTGGATTTCTTTTACCGGCGGCTCTTTCGTTTCTTCGAAGATCGGCGTTTCATTTACGATTTGCTCAAGCTCATTTTTCGGATTCTTACCGGCATTTTTTTCGATCCAATCCGAGATATCTTCCCCCTTTTTCACAAGCCCAGGTAATGCGATTATCTTAACTTCTTTGGCACCGGCCTTTAAAATACTGAACGCCCTTTTTCTTTCTTCCTGCTCCGCTCCAACATCCAAACAGATCCGAACGTTCTTTCCTTTTAATAAAGGGGGGAATTCCGGCCGCCAATGAGATACGCCAAAAGGTGCGGTTGTGGCCGTAATGCCTATCTTGCAGAGATTGTCAACATCTTTCTCGCCCTCCAAAAGCCAAACATCATCAGCCTTGACCACTTCCGGCAGCCGGTAGAGAACCCGGCGGATTCCATCCATTTTCCGGTCTGCACAAAAACCCTTCGGCTTCTTCCTCACAATCCGGTATAACAAAACACCTTTTTCATCCGTATAATTGTATTTTTTCACAGCTTTCGGTGGCCCGGAATTTATCCCGAATTCCTTTTTGAGCTTTTTTATCGCATCGCCCTTTGATAACTCATCTCGCATTTCGACATAAGTAATTATGCTTCCGCCTTTTTTGCAACTATGGCAATACCAAACATCGTGACCGTTTTTATGACCGATAGAAAATGACGGCGTTGTGTCATTGTGAAAAGGACAAAGTGACAATTCTCCCCGGAATTCATGGCCTCGCCTTTCGAGATACGGCTTTAATGGCTGCTGGAGAATTTGTTCGATTTCATTCATGGCCCTTCCCAATCCTTCACAGCCTTGATCGTTTTCCGTGCTTCTCTTACAGTCTGGCACCTCAATTTAGGATCGTTGATATATTCACCGGCCTTTTCCATTGTTTCTTCTGCAAACTTTTTTATGTCATCCGGTGAGGGCCGAATAGCAGAGCTTAACGATCGCTCCAAAACATCAAACTTTGGTTTAAATTCTTGGATTTTGCGTTTCATTCTTGGTTCTCTATTTTACGAACGTCAAGTCTAATTTGCCTGCCAATTCTCAAAACCGAACCCCTCGGAAATCTGTTACGGCCGATCAAGGAATAAATAGTTTTTGCGTTAAGTTTGAAATAATCGCCCGCTTCCGCGACCGTGAACCACTTGCGTTTATCCATACAATTCCACTTATTTTGTTATTTGCCACGTACCTTTTTTCACGTTTTTCAGGATTTCATCACGCGGAACATTCCCGATCATCTCCGCCGGGAAAAGATCATCGACATCGCATCCGAAAAATTTTGCGATTTTCTTCTTGGTTTTCATGGTTACTCTTTCTTCGAATCCCAACTCCAACTGATATATAATAGCCATAGATAAACTGGCTCCCGCTGCAAGTTGTGTTTGAGTAAGTTCTCTATTCTTGCGCAATGTTTTAATCTTGTTCCATCCGATTATCGACGGTACTTGGCCCCAATCAATTTTAGCCATTTTTTTCTCCTTTGATTTCATCTTGATTTTATTTTCCAGTATTAGTATTATTAAAGCAATCGCGGTACACACAAATGCGAATCCCACTTGATTTTTCCCCTGATTTTTCACCATGGAAAGAGACGCCAAAGTTTCAACAAGCTCAATGGCTTTTACATGAAATTGTGAAAAACCGTCATCATGATTTTCCTTGCGATTGCGGCGCCTGCATTTATGCCGAATACCAAAAGGCCAAAAAAGTAAAAGGCCGTTCATTTTCCAAACGAACGTTTTTTGTGTTTTTTTTAAAACAAGGTTTTTATAGATCCACCGTTTTTGATAAGCGGCTAAAACAAAACCGATTTTTTGGCTTTCATTATGAAATCCGAAAATCTGATAATTTTCTGAAACGCATGGATACTGGCTATTATGCAAAAAAAGCCGAGGATAGAAATCTTGAAGGAAAAGCAAAAAAAGACGGTGAATTCTTTACCAGTATCGATATTGCTTTTGAAAAAATTCAGGACATAACAAGAAGAAGAACGCTTTCGATGATAAAAAAACTAATGGAGAATGAAAACGGCCGACACTGTAAAGCATTCCTTCGAGGTATTTTAAACAAAAAGTGTTTTTATGAATACTATAAGCGCGCCGGCGATCCAAAGCTTGAGTCTATTGTCTCAAAAATTCGCTATGATTTATTGTCAAATCAAGGCCACAAAAATCATTGAAAAATTTTCAATCTCACAAATTGGGGGAGGCTGTGGGGACCGGGATCCGAGTCCCAAGTCCCCGGATAGCGAAAAAGACGTGTTAACCACGGATAGATGCCTCATTATAGGTAGTGTCCTAATTTTAATTTTAGAGGAAAATTTAACATAAAATGAAAATATTGCTGTTAGCCTCAAACATTGCAAGCTTGACGCTTGTAACCTACAATACCTTTGATCATCATGCTATGGGCGATTTTAATTATACGAAATATACAAAAAATACTTGACATAAGGCATCGAAGGAATTATTATATAGATGATGATCAAAGGAAATCAGATGCAAAAGTTTTATAGGAGGGAATTCGTGTCTAATTTTGAAAAATTTACCCATAGGAAATTCAAAGCTTTCGATAATCCCATGGCTACTATTACAAAAGACAAAATCATCAATTTCAATGCAATGGCAATGCGGAAATACATCAAAGATTTTTCTTATGCAATATTTTATTACGATAGGAAAGATAAGTTAATAGGTATAGAATTAACAAATAATGATGCCCCAGAGGCATATAAAATTAGAAAAGATAGGAATAATAGGATTGGGACTATATCTGCAATGTCATTTATAAAATACTACAAAATTCAAGCAAAAAAAACGTTAACTTATAGCATCGAATGGAACGAACAAGAAAAGATGTTGATAATAGACTTGAAAGAGAATCAACAGAAGAGGGTTTTTAGCAAACAAATTCAAGGGCAATCTAATAATGAAGAGCCTTTATAATGAAAAAAAATGCGGAGGGCACCAACGTTGGGTTCCAACTGGTCTTTAAAACCAGGGGCACTTAAAAGTGCGGAGTTCGAATCTCCTGCCCTCCGCAAAATATATAGCATCTTTTAATTTACGCATTTTAGAGCTTCTTGTCAAGAGGGAGTAGGAATTGTGAATTCTCCTTGGACAATGAAAAACCTGTTTGCCCTTGGCTACAGAGCATATTCATCGCCAAAAATAGGAGCATGACTTTTTATTCTCGCTCGGAAGAAAATGTCGGAAATAGGAATAGGCAGACTTTTTATTCTCGGTAAATGTTTGAACAGAGATGGCGGATTCTGTTAGCCATTCCTTATTCTTTTCTCAATCTCCTCCTTTAATTCATTAATTCCTTGCATTCCTTGCCTTAAAGCAAAATGCCTAATTTTATTTGCTATATCCGCTGATTCTTTTCGTTGGAATTCAAAACTCAATCGATAGAGTACGCTTGTTAATCCGTAGCTCTCATCAGCAGATTTTTGCATACTCTCCGTTAATTTTACCCAAGTTTCGGATTTCAACAATGATACTTTTGCAGGTTTCAACATTGCCAAAAGAATGTCTAATGCTTGAATCAAAACATTCCTATCGTTTCTTTTTTGATCTTGTATATTTTGATGTCTTTGTTGGATGAATCCTCCGAGAGTCGCTAAAGCCGCTCCAATAAGCACAAGAATTAAATCCATGACAAAGCCCCCTCTTCTTTAAAATAAAAACTTAATGAGAATCAATTTTAATAGGTGTTACAACATTTTTTAATTCGATTTCAGCTTTTGAATGATTTAAAGTAACTTTAAATAAATTAAAAAATCCTTCTTGTCCTAATACTGGGAAAGCGGTTTCTACACGACAAAAACATGCATATGTTTCAAATTTCCACCCCCCAACCTCTAATATAATTTCATGAAGATATGAGTCAAAAGTACTTTTATAAATACCCTGGATAGGAACCACTAATTCATTCTCAATTTCTAAATCAATTGCCTCGCCTATCTCAGCCGGAAAAATTGAAAATCCTGCACCTGAATCTATTAATGCCCTAATATAAATAAATTTATTTAAATCGGATTTATTAAATATCCCAACCGGAATTATGGGAGCGAGACGACCCTTTTCTTTATGTTGTGGTTGTGTAAGAATTGGGGGGAATTTAACAAATTTAAATTTCATTAATTTCAAGGAGCATAACAATATCCGAAATCAGGAACCTTCATAAATTCAATATTTATAAAATCCTCTTTCTTTATTTTTTTTAGCAGTCGACTTAAAGTTTTTTCCGCACAGATAACATCTCTTTTATCTTTGGATAAGGCCACCCACATATTCTCATAGGGTTTAAGTTTTTCGGAGAAATCAATTATCTCTAATTTTTCTTCTGTCATTTTGGTTCCTTTTTTAACATTATAGCATATTTATCTACAACAGCAACTTTAATCGCTAAATTATCCTGTCGACTTTTGCGACGTGTTTGACGCTATTTTTCGATATTCAGAAAGATTCCTCCAAAATCATTGACGAGATCCGTGACATCATTGGACGGTATGTTTTGCTTGTTCCCAGGTGGGAAACATATGCTGCGATTCAGACAGTAGAGCGTCTGGAGCCGGATGAAGAACTTGGGGGCTTCTATTTCTCAGGAAAACAAGGGCTCACAGGATTATCCCGATTCCATCAAAGTTTTTTTTAAAAAATTTCTT
>Ga0114930_10000258_pt1 | contig 58257 bp, 56 predicted proteins | sample AnhtaG_FD_87300 | JGI IMG/M metagenome (GOLD analysis project Ga0114930, IMG submission 87300) | Deep subsurface microbial communities from Anholt, Denmark to uncover new lineages of life (NeLLi) - Anholt_01485 metaG | ecosystem: Environmental > Aquatic > Marine > Oceanic > Sediment | place...
GGAGAGGAAAACGGCATGCTGTCTAAAAAAGAAGCCGTGTTTATTAATTCCCAGATAAAGGAGCCTTTTATACAGAAATATCTAAAAAGCCTTGCGGTACACGTTTGTACAATTCCAGTGACTCAGATCGTCTCAGTTGCTGTCGCCTTAATCTACGTAAAACTGCATCCTGACTTGACCTGGCAAACGGCAATGCTTCATGCAGGAATAATCCTCGGGCTTTTCCAGGTGACCCCTATTTCTCCAGGTTCGATAGTCCGAGGTCTTTACGTATCCTTTCTTGTTGTGCGTGAGCGCAATTTCAAAGATTACAACATTGCGTTCTTCCTGAGCTTCTTTAAATATATCGGCTACCTTGCTTTTCCTATCCAGATGGCATATCGCTATCCGGATCTTGCCCGCTTTATGGCCGGACATTGGTCAACTGGAGCCGTGCATATTGTTCCTGTTTTTGGCGAAAAAGGAGCCCTCCTGGAACATGCTGTCTTTGATCTATTCTACAACCGCCCTCTGAATATCCGCCGGCGCATTCAACAACGCAGGGAATTACGTGCCGGCTTAAAACCAAGATTCCGGCATATACCCTTATGCGTTCTCTCTAGTGTTCTACTTCTGGCTCTTATGGACTTGATTTATTTTAATTTTACCGGATTTATTCCTACATTTGGAAACATCTGGTGGTTTGCACTCTGGATTCCTGTTTTTGCGGCTGCTGCAGCTTCTTCCTGGTCAGGCGGGGCAGCCCTATCAAAGCGAATTTTTGCAGCTGCATTAAGCGGAGGCTTAATCGGCCTTCTTTATACAGTTATAAATAAGCTCTTGAGCAGCTTTTTAGTTCAAGATAAAAAAGAGCTGATTGTTTTTCTGCAACTTTTAGGTCGGAATTCCCCTACAGCGTTTTGGATAATTTTTTTATTCACAATAGTGGCTATTTTAGGGGCATTTGTAGCTGAGACAAGACCATTAAAATTAGATAATTTAGTCGGATTAAGCTAAATCGCTTTTTTTTGGATAGAAATACTCTCCACGCTCAAAACTTCACTATACCCAATAAAATAGGCACTCTTAGGTTAAAAAACAGTCCAGCCTGTCTATATTCACTTAATTATCAACAACTTAGCCTAGGCCGACACAGTATCTATTTCTTCTTTTTGGACTTAAGAGGAGGAATTTTAATATCAATAACGTTGACCTCCCCTAATTCTGAGCCACTCGCCGGACATCTTTTTTAGAAACCTTCTCTATGCCTTTCTTGACTTTTTCCATAAAATTGAGGGGATACTCGAAAAAATCATAGGTCATTAAACGGTTAACAACCTTAGCTTTGCTGTCAAAATTAAAGACAAAAGAATTTAAGTATTCATCTTTGGCCTTAGTCAATTCTCCATCTGTCACATACTCTTCTCTAATCTTTTTTAGCTCCTTGAGCATTAACTCTATGGCGTAAACGGTTGACTCGGATTTTGTCTGAGCCCCGCAGCTAAAAGCTCCGCGAACCTGGTAACCAGCCCCATATCGACCCCAAACACTATAGGCAAGGCCTTCGTCTGTTCTGATCTTTTTGAACATTCGGTCAAAAGAAAGGATGCTGTTCATTACACTCAAAGCCGGGTAATCAGGGTTGTCCATCAAACCTCCAATGTGTCCGAGTAAGATATTAGACTGGTTTACATCCGGCTTATCGATGAAGTTAACCGTGTACTTAAATTCATAACTGACCTTGGGCAACGGCGGGATTTCAACCTTGGCTGCTTCCCATTTTTCCAGATTCTTTTTTACTCTGGCAATCATATCTTTTATCTCAAAATCCCCCCATATTGCCATAGTTGTATTGTTAGGATAAAAATACTTCTTATAAAAACCTACAATATCATCCCTTGTGACAGCTTCAATAGTGGCATATTCTGGATGACGGGCATAAGGACTGTCTTTTCCGTAGATTATCTTGTCAAATTCTCTATAAGCAATTCCTCCAATATCATCATTTCGCCGGGAAATAGCCGTCTTTTGCTGTATTTGAGCCAGCCGGATCTTATCTTCTTGAAAAACAGGATTCATCAAGATATCTGCAAGAATCTCCAGAGCTCTGTTTATATCTTCCTTGAGCACGGAAACCATTATATAACCTGAGGTCTGGCCGATACCGGTTGAAACTGAAGCTGCCATGGTCTCCAATTCTTTATCAATCTCATCTCCGGTCATGGATGTTGTTCCCCCGGTACGGAGCACTGATCCTGTTATAGAAGCTAGACCAATTTCTGCGGTCGGCTCAAAAACAGAGCCTACACGAACCATAGCCCGCATATCAATTGTCGGATACTCATGGTCTTCCACTAGAAAGAGCTTCATCCCGTTTTTCAGCTTAACCGTTTCTACTTTGGGCATATTAATCGGATTTAAAGTTGGAAAGATAAATTTATCTTTAGGACTCTTCTGAGCAAAAACAGACATCCCGGAAATAAAAACCAAAAGACACAAGATAAAAAAAAGCTTGAGTAATGTTCTTTGTTTCTTCATTGTTCTTTCCTTTATTTATTTTTCATATACAATCTCGCCGATTGTTTTGTGCTTCTTGACCAGATATTTATTGGCGACACGCTTGATGTCCTCTGCAGTAATAGCCCGGATTTCCTCAATCTGATCAAACATCAACTTCCAATCTCCAAGCACCACATCCGTATAGGTCAGCAGGGCTGCCATTCGGGAATTAGACTTCATCTGGTCCAGAATATCTTTAACTTCACCTCTCTTGAATTTTGTCAACTCTTCTGGAGTTACGGATTCCTTTTTGATCTTCTCAATCTCTTCATCAATGAGCTCCAAACATTCAGCCGAAGTTTGGCCCCTGGATGGGACAGCATAAAAGACTACAAGATTTGAGAATTTATCTCCTGGAAATCCACTGACACTAACAGCTGCAACTGCAACTTTTTTATCCTTAACCAGTACCTCATAGAGCCTGGAAGAACGTCCCTGTCCAATGATGTTTGCCATTGCTTCCAAAGACCTGATGTCTTTATGTCGGGCATCTGGGCAGTGATAGCCCATGATCACAATTGGCTGGGATCTTGCTTCCACGATGACCCGACGCTCTCCCCATTGTTCAGGTTCTATTGTCCTCACAGCCTCTGGTTTCGGACCGCTGGGAATCCGGCTAAAATAGATCTCTGCCAGCTTAAAGACTTCTTCAGTCTTGACATCTCCCACGATCCCAACTGTTAAATTGTTGGGGCCGTAGAACTTCTTGAAGTAATCTCCCACATCTTTTCGAGTGATCTTTTCCAGGTCTGACATGTGGCCAACAACTGAATGATGATAGGGATGAGCTTTAAAAGCAGCCGCTGTAAAATCTTCAACAAGCTTTCCCATAGGGCGGGTTTCAAGTCCTAGTCTTCTCTCCTCCATGACTACGTCTCTCTCTTTAAAAAACTCACGGAATATAGGATTTAGGAATCTATCAGAAGTCATAGACATCCAGTATTCCAGCTTGTTTGAGGGGAGGCTGTTGATGTATTGGGTGGCATCAGTGCTAGTGTAAGCGTTAATGCCCCGGTCACCTTCTTTCATCAGCATATCCACAAATTCGTCAGTTGCTACATACTCCTTGGCATTCTTACGCAATGTCTCAAACTTCTCTTCCATTTCTTTAATTTTCTCACTGTTTGGCTTGGCTTTTGCTTCTTCTCTTTTTATCTGGTCATAAAGGGCATCCATTTCTTCGAGTATTTTTGCTTCTGCTTTATAATCTTTTGTTCCCACAATCTTAGTGCCTTTAAAAGCCATATGTTCCAACAGGTGAGAAATCCCTGTTATCCCGTAAGATTCATTGGCACTTCCCACATCAGCATATACATGGAAGGACACAACAGGGGCCTCATGGCGTTCGAGAACTATAAATTTCATGCCGTTCTTCAACACATGCACTTTTACCTGGCTTTTAATCGTTTCAAAAGTTTGAGCCTGAAGAGAGAGGCTGACAAGTGCAACAACAGCAATGAATAGAGCCAGTTGCAGCAAAAATCTTTTTTTAACAAACATGTTATTAACCTCCTTATTTTATTAATTCTGAATTATTCATAAAAACTGGCGACACTTTAATTTATTTTCTATGAATAATTCAAGTTTTTTAAGGAACTGTTTTTTACTTGTTTTTAAATTTATCGTTAAAATCATCAAACAAATCAAGAAACTTTCTTGTGTACCTTCCTCTCGTAAAAGAAATACCCCGTATTCTGGATATTTTAATTTGAATAAATAATTATTGCAAGAACAAGAAAAATGGAACCGTCCCCATTTTTCCTCTTTATTAGTCTTTAGTCTTTTTCAGCCCCAACTCCTCGAGCTGCTTGAGGTCAACCTCTGCAGGAGAACCCGTCAGCAGACATAAGGCACTCGTGGTCTTCGGAAAGGGGATAACATCGCGGATAGATTCTTCTCCGGCTAGAATCATCACGATACGGTCAAATCCCAGGGCAATTCCCCCGTGAGGAGGAGTTCCATAGCTTAGGGCTTCCAGGAAAAAACCAAATTTCTCCTCGGCCTCCTTTTGATCTAACCCAAGAATACTAAATATCCTTTTTTGAACTTCCAGGTCATGAATTCTAATAGAGCCACCTCCAATCTCTACTCCGTTTAGAACCAGGTCATATGCTTTAGCCTTTACCCGGAGCGGTTCTTCTTCTAAAAATTCCAGGTCCGCTTCGTAAGGCGAAGTGAAAGGATGATGCATGGAGAGAAGGCGTTTTTCCTCTTCGCTCAATTCAAAAAGAGGGAAGTCTGTGACCCAGGCGAATTTAAAAGACCTCTTATTCTCTTCTTGCTGAAGGACAAATTCTCTTCTTATCTCTCCTAATATTTTTAACGCTGTACTCCTTTCATCCGCTATAAGAAGCACCAGGTCTTCTTCTTTTCCTTTTAGGTTTTCCCAGATGAGACTAAAATCCTTTATTTCCAATTTTAAAGAAGATTTAAATCCGTTTTGCTTCTTAATCCAGATAATCCCTTTTCCTCCATGTTCCTTAGCCTTCTGGTCTATTTTATCGAGCTGGCTGCGGGATAGAGCGCCTTTGTTCTCCACAACCAGGCCCTTTAACACTCCGCCTAAAGAGAGGACATTCCTGAAAACTGAAGAATCTATTTTTAAGCCAATTTCGGTTAAATCTTTGATCTCTGCCTCAGAGCGAAGGTCAGGTTTATCTGTCCCGAATTTTTCCAAACTTTCTTCGTAAGTAAACCGGGCAAACGGAAAATTAACTTCTACACCAATAACTTTAAAAACTGAAGTCATCATGCATTCCACTAAACTAAATATATCTTCTTGTTCTACAAAGCTCATTTCTATATCTATCTGGGTAAACTCTGGCTGCCGGTCAGCTCTTAAATCTTCATCGCGGAAACATCGAACGATCTGGAAGTAGCGGTCAAACCCGGATATCATCAGAATCTGTTTGAAAATCTGAGGAGATTGGGGAAGAGCATAAAACCTTCCCTTGTACTCCCTGCTGGGCACAAGGTAGTCCCTGGCCCCTTCAGGAGTAGATTTGGTCAGAAAAGGGGTTTCTATCTCTAAAAAGCCATTTTCACCCATAAAATTGCGGATGTTAAGAGCAGCCTGGTGTCTGATCTTTATGTTGCGCTGCATGGATGGCCTTCTCATATCCATGTACCTGTATTTAAATCGGAGCTCCTCTGTTGCCTGAGGCGGATCATCTATAACAAAGGGAGGCACTCTGGACACACTTAATACTTTAAGTTTTTTGGCCACAACCTCCACTTCGCCGGTGGGAAGATGAGGATTTCGGGAACCTTCTTCTCTCTTCTTTACTCTACCTTGTACAGCCAGCACATTCTCCATCTTTATTTTTTTGGCCTCATCTAAAAGTGCTCCCCCATCAGAGGGAACAACAACCTGGACTACTCCTTCTCTATCTCTAAGGTCAATAAAAACTAAGTTCCCCATGTCTCTAAGCCTGTGAACCCAGCCAAAAAGAGTCACTTCCTTATCCGCATGTTCCAGGCGGATCTCACCACAATAGGCTGTTCTCTGCCACTTTGATGGTTTATCTGACCTCATTTCCTAAGTCCTTTTTTGGAAAAATGAAACTCTTTAAGACTTCTGGATAATATCCAGTATTTCCTCTCGATCCTTCTCTTCCTGGATACCGGTTTGCATGTTTTTGAGTTGATACTTCCCTTTTTTTACTTCTTCATCACCTATAATCAAAACCCATGTTGCACCCAGTTTATTCGCTCGACTCATCTGGCTTTTAAGAGTCTTCTTTTTGAATTCAATAAGGCATTCCATGCCATCTCTCCGTATAAGCTGCACAAGCTCCATTCCTGCTCTTTTTGCTTTTTCTCCCAGATACGCTAAATAAAGAAAGCCTCCTTTCTCTTTCTCGAATGGAACAATAGAAATCAATCTCTCCATGCCCATAGCAAAACCTGTCCCACAGATGTCAGGCCCTCCAAATTCCTTCATCATATCATCATATCTTCCTCCACCAAGAATCGCATCCTGAGCTCCCAGTTTGGAGGAGATAATCTCAAAAGTAGTTTTTGTATAATAGTCTATCCCTCGGACCAGGCGGGGTTCAACTTTGTACTTTATGCCGTAAAGACCCAGATAATCACAAAATTTGCTGAAATGTTCCTCACACTCCTGACAAAGATAGTCAGTAATATTTGGAAAAGCCTGAGCTGTTTCCCGGCAGGATTTTACTTTGCAGTCAAAAATCCTCAGAGGATTAGTTTTAATCTTCCTCAAACAATCAGCACACAGGTCTTTTTTGATTTCCTCTGCCTTTTTTCGCAAATCCTTAATATAGGCAGGCCGACATTCCTTGCAGCCAACAGAATTCACCAGAGTTTTTGTGTCATATACCCGGAGTTTTTTTAGGAAATAATCTGCCATCTCCACGATCTCTGCATCAATAGCTGGATCCCCTTCCCTGAAAACTTCGATATCGATCTGATGGAACTGGCGGTACCGTCCCTTTTGGGGCTTATCATAGCGAAACATAGGACCAATGAAGTAAAACCTCAATGGATCAGGCTTAAGATACAATCTGTTTTTTATGATAGAACGCACCACAGATGGAGTGTATTCTGGCCTGAGGGTTAAAGAGCGCCCTGCCTTGTCCTTAAAAGTGTACATCTCCTTGATAACAATGTCCGATGTCTCCCCTGTCCCTTTCTCAAAGAGCTCTGTGGCTTCAAAGACCGGGGTTCTGATTTCTCTGTAGCCATAGAGTTCAAAAACTTTCTTGGCCATTGATTCAACCCTCTGCCACTTCCTTATTTCTCGAGGAAGAATGTCTTTTGTCCCCCTTATTGTAGGAATCTGTTTTTTCATTATTCGGAAAAGACTCCAATCTTTCTAAATTTTTGATATCTTTCTTCCAGTCTTTCCTCGGGAGATCTCAGTTCAAGTTTTTTAAGAGTCGGATTCAGATGTCTATCCACATTTTTGAATATCTGTTCATAGTCCACATGAGCACCACCAGGAGGTTCAGATATAATTTTGTCTATTATTCCCATATCCAGTAAATCCTTGGCTCCAATCTTCAAATTTTCCGCCGCTTGGGTAACCGCTTTCTGGTCTTTCCAGAGAATTGCCGCACATCCTTCAGGAGAAATGACCGAGTAGAAAGAATATTCAAGCATTAAAATGGCATCTCCAACCCCAATAGCCAGTGCTCCCCCGCTGCCTCCTTCACCAATTACCACATTGACAACAGGGATTCTGAGCTTTGAAATCTCCTTTAAATTATTAGCAATCGCCTCTGCCTGGCCTTGCTCCTCCGCTCTTATTCCGGGATAAGCACCTGGAGTATCAATCAATGTCACAACGGGAAAACCGAATTTCTCTGCTAATTTCATAACTCTTAGGGCTTTCCGATAACCCTCTGGATTGGGCTGACCAAAATTCCGCTCTATTCTTTCCCTTGTTGTTCGCCCTTTTTGATGTCCGATAAAGGCAACTGTACGGCCTTTATAAAAACCCAAACCTGCTACAATTGCAGGGTCATCGCCTGCACGGCGATCGCCGTGAATTTCCATAAAATCTTCGGTCAGATAGTCTAGGTAGTCCAGTGTATAAGGGCGCTTGGGATGCCGAGCTATTTGGACAATGTGTGAAGGTGTAAGCTCGGGTTTTATCCTGGCCCATTCCTTCTCGATCTCTTTTTTGAGTCGAGCGATCTTCTCTTTTTTATTATTCTCTTCGCTTGACTGAATTTCTTTAATTTTCTCTTCAAAACGAATAATTTCTTTTTCCAATTTATAAAAATCTTTTTCTTCGCTCATTGGTTTAAAAATAGAAGTGTCTTTTTTACCCGTCTATTCTATAGAGTTGCTTGAATTAATGTCAAGCTGTGGCCGTAAGGGACTCAATTTTTTTATTCTACTATTCTATGAACTATTCTTATGTTCTGGGAAGGGATTTGGAGAGTTACAAGATTGCCCTCATAGTCAGTTTCCAATTCAATCAATTTTGTGCCTAACTGCATAATGAGTGAGCATGGGAAGATCTCTACCGGCTCAAGAGTAAATGGAATCTCGATCTGAGGAATAATATAAGCTGAAAGCCCAATAGGTTTCTGAAGGTTACATCCAAATTTCTTGGTTATCACAATATAAGGAGAGAATACAGCACTCGGTAAAAGAAAGGCGTCTTTCCTAATCTTACTTGTAATCCTCTGTTCTTGCTCTAAAGCATGAATTACATTCTCCACTCTGCCATCAATAATAGAACTTGAAATTTCCTGTTCCACTCCACTTATCGAGCCTTTAAAATGGTACTGAAGGGGAATAAAACTTTTATCCAAACTGATTGTCAGGCTTTCAATCTCTATCGCAACAAGCTTTGTTAGCCGCCCTTTTACTGAAAGCAGGTAACCTGTTTCATCCGACTGCCAGGAGTACTCTTCATAGCCGACTTGCTCTTCCATGAAGTAAACAGCAATAACTCCTCTCTCATACTCTTCTTGACTCCTTGTTGTAAACACAAAGAGAAAAAAGAACAACAAAAACAGGCATGGAAAAAGAAACGAATATTTCTTAAGCATTCCCTCTTTCTATTCTCTATCTTTTATTCAACTATTACGGCTGTGCCAAAGGCTAAAATTTCAGAGGCACTTTGCATGATCATAGAAGTTGTAAAACGAACATTGATAATGGCGTTGGCTTCCAATCCCTCAGCTTCCTCAACCATTCGATCAAGAGCTTGTTCTCTCGACTCAGCCATCATTTTTGTATAGTCCGTAATTTCTCCTCCCACAATATTCTTGAGAGCTGCCTTAATATCTCTCCCAATGTGACGGGCACGAATAGTGTTTCCTCTAACAAGACCTAGTGTCTTTTTAATAGTTTTCCCGGCAATAAAATCACTTGTTACCATGATCATTTTTCGACCTCCTTATACCTTTCTCTTTTTCGGACAAAAAGCTGCTCCCTTATCAGTGAAACTAATAAAACAACAACTCCTCCTAATACAGCCAAAATGCCTGCTTTTAAAAGAAAGGAAATGGAAGGATCTTTGATGATCTCTTCCACCATTTTGTAGCCGCCAAAAAAGAGAAGAATCATAACACCGATGGAGAACAAAATCCACCCGATCCTCCTTTCCAACCGGTTATACACTGAAGTCCAGTAAATCTTCCATGCTTCCTTTGGTGGTTTTTTTAGCTCCATTTTACTCATCACCTCCTCAAATTTTCCCATCTCCTCAAATTCTTTTTGACATTCAGGACAATCTTCTAAATGTTTCTTGATAATCTTTTTCTGTTCCTCGTCCAATTCCCCATCATAATATGAAGAAATGAGTTTTTTTATTTGTTGATGATCCATAATACTCTCCCTTACATCATTCCCTTATGCCAAAAAATCCACCGATTATTTTTTTTAGCCTTTTTTTCGCATAAAAAAGAGAAGACATGACAGTTCCTGCAGGCTTGCCTGTCATTTCTGCAATCTCCTGATAAGACATTTGTTGAAAATAGCGAAGAATAACGACCTCTTTTTGTTCCATTGGAAGTTTCTCGATTCCTCTCCACAACACTTCCTTGAGTTCTCTATCTTCTCTTTCTTCTTTCAGAACATGAACTTCTTCAAGGGGAACTTCTTTAAAGTGGCTGCTTCGTTTGAGAAAATCAATACAGAGGTTTTTCATAAGCCTGTAAAACCAGGGAAAAAATGGCATCTGGGTATTAAAACTTTTTATTTTACGGAAAGCTCTTATAAAAGACTCCTGGGAAAGATCCATGGCATCCTGAGGATTTTGGACAAATCCAAGAGCGATATAATAAGCCCTCTTCATATAGCGAACTACAATCTCTTGATAAGCTTCTCTGTCTCCTTTTTTTACAAGCTCAAGAACCTCTTTTTCAGAAAGGACCTTATCTTCTCTCACTAAAATCCCGCCCCCGTGGATAACAAGGTCTCTCTGGAGTGCTGTTTCTTCTGACATCTTTCCTCTTTTACTCTTATTACTACTCTTTTTATTCCGGATTTATTCATTTTCTGTTTTTTTTCTTTGTCTGATAACCTCATAAATAAAAATCGAGGCAGCAGCTGAAACATTGAGAGATGTTATACTGCCCAGAAGAGGAATAGAAAGGATCTTATCACATTTTTTACGAACAAGGGGGCGCAGCCCCTTCCCCTCGGAACCAAAAACCAATCCTACGGGGAGGGTGTAATCAAATTCATGCCAGAGTCCTTTTTCCCCACCTTCTGCCCCAACCAACCACACTCCTTGGTCTTTTAAAACATCCATCGTTCTGGCCAAATTTTTAACCCTGGCCACTTTAATATATTCCAGAGCTCCGGCCGATACCAGAGAGACCGTATTGGTCAGACCCACAGATCTTCTTTCAGGAAGTATTATTCCATCCACACCTGCTCCTTCAGAAGTCCGGACTATTGCCCCTAAATTCTGAGGATCCTCTATCCCATCCAGCAAAACAAGAAAGGGGACCTTTGTTGAAGATAACATGGATTCGAGAGAAGAGAACTCTTTGGGCGCAATAAGGGCTACTGCACCCTGATGGCTTCTGTCTATCCTGTCGAGCGTTTGCTTGGGAGCAAAGAGAAAAGGGACATGTTTAGCTCTGGCCTGTTTGATGATTTCTGCGATCTTTTTCTTTTTTGTGTCTTTTTGGATGAAGACTTTGTTTATACGCTGTGGAGAAGACTTAATCGCCTCTAGAAGCGAGTTTAGACGGCTTATTTTATCCAATTTTTATTTTTCTAAACACCCGCCTTCTTATTTCTCTGTTTTCTTCTGAGCCTTCTCAATCTTGGCCCAAGTATCACGGAGAGTTGCCGTCCGATTAAACACGAGTGTATCATGGGAAGAATCAACAGAATCTACACAGAAATACCCCTGTCTCATAAACTGGTAACGACTTCCCGGTTTTGCATTTTTAAGGCTTTGTTCAATCCGGCAAGAAGTCAGGGTCTCCAATGAGTTTGGATTCAAGAAAGTTTTAAAATCAGAACCCTCCTCTACATTGTCAGGATCTGCTTTCGAGAAGAGGTGGTCATACAATCGTACTTCTGTTTTTAGTGAGTGTGCAGCGGAAACCCAGTGTAATGTTCCCTTGACCTTTCGTTCATCCTTCGTCCAGCCCCCACGCGATTCCGGATCATAAGTGCAGTGTAATTCAATAATTTCGCCTGTTTGATTTTCCTTCACTACATCCCCGCAGGTGATATAATAGGCGTGTTTTAACCGCACTTCACTACCTGGGGACAGGCGGAACCACTTTTTTGGCGGAATCTCGCGAAAATCCTCCCTTTCAATATAAAGCACACGAGAAAATGGAATTTTCCGCGATCCCATACTGGAATCCTCAGGATTATTAACAGCATCCAGTTCTTCCATCTTACGCTCTGGATAGTTGTCAATAACCAAGCGTAAAGGACGCAGTACTGCCATAACTCGCGGGGCCCTTTGATTTAGATCTTCACGGAGGCAGTGCTCAAGTAGCGTGATATCAACCGTACTCTCTTTTTTGGCTACTCCGATCCTCTCACAAAAATCTCTTATAGATTCAGGTGTATAACCACGCCTCCGTAAACCAGATATTGTTGGCATCCGCGGGTCATCCCACCCTGTCATAAAGCCTTCTTCCACCAATCCCAGAAGTTTTCGCTTGCTCATCACAGTGTAACCGAGATTAAGGCGGGCAAACTCAATCTGCTGGGAATGAAAGACATCTAGTTGATCTAAAAACCAATCATACAAGGGACGATGATCTTCAAATTCCAGTGTGCAAATAGAATGGGTTATTCCTTCAATGGAGTCTGAAAGGCCATGGGCAAAGTCGTACATAGGATAAATACACCATTTATCACCTGTTCTGTGATGAGATGCTTTCATGATCCTATAAATGACTGGATCCCGCATATTTAAATTTGGAGATGCCATATCAATTTTAGCCCGAAGTACGTGCGAACCGTCCGGGAATTCTCCTTTCCTCATGCACACAAACATATCCAGGCTCTCTTCGATTGATCTCTCACGGTAGGGACTATCCTTTCCGGGTTCAGTTAGCGTACCACGGTATTCTCTGATCTCATCCGCGCTCAAGCTGCATACATAAGCCTTTCCTCCTTTGATTAACTGGATGGCATATTGATAGAGCTGCTCAAAATAGTCAGACGCATAGTACTCCCGATTTTCCCAATCAAATCCCAGCCACCGAACGTCGTATTTTATGGATTCCACATATTCAACTTCCTCTTTGCTGGGATTTGTATCATCAAACCTCAAATTACAAAGACCTCTGTATTCAGCAGCAAGTCCAAAATTAAGGCAGATGGACTTAGCATGTCCAATATGAAGGTAGCCGTTTGGCTCCGGAGGAAACCGGGTATGAACTCGGCCTTCGTTTTTATTATCCTTTAAATCTTTCTCGATAATATCCCGTATAAAATTGGGAGGAGGTCCTGAATCAGCCACAATTCTATTTTTTGGCTTTTTTTCTTTTTTTCTTCCTGATGGGGAATTCTTCATAGTGCTCTCCCAGAATTTAAGGGATCAGGATCTCTTCAAAAAATCCATTACTTCAGATACCCGTTGGGAACAATTTTTAATGGGCACAGGAAAGTTCAGTTTTGCCCCTTCTTCAACCAAAGGAATGAATTTGTCCAGTTCCAGCCCTGAACCTCTGGCCGTAAGGGCAATCCGAAGCGGATGGTAGAGATCCCTGCCCTTGCAGCCAGTCTCTTTTTTTATCTCCTGTACTAAAGCAGAAAATTTATCATAATCAAATCTTTCCGTCTGTGAAATCTTTTCACTAAAAACTTTTATAACTTTAAACGCCTCTTTTGTTTTTATTTCCTCTTTGATTTTTTTCTCCATCTCTGGGGGAGAGAACTTAAAAAACACAACAATCTCCTGATGAAAATCAGAAAATCGGTCAACACGCTCTATCAATACTTCAACTGCCCTCTGAAACCATTCCCAGTGAGGACCTGTCATGTCTTCTGGTAATAACCTGGTTTCCCTCAAATGGATATAGGCCAGCTCAACTTTCTTTTTGGAAGAGAGGTTTTTTATGTGCTGCCTGTTAATCCAAGCAAGTTTGTCATGATCAAAAATAGCAGAAGAACGGCTGACTTTCTTTAAATTAAAAAGTGCAACGAGTTCATCTTTCCCGAGCACTTCTTTTCCTTCGGGCGGTGCCCACCCTAACAAAGCCAAGTAATTAAAAAGTGCAGAAGAAAGGATTCCTTGTTTTTCAAACTGATTGACAGCTGTTGCTCCATGACGCTTGCTTAAACGTGTATTATCCCTGCCCAAAACCATAGAAAGGTGGGCAAACTGCGGAGGAGGGAAAGAAAGAGCGTTGTAGGTCAAAAGTTGTCGAGGAGTATTGGAGATATGATCTTCACCCCTGATAACGTGGGTAATTTTCATCATAAAATCATCAATTACAACTGCATAATTGTAGGCGGGAAGTTCATTTGAACGAACCAGGATCGGGTCTCCGATTAGCTGTAAATCAAAAGAGAGCTGCCCCCTTACTAAATCGATGTAACTGATGTTCCCTTGACTTTCTGTCCGCAGCCTGACTGTTGCTTGCTCTCCTGCAGCAAGTCTTCTTTTCGCTTCCTCCAGAGTAATGGACCGACACTTGCCACCGTAAACCGGCATTTTTTCTGAAGCCAGGGCCTTTTTTCTTTCTTCTTCAAGCTCCGCAGGTGAGCAAAAACAATAATAAGCTTTTTCCTCTTCCAGTAATTTTTGCGTGTATTTCTTGTAGAGCTCTAATCGCAGGGATTGCCGGTATGGACCAAATTCCCCTCCAACATCAGGGCCTTCATTCCAATCTAGCCCTAACCACTGGAGGTCTTCTCCCAATCTTTTTTCATATTCTGCAGTTGATCTCTCTATATCGGTATCTTCGATTCTTAAGATAAAAACTCCTCTTTTCTGGCGCGCAAAAAGCCAGTTAAAAAGAGCAGTCCTTGCGTTTCCAACATGGAGAAAACCGGTTGGACTGGGTGCAAAACGGACTCTAACTTCTTTCATAAGATTTGGTCTTCAATCTTTTTTTTGTTACTTCTTTTATGTCTCCGGGCTCTTTTCCCCTGTAAGAACTTGCGCCCAGGAGACAATCGCTTCTCCCCGGCCTATAATCCCCAATCCTTCATTGGTCTTTGCTTTTATCCCTAAGATATCACTCCCGATTTCCAGAATTGGGCATAAAATTTCTTTCATCTGGGGAATATACTGTGCCAGTTTAGGTTCCTCTGCGATGATAATCGAATCGATGCTCAGAATCTTTATGTTCTTCTCTTTAATCCTGCCAACAACTTCCTTCAGTAATTCAGTGCTTCGAATATCTGTATAATTCGGATCTGTATCGGGAAAAACTTGCCCTATATCCTTTTCTCCCAGGGTTCCAAGAAGAGCGTCTATGATGGCATGAATCAAACAATCTCCATCAGAGTGCCCCCTCAATCCTTTTGGGAAATTTATCTTTACTCCACCTAAAAAAAGTTTTTGCCCTTCTTCTAACCTGTGTATATCATATCCAAGTCCGGCTTTAACTTTCATAAAAAGCCTCCAAGATTTTCAGGTCTTCAGGCGTTGTTATTTTAATATTTTTTGAATCTCCTTGAATAATGGATACTGTCTCGCCGACTCTTTCCACCAGGGATGCCTCATCATTCCCATAAAAATTCTCTTCTTTTGCCTTATTCAGCGCCTTTTTAAGGATGGAGTACAAAAATCCCTGTGGCGTTTGAATTCTGAAAAGTTTATCTCTGTCCAGTGTTCGGATTACTTCCTGTCCTTCGACAAGTTTAATAGTATCCTTCACCGGAATTGCGGGAACAACGGCTCCTTTTGTACGGGCTGCCTCAATGACCCGGCTTATTAAATCTTCCTCAACTAAAGGTCTAACTCCGTCGTGGACTAATACAATTTCTGTTTTTTTTGGGTTAATCTGGTTAAATCCTGACAGGACAGAATCTTGCCTCTTTCTTCCTCCTCTAGCAACGGCCACGATCTTTCTGTATCTCTTCAGGAACCTTTCCTCCTTGGTTTTTTCCTTAAGCACCAGGATAATATCTGTAACCTGCTCATGAACTTCAAATTTTTCCAGGCACCAGTCTAAAACAGATTTCTCTTTAATAAGAGCAAATTGTTTGGCAAAACCAAACCGCTTCCCCTCTCCTGCAGCAACTACAATAACAGATACTCTATTCATCAGGACACTTCATTGTAGCGACCAAATATCATCTTGCCAACCGTTGTCTGAAGAACGGATGTTACAGTTATGTCAATATTCTGCCCGATCATTTTTCTCGAGTTATCAACCACTACCATGGTTCCATCATCCAGATAGGCCACACCCTGGTCTTTTTCCTTCCCTTCTTTAAGGATAAAAACCCTTATCGTTTCCCCAGGCAGAACAACAGGTTTTAAAACATTTGCAAGCTCATTGATATTAAGGACAGGAATTCCTTGAAGTTGTGCGACTTTATTGAGGTTAAAATCATTGGTGATGATTTTGGCATCCAGATGCTTGGCTAATTCAATAAGCTTGGAGTCTACATCTTTAACCTCAGGGAAATCAATTTCAGAAATTATGGTTGATACCTGAGAAGACTTCTGGAGATGGTCCAGAACATCCAATCCTCTTCTCCCTCTCTGCCTTTTTATCCCATCAGGAGAATCAGCCACAAGTTGCAGCTCTTTAAGAATAAATTGTGGGATGACGAGAGGTCCCGCGATAAAGGCTGTATCACAGATATCTGCAATACGTCCATCAATAATAACACTTGTATCGAGAATCTTATTACTGCTCCCCGTGCTTTTTTCTCTAAAAAAGCTAAGAAGGTTGGGCGGTTCTAACCATTCGAACTTTCGCGTACCGACTAAAAATCCAATGTACGGCATGATAAGGAGAAAAAATATCCTTATGAAGGTTGTGGTCGAATTGTCTTCTGCTATCGTCTGGTAAATTGAACCCAGCCCCCAGCCTAATAGGACACCTGTAAAGGTTCCTATTGTCGAGCTCCAGATGATTTTAAACTGGCTTTTTCGAATTCTAGTCTCAAGATAAACAATAACAACACTCAACACAAAGCCTGTGACTGCCCCAATATATGGAGCAAGATTAAAGGGAGGGAAAAAGTAACCCGCTATTGTTATAAATGCAATAATGATAAAACGGAAAATAAAAATGCTCATACTATTATTCCTTAAAATAAACTACTTAAAGCCTGTTTGACATTTTGAACTCCCAGGAGTTTCATATCCGAGATATCCTCCTTTTTGAAATGATCAAGGTTGCCCTGGGGCAGAATGGCAGTTTTAAAACCGAGAGAGTGAGCTTCCTTCAACCTGGTCAAGGGCTGACTTACAGACCGAATTTCTCCACTCAAGCCGACTTCTCCGAAGACAGTCATGTCAGGAGGAATGGCTTTGTTCTTCACACAGGAGACAACTGCTATAATTACTCCCAAATCTGTGGCAGGTTCGGCAATTGCCAATCCACCGGCAACATTAACATAGACATCTTCTCCAGCAAAGCTAAAGCCAAGTTTTTTCTCTACAATAGCCAAAAGCATGGCGACTCTAAAATGATCGAGGCCGATTGTCATCCTTCTCGGATTCCCTGTAAAAAGCGTTGAAGAAACCAGAGCCTGGATCTCTACCAATAAAGGACGAGACCCCTTAATTGTGCATACTACTACACTGCCTGCTTCATCGGCCGGCCTTTCCTTTAAAAAGAAAGCGGAAGGATTGGAAATTGCCTTAAGCCCTCTGCTCCCCATTTCAAATATCGCAAGTTCTGAGACAGGCCCAAACCTATTTTTCAGGGCGCGGAGGACGCGATGACTGTGGTCTCTTTCTCCCTCAAAATAAAGGACCACATCCACCATGTGCTCTAGAGACTTGGGCCCAGCCAAAGAACCGACTTTTGTTATATGGCCAATTAGAAATGAAGACACCTGACTTTTTTTTGTAAACCGAAAGACCTGATTGGCAACTTCCCGGACCTGGCTGATCGTCCCCGGGCCAGAAGACAGCTTTGAAGAAAAAACAGTCTGGATGGAATCAAGAACAAATATTTTAGGATTTAACTTTTCAGCATGAGTTATAATCCGCTCGAGATTAGTTTCTGCCAGAAGGTACAAATTTCCATTTTTTAGGCCAAGCCTCTCGCCCCGAACCTTGATTTGTTCCAGGGATTCCTCCCCTGAGACATACAACGCTTTTTCCCCCTGGGCAGCAAAATCACGGCTCACCTGAAGAAGAAGCGTTGACTTCCCGATTCCAGGTTCGCCCCCAATCAACACAAGCGAGCCCAGGACAACTCCTCCTCCTAGAACTGGATTCAGCTCTTTAATACCAGTCTTTATTCTTTCCCTTTTTGCTTCTTTTATATCTTTATAAAGAATAGGATCAGATGGTGGAAAGGAAAATTCGGCATCAACTGCCTCCTCCACTTCCTCTATCAAAGTATTCCACTCTCCACAATTGGGACATCTGCCCAACCACTTCGGAGAATTAAAACCACAATTCTGGCATATAAAGGATGATTTGCTCTTCATTAAAAGCCTATTTCCAGTCCAAAATATATTTCTCTCTCTGGAGCCAAGGAAAAATCATCTATTCCCAGGAGAAGATGAATATATTTGGTAGCCGTATATCTTGTCCAAAACCTAAAATGAGGACGGGGATTTCGGTTAAAATCAAAGCCTTCCAGGCTAATTTTTAGTCTATCTTTTGCTAAGTAGCAATCAATCCCTGCCCCGACTACAGACTCCATAATCCCGGCTCTTGGGGAAATGGATCCCCACCGGATACCTCCCTGGGCAGAGTAGGTAAGCTGGTCGATCCAGGGATCGTAGATGATCTGTGTCAAGAGATATTTTGTTCTCGTCGGCCATATACCGAGGGTAAAATAACCCTTCAACAGGTTACTTTCCCCATAATATTCTGCCCGCACCCCTGCGGAAAATCGAAGATTAGAAAATGGATGAATGACTTTTTCAAACTCAGCCACCGCTCCTTCAGCTCGTTCATACAATTCCGGTTCTTGAATAAGCTTCCCCAAGGTACCTTCACCTTTGTTAATTTTCTCCAGAGATTCATTTAAAAGCCTCAACGATTTTTCAATATTGTCTATTAATTCTTTTATGCTCTTCAAGTTTATCCTTACGTTCTCTCTATTTTCTTCAACTGTGTTTTTTAGCAGAAGTATCAACTCATCTAAACTCTGGGAAACTTCATCAACTCTTTGTTCAAATTTTTTCACAGCCTCAGAGGAACCCTGGAGGCCCTGTTGAAGACTTTCTTTATTTACTTCGAAGAATTCTTTTAAATCTTCTGAAAAGGAAGACAGATTATTGAGAGTATCCCTCAAATTCGCTCTAGTCTCTTCTCCCCCGAACATTTCACTAAAAACCCTTCCCACTTCTCTGAACTCTTCGCCTACAGTAAGCAACATGGTTCCCATCTGGTCAAAACTTACAGGCGGAATCCCTCCCAGTATTTCATCTGGCTGGTAAAAACCGGGTCCTTCTCCAGGTAAAACCTCAATATGTTTTTCTCCCAAAATCCCAATAGATGCCAAGGTGGCTTTAGAGCCCTGAGGTACTTCGATACCAGAATCAATGCTCAATATAACATTCGCCCGGCTTTCTTTCAGTCTAATGTCCTTAACATACCCAATTTTTACACCTGCCATCCTCACTACAGCTCTCTTTTCCAGGCCGCCAGCTGAATCAAAAACAACATTAAGGAGATAACCTGGCTTCCTGAATAGAACGCTAAAATCTCCAACGACAAATATAAATGCTGCAAGCATAAAAATCGCAATAGTCATAAAAATTCCAATCTTTATTTCTCGCTTCACTATCCTTCCCTTATTTTATAAATTATCCCATTCATTTTTTTAAATACTTTTAATTCTATTTATTACCATTTTGCAATAGGTCCTTTTGCCCGGCCACGAATAAACTGCTGGACCACAGGATTTTGCGATTTCTTAATATCCGCAGGAACTCCCTCCTCAATAATTCTTCCTGCATAAAGCATTGCTATTTTATCCGCAACCTTATAAGCGCTGGTCATATCATGCGTTATTATGACTGTGGATACATTTAGCTCGTGCTTCATCCTAATTATTAAATCATTTATGGCATCTGCCCTGATCGGATCGATTCCGGTGGAAGGTTCATCATAAAGAATGATATCCGGCCGGTATGCAATCGCCCGGGCCAAGCCGACTCTTTTTTTCATTCCTCCACTAAGCTCATGGGGCATAAGGTTTTCAATTCCTCTTAATCCGACAAGTGCTAAATTCTCATTCACTCTCTCTTGGATCTCTTCACGCGAAAGATCTGTGTATCTTTCCAATCCAAAGCTTACATTCTGAGCAACTGTCATAGAATCAAAAAGCGCGGTTCCTTGAAATAGCAATCCAAACCTCCGGGTGATTTTATGAAGCTCATCATCTTTGAGGCGGGTGATCTCAACACCATCTATATAAATCTCTCCTTTGTCTGGCTTGATGAGTCCAATCAAGTGTCTGATCAGGACGCTTTTACCCGAGCCGCTCTGGCCAATAACAACCAGAGTCTCTCCCTTTTTAAGAGTTAAATTAATCCCACGAAGAACTTTATTCTGGCCAAAAGCTATATGTAGATCGATGACTCGAATCATCGGCTGATTACCAGGGTAGAGCTTTACTGAGAAAAAAATTAATGATTAAAATGATAATACTCGCCACAACAACTGTCTGAGTCGTAGCTTTTCCCACTCCTTCTGCACCACCCTCTGTTTTTAATCCCTGCCAACAGCCTATTATGGCAATGACAATGCCAAAAATCGCGGCCTTTATAAGCCCGCTCAAGACATCCCACATCTGAATATAAAGTAATGTATATCGGATGTAAAGAACTCTGTTCACTCCCATAATATAAACATTATAGAAAAGGCCTCCAGCAGTTCCTATTATATCCCCATATATAGTCAGGCAAGGAAGCATGATCATACAAGCCAGGGTTCTAGGGACTACAAGGTAGCGTATGGGATTAGCTCCCAAGCTGAAGAGAGCATCAATTTGTTCTGTAATCTTCATTGTCCCAATCTCCGCAGCAATGGCTGAACCCACACGTCCTGATACCATCAAACCCACCAGAATAGGAATTAATTCTTTGGAAAGGCCCAGAGAAATGATCGGGCCTCCATAAGTTTCTGACCCAGGACCTATATATCTGTGAAAGCCCACATATGTTTGAAGTCCAAAAACGAGGCCCCCAAAGGCTGCGGTGAGAGAGACAACAGGAAGAGACTTGACACCAACTTCCTCAAGCTGTTGAAGGAATATTTTTTTCTCCCAGGGTTTTTTAAACAGATTCTTGAACGTCTTAAACAGCAGTAGCCCCACTTCTCCCGCTTGCTGAAAAAAGGAAGAAAAATAGAGAAAAGGGGATTTTGCTTGCATGAACATTTTTAAGTCTTAAATGAAGCAAATTCCATATCAGCAAATCGAGCATATTCCTTTATGAAGGCAAGCTCTATTCTTCCTATTGGCCCATTTCTCTGTTTGGCAACATTAACTTTGGCTATTCCTCTGATGCTCTCGTCATCAGGACGATATAATTCAGGGCGGTAGATAAAGATCACAACATCAGCATCTTGCTCAATAGCCCCTGATTCCCTCAGGTCCGAGAGCTGGGGGATAGGCTCACGACGGCCCCTTTCTGGAGCACGGCTCAGCTGGGAAATCCCTACAACAGGTATTTTAATCTCCTTAGCTAATTCTTTTAATGAACGCGAGATGTAGGACATTTCTTGCGTTCTATTCTCAAACCTTCCTCCAGGCCGCATAAGCTGCATATAATCAACAAACATCAAGTCAAGATTCCGCTCCATCTTGAGCCTTCGTGCTTTGGCTTTCATCTCCATGACCGTCAAAGCAGGGCTTTCGTCCACAAATATTTTTGCTTGAGAAAGAACTTCGGCCCCTAGCTTGAGTTTCTCGAAGTCTCTTTCTCCTATAAAGCCTGTCCTGACTTTCTTGATGTCTAACTGAGCCTCGGCACAGAGCAAACGGATCACAACTTGCTCCTTGGCCATTTCAAGAGAAAAAAATCCGATGGAATAATCTGTTTTCAGACTTGCATATTGAGAGATATTCAAGCATAGAGCTGTTTTTCCCATTGAAGGGCGCGCGGCAACTACTATAAACTCAGAATTATGAAAGCCTGCTGTCAATCCATCCAAGTCCCTAAAACCTGTTGGTACTCCTGTGACTGATTCCTTACGATCATGGAGGGCTTTAACCATATCCAAGGTGGTTGCGGTCAGCGTACCCACAGGGACAAAGCCTGGCTTTATCCTCTGTTCAGTCACTTCAATAATTGCGGCCTGAGCTTCATCCAAAAGCAAATCAGTATCTTCTTTTTGTTCATAGCTTGTGGAGATTATCTTAGCAGAAGAAAGGATGAGCTGTCTTAATAGAGATTTTTCCTTAATAATCTGCGCATAGAACTCAACATTTAAACTCTTGGGAATTCCGTCCATCAGGGAGGAGATGTAAGATACTCCTCCAATATCATCAAGCACCCCTTCCTTTTGAAGCTCCTCGCTCAAGGTGACAACATCAACTGGAAGTCCCTTATCAACTAAAGAAGTAATCTTATTAACAATCTTCCGGTTAGCCTCTTTATAAAAATCCTCTGGGGTGATGATTGAAAGGACTACATTTAAATTTTTATTATTTACTAGAATCCCTCCCAGAACTGTCTTCTCAGCTTCAAGACTATGGGGAGGGGTTTTTTTCAACAACATTAAGTCAAGTTCCATTTTTCCCCTCCTTTGTAATCCCTACTTTTTGGATGCCGCCTCTTTTTCCTGTTTTTCTTTTTTTCGCTCTTTTTTATCAGGTTTTGTTTCTTCTTCTTTGGGATCTTTCGTCTTTTCTTCCTCGGATTTCTCTTTTTCTTGTTTTTCTTCTTTCTTCTTTTCCCCTTCTAATTCTAATAACAATTCCTCCTTGGTTTTTTGTGCTTCCTTTTTTGGGACTATTTCCTGTTCTTCTTTTTGCTCTTCCTTAGCTGCCTTTTTGGCTTTCACCTCTTCCTCCTTTCCCGGCTCTGTTTTCTCCTCTGCTGCCTCTGCTTTCTTTTCTGCGGCTTCCTGCCCTGCTTCTGCAGCCTTTTTCTCTTGTTCTCTTTTTTTCTCTTCCTGGACAGTTTCTTTGATCTCTTCCTTTTCCTCTTTTTTCGACACAACTTTCTCTTCTGTAGCTGTCTCTATTCCCTCTCCCGGGCTTTTCTTTTCTTCTTTTTCCTTCTCCTCTATTAGCTCTTCTCCCTCTCTTTTTACTTCAACCTTTATCTCTGCTCGATCTTCGTGGAAGATTTTTATTGGCACTGAGTAATTTCCCAATCTTTTTATGGGTTCCTCTATTAAAATCTTCTTTTTGTCAATTTCAAAGCCCAATTCAAGAAGTGCATCTTTTATATCTGAAGAACTTACAGATCCAAAAATGACGTCCTTTTCCCCAGCTTTTCTTTTAAAAGTAACTGTAGTCTCCTTAAGTTTTTCAATAAAGTCTTGATAAGACTCTCTCTCTTTCTCGAGTTTCTTTTTCAGAGCTTGCCTCTCTATTTCTATCATCTTCATATTAGATGAAGTGACCTCAAGGGCTAAATTTTTTGGGATAAGATAATTTCTGCCATATCCTGGGGCCACGTCCACAATATCCCCACGTCTTCCAATGTTTTCCATATCTTGTTTCAGGATAACTTTCATCTTTCCTCCGATTATTAAGCTCTTTTTCTAATCTTCCACATAAGGAAGCAAAGCCAGCAAGCGAGCTCTCTTTATTGCTGTTGCCAGCCTCCTCTGATGAAAAGCACATGTTCCAGTAATCCGCCGAGGAGAGATCTTGCCTCTTTCTAAGACATACTTCTTCAAGATGTCAACATTTTTATAATCAACCTCTTTTATATTCTTTTGACAAAAACGGCAGAATTTTTTCCTGGGTGGAAAATATTTCCTAAATGCCCCTCTATTACTCCTTTGTTCTCTTATCATTTTTCCTTCTCCTCTTCTTTTGTTTCTGGGGAGGGGATATCTTCTTGACCTGCCTCCTCTGTTTTTATGATTTCTTCTTCTTTAAGAGCTGCAGTCTTTTCAGGTTCCGGTATTCCTTTTTTCTTTTTTCGCACATTCTCTTTTTTCTCCTTCCTCACGGTCAAAAAACGCAAAATGGCCTCTGATTGTCTAAAGTGCCTTTCCAGCTCAAAAGGAATATCCGGTTCTCCTTCATAGTGAAAAAAAACATAAAAAGCCTCTTCAAACTTGTTGATTGGATAAGCAAGTTTCCTTTTCCCCCATCTGTCTTCCTTGATCATTTTCCCTTTTTTCTTGGAAACAATATTTAGCATTTGAGAAATGATTTTTGAGGTCTCTTCTTCTTCCAGGTTGGGAGAAATCAGAAAAGCTGTTTCGTATTGACTCATTTAAACCTCCTTATGGATTTAAAGCTCCTTCTTTAAAAAGAAGGAACAAGGAGCCCTTTCACTCTATAGCCTTCTTTAGCTTTCAGGTTTAACTATTCAGGGTCTTCCTTCTTTTATTATATATATTCATCGCCTCTTCCACATTTCCTGACAAAATCATCTCCAGGGCCTCTTGGGCTTTCTTCAAGCCCTCTTCCAGAAGAGGCTCTTCTGACTTATCAAATGGAGAAAGCACATAATTGACTGCATCCTCATCCGGCTCTAAAGGGCCAATCCCAACTCTTATCCTTGGATATTCTGTTGTCTGTATCTCCTGGACAATAGAATTCATTCCTTTATGGGTTCCAGGCCCTCCTCTTTTTCTAACCCTAATTTCTCCCAGAGGAATATCCAAATCATCAAAAACAACAATAAGACGCTCAGGCTTAATGCCCCTCACTTCTAAAATATTCTTCACAGCCAGGCCGCTTTTATTCATGTAAGTATGGGGGGTTGCCAAAAGAACTCTTTCCTTTTCCTTTTTTATCTCAACAACTTTTGAAAAATATCTTTTTTTCCTCAACTTAACTTTCCACTCCTTGGCTATTCTTTTTATAAAGGCGAATCCCGCATTATGCCTTGTGCCGGCGTACAGCCTCCCTGGATTCCCCAGTCCAACAACTGCCCACAAAAATTACTCCTCCTTCTTTTCTTTTTTCTCTCCTTTTTCTTTCTTGATAAGCTCGGGTTCTTCCTTTTCTTCTTTTGCCTCTTCCTCCACCTCTTCTTTTTCTTTCTTAATGATTTCGGGTTCTTCTCCCTCAGCAATTATCTCTTCCTCTTCTTCTTTTTCCACTGCTATCTCTTCTTCCTTAGCCGGAACCTCGACGAGTACCAAGATAGTTTCCGGATCACTAATGACTTGTATCCCCTCCTGCAGAACGAGATCTTCTACCTTAAAAGACTGGCGGAGATGGAGGTTGCTTATATCTATTTCAATATGCTCTGGGATATCCTTGGGAAAACACTCAACCTCAACTTCTCTGTTTATAAAATCAACAAATCCTCCTTCTGTCTTGACTCCCACTGCCTCTCCTACTGCAGCAACCGGCACAGAAACTCGAATGGCTTTATCCATTGCGATATGAATAAAATCCGCATGAAGAATTTCATCAGTCACAGGATTTCTTTGTAACTCTTTTATCATTGCATCTTTTATCTCAGAGTCAAACGAGATCTGAAAAACTGTATTCTCGCCTGTGTCAGACTTCAAAATCATGAAGATATCTTTTTTGTTTAAAGTCAGGGGGATATTGACATTCTGGGCCCCATAGAAAATAGCAGGCATCATTCCTTCTCTTCTTAATCGACGAGACGCATTTTTACCAAAAACTTCTCTTTTTTCAGCTTTTATCTTAAAACTCATCTGGATCTCCTCCTTAGATAAATAAAGAACTAACGGAGTAACCTTTATTTATTCTTCGAATCGCTTCTCCAAAAAGCGGAGCAACAGATAGGGGAACAATCTTTTTGGAGGATCTCTGGCTTTCATTCAGAGGAATTGTATTTGTAACGATCAGCTTTTCCAAACAGGAGTTTTCTATTTTCTCCATAGCCTTACCCGATAAAACAGGATGGGTGCAGGCTGCCAGTACTTTTCTGGCTCCTTCTTTCTTTAATGCCTCTGCACTTTTAACAAGCGTGCCCCCTGTATCCACCATGTCATCAAGAATGAGAACATCACGATCTTTCACTTCACCGATAACATTGAGGACCTTGGCTACATTTGGCGCGGGCCTCCGTTTATCTATAATCGCCAGTTCAGCACTCACTATTTTTGCAAAAAACCTCGCTCGCCCCACACCCCCGGCATCAGGGGAAATTATGGTCAAATCCTTAAGCTCCAGGCTTTGAACATAGTTAGATAAAACAGGTGCAACACTTAAGTTGTCAACAGGGATAGAGAAAAATCCCTGAATCTGGGGAGAATGAAGGTCAATGGTCAGAATCCTGTTGGCTCCGGACGCCTCAAGCAAATCTGCAACAAGCCGCGCTGATATTGGAACTCTAGGTCTATCCTTCCAGTCCTGGCGCGCATAGCAGTAATAGGGTATAACAACGGATATCCTTTCAGCAGAAGCACGTTTAAAAGCATCTATCATAAGAAAAAGTTCCACAAGATGAAAATTCGCCTCATAAGAGCCGGACTGGATGATAAAAACATCTTCGCCTCGAACATTTTCATCAATATAAAAATGAATCTCGCCGTCACTGAATTGCTCTAAAACACACTTACCCAGCTCGATTTTTAAAAAATCTGCTATCTCTTTTGCTAAAGCAGGGTTAGAAGATCCTGTAAACACTTTCATTGTGTTTTCTTTTTTCATCCATCTTCCTCTTTTATGGCTGTCTCTAAAAGGAGGGAATCTCCTTTCGATCCCTAGCTGGGGCGGGAGGATTCGAACCTCCGAATGGCGGCTCCAAAGGCCGCTGCCTTACCGCTTGGCTACACCCCAATTTCCAAACTCTTCCAGTATCGCTCCCTGGATAATGTCTCTAAAAGATGTAATGTATATGACTTTTTCAGCCTTTTTAAAACCTCCTCTGCCTTTTTTTTCTCCGAAAAAAGTCCATATACTGCTGAGCCAGTCCCACTAACTAAAGACAACTCGCATCCCTGGCTCTGGAAAAGTTTCTTAATAACTTTGAGTTGAGGATATAAGCAGAAAATTGTTTCTTCTAACTTGTTTTCCAATAAACCAAGCTCTCTGCTGTCTAGAAACTTGATAATTTTACTGTCTTTGTCTTTCGAAGTCAAGGATGAGGGAAAATGGCCGTAAATCTTGGCGGTCTTGATAGAAAAAGAGGGCAAAATCAATAAACAGGGAAGAGAAACAAGGTCAGAGAGAGGGGAAATATCGTCTCCTCTTCCCTGTCCTAAGCATAATCCTCCCTCAAGAAAAAAAGGGACATCTGCCCCCAGATGCCTTCCTAAATCCATCAGGGCTTCCTTTCCCAGGTCCAGACCCCAGATTTTATTCAAAGCATAAAGAGTCATAGCCGCATTGGAGCTTCCTCCGCCTAATCCCTTGCCTGGAGGGATTTTTTTTGTAACATGGATTTTAATCCCATTGGATATTTGGAACTGCTCTTTAAGGAGAAGAGCAGCCCGGAAAATAAGGTTATCTTTTCCCCAAGAGATCTTTTTCTCATCTCCTTTAAGGAGAATTTTATTTCGCTTGATCGGGCTAAATTCTAAAACATCATAAAAATCTACCGTCTGGAGAAGAGTCTTGACTTCATGGTAGCCGTTGTTTCTTTTTCCTGTAATTTCTAATCCAAGGTTTATCTTAGCAAAGGATTTAATTTTCATCAGCTAGTATCTTCTCGATCTCAGCCCAACTTTTTCGCTTATATTTATCCAAAAAAGAAAGGGAAAAAGTTCCCTTTTTAATAGGCTGGTTTAAGTTAATGTTGAGTATCTTCAGGCGCCCCCTGCTCTGAAGATGATTAAAAGTGAGAATGCGGGCAAATGGAGTATTTTGAAAAAATTCTTTAACTTCAAAGTGAAATTCTCCTCTTTGGCCTGACTTGATTCGTCTTTTCTCGTCCTTTATAAAGTTCCAGCTCCCCAAGCTCTTCTCATTTTTAGTCTCCAGCTCTCTATCCTCCCATTTCCCGCTTAAAAGATTTATCATCTCATACAGGTTTAGGCGGAATCCAAGTAACTTATCGATAATTTCTTCCTCTTCTCCCTGCCAATAGATTTTTTTGGAAGGAAGTAAAAAAACCGCCTTCTCTTCATTTACAATAATCTGATAGATGGTTCTGCCCATCATGTGAAACACTTCGATCCTGCCTTGATGGGGGAGCTTGAACAGGAAAAAAAACTTAGATCTGACTGATTCACGTTCTTCAGTAACTTTTATAGAAGCATATCCTTCTATCCTCTCAATCCTTGAAGGAAGCGGGAGGAGGGAAATACGTGAAGGCCGGCAGTGGATTATAAAAAACAGGGGCAGGAAAAAAAGCGCAAAAAGCAAAGCTTGTAAAACAATATTTAGCTTTCCTCTTTTACGAACTCTTTTTGCGAAAAATCTTTTTTTAACATTCATAGTGAAACAGTATTACGACTTAATTCAAGAAATATTTCTGAATAATGCCCTTCAGAACTTTTTTTATTCTATTTCTTCTCTTCTTCTTCGCCTGTTTTTTCTTTGCTATTTTCACCAAGAGAAAACCCATAATCTCTTGTCTTTAACTTCTTTTTTTTCAATATGTTCCCTTGTTGATTTTCGTCAATACGGGGAGTTTTATAATTTTCTATTTTTGTTTCTCTTTTCTTCACTTCCGCCTTTTGCCTAACCTTATTTTCAACAAGGAAAAATCCATAATCTTCTGTTTTTATTTTCTTCCTCTTTTTCTTCCGAAAAAGCGGATAAAAAGGTGACTTTATTTTTTTCCCAAAGCAAGAAAGATTTGGATTAAAGATTAAAATAAGAAAGAATACTCCTAAAATAACTAAGATTCCATAATACCCAAAACTCATCTTTTTCCTCAGAATAAAAAAGAGCTTGACTCAAATAGAGGCTTAAAATTATTTTCAAATTCATTATATGACTGACTTTTTAATTAGTCAATGAAAGGACAAACAGGAAATAAACTGCTTTGGAAAAAATAGAGGAAAATTTATCGGTCCCCGAATTTTTTGTCTTTCTCTTAATCTTCCTGGAAATCAGGAACTTTTGACTTCACTTTCTCGTTCCCTAAATAATAGCCAATCAAGAAAGCAGAAGAGGCTGCAAGAAGAAGGAGAAAAGATTTGAAAATATTGTTCATTATGACCTTCTTCTCAAATTTTATCTAAAACACAAAAAAAGTCAACAATTTGAAGGTTCTATTTTAAAGTCTTCTCCGACACGGAAGCATTCTTATTTCCGTGATAAAGAAACAGTCAGGCAAACTGATTCGTCAGCCCATGTATTTTCCCCAGCGGGGAAAATACACTTATTCCTCGGCTCGCTCTCCTCCGGATGGCTTCCTAACCAGATTGCCTGGCTTCCAAAGAAATTGTCACGTAAATAAGAATGCTTACCTCCGACGCTTGATTTTTCTATATATCAACCATAGAATATAACAAAGAAAAATGGGAAAAAAGGCCCTGCTCATCCTCTTATTGCTTTCTCTTTGTTTCTCTTTCTCCCTATCACAAGAAATAAGGAAACCTGTTGTAGCAGGGATGTTTTACACAAAAAACGCGGAGACTCTCTCTCGACAAATAGACAGCTTCCTCCAAAACGCAAAAACATCCCCTTCTTCTGAAAATATTGTTGCGCTGATTGCTCCTCATGCCGGATATGCTTATTCTGGACAGGTCGCTGCCTCTGCATATCGTTTAATCCAAGGAAGAGATTATGATACAGTTGTTGTTATCGGACCCTCTCATCGGCTCCGTTTTAACGGTTGTTCCATTTATCCACGAGGAGGATATGAAACACCTCTGGGGATAGCAAAAATTGATGAATCCTTAGCATCAGAACTATCAAAGGTTTCGGGTTTTAAATATATATCTCAAGCTCATAGGGAAGAACATTCAGTGGAGGTCCAAATCCCGTTCATCCAAAAACTTCTTCCCCAAGTAAAAATAGTCCCCATTGTCATGGGCATTACATCAAAAGAGACCATCACAACCCTGGCTAATGCTTTAGCAACAGTTCTTCCCGGAAAAAAAGCTCTGGTCATTGCATCAACAGACATGTCTCATTTCCTTCCAAAAAAAAGAGCCAATGACATTGATTCCAGGACAATCTCACACATTCAGTCTTTTAACACTTCCGTTCTCATCCGAATGCTCGAACAGGGCGAAAACATTATGTGCGGCGGAGGTCCCGTTGTCTCTACTCTGCTGTATTCTCAAAAGAGAGGAGACACAAAAATCGAGATTCTACACTATGCCGATTCATCAGATTTTGGTTCTTCGGAATCTCAAGTTGTAGGATATCTCTCAGCCGCCATCTATCCTGGATCATCCCAATCCAAATTCAGCCTTTCTCCAGAAGAAAAAAAAGAACTTCTCCAGCTGGCCCGATTTTCCATTACTCAGTTTGTCCAGAAGAATAAGATCATCAATTACAGGCCTGAAAGCCCCGATTTATATTCCAAAAAGGGAGCCTTTGTGACCCTCAAAAAAAAAGGTCAGCTTAGAGGATGTATAGGATTCATAGAGGCCGCGTTGCCTCTTTACCAAACGGTTATTCAAGCCTCCATTTACGCCGCATGTAAAGACCATAGATTTCCTCCTGTTTCTGCCAAAGAACTCAAAGATATTGAAATTGAAATTTCAGTTCTTTCCCCCCTTAAAAAAATTCGTGATCCCAGTCTAATTACAGTCGGAAAACATGGCCTTTTTATCTCCAAAGGAGATAAAAAGGGTCTCCTTTTGCCACAAGTCCCAGTTGAAAATCTCTGGTCAAAGGAAGAATTCCTCCAGCAGGCATGTTTAAAAGCAGGTTTGCCACGGAACGCCTGGAAATCAGGAGCTGATATTTATATATTTGAGGCTATTGTTTTTCATTAATCTTACCTAAGTAAAACATCTTTATTTCCGTGATAAAGAAACAGTCAGGCAGACTGATTCGTCAGCCCGTGTATTTTCCCCAGCGAGGAAAATCCACTTATTCCTCGGCTCGCTCTCCTCTTTGAGGAACCATGCCCGCTCGCCTCCGGATGGCTTCCTACCCAGATTGCCTGACTTCCAAAGAAATTGTCACGGAAATAAGGATACTGACAAGGAAGCTTTTAATTTATCGTTGCTCTCTGTTATACTATACATTCATTTTTTTCAGCATTTCTTTAGCAGGTTAAAAATGCCAATCTATGAATACAAATGCAAAAAATGTGGCTCAATTCTTGAAAATTTGCAGAAATTAAATGATCCGCTCTTAGAGAAATGCCCGGAATGCGGCGGTCTCTTAAAAAAAGTCATCTCTCCTTCAGCCCTTCAATTTAAAGGCAGCGGCTGGTACGTCACCGATTACGCCCGAAAGAAAAAGCCAGAAAAAGAAGAAAAGGCCAAAGAAAAACCTAAAGACAAAAAAAAAGACCCCGTTAGACAAAAGAACAGCAATTCTACACCTAGTTCTGATTAAAAAAGGGGGACAGTCTACTTTTTTACACCTTTACAAAGTGAAGCCCTGTACTTTTTGACAAGAAAGCCTTTTGGGAATAAAATTGAGCTTATGAAAATCGTTGTGCGAGCGCCAAACTGGATAGGGGATTCCATCCTTGCTACATCCGCCATAGAGAGCTTAAGTAAAAACTTCCCCCAGGCTCAAATATGGATAGCTGCTAAAAACTGGGTAAAAGATCTTTTTTCCTCATGTGATTTTATTAAAGGGATTATTCCTCTACCAGCAACAAATGGCATTAAAAGCTTGATAAATTCAGCACAACAAATAAAAAAGTTGCGCTTTTCTACAGGAGTTCTTTTCACAAATTCTTTCTCTTCAGCCCTTCTTTTCTATCTTGCCAAGATTCCGCAAAGATGGGGATATTCGAGGGATGGACGCAGACTCCTTTTGACAAAAGGGATTGTTTCAAAAAGAGAAGAAGGCGGTTCCCACCAGGCAAATTATTACATGAACCTTATTACCGGACTGGGCTTAAAAGCTTCTCCTCCACACTTATTTTTTTCCTTATCTCAAGAAGAAAAGACAAAAGCAAAAGAAATGCTTCTCTCTTTATATGTGGACTTCAACCAACCTCTTATTATCCTCAGCCCAGGCGCCTCTTATGGGCCCTCCAAAAGATGGCCTGCTGAAAAATTCGCAAGGCTCGCTACTCTGCTCCAGAAAAAAAAGAAAGCGAACATCCTTATTGTCGGCTATCAAAATGAAGCCAGGCTGGCTGAATCCATCGCCTCAGAGATGCCCAAGAAACCAATCAGCCTGGCAGGAAAGACGAGCCTCCGCCAGCTTGCAGGTCTTATCAGCCACGCTGATCTTTTCATCACAAACGACTCAGGTCCCATGCACATGGCAAATGCTCTTAAAACACCCGTCGCAGCTGTTTTTGGCCCGACTGACCCGATTATCACAGGTCCCTTCCAAGAGCCATCTGTAGTAATTAAAAAAGAAGTAACCTGCTGGCCCTGCAGCTACAGAGAATGCCCATTTGATCACAGGTGTATGTTAGCTATCGATCCAGAAGAAGTCTTCGAAGCTTGTATAAATTTTCTAAAATGAAAAAAAGAGCTGTTTTCCTCGATAGAGACGGAACAATCAACAAAGACGTGGGCTATCCTGCTACTTTTAGCTCAATAGAAATCTTTCCCTATAGCTTCGAAGCTGTAAGGAAAATTAATGAGGCCGGGCTCTTAGCCGTAATCGTAACTAACCAGTCCGGAGTAGGACGTGGACTCATCGTTGAAGAAAATCTTCAAGACATCCACAATAAACTACAACTTTCTTTTTCAAAACATAACGCTCATTTTGACAGAATTTATTACTGCCCCCATTATCTTTTCTCCCCCAAGCCTCAATACAAAAAAGACTGTTTATGCCGCAAGCCCAATCCGGGGATGGGCCTTCAAGCAGCGGAAGAACTCAATATTGATGTTAAGAATTCCTATATGGTAGGAGATAAAGTAGAAGATATTATCTTTGGCTTAAATATTAAAGCTAAGCCAATTCTTTGCCTTACAGGATTTGGTCAAGAGTCCCTTCCAAAGCTCAAGGAAAAAGGCATAGAGCCCGCTTATATAGCGCAAACACTGCTTGATGCTGTAAGCTGGATTCTTCAAAGGGAAAAATATAATAATCCTGATATAAAGTGATCGTTTTCCTTGGAAAGCCGGTAATTTACGATAATGATTAGATTTGATGATATTTTAGAAAAGGTTTCTTCGTCTTTTGACGAAAAAGACATAACTCTTCTTAAGAAAGCTTATGTCTTTGCAGCACAGGCTCACAAAGGACAAACAAGGCGCTCCGGAGAGCCTTATTTGAGCCATTCCTTGGAAGTTGCCAACATGCTGTCAGATATGAAATTAGACATAACAACTCTAGCAGCCGGTCTCCTCCACGATGTTTTAGAAGACACTGAAATAACGGCGGTTGAGCTTATGGATACTTTTGGCAAAGAAATCACTCACCTGGTTGAGGGGGTTACTAAAATCAGTCGGGTCCAGGAGTCCTCACCAGAAACAAGGCAGGCAGAAAGCATCAGGAAAATAATCATTGCGATGACTGACGATTTAAGAGTCATCTTTATTAAATTAGCTGACAGGATTCATAATTTGAAAACGCTTAAATTTCTGCCCGAAGACAAACAAAAACAGGTTGCGAAGGAAACCCTTGATATTTATGCCCCTATTGCGAACAGGCTCGGCATGGGAAGGATACAGGCTGAATTGGAAGATCTTTCCTTCCGCTATGTAGATCCAATTGATTACTTCAAGGTAGCCTCTTTGGTTGAACCCCAAAGAAAAAAAGCAGAAAAGGCGCTCAAGAAAACAAAAAATGAACTGGAAAATTTAATGAAAGAAAATAATATCCCCGCAGAAATCACCTATCGAATAAAACGACTTTATAGTGTCTACAATAAAATGACAGTACAGAATACAGGGTTTGACCAAGTCTATGACTTCATGGCTTTAAGGTTGGTCGTTAATTCTGTGAGAAACTGTTATGCTTCCCTGGGAATAATTCACCAGAAATGGCCTCCTCTTCCTCACCGCTTCCGGGATTTCATCGCTATGCCCAAGCCTAATCTTTATCAATCTCTCCATACAACAATCATTACTGAGAAAAAACAAACAGTTGAAATTCAAGTCCGAACACATGATATGCATAATCTGGCTGAAAACGGAATTGCCGCCCACTGGAAATACAAGGAAGCGGACACCCGCCACCTCATGAAAGAAGACAAAAGACTACACTGGCTTAGAGAAATGGTCGATCTGTACAAGGAGCAAAAAAGCCCCAGGGAATTCCTTAAAAGCCTAAAAACAGACCTTATTCCCGAAGAAGTTTATGTTTTTACACCTAAGGGAAAGGTTATAACTCTTCCTCTTGGAGCCTCTGCCTTGGATTTTGCCTTTAAGATTCATTCCGAGATCGGCTTACATTGCTCTTCCGCAAAAATCAACGGGAGGACCGCACTATTAAAAACAATCTTGAAAACAGGAGATATCGTTGAGATTTTTACCTCTCCTGAAAAAACTCCCGGCAGGGACTGGTTAAATATCGTTTTCACTTCTTCTGCGCGTCACACTATTAAACGCTGGCTTAACTTACAGGATAAAATTAAAAATACAACCATCGGGAAAAAACTCTGGGAAAAAGAGATTAAGAAATATAAGGTCCCCTCTGAGCGGTTGAAAAAGGGAGCCTTTCTTAAAAGCCTTTCTTCTGTAACAAACTTCCGGATCAAAAAAATGGAAGACTTTTATGCTTTTATAGGCTTTGGAAAAATCGTCCTTGATAATAAATTCATGGAAAAACTCTTCCCCTCCGAAAAAATTATAAAGAAAAAAGAAACTTTCCTAAAAAAAGTTGTCACCAAGGTAGCAAAAAAGCCAAAGCCTGTTATTCAAGTCAAAGGAGTAAGGCTGGGCAAATGCTGTTCCCCTATAAGGGGAGAACCCTCCATAGGATATATAACCTCAGGAAAAGGAGTCACAGTGCATTCCCTGCGGTGCCCCCTGGTCGCAAAGGAAATTCTTGACAACAATCGTATGGTTGAGGTCTCGTGGGAGGACACTCCGAAAGACAGCTATAAAGGAACTCTCCTGATCAAGGGGGAAGATTCTCCTGGAGTCCTGGCCAAACTTGCCTCTGCTATTGCCCAGCTCAATGGAAATATTACAAAAGCTGAAGTGACGACTTTTACAGACAAGTCAGCACGCTTTAAGCTGGTTGTGATCATTCGAGACATAAAACATCTTGAGGCAATTATGAAAAAATTATTGGTTATAAAAGAAATTAATTCTGTTGAAAGAATTTGAAGAGGATTATATGACTTTTGTCACTTTACCGGAACGGAGACACCTTGTACAAACCCAAATCCGCTTGACACCTGATTTATTTTGCGCTCTAACATGCTGCAAATTTGGCTTCCATTTCTTCTTTGAAGCCTTGTGAGAATGACTCACGCTTTGTCCAAACAGAGGTCCTTTTCCACAAATTGCACAGACTTTCGGCATTTTTCTTCTCTTTTAAAGTAACAATTTATAACATATCTCCCAAAAAAATCCAAACTATTTCTTTTTGAGTGGGCTTAAGTTTTTTATTAAAGATCCCGTCTTCGCTTGAAGGCTTCCAGAGTATTTTTCATAAGCATTGCAACAGTAAGCAGTCCAACCCCTCCTGGTACCGGAGTTAAATATTCAGCCTTCTCGATAACCTGAGGATGGACATCCCCGATAATCGTATACCCTTTTTTCTCGAGATCTTCTTGCCTCTTTTTGTCCTTCCCAAATAACTCTTCCACTTTTGACTTGTCAGAAAGAGAATCAATTCCCACGTCTATAACAACAGCTCCTGGTTTTACAAATTCTGGAGTTATAAAGGTTCCACGGCCTATTGCAGCAACAAGAATGTCTGCTTCCGAGGCTACCTGAGGAAGGTTTTTTGTCCTGGTATGACATGTAGTTACTGTTCCGTTTTCATTTGTCATCATTGCGGCCAATGGCTTCCCTACCATAATGCTTCTTCCTATAATAACCACCCTTTTTCCTTCAATTGAGATATCTCGAAATTTTAACAATTCTATTATTCCAAGGGGAGTGCACGGTTTTACCCCATCCTTTTTCAACAGCAAATTTCCTAAATTAAATGGATGAAAGCCGTCCACATCCTTTTCTGGAGGCATGGAGGTGATTATCTCATGGGAATCGAACGAGGACGGCAAAGGGAGCTGGATCAATATCCCATCCACATCTTCCCTGCTGCTTAATTGCTCAATTTTAGACTTCAATAAAGAAACACTTATATCTTCAGGGAAATTCAAAATTTCTGAATGGATTCCCAGTTTTTCGCACGCCCTCTCTTTTGTCCGCAAATAAACCTTAGATGCCCTGTCTTCTCCTACTCGTATCCCCACTAAACCAGGAACTTGCCCAATGGTCTTCAAATAGCTAGCTACTTCATCTTTGACTTCTTCTTTTATCTTGTTTGCCAGGGTTTTTCCTTCCAGCCAGCTGCCCATATTATTCTCCTTCAGTAATTCTTAATCCATTATACAGGTGTCATCTTTTTATGACAACAAAGTTCTTTTTTTCTCTGGTTTCCTCATGTTTAATTTGGCATGAACTTTGCATATTCTTAATGTTCTCTTGACGACGTATAAAAAAAGCAGTAATTTAAACTATATAGGGCTAAAATGTATAGAAAATTTACAGGTTATCTTTTTATTCTCTTTTTGATCTCTATCGTTTTAATTAGCTGCAGCCGGCCGGTCTTAAATAATCAAATCCGTTTTGGCATCCAGGCAGCACATAAAGGACTATGGGATGAAGCGATTTTTCGATGGAAAAAAGCAATCGATTCCAACCCCGGATCTGCTGCAGCCCACAACAACTTAGCAGTTGCATATGAAAATAAAGGGCTCCTGGAGGAGGCAAAAAAAGAATATGAAATAGCCTTAAAGCTAAGCCCTAGGAATAGTTACATAAAATCCAATTTTGAAAACTTTAAAAAGGTTTATGAACCCCAGGAAAATGAAAAAAAAGATAAATAAAACTATATTTGTACTGCTGCTTTCATCTCTGTACTTTATTTCCTGTTCCACCAGCAGCTACTTAAAAATAAAAATAGCAATTCCTGAAAAAACAGCTCTTGAAATAGATCAATTTAACAAAATTGTAATTACCAATTTCTTTATAAAAGAGAAAACAAAAAAATTTGACCTCAACCAGGAGCTTGTCAAATATTTTACTTCTGAGATCGAGATTGTACTCAAGGGAAAAACTCTGTCAAAAAAAATCTCCCTGGAAAAAGAAGAGCTTTTTAACAATAAAGAATTCTGGAAAAAGCTGTTTCCTGATTTAAAAGGAGCTGTTCTTCTCACCGGCAGTGCTCAATATTCTGAAGAAATCCGAAAAGCTATTTTAGAAACAAAGAAAGAATATTCTGAAGACCCATTCGCTAAGGGAAAAACTTTTGAAGAGCGAAGATTTTACACTCTTAACCTTGACCTCTACCTTATTGACGCCAAAACAGGAGATACGCTGTATAAGAGAAGCTTCAAAGAATCAAAGGGCTATAAAAATCCAAACCAGACGGCCTACTTTGCTTTTTTTGAGCTTATCCAGAGAGTAAAAGAAAAGTTTTTCAGCATCATTCTTAGAGGAAAAAAAATCCAGGATAGATACCTTATCACTCATTAATAAAGGAGATCCACAATGAAACATTATATAAAATATATCACTTTATTTGTTTTCCTTGTACTTTGGGTCCCTCTGAGTTTTGCCCAATCCATGTATTTTCCCTACTACGGGAAAAATAAAGTCCTTTATGAAAAGTTCGACTGGGAAAACTACAAGACTAACCACTTCGACATATACTACTACGTTGGAGATATGCGGATTTTAAAAAACGTCGCTGAAATGGCTGAAAGCGCGTATCAAAAAATAAGCGAGGAGCTTAAACATCCGCTCTCTGATCCGGTTCCCCTTATTTTTTATAAAACACTCACAGATTTCGAGCAGACAAATCTTTTTCAGATCAGTGAAGGAGTAATGGGTGTTGCAGAACCTGTGCTCCACCGTATCGCCATTCACGGAGACATGAGCCTGGACCAAATGCAAGATCTAATCGAGCATGAATTAACTCATGTATTCGAATTCGACCTTCTCTGGGGAAGTCCGGGTGGAGGCCTTTATGCAATAAGTGCGCCTCCTCTTTGGATAATGGAAGGCTATGCCGAGTATAATACCGAAATCTGGACTTCCTGGTCATCTCTGGTTGTCAGAGACGCTGTCCTCAACGACCGAGTACCTGAACTCTCTAAATCAGGCAATCTTTATTCCCGCTATCCTATGCCCCGCCAGCCCGCTTATGACTTTGGGCATGCTATGTTTGAATTTATCGAGTCCAAGATGGGAAAAACGGGGATAAGGGAGTTCTGGCACTCCATGAAACGCTCTCCGCTTGTAGGAAGGAGAAGTCCTACACAAAGAGCTTTCAATATGACATACAAAGAGTTCAATCATGAATTTAAAAAATATCTCCGCACTCGATTCAAAGACTTTGTATCGAGAGAAAATCCAGAAGACTACAGCATTGCCCTTGGCCCCGAATTCCCCCTTAATCCCTATTACTTTTCCCTCGCCCATGCCGTTTCTCCTTCAGGAGATATCGTTGCTGTCCTGACCCAAAGTGTTAAAGACTATGATATCGATATTATACTTATCTCAACAAAAGACGGCTCTGTAATTAAAAACATAACAAAAGGTTATACTCTTAAGTATGAATACATCCGATTCGATATTGACCCTTCTAAAGGAAAGAATATTGCCTGGTCCCCTGATGGAGACAGCATAGCCTTCTTTGCCCGGTCCGGTCAAAAATACGCCCTTTTTATCCTTAGCCCCATAACCGGAAAAATCCTGAGAAGAATCTTTATTCCTTTTGATCATCCTTCTTCCCCGTGCTTTGTCCCTGGAGAAGAAGAACTGATCTTTACGGCTTTTCATGGGGGGACCCACGATATTTTCAAGGTCAATCTTTCTACCGAAAATTTTTTGAATTTGACTGAGGACGAGCTCTTCGAGAAAGCGCCTGCCGTCTCACATGATGGAAAACAGTTAGCCTATACAATCCGGCTCGATGCTTACGATAAGCTTTTTCTTTCCCCAATAGACAACTTAAGGGAAAAAACACAGCTGACCTTCGGGAGAGGGAACACAATAGCCCCGTACTTTTCTCATGATTCTAAAGAATTATATTTCTCCGGAGACATGCGGAATGCATTTAATATCTACTCTCTGAACCTGGAAAACGGAGAACTCAAGCGCTACACAGATGTAAGAACCGGTAATTTTTTCCCTACCCCCCTTCCCAACGAGCCTAAAAAGGTCCTCTTCTCTGCGTTCAATAAGGGAGCCCTTCAGATTTTTAAAAGCGAGTTCGAAGGGGAAGTAGAAAAAACCATTACTTTTGCTGAAAGGTCACAAGACGAGGAATTCAAGAAGTTCGAGCCTGTTGTTTCGCTGGACATAAATAAAGATAAAATTCAATCTCATGAGGGCATAGGCAAATTGTATCTCATGGCAAGGCCTCCTATTGATGCTCTTGTTTCCACTGACGGCTCTATTTACGGTGGCTCTGCCCTCAGTTTTTCTGATATCCTGGACGACTACTCCCTCTACTTCATGGCTTATCAAGTAAGAAGTTTTCGGTCATACCAATTTGCTTTTATGAATCAAAAAAGCAGGCTCCAGTACATGGCGAGTGCTTTTCAATATACATTCTATTATTACAGCTCTGCTTATTATGATCCTTTATACTATGAGTTTGCCCGTTACTCTGATGCCATGGCCACGCGAAAAATCACAGGAGTAAACTTTTTGGCTTATTATCCTTTTAACAGGTACTACCGTACTGAAGCAACTTTTGGTTTTTATAATTACGAAGAGGACTATCTTTATTCAGGCCCCAGCAGTTACAGCGGTTTCTTAAACGGAAACCTCCTTTCAGCAGGGTTTGCCCTTGTAGGGGAAACAACTCGCTTCAGATATCCTTTTGGGCCTATATCCGGAAACACATTCAAGCTTTCTCTTTCTTACGGTCTCCCTGTTTCGGAAAATTTTATTCAGAACACAACAGTTGAAGCAGACCTTCGTCAATACCTTCATATCGGTGGAGATTCTCTCTTTGCGTTCCGCTTTAACGGATTTGCCAGCCGGGGAAAAAATCGCTTTGTTTTTTATCTGGGAGGAAACAACCAGATCCGCTCTACAAATTATTACAGTGTTATTTGCAGTGAAGGGTGGTATACCAACTTCGAATTCAGGTTCCCCCTGTTAAATGCAGCCAACACGATCCTCGGCCAGATAGGCCCGGTCCGAGGGACCTTTTTCTTTGATATGGCACGGGTCAAGCTCCTCGACTACTCCGCTGGATTCGCCTCGGCTATTGGATATAATATCTATGGATTCCCTTTATATCGTTTCTCTGACGCTATTGGGTCTTATGGTTACGGTTTGCAGTTTTTCTTCCTAGGTCTTCCTGTTCATATTGAATTTTCAAAAAGGCTCGAGTGGCCAGACCTTGTTATTAATAGTCTTGGAGACCTAAAAAAACTATTTGATGTCGAGCCATACGGTAATTTTAAGACAAGATTCTGGATTGGCTTTGATTTCTAAATATTTAAAACAAACTGCTTGAACTCCAGCTGCATGAGTGCTATTATACCAAAGCTTTTCCATTCGTAAATCATCCAGAAGGATGCATTTTCCACACGTGTGGATAAATCTGTGGAAATCTAAAACGCTTAAATGGCACCTGAAGATAAACTTAATCCCTGGCTTCAAATAATGGAAGCCTTGAAAAAAAACATAGATAAAAACAGTTATGAAACCTGGTTTGAGCCAACCTCCTACATTGGACAGGAATCTGGTTCTCTTTATATAAAAGTACCAAATTCATACTTCAAGGACTGGGTTTCTTTTCATTATTCAAGCCTTATTAGTAAATATTCCCAGGAACTTTTTGGCAAAGTTTTAGATGTTAACTTTATCTTTGACGAAGACTCCACTTCTTTTATGAGGCGTTCTCCTCGAGAGAGAAAAAAGAAGCACGGCACACTGCTAAGTCCAAACTTAAATCCAAATTATACATTTGAAAACTTCGTAGTTGGATCCTGCAATCAATTCGCTCATGCAGCTGCCTCAGCAGTAACCCAGAATCCAGCTAAATCATACAACCCGCTATATATATACGGAGGTGCTGGTTTAGGAAAAACACATTTGATGAATGCCATAGGACATTTAACTCTTAATAATAACCGCCGCTTTAAAATATTATACATCACAACAGAAAAATTCATGAATGATCTTATTAATCATCTCCAGTATGGCAAAGTACTAGATTTCCGCCAGAAATACAGAAGTGTTGATGTGCTTTTAATGGACGACATTCATTATCTCTCCGGAAAAGAAAGAACAAAAGAAGAATTTTTTCACACTTTTAATCATCTATACGACGGCCAGAAACAAATTGTAATTTCAAGCGATTGTGCTCCTAAAGAAATTCCAAATCTTGAAGAGAGGTTTCGCTCTCGTTTTGAATGGGGATTAATCGCTGACCTTAAACCCCCTGATATCGAGACTAGAATTGCCATCCTTAAGAAAAAATCAGAATTAGAGGGAGTGGTTCTCCCAGATAGCGTAGCTCTCTTTATTGCAGATAAGGTTCATTCTAATATAAGAGTTTTAGAAGGGTATTTGCGCCGTGTTGTCGCTTACGCATCTTTAAAAGGTGAAAAAATTGATTTGGACATTACAAAGGAAGCATTAAAAAGCTTATTGGATTCTTCTTTAAGTATTGTTACTGTTGAAAAGATTCAAAAGGTCGTCTGCCATGAATTTAAGATAAATCTTGCCCAGCTTAAATCTAAAAATAACTCTCCAAAGGTCGCCTTTCCTCGCCAAATTGCTATGTATCTAGCAAAAACTTTAACAAAAACCTCCCTTCCTGAAATTGGAAAGAAATTTGGTGGAAAACATCACACCACAGTCATCCATAGTGTAAGGAAAATAGAAAAAATGCACAACGAAGACCCAGAATTCAACAGAGAAATAAACAATCTTATTAATTACATTTAATAGGAGAATCAACGCTTTATATAGTTTATTCACTTTTTATTTGCTTTTATTATATTTATTATTTAATCTAAATCTATATTTAATTATAAATAATATATCTTATGAAAAGGTGGAAAAATGAAATTCTCAATTAAAAAAGAAGATATTTTCAGTGAACTTCAACTTCTTCAGGGAATTGTAGAAAAAAGAAATACAATGCCTATTCTTGCTAATATATTAGTGACAGCTTCAGAAAAAGAGATAGAACTTATAGGCACTGACCTTGAAGTTGGTCTAAAAACTCATTTTACAGCTCAGATTGAAAAAGAAGGCTCTATAACAATTTCCGGGAAAAAAGTTTTTGAAATTGTCAAATCACTTCCCGCGGGGAAAATGGTTACCTTTAATGAAGGCGATGATCTTATGATGGAAATAACTTCAGGAAAGAGTGAATTTAAAGTACTATGCCTGCCAAAAGAAGACTATCCTCAGGTTCCTGAGCCAAAATTCGAAAAAAACCTTATTTTTCCTTTAGATAAATTTAAAGAAATGATTGATAGAGTCTATTATTCCATAACTCAAGAACAAAGATATTATTTAAGTGGAGCTCTACTTTTACTAAAAGATAATTCAATGGAATTGGTAAGTACAGATGGCCACAGATTAGCTTATACTTCAAGCTCCGTAGAAAACATGAAACTCGAAAAGGAAATAAGAGTTATTGTAGCAAAAAAAACACTGAGTGAATTGAGAAAATTTGAGGATGATTCTATAGAATTTGATTTAGATGAAAACAATCTATTTTTTAAAGTAAAAAACAGAACATTGATATCAAGAATCATCGAAGGGAAATTCCCAAATTATGAAGCAGTTATCCCCAAAGATAACCAACACATTCTCTCCATATCCAGAGAAGAAATTACAGATGCAGTCAGAAGGGTTTCACTTTTTTCCACAGAAAGGTCAAGAGGAATCAAGTTTTTTATTAAAAAGAAAGAAATGGAACTATTTTCCTCAAATCCGGAGATAGGAGAAGCTCGAGATAAAGTTGATATAAACTATGAAGGGGAAGATTTGGAAATAGGATTTAATTCTCAGTATCTTCTTGATTTCTTTTCTACGATAAAGTCAGAAAACATTTCCATAGAAATGAAGGATAATAACAGCTCTATTCTGATGAGACCAGATGTTGAGGAAGAGATTAAGTACATTTATGTGCTAATGCCCATGAAATTATAAAAGTAATTCTCGCCTAGTTAAAATCCTGATTTACCTGAATAATCCAAGTTAGCCAATTGACGTGTCTATAGAATGAGAACCAGCGACTTCAAGAAGGAAATGGTTCGGAGCGCAGATAATTCGCTCTCCGGCAGAAGAAACAGGAGGAGAAAGAAGACATATTCTGTGGCAGCAGGAAGATTCAGAAACCCTGGCTTTCCCGTTTTCCACAACAATAGAGATATTGCCTCTTTTTGTCCTGAACGATCTAAAAGAGTTTTTCTTTAAGGTAACATTCTCAATTTTTTGTCCATCCATGTAAATAAAAACAGAATTTCCAGGGCAAATCTTTTCCTGCACACCTTTAAAAGAGACTTGGGTAAGCCAAGTGGATAGACTATGACGGTTATTCATTTCCTTCCATAAAGCATAGAGCCTCTTTGACCGTATGTCCCAGATTTTTCCGCTTCTAATAAGCGTAAAAGAAGGAGGAGCATTTTTGCGTAAAATGTTAAAAGAAAGAGCGGCAGCAACCCGGTTTTCTTTTGACATATATCTCCAGCCTTTTTGAACAAGGCTTCTTTTTAAATCCTTTTCTTCGGGATGCGGGTTTAAGAGAGTAAAAGTATGACCGCTAACTAATCCATAGTTTTGCAGCTCTTGAAGGATGAGGGGAAGGAATAATTGAGGAGAATCTGCAATAATGTATAACTGCAGGTTTCCTTTTGATGATGAAGAACTCAGTAAAAGAGGGGCAAACAAAGGAGCAGAAAGAATTGTTTTAAAAAAACCACGTCTATCCATGGTAATCTCCTTTTTTGATTATATCTATAATCACTGGATAAAGATAATTTTTATTATTTTTCTGGAAATAACGAAAAAGAATAATAACTGCTGCGGCCAGTGCAAAAAGAAGGCCTAGAAGGCTGCCTGCCGAAGAGGATATAAGTAAAAGAGGTGAAAGAAAATACCCGGCTCCCATTCCTAATAGAGATGCAAGAAGAAGGGAACTAAAGAGAAGAATTAAAGCTTTATTGTATTTTGAATCTGGAATTTCTATATTCACTTCATCGCCAGGGTTTGCTTTAAGAGGATTTTTAACAGAAAGGATTCCTTTTGACTGGTCTTGTCCTATACACAAACTTCGTGCCGAACACTTATGGCAAGACTCTATAAAACAAAATACTTCTACCTGAGCCAGGTCTTCTTTTGTATTAATAACTAGACCTTTATCCCTCATTTTTGTCCTTATGAATGCGACCTATTGAATTTGTCGGGCATTTTTCAATTTCAGGAATTTTGTCAGGTTCAATTTTTTTATAATCCAGTATTTTTGCCAGGTTATTTTCTATAACGATGGCTTCTGGGCAGGCCCGCGAACAGATCCCGCAGGCAATGCAGGCATTCTTGCACATCTTCCTTGAAGAAGCGCCTCTATCTTGAGACTGGCAGAAGACAATAATTTCCTGGGAGACCGGATGAAGTTCAAAGAGATTTCTCGGGCAAGCATCCACACATTTACCGCATGCAGTGCATTTGTCATCTTTGACAACAGGAAGCCCTTCTTCACCCATATAAAGGGCGTCAAAAGGACAGGCTCTGACACAATCTCCAAAATGTAAACAACCGAAGGAACACTGTTTGTTCCCGCCGATTAAATGAGAGGCGTGACAGGTAGATATTCCCAGGTAAGACCCTCTGTTTTTTGCCGCTTCATGAGTCCCGCGGCAGTGGAGCCGGGCGATCTTCTTGATAACTTTTTCTGCTGTAACGCCAAGAGCATCAGCAATATACTGGGTGACTTCTTCTCCTCCTACCGGACAGCCACTTGTTGCTGCTTCTCCTTTGACCACAGCCTCTGCAAAAGCCCTGCATCCTGCATATCCGCAGGCTCCGCAGTTTGCTTGAGGCAGGAATTCTGATATTTGTTCAATTTTGGGGTCTTCATATACTTTAAGTTTTTTGTAGGCAAAAACAAGCCCCAGAGAGAAGAGGAGGCTGAGAGCACCCATGGTAAAAACTGGCCATAAAATGTCCATTATTTTATCATTCCTATAAACCCCATAAAGGCAAGGGCCATGATCCCAGCAACAATAAGAGCGATTCCTGCTCCTTTTAAAGGCTCTGGAACATCTGCAAGGTCGAGCTGTTCTCTTATCCCGGCCATGAGAATGATTGCTAAAGTAAATCCAAGGCCAGAGCCAACACCAAAAGCAATGGCCTCCGCAAGGCTATAATTTCTCAATGCAGCAAGAAGAGCTAAAAACATGATGGAACAGTTTGTCGTTATTAGGGGAAGGTAAATGCCGAGTGCTTGATAAAGAGGGGGGCTCATTTTCCGGATAAACATTTCCACCAACTGGACCAGAGATGCAATGACAAGAATAAAAGAAACGATCTGGAGGTAATCAAGCTTATGGGGGATTAAAATCCAGTGGTTAATTGCCCAGGAGACAACAGCAGTAATAGTCATAACAAAAGTTACTGCCAAGCCCATCGAGATAGCAGAGCTGATTTTTTTTGAGACACCCAGGAAAGGACATATCCCCAGGAAGTAATAGAGGACAAAGTTATTGATCAGGATGGCAGAGACAAAGATTGCTACAAGTTCCACTTTTATTTCCTTGCCTTTGTTTTACGTTCAATATGCAGGGCTATTCCGAGAAGGATTCCCAGGGTTAGAAAGGCTCCAGGGGGGAGGATCATTATTATCCAGGGCTTAAACCATGTTCCCATAACTTGAAGGCCTAAAAAGGTCCCTACACCTAAGACTTCTCGTATAGAACTCAGGATCAACAAGGCCAGAACGAATCCGGAGCTCATGCCAAGCGCATCTATAAAAGAACGTCCTACAGAATTTTTTGAGGAAAAAGCTTCCTGGCGTCCCAGAATAATACAGTTCACAACGATTAGAGGAATATAGGGGCCTAAGCTTTTAGAGATAAGAGGGAAAAAAGCAGCCATAAACCGGTCTGCTATGGTTACAAATGTAGCGATGATGACAATATAGCTGGCAATGCGGACCTGATTTGGAATGAATTTTTTTATAGATGAAACGACCAGAGAACTGAATATGAGGACAAAGCTTGTTGCCAAACCCATGGCCAGCCCATTAATAACCCATCCTGTTACTGCCAGGGTTGGACACAGTCCCAGAAGCTGGCGAAATACAGGATTGTCATCCCACAAACCCTTGACGAATTCCTGTCCGATACTTCTAGTTGACATCTTGTTCCTCGCTGCTGAGTTCCCCTTCTTTTTCAAGTTGTCTCAGTCGATTTAGAGAGCTGTTGACTAGATTAAGAACCGCCTCAGAGGATATGGTGGCTCCTGTGACAGTATTGATTTCTGAATAACCCAGCTCTTCCTGAGTTTTAACCGCAGGCTTGCGTAAGGTGAGAAGATTACTGCAGTCCTTGTTGTCCCAGAACTTAAGAAAAGATTCTCTATCGTTGATCTTTGCTCCTAGCCCGGGCGTTTCCTTCTGGTCAATAACTTTCAGGCTGTTTATTTTTTTAATAGACGGGTTTGTTCCCAGCAAAAGAGTGATTTTACCTTGAAAGCCTATGCCTGAGGCTTGAATGGCAAAACCGATCAGGATTCCCTTTTTGTCTTTTCCTCCGTAGACAGTGAGGTCTTTCTCTTCATATAATTTCTGGCTGCTGTGTGTTCCCGGCACGACCTGGAGAATTGCTTCTTCTATTTCCCTTTGCCTGTTTAGTTCGATTCGTTCTTTTGTTAAAAGATCAACAGTTGCCAGGAAGCTTCCTGAGAGAAGCCCCACGAACGTAAGGACTATAATCATTCGAGCACTGAGGCTCATCCTTTTCTCCTTCCCCCTAAAATACGCGGCCGGGTGTAGCGGTTGAGGAGCGGAACAAAGGTATTCATAAAAAGAATAGAATACATAACGCCTTCGGGAAAGCCTCCAAAGAGGCGAATTAAACCCACAATAAGGCCTATCCCCAGAGCATATATCCAGGCGCCTAAAGGAGTTATTGGAGATGTGACCATGTCTGTCGCCATAAAAAAGGCTCCGATCAAAAAGCCCCCAGCGAGAATGTGAAAAAGAGGGGACGTATATTTTTCAGGATTGGCAAGCCAGAAGATTCCTGTAAAAACTGTAAGAGAAAGAAAAATTCCCAGTGGGATACGCCAGTCTATCACGCGGCGGAAAAGGAGGAAAAGCCCTCCCAGAATAAGAGCAAGAGCAGAAGTCTCTCCCAGACAGCCACCTGTATTTCCAAAGAAAAGATCCTTAAGAGAAGTAAGAGTCCCCTGTGCTACTGCATTCTCGAATTTCAAATTGCCCAGTGGAGTAGCATAGGTTAGAATGTCAACTTTTGTCATTATAGGAGGGATCCAGGTTGTCATAGCCACAGGAAAGGCAGCCTGAAGGAAAGCTCTTCCGACTAATGCTGGATTAAAAATATTATTCCCTAGACCTCCAAAAACCTGTTTTCCTATAGCCATGGCAACAACAGCTCCGATAACAGCCAATTCGGGGGAGAGGGATGGAGGAAGCGTCATTGCCAGGAGCAGCCCTGTTATAATGGCAGAACCATCCAAAAGGGAATGAAGAGGTTTCCTTCTTAGGAAAAGAAATAAAGCTTCTGTTGTTAGGCAGGCTGCTACGCAGGAGAGGAGGAGAACTAGAGCCTTAAAACGGAAAAAGTAGAGAGAAGTAAAAATAGCAGGGGCTAGGCTGATAATTACGGCATACATAATTTTTGGCACAGAATCTTTGTCTTTAAAATGAGGAGAAGATTGAAGGATAAGAATTTTATCTGTCATAAGGAATTCTTTTTCCGTTTGAGGCTTATAATTTTATTTTTTCCCAGGCGTATCCAGTGGACAAGGGGAATATTTGAGGGACAGATATACTGGCAGCAGCCACATTCCACACAATCCAGGATGCCCCAGTTCTCCGCCTCTGTTAAGTTATTGTATTTGACATATTTAGCAAGCCGGGTTGGTACGAGGACCATAGAGCAGTGTTCTATACAACGGCCGCAGTGGATACATGAATATTCTAATCTTTGCGGGGGAGATGGCCAGGCCAGTATTCCGGATGTTCCCTTGATTACAGGGACATCCAAAGACCACTGGGCGATTCCCATCATCGGGCCGCCCATTACTAGGATATCGGCATCCTCGCTTAGTCCTCCGCAGAACTCAATTACGCTTTCGAAAGAGGTTCCGATTCGAACTAAAAGGTTGTTAGGTTCTTTAATGCTTTGGCCAGAGACGGTGATGACTCTTTCATAAAGAGGTTTTCCATCATGTACCGCATCCCAAATCGCCTTGGCAGTTCCGACATTTTGGACCACAATTCCTACATCAAAGGGGAGTCCGCCTCTCGGGACTTCCCTGCGAAGGAGGGCGTATATAAGATTCTTTTCTGCCCCTTCTGGATATTTTGTCTTGAGAAGGACCGCCTCTCCCGGATAATCCCGGATTTTCTCCTGGAAGATTTCAAAAGCTTTCTTTTTGTTGTCCTCTATTCCTACAATTATTCGCTCTGCCCCAGTAGCGATGCGCGCCAGTTCTGCTCCTTTAAGAATCTCGTCAGAGGCCTCCATCATTAACCTGTAGTCGGAGGTTAAAAGAGGCTCACATTCACAGCCGTTTATAATGATCGTATCGATGGGCTTGTCATTAGGAGGAGAAAGTTTCACTGCAGTTGGAAAGGCAGCTCCTCCTAATCCTACGACTCCTGCTTCCTTGACTTTTTGGCGAATCTTTTCAGGGCTCAGGGAGAAAGGGTCTTTAGCTTTTTCTCTTTCTGTGGAGATGCGATCATGGCCATCATTTTTAATCGTTACGGCGGGAACAGGATAACCTGCTGGATGACTGAACATATCGACAGAGAGCACTTTACCCGAAACGCTGGAATGAACAGAAGCAGAAAAAAGCGTCTGCCCCTCGCCAATTTTTTGAGAAAGATAAACTTCGTCTCCCTTCTGGACTAAAGATTCGGCAGGGCTGCCAAAATGCTGAAGAAGGGGAATCGTAACTTTGTCCGGAGGAGGCATAGAATGAATAGCTTTTTCTTCTGTTGATTCTTTAAGCTCAGGGGGATGAACTCCATGAGGAAAGGTTTTGACCTTCATTTGTGAAGAAGCTTTTTAGAAATAATGAGGTTAAAGTTTATTCATTCTCCGGTTGAATTGTCAAGCATTAAAGCTTTTAAAGGTAGCAGTAAATAAGAAGACAGGTTGCTTTTTGAATTGTAGAGATTTGATTCATCAGTTCTCTTCCATTTTGTGTGGGTAATAATTAGAAAGTTTTCAGGAATGGTCTCACTCCCGTTCAGATTTTTCACGCCATCCCTTCATCGCTCTTCTCGGCGGCTGCGTAACTCGCTCCGCTCAAACATACTCGCCGCCCGACTCTGTCGGGTTTCCTCGAAGAACAATTCAGGGAGGCTAAATCTTCAAAGGTCGCTTCATCCATCCCCGAACACTTTCTATTAATCTATCAAGACATGTTTTGCCCATACAAAATGGAAGAGAACCGGTTTGTCAAATCCACCGCATTTAAGTAGTTTTTGTAAAGTTTTAAGAGAAATGTCAAATGTTGAGATGCGACCCCTTATTATGTTTTAATTGATTTTGTCCTTTTGTATAATATAGGATAAAAAGCAGGAGAGCTCAAATAGAAGGGAGGATATTCAGATGGATATAACTATCAGTGAAGTGAAAACCCGCAAGGATTTAAAAACATTCATTTTTCTTCCTGAAAGAATACATAAAAATCATACAAATTGGGTGCACCCAATTTATATGGATGAATGGAATTATTTCAGTCCGAAAAAGAACAAAGCCTTCGCTTATTGTAATACGATTTTTTTACTCGCTTCCCGTGGAGAAGAAGTAGTAGGAAGGATTATGGGCATTATTAACTCCCGCTATAATGAGCACAAAAATGAGAAAACGGCTCGATTTGGCTATTTAGAAACAGGGGAAGATGAGGAGGTCATTCGTGCGCTTTTAAATCATGTCGAAGACTGGGCGCGAGAGAAGGGGATGACCAAGCTTGTCGGCCCCTATGGATTTTCGGATCAGGATCCCGAAGGATTCCTGATAAAAGGGTTTGAGAACCGAGCAACCATCGCCACCTATTATAACTTTGAATGGATGCCTGATATGGTCGAAAAACAAGGTTATACAAAAGATGTTGACTATTTTGTTTATAAACTTGATGTTCCTAAAGAAATTCCAGAGTTTTACCGAAAAATTCTCAAAAGGCACCAGAGGAAAAAAGAATTTGAGATTGTTGAGTTTAGAAAGAGGAAAGAACTAAAACCCTGGATCATACCGATACTCGGACTCATGAACGAATGTTATCTTGAGGGCAATATATATGGATATGCTCCCTTGGATGAGAAGGAAATGGAGGATTTAGCGAAGCGGTACCTGCCTGTTATTGACCCAAGATTTGTTAAAGCCGTTACTAAAGACAATAAGGTGGTTGGCTTTATCATTGGTATTCCTGATTTCACTGAAGGTATACAAAAAGCCAGGGGCCATCTTTTTCCTTTTGGTTTTCTGAAGATCCTGCGGGCAGCAAAGAAGACAAAACAGCTGGACTTGCTCCTTGGTGCTATCAAAGAGAAATATCGAGGCCGGGGGATTGATGTCCTCCTGGGTGTAAAGATGATTTTTTCAGCCAACGAGGCTGGCATGGAGATTATGGATACTCATCATGAGATGGAAGAAAACGTGAAGGTGAGGAAAGAAATGGAAAAAATGGGGGGAAAGCTTTATAAGCTCTTTCGTGTTTATCAGAAGGGACTCTAGATTATTTTCTTTATTTTGCCTCGGCCCAGTTTATTCCCCAGTTTAAATGAACTTTTAAAGGAACTTTTAGGGGAAAGACATTCTCCATTTTTTTCTCTACAAGAGCTTCCAACTCATCTTTTTCTTTGTCCGGGACTTCAAAAACAAGCTCATCGTGGACTTGAAGAATCATTTTGGACTTGAGATTTCGTCTTTTTATTTCACACCATATTTCAATCATGGCTTTTTTCATCAAGTCCGCAGCAGAACCCTGGATAGGAGTATTTAGAGCGATACGCCGGCCAGCCTGTTGGGCAAATCTATCTTTATGTTTGAGCTCGGGGACCTGGCGTTTCCTTCCAAAAAGGGTTTCGGAGAAACCTTTTTTCTGAGCATCTTGCACTTTCTGTTCCAGAAATGCGTGCACTCCGGGATATTTTTCATAATAGAGGTCAATAAATCTCTGTGCCTCAGAGTTTGAGGTTTCCAGTTCTTTTGCAAGAGAAAAAGCTGAAGCTCCATAAATCATGCTGAAGTTGATTATTTTTGCACGTCTTCGTTGCTCTTCTTTGGAAAGGATTGAGGGATCACCAAAAACACGGGATGCTGTTTCTGTGTGAACATCCCGATCCTTAAGAAAGGTTTCAATTAATGTTGTATCTTTTGAGAGATGAGCCAGGACCCGCAGTTCTATCTGGGAATAATCAGCAGAGAGGAATAGATGGCCTTGAGCAGGAATAAATGCCTGCCGGCATCTCAGTCCCAGTTCCCCTCTTACAGGTATGTTTTGTAGATTAGGATTGCTGCTTGATAGCCTGCCTGTAGCGGTTACTGTCTGATTGTATGAGGTGTGAATTCTCCCTGTTTCAGGATTTATAAGAAGGGGAAGAGAATCGGCATAGGTCGATTTCAGCTTGAAGAGCCTCCTGTAATCCAGGGTATGTCGTGCAATGGCAAAATCCTGGGATAGTTCCTGGAGGACAGACATATCTGTTGAATATTTTTTTGTTATTTTTGTTTTTCTAGGAGAAGGAAGCTTCAATATGTCGAAGAGAAGGTGCCCGAGTTTCTGCGGAGAGTTTATGTTAAATTCCTCACCACTTATTTCGAAGATCTTTTTTTTAAGGATCCCAAGATCATCTTCAAGTTCCGAAGATAGATTCTCTAAGGCTTTAGTATCGATTTTTACTCCCCTCATTTCCATGTCTGCTAAGACCTCGATTAATGGAAGTTCGAATTTACGGTAGAGGGTATCAAGCTTATTGCTCTTAACCTTCGGCCAGAGCAAAGAACTGAGTTGAAGCGCCAGGTCTGCATCCTGGCAGGCGTAAGGGGCAACTTGTTCTATTGGGACAGCATTAATCGTGACTTCGTCTTTCCCCTTTCCGACGATCTCATTATAGAGGATTATCTTAACCTGGAGATAGTTCAGGGCCAGCTCGTTCAAATTATGTTTTCTCCAGTTTGGCTCTAAAAGATAGGAAAGGACCATTGAGTCCATATCAATTCCCTGGAGCTGAATTCCTTCTCTTTTAAGAATAATATAGTCATATTTAATGTTCTGTCCGGATTTTTTTATTCCTGCGTCAGCAAGAATTTCCCGGATGAGGTTGAATGCCGCATCTTTTGAAATTTGATGAGGAGCATTCGGATAATCATGGCGAAGAGGAAGGTAAAAAGCTTGGTTGGCTTTTGTGGAGAAGGAAAGGCCGATTAGACGAGCCCGTGTTGGAAATGGACTGTCTGTCTCGGTATCAATGGAGACAGCTTTTGCTTTTTTGATTTGTACGATTAGCTTTTGCAGTTCGCTTTCTTTTAAAATAACTCTGTATTGGTTTTTTACGCTTTCCGGTTTTTCCATATATTCGGACAGGAGAGTGGAGAACTCCATTTCCTGCAAGAGGGGAATAAGCTCGTTGTAGTTCGGTTTGGATACAGATAGTTCTTTCAGGTTGAATTCTAGCTCAAGGCCTTTTTCGATCGTAACAAGTTGCTGGCTCAATTTTAGCTTATCCAGGTTCTGTTTAATTTTCTCCTGCACCGAGGCTTTCTTAACTTTGGACAGATTCTTCAGCAGATTCTCCAGCGAGTCAAATTGGTTAATAAGAGCTTTTGAGGTTTTTTCTCCGATTCCAGGAACTCCAGGAATATTATCTGTGGGATCACCCCATAAGGAGAGAACATCTATCACCTGGGAGGGGGAAACGCCGAAGAATTCTTTAACTTTTTTTTCGTCCAGATAGATTTCCTTGGCCGGGTTGTAGACAATTGTTGATTTGTCAACAAGTTGAAAGATATCTTTGTCGTTTGTAACAATAACAGAAGGGATGTTCTGAGAGGAAGCACGGTGTGCAAGGCTTCCTAAAACATCATCGGCTTCATAATTTTCATTCTCGAAAAAAGGGATATTTAAGGCTTTTATAATTTTCTTTAAAACCGGGACCTGAACCACAAGGTCCTCAGGCATGGGTTTGCGGTGAGCCTTGTAGTCCTTGAAGGCTTTATGGCGAATTGTAGGTCCTTTAGTGTCAAATGCTATTCCAATGTAACCTGGTTTTTCATTTTCCATTAGCTTCCTGAGCATGCTCAAAAACCCAAAAATAGCATTTGTGGGAAAACCCTTGGAGTTGGAAAGGCGCTGAATTGCATAATAAGAACGGTAGAGAAGAGAATTGCCGTCGATTAAATAGAGTTTTTTTTCAGCCATTAAGATAAAGCATTAAGGAGAAACGCCCCTTTTTTGAAAAGAGAATTTCTCATCCTTCTTTATGTTTTATATACTGAACTGAGTTCATAATAGTAGTGAGCCGCCAGCAGGTATTATTATACTCATTAAGGGGTCGCGTCTCAACATTTGACATTTGCTTTTTTATTTAGCTTTTCTTTTTTTCTTTTCTAGGATTTTTAGTGCTTTGCCCTAGTGTAAGCATCTTATTTCCGTGATGGATTAGTAAGGGTATTTGGGAATGTCTTAGCTTCCGTTCAGATTTTTCACGCCATTCCTTCATCGCTCTTTTCGGCACCTGCGTAACTCGCTGTGCTCAAACATACTCGGTGTCCGGCTTCGCCGGATTTCCTCAAATTGCGATTCAGGAAGGCTAAATCTTCAAAGTTGCTACATCCATCCCCAAATACCCTTATAATGTGATTGATCAGTCCTTCATCACGACAAAAAAAATACTTGCTACCCCATGTGGAATTGTTGACAAAGGGAAGCAAGATGGTATAATAAGAGGACTTATTTGGAAGAGAAGATGATTATAAATGTTGACAAACTACCTCAAAAAGGGCTAAAAGTTTCCAGAAATTATGAGTTTTCCAGCGAAGGCCTTGTAGAGGAAAGCGCTGTTTTCCTCCATCCTGTTCATGCTGAGCTCACAGTTAAAAAGGCGGGAGAAGATATTTTAATAAAAGGAAATATTACCACTCTCATCAGCTTTGTGTGCAGCCGCTGTATTATTCCTTTTGAATTCCCGGTCGATTCCAAGTTTGATGTTGTTTATCTTCCTGAAGAACTTGATGTAATGAAAGATCATCTGGAAGGCGATGATATAAACAAATTGTTCTACTATGAAAACAAGATAGATATCAGAGAGGTTGTTTTTGAACAGCTGAACTTGTCATTTCCTACCAAGCCCTTATGTTCAGAAAATTGTGCGGGGATCTGTCCCGTTTGCGGGAAAATCATAAGTAGTGGCAAATGTGCCTGTGTAAAAAGAATTTCTGATCCACGCCTTGATAAATTAAAGATGTTTATTGGAGATAAAAGTTAAATGGCACATCCGAAAAGAAGGCATTCCCATTCACGAAAAAACAAAAGGAGAGCGCATGACGCTCTTTCCGTTCCTTCTTTAGCTCTATGCCCCAATTGTGGGAATCCAAAACAGCCTCACCGTGTTTGCCCTGAATGCGGTTTTTACAGGGAAAAGCAGGTCATTGAAGGGACTAAAGACTGACAAAGGGGGATGAATGAAGGTTGCTATTGATGCAATGGGTGGAGACTTTGGTCCCAGAATAGTAGTGGAAGGGGCGATAAAAGCATCCCGGGAGTATAAACTTGAGGTTATTCTTGTTGGTGTTGAGGACCTTATAAAAAAAGAGTTCAAGAGTATTAACCATTCAAACGCAAAAATTACGATTGTTAATGCCCCAGAAGCCATTGGAATGGGAGAGGGACTTCTTTCTTTTCGAAGAAAGAAAAGATCTTCTATCCGTGTCGGGGCTCAACTGGTAAAAGAAGGGGAAGCGGAGGCTTTTGTAAGCACTGGAAATACCGCAGCAGTTGTTTATATCTCCAAACAAATATTGGGGGCATTAAAAGGCGTAGAAAAGCCTGCGTTATCCCTACTTGTTCCTACCCGAAATAATCTTACTCTTCTAATAGATGTGGGAGCAAACGTTAACTGCCGACCCAGCCATCTGGAACAGTTTGCAGTGATGGGTCATATTTTTATGGAAAGTATATTAGGCCGGAAGAATCCCAGGATTGGTTTGATGAGTATAGGGGAAGAAGAGTCTAAAGGGAATGAGCTAACCAGAGAAACATATGACAGGCTTCGGGCTTCCTCTTTGAATTTTGTTGGTAATGTAGAAGGGAAAGATATATATTCCGGGAAGGCTGATATCATTGTTAGTGACGGATTTACAGGGAATGTCGCTTTAAAAGTCAGCGAGGGAGTAATTGAAACCATCTTTTATATGGCTCGTACAGAAATCATGAAGAATTTTTTTGCGAAGATCGGATTTTTTTTGATGAAAAGAAACTTGAAGAAGATCTATAAAAAAATCGACTATACAGAGTATGGAGGAGCACAACTTTTAGGAATAAACGGAGTTTGTATAGTCGGTCATGGGTGTTCAAATCCTATTGCTGTTAAAAATGCTGTGGGATTAGCCAGGGATTTTGTTACGAGCAAAGTTCAGGAGAAAATTCAAAAAGAGATAGGAAAGCTTTCCCACAATTTTAGCAAAGTAAAAGGTTGAGATGGAGTTTAAAGGTAGAGTATCAATTGTTACAGGGGCTTCTCAAGGGATTGGAGAGGCCATTGCGCTGGAGCTTGCCCGGGCAGGATCTGAGATAGTTCTGGTTGATATTCAGAAAGACAAACTGGAAGAAGTGGCAAAAAAAATTGAGGACAAAAATGGAAAAGCTTCCATATTCTGTGCAGATGTTACTCGTATGGATCAGAGCATAAAAGTTATCGAATCGGTTGTCGAAGACCAAAAAAATATTGACCACCTGGTTAATAACGCAGGAATAACAAAAGATAATCTATTGATGAGAATGAAAGAGGAAGAATGGGATGCCGTTTTAGACGTAAATTTAAAAGGGGTTTTCAATTTTTCTAAAGCGGTCATAAGGAATATGATTGGCAACCGGTATGGTCGGATTGTTAACCTTTCTTCGGTCGTGGGATTGATGGGAAACCCAGGTCAGTGTAACTATTCCGCTTCAAAGGCGGGAGTTATTGGTTTCACGAAATCATTATCCAGAGAAGTTGCAGCACGTGGCATAACTGTAAATGCTGTAGCACCAGGCTTTATTGCCACCCCCATGACCGAGAGTCTACCTGAGTCTGTTAAAAAAATGTTTGTTGACATAATTCCTATGAAAAGATTTGGGGTTGTTGAGGAAATCGCGCATGCTGTAAAATTCCTTCTCTCTGATGAAGCAGCTTATATTACAGGTCAGGTCATAAACGTAAATGGTGGAATGTTTTAATAACCATAGAAAAACAATTCGAAAAAGGAAAATATAATTAAAGAGGAGGAAAACATGGAAAGAGAAGAATTATTGAAGAAAATAAAGGCTATCGTTTCAGACAAGCTCAGTATCAGTGAAGACCAGGTTACCGAAGAAGCGTCCTTCATTGATGATCTTGGTGCAGATTCCTTAGATACAGTAGAGTTGGTCATGGCCTTGGAAGATGAGTTTAATATGGATATTCCTGATGAAGAAGCGGAAAAGATGACCACTGTTGGGAAGGCGATAGATCACATTTTAAGTAACGTTTCTAAGTAAGAATCCCAAAGTTTCCTGATGGGAATTTCCCCTAAATCCAGAAAAAGTGTTGTTGAAAGGCGGGTTGCCGTTACTGGAATTGGTCTGGTTTCTCCTGTTGGAGTTGGAGTTGAGAAGAACTGGGAGAACATCTTACAGGGGAAGAGTGGAGTAAGCCTTATCTCCAGGTTTGATATCTCTCAATATACGAGCAAAATCGCAGGCCAGGTAAAAGACTTTGATCCACTTGATTTTATTGAAAAAAAAGAGCTGCGTAAGATGGATCTGTTTATCCAGTATGGTTTGGCAGCCGCTCATCTGGCAGTCCAGGATTCCGGGATTGATTTTGCTGCCATGGAAGGGGACAGGGTTGGAGTTTATGTGGGATCAGGAATCGGCGGTATTGGTTCTATTGAAGAAACACACAAGAAATTGCTCGAGAAGGGGCCAGGCCGTGTTTCTCCTTTTTTCTTGGTCTCGACCATAATAAACGAAGCATCTGGGCAGATTTCCATAAAATACAAAGCCAGAGGACCGAATTCAGCAACGGCAACAGCCTGTTCAACCGGCACCCATGCTATTGGTGATGCCTTCCGTATTATCGCAAGAGGAGATGCTGACATCATGATTGCTGGAGGCGCAGAAGCACCCATAACGCCACTCGGTGTTGCTGGCTTTTGTGCCATGCGTGCCCTTTCTGTTAGAAATGATGAACCAGAAAGAGCCTCCCGCCCCTTTGATGCAGACAGAGATGGATTTATCATCGGAGAAGGAGCTGGAATAGTAATTCTTGAGGAATTAGGGGCAGCTCTTAAAAGGGAAGCTAAAATTTATGCAGAAATCGTGGGATACGGGATGAGTGGGGACGCCTATCATATTACAGCCCCCAGTCTTGATGGAGAGGGGGCTAAACTTACGATGGAAAGAGCTATAGAAGATGCAGGTATTGACCTCAGTGAAATTGACTATATCAATGCTCATGGTACTTCTACTCCTTATAATGACAAAGTCGAAACACTTGCTGTAAAAAAGGTTTTTGGAGACTATGCTTACAAGATTGGCATAAATTCGACAAAATCCATGACAGGTCATCTTCTTGGCGCAGCTGGTGGACTAGAGGCTAGCTTCACGGCCCTCTGTCTGAAAAATCAGGTTATGGCTCCCACAATCAATTATGAGACTCCTGATCCTGAGTGCGACCTTGATTATGTTCCTAACAAGGCGCGGCCCTCTGAAATTCGTTATGCTCTGAGCAATTCTTTTGGATTCGGGGGGACAAACGGCACGCTTCTTTTTAAAAGGTTTGAAGAATAGTTTAAGAGTCGAGAGAAGAAATACATTAAAATAAACAGGGAAGCGAGAAAAGTGCCTTTCTCGCTTACATGGTTCGCCTTGCTTCAACATTTTCTGAAGAAAATAAGGCCGACACAGAAAGGAGGAATAATTGAATATCTTAGTTTTTGTAA
>Ga0114930_10000259_pt1 | contig 58167 bp, 49 predicted proteins | sample AnhtaG_FD_87300 | JGI IMG/M metagenome (GOLD analysis project Ga0114930, IMG submission 87300) | Deep subsurface microbial communities from Anholt, Denmark to uncover new lineages of life (NeLLi) - Anholt_01485 metaG | ecosystem: Environmental > Aquatic > Marine > Oceanic > Sediment | place...
CTCCAAGGTCTTCAAGAGGGCGTTGAAGGCCGAGGTGGAGAGCATATGCGCCTCATCGATGATGTAGAACTTGTAGCGGGCGTCGCTGGGTGCGAAGTGGATCTTCTCTCTCAGATCCCTGATGTCGTCCACCCCCGTATGGGAGGCGGCGTCGATCTCGATGAGATCGAGTAATCTCCCTTCATCTACGGAACGGCAGATGAAACAATCGTTGCACGGCTTCTCTCCCTCTTCAGCCAGGCAGTTCACCGCTTTGGCTAGGATACGGGCCGTGGAGGTCTTCCCTGTCCCTCGAGGGCCGCTGAAGAGGTAAGCGTGGACGACCCGCCCTGCGGCCAGCGCGTTCTGGAGAGTGCGGGTCACGTGCTCTTGGCCGATGACTTCGGAGAAACTGCGGGGACGGTATTTGCGGTATAGGGCTTGGCTGGGCATGGTAACCCAAGTCTATCACCCTCCGCTCAGTTTTGCAACCCTTGAGCCTTAAAATTTCTTGTCTAGAGGAGAAGTCTATTGTAGAATGAGTCTTGGAGGTGCGACTTGTCTGGCAAAATTCTGCCCCTCTCTCGACTTCAATCGATCGCGCAGCGATTGCGGCAGGGAGGGAAGAGGTTGGTTCTCACCAACGGCTGTTTCGACCTCCTGCATGTGGGCCATGTCCGTTACCTCAAAGAGGCCAAAAGCCTGGGTGATCTATTGATCGTGGGACTTAATAGCGACGATTCTGTCCGCCGACTGAAGGGGGAAGGACGTCCCTTGATGCCCCTGGAGGAGAGGGCGGAGATCCTGGCGGCACTGGAGGTGGTGGACTATGTGGTCATCTTCGAAGAGGATACGGCCGAAAAACTCGTCTCCGCCCTGCGACCGGATCTCTACGTCAAAGGGGGCACTTACACGCTGCAGAACCTTCCCGAGGCTTCAGCGGTGACCCGCTATGGAGGGGAGGTACGCATTTTGTCTTTAACCCCTGGTCTCTCCACCTCTGAACTGGCGGACCGTATCCTAGCTCGATTCGGAAAGAAAGGTTAGAAGTGGAACGAGAGGTCATAGAGACCCCTTCTGCCTCGACGCCGGTGGCCTCTGGCCGGAGCCTCCTCATCGCCCAAGCGGCCACGGTGATCATGTTGGGCAATATCACCAGCCGCGTCCTGGGGCTGGTCCGCGAGATGGTGATCTCCCACCTGTTCGGGGCCACCGGCTTGGTGAGCGCTTTCCGGGTGGCGGCCATCGTCCCCACCATAGTTTACGACCTCCTCATCGGGGGATGATCACCGCAGCCCTAGTTCCTGTCATAAGCGACTATGTCCAGCCCGAAAAACGAGAGGAACTGTGGAAACTGATCAGCCTCCTCTTCAGCCTAGCTATCGTCGTCCTCGCCCTGGTGGTCTTGGTGCTGGAGTTGACCGCTCCTCTGGTGTCCTGGCTCCTGGGGGGTGGCCTAAGCCTCCCCCTACAGGCTCAGACCACCAGACTGGCCCGCTTGATTATGCCCGCCATTTTCTTCTTTGGCCTTTCTGGAGTGGCAACGGGGCTCCTCTATGCGCGACAGCGCTTCATCTATCCTGCCTTTGGTGCCGCTATCTTCAACGGAGGGATAATCCTGGGGGCTCTCATCCTCTCCCCCCGGCTGGGCATCGCCTCTCTATCCTTGGGGGTAGTTCTGGGCTCTATACTCCAGTTGGCCATTCAACTCCCCGGCCTCCGTGATCTGAGGTTCAACTTCTCTCTAAAGTTTGACCATCCGGGTCTCCACCGCATAGTAGGGCTCTATATCCCTGTGCTTTTGGGACTGGTGGTGAGCGTGGTGGGGATAGCCATCGATAGAAATCTAGCCTCTCGCACCGGGTCCCAGAGCATCGCCTGGATGCAGAATGCCACCACCCTCATCCAGTTTCCCTTGGGGCTGGTAGCGGTAGCCATCTCTACCGCCGTTCTCCCCTCTCTATCCCAGTTCGCCACTGCCGAGGAGATGGCTCGCTTCCGCCGCACCTTAGCCACAGGCTTAAGGATGGTTTTAGTCCTCGTCCTTCCTGCTGCGGCTGGGCTTCTGGCTCTGGCGACTCCTATCATAGCCCTCATCTTCGAGCATGGAGCCTTTCAGCCTTACGATACCTTACAGACGGCTCAGGCGCTTCGCTGGTATCTTTTGGGGTTGCCCTTCGCGGCTATAGATCAGCCCCTCATCTTCGCCTTCTACGCTCGCAGGGATACGAAGACCCCCGTGTTGGTAGGGGTCTTCTCCGTCCTGGTCTATTTGGTTGTGGCCCTAGCCACCATCCGGCCCATGGGGATGATAGGGCTGGTCTTCGCCAACTCGGTCCAGTGGGCTAGCCACGCCTTGGTGATGCTCGTTCTAGCCCATCGACGGCTGGGTATGCTGCGTGGCCAAGGCTTGCTCCTCGCTCTGAGCAAAGCGCTTTTGGCCTCTACGGTGATGGCCTTGATGGCCTATGGGACGGCCAGAGGGCTAGAGGCGTTTGTAGGAGGGGGCTTGCTGGGGGAGCCTCTAATCGTCGTTGGGGCTGGAGGGGTGGGGTTTCTCACCTATACCCTTCTCATCCTTCTCCTTCGCTCCGAGGAAGCGACTCTGGTGATCGAACTGGTGAAAGGGGTACGGCAAGGAAGACGTTTGCAATTTGACGTAACATCCAGGGAGAAGTAGAATAGATTCGACTAGGCAAGGGTATGGTTGACGAGCGTTCTTCAGAGGGTCTATCTGCGGAGGAGTTGGAGAGGCTGCTTTCCGCCAAGCGGAGGGCCGAGCGGCTGCGTCGTTTTCGGGCCATCGTTGAGGAGGAAGGGCGGGAGCCCCCGGTTGGCGGGGAGTTGCCTGGCCTTCTCCCTACAGGCCAAGAGGGCCCTGTTAGGCGGGGTGGGGGCAGAAGTTATCGGCCTCCTTCGGTGACAGAGAGCAAGGTTCCCCTCCGCACCCCCCAGGTGGCTCCTTCTGGGAGCCCTTTCCCTCGAGGATCCCTGCGGGAGGAGAAGAGAGGCCGGGTGTGGCGTAGGTTACGAGATCGCTTTCTCCTCCTGGTGGAGTTAGGGGCCCTCTTAGGGCTCATAGGTGTGGTGGTGATCTCATTCTATAACCTGCGCCTCCTCAACCGAGAGGTGGTCCAGGCCAGGGGTCAAGGGGCTACGGCCACCCCCGTTGCTCTCCTCCCAGGGAGCAGTTTCCCACCCACCAGCGAGATGCCCGCTCCATACCAGCATCTGGTCCAAGGGCTTACGCCCATCCCTATACCCACTCCGGGCCCCGAGCAGGCCACCCGCATCGTCATCCCGGCTATCGATGTCGATGCCCCGGTGGTGGAGGGGGACGGCTGGGAGGAACTGAAGATGGGGGTGGGGCATCATATCGGTTCGGCGAACCCTGGGGAGCGGGGGAACATGGTGGTCTCCGGCCATAACGACGTCTTCGGCGAGGTCTTCAGGCATCTAGGGGAGTTGGGGCCAGGGGATGAGATCATCGTCTATGCAGGGGAGACCCCTTATCCATACCTGGTGAGGGAGAATAAGATCGTGCAGCCCGACGAGGTGAGCGTGATGGAGCCCACTACCAAGGCTACCATGACCCTTATTACCTGCTACCCCTATCTGATCGATACCCATCGTTTGGTGATCATCGCCGAACTGGAGGGACAGTAGAAGGGGAGGTACGGGACGTTAGTATGGCTAAGAAGCGCCGCAGTCGAAGGCGTAGAGGGAAGAAGAGGCGCGCTCCTGTGGCCGCCGCGCGGTCTGCGCCACCCCGTGAGGAGAAGAGAGCAGAGGCGAAAGCCGAGCCAGGCGTGGAAACGGTGGCTTTGGCCGAGCAGTACCCTCACGTTTACGACGACCTGAAGAGGATAGCCATCCTGGCGAGTATCATGTTCGCCATCCTCATCATCCTATCTTTCCTCATTAGGTAGCGTCCGAGTTCATCTCGGACGAGAACGTCGCATGCGTTCGCATCCTGTCCCATCCCTCGGGATCCCTGTGGGACGGGATCCTGTAAGGAAGGGATGCTTCAGCATCCGAAGGAGATGAACTGCGACGCTACAAGGAAATAGAGGCCACAAAAAAGCCCCACATCGCGTGGGGCTCCCATCACATTAGGCTATTCGCTCTCCCCGCACTCGGTACAGTGTTCCGAGAATAGCAAGCAACCCCATCTCCACCCCCAGGTGGACAAGGGCACAGAGCCAGAGGTTGCGGGTGAAGAGGAAGAGGATGGCTATCACCAGGGCCAGGCTTCCCGTCCAAAGTATCTCCCCTTGTCGTTCTGTGCCCAGGTTGCGGCGCAGTCTCGGGTTCGTGGCCCATTCGATACAGACGATCCCCAAGCCAGCAAAGACCCCCCAGTAGTCTCCTAGAACCGCTAGTGGCCCGCTGCGGTAGAAGGCCCAATGGGCTTCCAGGTAGATGATCTCCAAAAGGATAAGGGGCCAGCCCCAAGGCTGGGAGAGGATGTGTGCCTCGGCTAAGCGGGGCCTCTCCACCTTACGACGCCCCAAGGAGCGGATGTAGTGGCTCCAACCCCAGACCAGAAGAAGGAAGGCTCCCAACCCAAGAGGCACACCGGCACCGATGCCCCCGATCCAGTCGAGATGGCTAAGCCCCAGAAGTCGGGGGCTCATAGCCCCCCTGATGAGGGCCAGCAAGGGAAGGCCCACATAGTAAGTGAAGCGGAAGATCTGATCGAGCCAGAAACGATGGGGCCAAGAGTCCAGCCGGGTCACTAGGCGGCCGAGGCGGGTATCTGGCGAGCGGCCTGTCCCCTGGCCCAAGTCGTACCAGGACGGGCTGGCACGCCCTGTCCCGCCCTGTCCCGAACCTGACAGGGTCAAGGGAAACCCGACAGGGTCTTCCTTACAGGATCCCGAGGGAAGGGATGACAGGCCAGGGCGACCATGGTCAAGAAAGTTAACGGCCAGGGCGTAGAAGGCTACCGAGCCAGTGACCCAAAGGAGAAGACGCGCTTTGTAATCTAGGAGACTGAGGAGGATCCGCAGAAGACTCAAAAGATATCTCCTTTGCTTTTCAATCGAGGTCGCGAAAGTCCGCGGGAGAGCCGCGGACCCTGAGCATGGGCGAGACAGGACTCGAACCTGTGACCTTACGGATGTGAACCGTACGCTCTAACCAACTGAGCTACTCGCCCTGGTCTACATTATAGCATCGAGGGAGGCGAATTGCAAGGGTTGCCTTTTGGTGATATGATTAGAGTCAATGCAAGACAGGACCTACGCCATAGCCTTTCTATTGGTTCTAGCCGTTATCTACATGGGGGCCTATGTGGCCGTCACCACGGTTCTCTTTCGCCCTCGGGTTCCCACCATCTCCTTGGGGACGCCGACGCCTCCCGCGCCCCTTGAAGTGACGGCCACCCCAACGCTGCCCCTCTTCCCTACCCCTACCCCTACCTCCCCTCCCTCCCTTGTCACCCCCGTCGCTCCCACGCCTACACCTCTGCCCCCCGCCACCCCCACCCCTTCCTCTTCGCCCCCGCCCACGCCTGAGCCAACGCCAACGGGCCCCACTCCAACGCCAGCACCGCCCACTCCAGTGGGGGGTTTCCTCTACCGACTTATCAGCATAGAGGGGCCCAACTGCCAGCGGGGAGCGTATATCCGAGGCCGGGTGTATGGTGCCCAGGGCACCGGCGAGCCGGGGGTTAGGGTGCATCTCTTTAACCCCTGGGGGTACAATAGAATCAAGGAGACCAAGGGTGATCCAGAGGGAGGGGAATACGATTTCGTGTTGGGGGGAGATTCAGCGCTCTTCCATATCGAGATCGTGAATAGCGCGGGCCAAGCGATCAGCCCCACATGGGATATCGACTACCAGGGTGGTTGCACTACCTTTGTTGATTGGGAGCGAGTAGAGTAAGATGAGCGCTTGTGGTGAAACCGATAGCCGAGGCTTTGGCCTCGGCTATTTCTCCATCTGGGAGAGCATTAGATAGGCGGGTCGGGGGGTTCCATCGGGATCGGTGATAGCCCACCAGTACTGCTCATGGTCCTGAGTCCAAGCGGGGTCGGATATGTAGATAAGGGTCATGACACCGATCCAAGGGGCCCAGTGCTGCTTTGCGTACTGGTAAGCACGCACCAGATATTCGCCCTTCTGTTCCTCGGTCACAGCGTGCCAGGAGTATTCGGGGTGTACCGGGTCGCTGGTCCAGCCGAACTCTAGGACAGCGATCTGTTTATCGGCATCGCCAAAATCGACCATTATCTGTCGGATGTCCTCTGCATGACGGAAACAATAGACCCTACGCAGATAGTCCGGACTGGGATCGTTGTTGTTATAAGCGGGGTCGCTCGCCACTTGAGCGGGGTCCATCTCTGGCGGTGCCTTCCACCCGGTAGCGTGTGCTCCCAGAAGATCGAAGTAGGGCTTGGCTCCGGCCTGATAGATGCGCTTGAAGTATTCAACGTCGGGCATAGCAACGTTGTCCCAACGGGTCGTGGGGCTGAGGCCTGCAGTGATGACCAGCGCGTTAGGATCGGCCGCCTTGATGGCTTGGTAAGCCACTTTCAGCAAGGCTATATACCCTTCGGGGTCAGGCGGCCCACCCCATTCGCGCGAGAGGTTAGGTTCGTTCCAGATGGAATAGGCACGGATACGGCCTTTGTAGCGAGTGGCCAGAGCGGTGAGAAAGTCGGCGAAATCCCGATAGTTGTTGACGGCGCCTGAAGCGGGATAGTTAGGCCCCAGCCAGGTAGGGGGTTTGAAGACCGCCGCCAATATATCTAAACCCCGGCTGTTTGCATCCTCCACGATGCGATCGGTGCGGCTCCAATCATAGATCCCCTCCCCGGCCCCCTCTATATCGATCCAGGCGAACACCTGCTTCACCCAGGTGAAACCGCCTCCTTTAATCAGGTCGAGGTCTCTCCAAGCCGTCTCCGGTCGCCACCAAAGGAAGGCTTGCATACCATATTCCGGGGAGTTCATACGCGGGGGACTGGGAGGTGGCGGAGAGGTAGGCGTTGGAGTTCCTGGCAGAGGTGTGGGGGTGATAGCCTCCCCTTCTACCGTGGGTGTTGGGAACTCTAGCGCCTCCAGGGTGGCGGTGGGTTGGGTTGGTCCGGGGGTAGGCGTGGCCCTGGCTAGACGGACGGGCAGGTGGGGGAAGAGGCAGAAGGCCAGAAGAGAGCCCACCAACAGGGCAGCGATCATAGAGAGCGCCCCCACTCGCAAGCCCAGCCGATTGTTTCTTATCCTCTTAAGCCACTCGGACTTCACAACCTCTCCTACCCTGGTTCGTCCTGGTACCAGAAAGCGGTGCTGGAGTAGGTCACGGTACAATTGTTGCCCTTGGAACCGTGCTCGACCTCAACACGTAAGGAATCCCTGAATTCAATACTATCGGTGAGATAGAAGCGGTACTGGGAAGCAGCATCGTCCCCATCTTTTGCCCACATGCGCTTCCAAGTGTTTCCAGAGAGAGGAAATATCCACTGTCGATTAGGCTCCTCGGTATAGATGTAGTAATATCCTGCGTTGAAGTCACCTTCGATGCCGGTGCCCGGAAGAGCATAGACTCCATCCACCCAGATGTTTACATCGCTCTCCAGGAAGGGCAAATTCCAGTTGGGATCGAAATCCCCTCTCTGGAAGTCGTACGTGGTGAGGATGCAGCCCACATACCTCCCGCTCCCGTGGAGGTCGGCCAGGATGTAGTTGCCTCCATCGTCCTTCCTGGCCTGGAGCCTCTCCCTCTTGAAGGCGGCGTGAAACCGGGCGATCTGTTCCTTGAAGGGAGCGGGATGGTAGAGGATCTCCACCTCCATCTGGGTAGGGTCGCCCCGTCCGTTCTCGAAAACAATCCTGGCTTGGCTGTTGTAGGGCATGGGAAAGTAGTTATAAAACTCGTTCTTGCTCCCATTCCAGAAAATGCCCAGGAGCAGGGAGCGATAGGGTCTCATCTCTTCCGCCGTCCCAAATAGGCTGCGGAGGGGGGCCTCAACGCTGGGGTTGGCCTCGCCATCCCAGTATATCTTCATGTTGAGCCCCTCATCCTGTCCGCTGGCCAAGCGGAGCCTGAGGGTGGTGATGACCCCCGGTCCAGGGAGGCTGATCTCGGCAGTGGAGAAGGGGTTGATGGTTAGAGCCCGCTCCACCCATTCCCAATCGCTCCTCTGGTAATAGGGGTGTTCCCCCCGGTTATTCCAGAGGTCGATGGCTCGATTGAGTTCCTGGGCCTCCGAGGGGTTCAAGGAGATGTTGAAACTGTCGAGTTTCCCTGGGTCCTGGTTGAACTTGACCACCTCGATCTGTATGTGTTGGGGTCGGCCGGTGGTGGCCACCACCACCGAGCGGGAGAAGGGAATGGGGATATAGGAAACGTCGCCGCCGTTGCCCGTACCGTAGTGGCGCACTAGGGGGGCCAGAAAGGGCCAAACGTCGCCACGAAAGAACTCGGTCACTGGCATATCGATGCGGGGGGTCGGCTCGTCGTCAAAGTAGAAGCGGATATTCCCCACCTCATGGAAATAGCCCCACTCCTTGCCCTCGGGGCTCTCTGGGTCGTCCCCTTCCTTCAGGTTCCAGTCGTGCTGCCGATGGGTGAAATAGATGCGAGGGATATAACCTGGCCCTTCGGTGCGGGGCAGGATGACATACTCCTTCTGGCCGTCATAGCCGGTGCGGATGGTGAACCCCCGGGCCAGGAACCACTCGTCGCTGTTGAAGTAATCCCAGTAGTGCTCCAGGTTGGTGGTATCCTGGCTCGATTTTTGGAAGATGATGGCATCGGTGGGCTCGGGCAGGGTGGAGAGATCGCTCAGTTGGCGCAAAAGTTCGCACATCACCGTCCCGCAGGGAGCCACCGGTGTTGGCGTTGGCGTGGAAGTGGGCTCTGGGGGATTAGAGGCCGATGGGGTGTTCGTGGGTATGGGGGAGGGGGGTGGTTGTGTGGCTGTTGGGGACGGGCTCTCCGTAGCCGTTACCGATGGCTCTATAGGTGTAAGGCTAGGCGTAGGTATCGAAGGTTCGCGTGAGGGTACGAAGGTGGAGACGGCAACTCTCAGGGTCGGTCCATCTAGAGTGGGAGTCGGCGGCGAGGGAAGATGAGCCGCCCTGAGGTGCAGGGGAAGCAGGGGGAAAAGGAGCCAGACGGCCAGGGAGCCAAACAGGAGGGCGGTGAAAATGATCAACAGGCCTACCCCCTTATTGAACCAGCCGCTGTTCGGTCTCATCCTTTCCCTCTCGAAGAAAAGGTGTGGAGCAGGAGGAATCCCCCACTCCACACTGATATGCTCTTGATGGTTCTCAAGTCACTATCTTGTGGCTAACCGTTCGTAAGCAGGTCGAGGGGACCAGTCTGGGGCCACGATGCTAAAAGCGGCGCACTCTCCTCCCGGTTCAAAGACAGCCCAGTTAAGGTTCCAGAGGAACATTGGGCCCACCCACCCCCAATCTCTGGCCATCTCGAAAGCTCTCATGATGTATTGGGCCTGTAGCTCCCAGGTGTTGTAGGCCTCATACTCGTATCCTGGGTGGGGGTTGGAGGTCACCCCCCAGCCAAACTCAGTAGGCCATAGTCTCTTGTTCGCATCCCCATTGTCGACCATCACCTGGCGGTAGGACTCCATGGTCGCCAGGTAGAAGAAGGAACGGTGATTGTTATGGGAAGGAGCGGGGCTGGTGCCCACTCTGGAGTCTGGAGGGTTGGCGTGGCCGCTGGGGTGCACCCCTACCCCATCGCACCACCGGCCCATCCCAGCACTGTACGCCTGGCGGAGATAGCTAAGGTCATCGATTGACTCAGGGGTGTCCCCGGCTGGGGTGGGAGCCCCGGAGATCACCAGGGCCTGGGGACAGGCGGCCTTGATACTAGTGTAGGCAGCCTGCAGTAGGCTAACATACTGGGAAGGGCTCATGATCTGGCCATACCACTCCCGCAGCAAGTTCTCCTCGTTCCAAATCTCATAAGCCTGCACTCGCCCACAGTAGCGGTCTGCTAGAGCGCCCACGAAGTTGGCATAAGCGGAGAAGTCCCCAGGTGTCTGGGGGTTACTCTGAGCCCAGTTTGCCCAAGTTGGAGAGCTCACCACGCTGAAGAGGAGATTCAACCCTGCCCCATTGGCTAGGTTCACCATTGCGTCCAGCCGAGCCCACTCAATGTTGCCCGGAGAGGATTCTATCTCCTTCCAGCGGATCTGCTCCTTGATCCAGGTCATGCGCAGTTCCTGTACGTGCGCCACCACCTGGCTGCCCCCTCCTTCTAGCGCGACCTGGATGGCATAGGCGAACCCTGGCCCGGCCACCGCGGCTCTAACGACGGGCGCTGGGGTTGGTGTTGGCGCGGTGGAGGAGGATGGAGTGGGGGTAGGGGTGGCGGGAACGGGGGTAGGGGTGGGCGCAGGCGTGGGGACGGGCGCTGCGGCTACTAAGCGAGCCTCCCCTCCAACGACCGAGGCGGTTTGCCCTCCATCGTCGGAGAGGGCATAAGAGATGGTATATTCCCCACCCTCTGGCACCGTCCAGGAGAAGCTGGGGTCATCGAGGGAACAGATCTCTTCTGCCACCAATTCTCCCTCGGCGTCAGTCACCTGCCATAGGATGGCGAACTGGCTTTCGATTGTGCAAGGCAGGGCGGCGGCGTATTGACTCAAGGCCTCCCAAGCCCTTTCATCGCACCCCTCATCAAAGAGCCCCTTGACCATCACCCCTTGCAGGTTGAAGGCCCTGGCCAGTTCCAACTTGTGGGCTATACTTTCCGCGTTCTCCAAGAAGATGGTATGTTCACCCCTCTCATCCTGATGGGCAAACCAATAGGTATGAACCCCCTCTAGGTATTGCATCCCCCAATCCCCGAGGGAAGAGGGCTTCATGGTCACGGTCTCACCAGGGGCTACCTCCTCTGAGGGGAGAGAGATCTGACTGCCCAAGAGCCCCAGAGCCTCCTCGTAAGAGAGAGAAGACTCTTGATCTCCCACGCGGTCACGGGCCCAGGTGGAGAGGGTGAGGCGAACCTTGTACCGATCCACTAACCCTACGGCATAGTTTAGGAGTACTTCCATCTGCCCACCAGGAAGGTAGGCCTCGGGGAGAGAAAGGGTCGGCAATTGGAAACCATCTACTACTCGTCCCAGCGCCTCCCAATCGTACCCTCCTGTATCCCAACGATCCTCCGCTACCTGCACCGGGGTTTCTACCCTCACGGTTAAGAGTTTGTCTTGGGCATGCAGTTGATCTGCCAGTTCGGTGATGAAGGCTGTGAAATCCTCTCGCAGAGAGAGACCTAGCCCTGCGTAGTCGATCCGAACGCCAGCATAGTCGTTCTCCACTACCAGAGCCACTATCTCTTGGATATGCTTTCCTCTAAGATCCTCGCTCACCAAGATATTGTGAGTGAGATCGTCCCGTAGCATCCCCTTCACCCTGTTCTCCAGCGTTGGTATGACCAGATAGTCTCCTAGTTGGGCCAAAGGAGCGATCTCTCCCCCGATGGTCGCTTCGCCGCTTAGCCCATCGCTCTGGAGGAAGAAGCCTCGAGCACTGATCCTAGCCAGGACATCGCTCTTCGCCCCCTCCAGCGTGCTCCCCTCGCCCAACTCAGCAGCCACCGAGGGGGGGCGAAGCCTGGTCTGCATAACCGCTATGGCCCGGGGGAGGGAAGAGAGCCAGGTCTCTATCACGTCCTCCTCGGGGATGATCTCATGGGGGAGCCACTGCCACTCCTCACCAGTCCATTGGTAGATATCCAAGGTGGCCAGTGGCTCGGCGTCATTAGGGATGGGGATGGTGAGAAAGGAGGCCTCTGGCATGGGGCCTCTCACCTCCAGGAGATAGAGAGGGCTCTTCATATCCAGGCAAGAAGGTATCAACTCCGGGGCTTCTCTCTCTTTCGTCTTCCCGGCAAGGAAGTCCGGGCGCGGGAGAGAGGTGAGACGCACCCGGGTGCGCTGGGAGAGCTCCTGAGGGAGAATGGTGAGTTGCGTCCCGTCGGCGTCTACTACCGAGCCGCCACCCAAGGCGATGGTGGTAAAACCGGCGGCCTGCACCCGATCGACCAGAGAGATAGGGGGCAAAAGAGCGGTCAAGATCAAGAGGACGGGGATGAGCACGAAGTTGATTAGTTGCCCCGTCCGTTCCCCCTCCAGAAGGATCTCCAAAGCCTTGATGAAGGGACTCTTCTCTTCGCTCATAGAAGCCATCTGCTCCTTTCTCCCCTTTTAGACGCGCCTATTATAGCCTTAGGGCTCTATCTTGTCAAACTCTACTAGGAGCCTGGCTGGCCAGCCTTGACCAGGCTCAAGCCGGAGTACCCAGTGGAGGCCACTACTTTCCATCCCCCTGCCGAGTCAAGGCAGGGATGGAAGGCAATCGCCATTCTATCATAGGGTGGACTCTAAGCCAAACCAGACCAGCAAATTGACAACGTTGCTATCCGATGATAAGGTATCAATGGGAGGCAAACCACGAAACTTGAGGGGGTAATCTATTGTGGGGACAACCTAGAATGGATGCGCCAGTTCCCCGATGAGTTCGTTGACTTGTGTTATATTGATCCACCCTTCTTCTCGAACAGGCAATATGAGGTCATATTCAACGATGGTGAGGAGATTCGCGCCTTCGAGGACAGGTGGAAGGGCGGAATAGAACATTATATCGAATGGATGAGGGAAAGGGTTTTTGAAATTCATCGTATTCTCAATTCGACAGGTTCTTTCTACCTGCATTGCGACTATCATGCAGGGCATTATCTTAAAGCGATGTGTGATGACATTTTCGGTTCGAACCAATTTCAGAACGAAATCATCTGGCACTATAGGGGTGGTGGTGTTTCCCCGCGAAGATATGGCCGGCGACACGATACGATTTTCTTTTATACAAAGGGAGATAAATGGACATTCAATGTTGATGAGATTCGAGAGCCTTATTCCGAGGCGACATTGGAAAGAACTGAGTACAAGGCAAGAGCGTTTCGGGGAGACAAAGTATATGAGGCATGGGAACCACATCCCAAGGGCAAACATCCAGATGATGTTTGGCATATGCAACCGATAATGCCTTCATCCAAGGAGCGTCTGGGTTATCCCACACAAAAACCTGAGAGATTGCTGGAGCGGATTATCAGGGCATCGTCCAATGCTGGTGACCTGGTATTCGACCCGTTCTGCGGGTGCGGGACAACCCTGGTCGTAGCACAACGGTATGGACGACGATGGCTTGGAATAGATGTATCACCAACCGCCTGCAAACTTATGCAGAGACGTCTAGCAAAGGAAGGGGTAACTGGAGTCCAAACCCCCGGAATTCCCTACAAACCAGAGGAGTTGAAGAAACTCAAGCCCTTTGAGTTCCAGAACTGGGTTGTAGGCATCATGGGCGGTACAGTCTCGGATAAGAGAAGCGCAGACATGGGCATAGACGGCTACAGTTTTATGGAGCGCGACCCGATCCAAGTAAAACAGCAAGAGAGCATCGGAAGGCCTGATATAGATAAGTTCGAGACCGCTACTAGACGAGTGGGGAAGCAAAAGGGCTATGTAGTGGCTTTCGGTTTCACCAAGGGAGCCTACGATGAGGTTGCAAGGGTGAGGAGGAAAAACGATTTGGAGATTGAACTGCTGACGGTGAAGGAATTAGTTGAGAAGTATGGCAAATAGCAGCATGTTGGAAGGGGTGTGAATTTGACGTTTGAGCGGTGGATGGGGCTGTTGACGACACTGGGAATCTTGGCGACCTTTGGATTGTCGCTCTATGTCTGGCTGCGCCATACCCGTCCGAGCCGGAAGGTGGGGGTGGATTTTGTTGACCACCCACAAAGAGAAGAAGGAGAAGTCATAGGAATCATTTTCATAAACGAGCGAGGGCCAGAGGTGGCGATAGAGGAGGCGGGCTTTGAATATGAAGACAGAAGCAGGGTGGTGAGGCGTCAACTTCTTGGTTCCATCTCCACTTCAGCGGACGTGCCGCCTGGGCGGCGGAAGACTTACTATTACGGGTTATGGGAATGGCGCAAGGACATCCGAGAGGGAGAGCTAGTTCCAGACAAGGCCTATTGCAGGGACGAGACAGGCCGTTACTATGAGGCCCCCTTGAGTCAAGAAATCAAGTCTGCCCTCCTCGAATAGGACTTGGGGATGCTCCTAGAGGGCTGTTTTGCATACTATTACGCAACTGGCTAATAACTACATTGTTCATTATAGAGGGGTATAATGGAGATCAATTGGTATGGTCATTCCTGTTTTCGGCTGCGGGACAGGGGAGGGGTGGTGGTCACCGACCCTTATGGCAAGGGGATGGGGTACACCCTACCACGACTGCGGGCCGATATCGTCACCATCAGCCACCACCATCCGGGCCACAACTACTTAAAGGGCATAAAGGGCTCCCCCAAGGTGATCGACGGGCCCGGCGAATACGAGATCCAAGGGATATTCATCACCGGTATCGCCTCCTACCACGATAGGCGGAAGGGTCGGGACAGGGGCAAGAACACCATATACCTCTTCGATTTTGAGGGGCTCACCGTCTGTCACCTTGGCGACCTGGGGCAGGTACCCACACAGTCGCAGGTGGAGGATCTGAGCGATATAGATATCCTTCTCCTCCCCGTGGGCTTCCATACCACCATAAATGCGGCCGAGGCCTCGGAGGTGATAAGCCTCTTGGAGCCACGGGTGGTGATACCGATGCACTATCGGACCGAGGCTATAGGTGAGTCCCCTTTGGACCCTGTGGATAGGTTTCTTAAGGTGATGGGGGTGAAAGGGACCCCCCAAGAGAGCCTCAAAGTCACTAAGGGCACCTTGCCCGATGACATGCAGGTGGTTGTCTTGGAGCCAAGAGGGTGAAAGAGAGATGGCTCAGACTCTTCGATGGGGCCCGCCTTCACGAACCTCGATTGTCTGGTCATGGAGGTTATAATCTTAGAGAGGTGAAAGATCGGTGGATCAACAACGCATAGAGAAAGCGGTGAGAGAGATCATCGAGGCCTTGGGGGAGGACCCTAAGCGGGAGGGGTTGGTCGAAACCCCTCGCCGCATCGCTGAGGCTTATGGGGAGATATTCTCCGGGCTGACGGAGGACCCCCTTGAGGTCTTGACCGTTGGCTTCTCCCGGCCCCAGAACGAGGAGATGGTGGTCTTAAGGGATATCCCCTTCTATTCCGTTTGTGAGCACCATTTTCTGCCCTTTCACGGGGTGGCTCACGTGGGGTATATCCCCATCGACAGGGTGGTGGGGATCAGCAAATTGGCCAGGGTGGTGGAGATCCTGGCTCGCCGCCCCCAGATGCAGGAGAGGCTCACCAGCCAGATAGCGGATACCATCATGGAGGGGCTTCGGCCCAGGGGAGTGGGGGTGGTGATCGAAGCGGAACACCTCTGTATCACCGTGCGGGGCATCAGGAAGCCGGGTAGCCGCCTGGTTACCTCCGCCACGCGGGGCATCTTCCGCACCAGGGCCGAGACCAGGGCGGAGTTCTTCTCCATCATAGGGGAGCGTCGGGCATGAGTTTTAACCTCCGCTTCTTGAACCTGGATACGCCTGAAAGGCTCCGGGTGGAGATGACGAAGATCGGGGCTCACCCTGGGGGGATCAAGATCATGGTTCCTAAGGGGCTCTTCTACGCCGTGAAGTTAGAGGGGGTGAAATTCGCCGCCGCCAATATCATCAAACAGGAGATGCTCTCCCTGGGGGGCGAAGCGGTCTTGGCCGGGGATATATACTTTGGCGAGAGGCAGACGAGCGACATATTGCTTCTGGGTACCCAGCGCCACTACGAGGGACTGATCAAGAAACTCCGCGGCCAACCTTTAAAGAGCCTGGTGGCGGTGGCTGCTGAACTTCAACAGGGGCTAGCCCGCTATAGTGGGGAGAGGGGTCCCCTCACCATAGGAGATACTACCTTTCAGTGGGGGAAGAGGACTTATATCATGGGTATCCTCAACCTGACCCCCGATTCTTTCTCTGGTGATGGTCTCTTCGGTGATGTGGATAGAGCGGTGGCTCTAGCCCAGGAGTTCGCCTCCCAGGGGGCCGACATCATCGATGTGGGGGGGGAATCGACCAGACCGGGTTCCGAGCCCCTCCCCGCCGATGAGGAGATGAAACGGGTCCTTCCCACCATTGAGAGGTTAGTGGGTAAGATCGATGTCCCCATCTCCATTGACACCTATAAGGCGGAGGTGGCAGAAGAGGCCATCTCCGCTGGCGCCAACATGGTCAACGACGTTTGGGGCTTGCGGATGGATCCGGGTATGGCCGCCCTGGTTGCCAAATGGCAGGTTCCGGTGATCATCATGCACAACCGGAGCCGACCCAAAGACGCCGTTCAGACAGAGAGGTTGGGAGGACGATACCTGGGAGTGGAGTGCCAGGATCTCATGGCCGACATAATCCGGGAGTTGAGGGAGAGCATAAGGTTGGCCCTGGAAGCGGGGGTGGACCGGGCTCAGATAATCGTCGACCCCGGCATCGGCTTTGGGAAGACGGTGGAGCAGAATCTGGAACTCCTTTTCAATCTGGCGGAATTCAAAGTCTTAGGCCACCCTATCCTGGTGGGCCCCTCTCGCAAATCGTTTATCGGTTATACCCTCGATCTTCCCCTGGAGGAACGGCTTGAAGGGACAGCGGCGGCGGTGGCTCTAGCCATCGCTCAGGGAGCGGATATAGTCCGCGTCCACGATGTGAAGGAGATGGTTCGGGTGGCCCGCATGACGGACGCGGTGGTGAGAAGGGAAGAGGCTCCCTCGAAGGCTTAGGGCAAGCCCATCTGAGGAGTGCGATGTCTTTATCCTTATCCTTACAGGATCCCGGGGACAGCATCCCGTGGGATACGAGAAGACCACCTTGGATAACGGCCTACGCATCTTGAGTGCGACTATGCCCCATACCCAGGCGGTGAGCATCGGTTTCTTCATCGGTGTGGGCTCCCGCTTCGAGGATGAGGAGGAGAACGGCCTCTCCCATTTCTTGGAGCATATGCTCTTCAAGGGGACGGAGAAGCGGCCCACAGCCAGGGAGATCGCCATCGCCATCGAGGGGGTGGGCGGGGCCATCAACGCCACTACGGGGCGAGAACTCACCACCTACTGGGTCAAGGTCCCCCAGGGGCATCTGGCTTTGGCTCTCGATGTCCTGGTAGATATGTTGCAGTGCTCCAAATTGGAGGAGAAGGAGATCGAAAGGGAGCGGCGGGTGATCATAGAAGAGATCAATATGATGCTCGATCTCCCCGCCGACTGGGTCCACCTCCTGCTCAATCAACTGGTCTGGCCGGGTCACCCTCTGGGGCGTGATGTGACCGGCACCAAGGAGAGCGTAGGCAAGATAGATAGGGAAAGGCTGTTCCGCTATCTGGCTCGCCACTATCATCCTGCCAATACGGTAGTGAGCGTAGCGGGTGGAATAGAGGATCAAGAGGTGGTGGAAGAGTTATCTTCGGCTTTGCAAGCCTGGCCCCGTAAGGAAAGGGAGGCTTATCTCCCCGTGGAGGAGGCTCAGTGTGAGCCGCGACTCTGTCTAGGGTATAGGGAGACGGAGCAGGCTCACCTGGCCCTCAGTCTTCAGGGGATACCCCGCTCTCACCCTGATCGGTTCAATCTGCAACTCCTCAACACCGTCTTGGGTCAGGGGATGAGTTCTCGGCTCTTCTTGGAGGTGAGAGAGAGGCGAGGGTTAGCCTATAGTATCAGTTCGTATGTAGGCTACCTCCATGACACAGGGAGCATCGGCGTCTCGGCGGGGGTCGATCCCCGGCGGATCGAGGCTGCCCTGGGGGCGATCTTAGGGGAACTGGATAGACTGCGGCGGGAGCCTGTGCCCCCTGAGGAGTTGAAGAAAGCCCAAGAGTTCATGAAGGGGCGTCTCCTTCTCCAGATGGAGGACTCCTTCGTTGTGGCCTCTTGGCTGGGGAGCCAGGAGATATTGGAGGATAGGGTCCTCACTGTGGATGAGGTCATTGCGGCTATAGATGCTATTACCGCGGAGGATATCCAACGGGTGGCCAGTGAACGGTTCCGAGAGGAGAGCCTTAATCTGGCTGTGGTAGGCCCCTTCCAAGAGGAGGAGAGACTAAGGAGCCTGCTTAGACTCTAAAGAGTGGGGTCGTGTCTCCCCTCGTTCTATCGCTGTTTTTGGTTCCACTTTGTGCTTTCGCTCAGATGACGGTGCCGGGCTTTGGCACCGTGAGTCGTTTCCCCCAGGCTTTGATCTTCGTGGGACTAAACTTACTCCCTCAAGGTGGTTTCCCCTCTTGAACCCGGGTCCTTTTGTGGACCGAGGTGAAGGGTGCTAGAATCTCCCCTAGATGGTGAAACTCAAGTCCGTTCTTAGAATACGGCTCTTTATCCTTGTCTCGGTTCTCCTTTGTCTATTGAGAGGAGACAGCCTCTCCCCCCGCGACTTCTGGAGATACCAGGTCGACCCCTACGTTAGTCCCTATCTTTTCGATTGGTGGGACTATGAGGCGAGGACCATCCTCCAGAAACTGCCCCCGATAATGAGGGCAGGGGGGTCTACTGGCGAGGATATGGTGCAGGAGGTGAGGGGTTATTTCGCTCTGGTGGCCGAGATCGACCGCTTAAATAGTGCTATCCGAGAGGCTAGAGCGAGGAGAGAGAGCGCTGATGAGATAGCAGCCTTAGAGGAGGAACGGGAAGCCTGGGGAAGTGAACGCCAGAGGTCCGAGGATCTGGTGGAGAATATCCTCCGGCGACAGGTAGAGAAGATCCTCATCGAGGAGGGGATAGCCTTCGATCTACCCCTGCTAGGAAGGCAGGTCTTTCCTCCAGTGGAGTTCGAGTTTCAAACCTCGCCTCATCTTCTGGTCATCTCCTCGCGGGAGAGGATAGAGACCCTGGATAAGATCTCCCTTGTTCCCTCCATGAGGCAGACGGAGATGGAGGAGGTGGAGCGACAGGTCGACAGCCTGGGGGTCTCCTCTTTGGTGGTGGCTACTGGAGGGATGGGCTCCTATCCTCCCATCATACTCGAAACGAGCCCTCTTCCTTCCGTTATAGGGGGCGTCATCCACGAGTGGGTGCACAACTACCTCTATTTCTACCCCTTGGGTCAACATTACAGCGACAGCCAGGAACTGATCACTATGAACGAGACGGTAGCCAGCCTAGTGGAGGAGGAGTTGTCGTTACTCCTGGAAAAGAGATACTACCCGGAGATCTATGCCCAACGTATAGAGGCTTCTAGAGAGGCCGAGGAAAGGGTAGAGCCTGGAGAGTTCGATTTCAACGCCTTTATGCGGGAGACGCGCTTGAAAGTGGACGAACTTTTGGCTGCGGGAAAGGTAGAGGAGGCGGAGACCTATATGGAGGAGAGGAGAAAGGAGTTGGTGGAGAAGGGGTACTATATCCGGAAGTTAAATCAGGCCTATTTCGCCTTCTACGGCTCCTATGCTACGGCTCCCACCTCGGTCAGTCCCATAGGGGGACAGATGAAAGAGTTGCGGAAAAGAAGCCCTAGCCTGGCTCATTTCTTGAGAACCGTGGCCCAGATGAAGAGTTACCAGGACCTCCTGGATGCGCTGGCTGGTTAGGAGATGCCTTCTTCGCCGGAGTATTCCACCACTTTGTACCCCTCTCCTTGGGAGGGAAGAAGGGTTTTCACTTTGAGGTCCGCCTCATCCAGGAGTTGACCACAATAGTCAACCAGTTCCATCCCCCTCTCGAAGAGGGCCATCGACTCCTGGAGGGTTAGCTCTCCCTCTTCTAGCCTTTCTACCGTCTTCTCCAACTCCTGAAAAGCCTCCTCGAAGGAGGGTTTCTCCTCGCTCATGACCTCTCCTAATCTACCGTGCCTTCGAACTGGCCGTCGGTGACCTGTACGCCGATGCGATCTCCCTTGGCTACCTGGGCTACGCTTTTCACCACCACTCCAGTGTCTACTCTCTTGGTGATGGAGTACCCCCGCTCCAGCGTGGCTTTGGAGTTGAGGCTTGTGAGTTGCAAGGTGCGACTCCGTATCCGTTCCCTTTGGAGCGCTATCCTCTGCTCTACCTGTGACAGAGCCTGGCGGCCCAGATCATCGACTCGCAACCGGTACCTCTCCAAAACCGCTCTGGGAGATAGTCGAAGCAGGGTTTCTTTAGCATAGCGGAGCTCCTCTCTCTCCCCGGCTATCTGCCTCTGTATAGATTCGGCTAGCCTTCCTCTCTGGCGCTGAAGGGTGGCCTTATGCTCTTGGGCGTCGGGGACAGCGGCTGCCGCCGCAGCGGTGGGGGTGGGAGCGCGGAGGTCGGCTACGAAGTCGGCGATGGTGAAATCGATCTCGTGGCCCACGCCGCTGATCACCGGCACCTGGGAGTCATAGATGGCCCTGGCTACTAGTTCCTCGTTGAAGGCCCAAAGTTCCTCTAGGGAGCCGCCGCCCCGAGCGACGATTATGAGATCCACCTCTGTTTCTTGGTTGAGGGCCCTGATGGCATCCGCTATCTGGCGTGGGGCTTCGGGGCCTTGGACCAGGGCTGGGGCCAGTATCACCTCTACGAGAGGGTAGCGCCTCTCTAGGACGTGAAGGATGTCCCGCCAAGCGGCCGCTTGAGGGGAGGTGACCACGCCTATGGCGCGGGGAAAGGGAGGTATAGGCCGCTTCCGCTCGGGGGCGAAGAGCCCTTCCCTCTCCAGCCGATCCTTGAGGGCTAGGAACTGGAGGTAGAGGGTGCCCACGCCAGCCGGTTGGACGAGATCGACGTAGAACTGGTAGGCTCCTTGTACCTCGTAGACCGAGACCCGGCCGTGGAGGATGAAAGCCTGGCCATCGGCGGGGAGGTGGGTCTGCTCCTCCGCCACATCCCGCCAGAGGACACATCGGATGCTGGCCTCCTCATCCTTGAGGGTGAAATAGATATGCCCAGCCGTGGAGCGGGAGAAGTTGGAAACCTCGCCTCGGATCCAGAGGTCTCGAAGGAGAAGATCCGACTCCAATATGTCCCTTATGTACCTAGTCACCTCAGAGACGGTGAGAACCGCGGGCTCTAGATCGAGATTCATGCTTACCTCATTATATACCCCCCTCCACTCCCAGTCAACGGCAGCGAACTCCATCACCCATAGTTGCTGATAGGGGATGAACGTGATATGATGGTTTGGTTCAAATGGCCACAAAGGGCGCTCTAGCCAGTGAAGTCAATATGAGAGACCCTTGCGATTAGAATTAAGGAGGTGGAGTTATGGCCGTGGTGAAGGTGATAGAGTTGATCGGCGCTTCTCCTCACAGTTGGGAGGAGGCGACGCGGAACGCGGTGGCCAAGGCGGCGAAGACGGTAAGAAATATAGTGGGTGTGGAGTTAGTAAGTCAGACGGCGGTTGTCGAGGATGGCCGTATCACCCAGTATAGGGCTGATGTCAAGATCGCCTTCGTCGTCGAGGAAGTGGCAGAGGGGTAAACTAAGGGGATAGAAGATCTTCCAGGTTTCCTCGCCACCTAAGGGTTCGGAGCGATTTGATGCCCGGGCTTGCTCGATTCCAACCTTTGAAGCGGCACGCTCCACCCTGAACTCAATTGAAACCTCTCTATGATGCGAAACCGATGGTGGGCAGAAAAGTTGCCTCGCTCAGCAGAACTGACTATCTTGGCCTTCATCTTGGTCGTCGCCGCTTTCTTCAGGCTTTATGATCTGGATGTGGCCATACCGGTGCTCTTCTACGATGAAGGTGGTCAGGGGCTCGACGCGTTGGATATCTTGGCTGGCCGCCCTTCCCTGTTCTTCTCCCGCTCTTTTGGCAAAGAACCCCTTTTCATCTACCTGGTCACCCCCTTTGTGGCCCTGCTAGGTCGGGCCATTTTGGCGGTTCGTCTTCCGGCTGCCCTTTTGGGCACCTTCACCGTGCTGACCACATACCTTCTAGTGAGGGAACTCTTCCACTCCGAGGGAGAGCGGCGCTCGCAGCAGATGGCCTTATTGACCGCCCTCTTCTTAGCCATCTCTTACTGGCATATCACCCTCAGTCGCATCGGCTTTCGGGCCAACGCCTTGCCTCCCCTGGAGGCCTTCTCCTTTCTCTTCCTTTGGCGTGGGTTGCGCACCAAACGGCCTTGGTGCTATGCCGTCAGCGGCCTCTTTCTTGGACTGACTCTTTACACCTACGTGGCGGCCCGCTTCGTGCCCTTGTTCCTCCTTCTCTTTCTCCTCCTGGTCAGATGGGGTGGTCTCTATACCACCTCGTGGCGTCCCTGGGCTCTTCTCTTCCTCACCGCGCTCTTAGTGTTCGCTCCCCTAGGCTTCTACTTCCTCGTCCACCCTGCCGACTTCTTCCGACGGGCGAGTCTCGTCTGGGTACACATAAACGTCAGCGGAAGAGAACGATTGTCACTTCTGCTTAGGAGCGTCATCTATAACTTTGGCCTTTTCGGCTTCGTGGGTGACAACAACTGGCTTTACAACATAAGAGGACGGCCCTTGCTCAGTCCTCCCCTGGCCCTCCTCTTCTGGTTAGGCGTTCTCCTGAGCATCAAGCGCTGGCGTCAGCCGCGTTATCTCTTCCTTCTACTTTGGCTGCCCATCATGGTCCTGCCCAGCATCATCGCCTTGGATCCCATCCCCCATAGTACGCGCTCCTGTGGCACCATCCCTCTAACCTATATCTTCCCCTCCCTGGTCATCGTAGAGGTTCTAGATCTCCGACGCCGTTGGTCAGGAATTTGGCGCTCCGCGGTTCGCATCCTGCAGCCGGCCTTCGCCCTACTGGTCATCGCCTTGTTGCTTTATACTTTCTACTCCGCCTATGGGGACTACTTCATCGTTTGGGCCCGGCGTGACGAAGTCTATTGGGCCTTTGACGGGCAGATCACGGAACTGGCTCACCGAATGAATGAAGACGATGACCCCGAAGTGGTCTACCTCTTTCCCGTCAATTACGGATTCAAAACCCTCTACGGGACTGATTACCGTGACTACGCCTTAGATTTTCTCTATCAAGGAAAGGTGCCCTATCATTACCTCATCGTAGACGAGGAGAGCCTACTTCCCGATTTGACAGCCATCTGCCGGGGTAAGAGCAAGGTACGCTTCATCATCTGGACCCACGGCAGCCACATCGATGCCGATCCCAGGGATCTGTTGCCCTTCTTCTTTGAAAAGCATGGGCAGAAGGTGGGAGAGGAGGTTTTCCGTGGCTACAAGGTCCTCACCTATCAACTTCCCTCCGCAGAGATAACGTTCACCTTACCCCAGGAGCCCATCCGCACAGAAGCCAACTTCGGTGATAGACTGATATTACAAGGCTATGCCCACGGACCGACCTTTTATGAGGGCCGCACCGCCCAGGCTGGTACGCCCAGTGGGAAAGAGACGTGGCTACTGTTGCGTTGGCAGGTAAAGGAGCCGATGAGGGAAAACTACAACGTCTCTATCACCCTCAGGGACCAGAAAGGACATCTGGCAGGGCAAACGGACAGGCCATTGATGAGCAACGAACATCGGTACACCTCCCAGTGGCAAGTCGGTCAGATGGTCACCACCTATCATCTCTTGCCCAGCCTGCCAGCCACGCCACCAGGGGAGTATCATATCGAGATGGGGGTGTACGAACCCCAAACGATGGAAGGGCTGGCTCTTCTGGACGAGGCTCTAGCGCCCCACGGCTGGACCTTCGCTCTCGAGCCTCTCAAGATAACCAAGCCCCTACAACCGCCAACGGTGGAGCCATCAGTCGATATGGCCGATGCAGGAGCCGATCTAGCCCCGGGTATAAGGCTCGTGGGTTACGATCTGGACCGAGAGAGGCTTTCGCCAGGGGAGACCCTGCACTTGACCCTCTACTGGGAAACCGTGGGCCAGGTGGAGGAGGAGTACACCGTTCTCTTGCAACTGAGGGATGCGCAAGGGTTCATCTGGGCAAAGCAAGAGGAGCAACCCACCTCTGGGAACTGGCCCACCAGTCGATGGGAAGTCGGTGACCTCTGGCGCGACTGGCACGACCTGGCAGTAGCAGCCGATCTGCCATCGGGAGAGTATCACCTCATCATCGCTCTAAAGAAAGAAGAGGTCGAGGGAGAGATCGACCTGGGGATGGTCAAGGTAGAGGGACGCCCCCGTCAATTCGCCCCGCCTCCCATCGAGGATCCATTAGTCGCTCAGTTGGGTGAGAGCGTCAAGTTCCTCGGATACCAGTTGAGCGCCGAGACGGTGAAGCCTGGTGAGACTTTACATTTGACTCTATACTGGCAAGCCTTGGCGGAGATGAGCGCCTCTTATACCGTCTTCACCCATCTTCTGGATAAGGATAACCATATCTGGGGTCAGAAGGATAGCCTCCCTGGAGACGGCACCCTGCCTACTACAGGGTGGGTTGAGGGCGAATTCATCGCCGACGAGTACGATATCGTAGTTAAACCCGAGACCCCAACGGGAGAATACATGCTGGAGATCGGCATGTATGAGGCGGCGACGGGACAACGTCTCCCGGTCGTTGACGAAAGGGGAGAGACTCTAGGGGACAGGATAGTTTTGGGCCCTATCAGGGTGGGCCCATAGATTTACGAGGAGCGATCAGAGGCATAGATGGCTGCGATATCTACTGGGGGAGAACCCTTACTTCGGTAAGGGTTATTTTCTCCCCCAAGATCGTTCCCTTCTCATCCCTGATGGGAAGCCATTCCCAGGTGCCGAAAGGGTGGATGCCCAGTTCTAGGCGATATCGGCCGGGAGGCAGGTCGGAGGGAAGGTATAGCCTGTGCTGGAAAGAGAATATATCCCCTTCCTTCCAGAGGTCGGTGGCGTACCTGCTTGCGGAGGGGGAACCGTCTTTGGTGAGATGCGCCTCGCCACCTTCGTCCACGATTTGGATGAGGAGCCAGTAATCTTGATCGATCTCTTTCAGCGCTTGCCAATAAAGGGAAAGGCCCAAGGTCTCTCCTGGCGTTGGCTCTCTAGTCTCCAACTCGTAACCCAGGAGCCTGATTTGGTCGCCGAACTGAAACTCCTCTCCGTGCTCTATCCCCTCTAGTTGGGAGAGGTCGAGTCTGGGAGGCGGGGCGTAGAGGGGGGCGATGTAGCGGATGGGGGTGATAACTGCTAGAAGGAACATTCCGATCCCCACCCCGTAGGCTAAGGTCAAGCCATGCTCTCTAGAGACCCATCGCCTCCATCCCAGGAAGAGAAAGATAAGGATGGGCGATAGAGCGGGGTAGAGGAGCCTGGCCTGGTCGGCTCCGTCGACCACCGTGGCCCAGCGAAGGAGGGAGGCGAAGACCAGGACGGTCTGTAGAGCCAAAAGGGATAGGAGAAGAGGGGCCGGTGGTTCCAGTTCCTTTCTCCTGAGAACCAGAAGCCCCAGCCCCCCTAGGGAGATGAGGACCCCTAGGGCGAGGACGGCGTGAACCAAGATATCCAGTTCGATCCCTATCCAGCATAACCAGAAGGAGCGATAGAGGTCGCTGAAGAAATCGAGCCACTCTGCTGCGCTCAGAGGGCCCAGCCACGGGGCGTTGAGGCGTATCACTTGGGCCCAACCCCAAGGATCGCCGTATAGGGTTTGATTTCGCAGGAACCAGGGCCCACTGATCAAGAGGAAGGGGATAAACATGGCCCCGGATATCTTCGCTCCTGGCCTTAACCCCAAACGGCGCGTCAAGAGGAGGATGACCACCACTGCCGTGGGTATGAACGCCAGGAGGCTCATCTTGGTGAGCACCCCTAACCCCAAAAGGAGCCCTAGAAGGAGAAAAGATCTGAGGCTTACCTTTCCTTTGATCAGCCTAACCATCAAGATGAGGATCAGCGAGGAGAGCACGGTGGCTAAGTTATCGTTGTTGGCCACACCACTGATGAAGAGGAATTGGGGGATGAAGGCGTTGAGGGCCACACTCCCCAGGGCTATGGATGGATCGCGGGGGAAGATCTCCCTCGCTAGAGCGTAAGTTGCTCCTACCGTGACAGCCCCCATGATGACCGAAAGCAGCCGTATCAGATGCCAGGCTAGAGCCCAGCCTCTATAGGGGAAAGATTCGGCGCTGGTATGTAGGAGGAGGTTCTGAGGGGCCTCTGGGTCGGTGAAAGAGAAGTCGGAGTTGGTTTTGATGATGAAATCATCGGTATCGATCCAGAAAGTGGCCAAGGCCCCCAGGGCGTAGTAGAGAGGCGGCTGGAAGGCTTCATGCTCCTCCTCTCCTGTAGGGTATCTGCGCTCTCGCACCACGTAGCGGATGAGGGAATAGTGGGGGGCCTCATCGGGGGCTTCCCCCAAAGGTATAGTGACGCTGTACCAGGAAGCCAGAATGAGGTAAACGATGAGGATCAACAGGAGCCCTTTATCTTTCCTCATCAGTTGGCTTGACATCTCTATCGTACCTCTATCAGCCCTAAGGGTATCCTGTTGTCGGGCGCTCCCCCCTCTAACACGGTGAGGTTTCTCACCGTCTCGTATTCATACATACCGGTGAATATCCCGTAGGATCCAGGGGGCGTTTCTTTGGGGAGCACCAGTTCGTGGCGATCCACTATCAACTCTCCAGCCATCCACCGGGTAGTAGGGGTGAAGCCCGAGAGCGGGTCGTCATCATGTTGAGCCCACATCTTGGTTTGTTCTTCGTCCATGAGGTGGACGAACACCTTGTAATCCTCTCTCATCTCCTCCAAGGCGAGCCAATAAAGGGTCACCTTAACCGCATCTCCCGGATGATAGGCGCTCTTATCTACATTATAGGCCAAAAGCCTTACCTTTCCCTCTAGATTGGCTTCTAGTTCGACGGGTTGGGTAACGAAATCGAAGGGCCGAAGGTGCCAGGCCAGGAGACCTCCTAATAGGAGTGCGATCGCAAAGGCGCCGCCCAGATACCTTTTCGGGCCGTATTTTAGCAAGGCCGGGATGAGCAAGATAAAGGTTGCCAGGGAGAGCGCGCTGCCCAGTTTTCGCCCCCTCGTCTCCTCCAAGCGAAGGAGCAGTTGGTGCTCTCCAGCGGGCACCTCTAGGGTTACCAGTCCAAATTCTCCCCAGGGGTAGGTATCGACTTTCTTCTTATCCACGTAACCTTGCCAACCGGGAAAATAGAAGATATGAAAACGGAGGGTTGTGCTTTTCGCGCTTTTCACCCCCAGTTCGTACCAGAGATACCCTTCCTTGATGACCACTACCCTTGGGGCCTCGAACCCTGTTGGCTCTAGGGCCTTGGGAGCAGAAGAGGGCAGGGGGATCTCGGAGCGGTCGGCTCTCACCCAGACAGGCAGGTACTCCGCGGTCCAAGTAGTTCCGATCTGCCGACGGGCGAAATCATCCTCCCACATGTGAGCCACGGTCACCTCCATCTCCATCATCTCCAACCTCTCCCCAGGGAGGCGAGCCAGGCCTGCGATAACCGATAAGGCCATCAAAGAAAGCCCTAAAGCATAACCCCAGAAGCCCCTTTTGCTTTCTTCCTTAGCCCAGAAAGTAACCCCACCGGCCAAGAAGGCCACCCCCAAGGAGGCTATCCCCATGAAGCGCCATGGGTATTGGAGGGAAGCCAGAAAGGGCTCTAAGAGTTTCCATAGAGGGAGGGAGTAGGTGAGGGTCATGAAAAAGGAGAGGGTGGCTGCTAAGAGGAAGAGGGCCATCTGCCACGATGCTTCCTTCTGTCCTATCTTGGCCAGACGGAAAACCGTGGCTATGGAGATGAGGAGCAAAAAAAGGTGGACCACGCTGAGAGGGTGGTCAGCCTTTACCACCTGACTGGGGAAATAGCGGTAGAGAAGGAAGGGGGAGATGCTCTCCCTCAAAGGGGTCAGATGGTCGCGATAGCCGAGGGAGGCAAAGCCTGCGGCCAGCCCGACCCATCGCGCTTCCGTCAAAGCGGGGAGCCAGTAGAAGGCTGTAACACCCAGAGCCAGGAGGAGGGAGAGTCCAACCAAGGCCAAGAGTCTAAACTCCCTACCGGCCAGTGTCCAAAGGAGAGCGTAGGCTAGAGATAGAGGAGCGAAGATGAGGGCGGTGAGGTTGTGGGTGAGGATCAGCCCTCCATAGGCCAAGGCGGCGACGACCGCGTAGGCGGCGTTCTTTTGCTTGAAGAGCCTACCTATCGCCCAAAGGACAAGGGGCATGAGGACGAAGGCGAAAGATTCGGCCAGGGCTCCCCGCACATATGTGTCTGCCAGGTGATAGGGCGCATAGATATAGGCCACAGCCGCTACTAGGGCTGGGAATCGTCCCAGGAGGTCGCGGGTCAGAAGGTAGATAGCCAACCCAGCGAGGAGAAAACCAGCCAGGAAGGCGAGCCTAGTAGAGAGTATATAGCCGGCCCCCAGGAGGTGGAAGATCTCCCCTACGTAGTAGGCTAAAGGACTATAATAATTGAGGACCGGATGGCCATAGCCGTAGGCGAACTCCGGAAACCAGCGGGGGTAGATGATGCCCTGGTGAAGCGCCCTATCCAGACCCGCTAGACGGTACAGGTGGAAGAGGCCATCGTGGGAGATGAGATAGCCACCCTTGAGGAGGGGAAAAACGGCGGGTATCGACAGTAGAAAAACCACCAGGGTTCCGGGATCGAAGGGGAACGCTCTAACCCTATCGATGCTTTTCATGTCGGCCAACCTTTACTCCAAAGGAAAAGTAGCGGCGCACAGGTCTTCGAACCCTCCGTCGGTGCGCCAGTAGGCGAGGACCATCAGCCCATCGTAGGCTGGCTGATCCGGTATTAAGTAGTCATCGCGGACTACCTCACCCGGGAGCCAGCCGGAGGTAGGGTACCAGCCCCATACGGGGTGAGCGCGGTCCTCTTGGAGCAGCCCCCCTCCTACGAAGATCAGTTCCCCGCCCCGTGTGGGACGGACGGAGATGGAGTAATCGGTCTCCATTTTGCTTAACGCTTGCCAGTAGAGGGCCAGATGTGTGCCTTTCCCCGAGGGGAGAAGATCGTACCCCAATAGGCGTAACTTTCCTCCATAATCTGCCTTCAAGGGGTGGGAAATGGCGGGAGGTATGAAGTTCGGTTCTTTGCGCACCCCTATGAGGGCTAGCCCCTCCGATGAGAGAGGGGGAGAAGCGACGAGATAGGGGAGAACCAAATTCGCTCCCTCCCTGGTGAGGAAAAGATGCCCCCCTTCCTCACAGAAGGCCTCCTTGAACTCTTCGGGCCCCACGATTTCTACATCTTGCCTTTCTCCCCAGACACCCTTTAGATATTCCAGGGCCAGGATCTCCTCATATCTCCCTCCGATGATGGCCCCCGAAGGGGGTTCGTCCTCTAGAATCGCCCAGCCGGGGCCTAGTCCTGTGTCTTGCGGTTTATCCCGCTGATCCGCCCCGGGGAAGTTCACCCCAAGCCGATTTGCTACTAAGAGCGCCAGGGCGAGGATAAGCAGGACCCTAACCCAGTTAGGTGATGGTCGGAAGAGCCTATGCGCCAGAACGGCCAGGCCTAATACGATGAGAGGGTAGACGGGCATCACCACCTGGAACCAGTTGCCGAAACGATCGACATAGGTGAAGAGGGCGTAGGAGAGTAAGACCCCGTACAGCAGTCCCGCACGTCGCCGGCCGAGGAGGGCGATCCCTCCCACTCCTAAGAGAAGCACAGGTAGGGTCAACTCCGCTACGACGATCCTCGGCACCTCCGGTGGGATACCCCCCAGAGTCCAGGTGAGTTCACTTCGCCCTTGACTGGTGGAGAGGAAGTGGAGGAACCAAGCCCCGGTGGAGGGCCATCCGCCTGCCCCTTGCCACTCAGGATGCCAAGCCCCTTGGAGATAGACATATGTGTAACTGAGGAGAGGGAGGAAGGCCAATAGCGCCGATTTGGCTAGGAGATCTCTTTGGCGAAGGATGCCCGGTTGAAGGCGGAGGATGAAGAGAAGGAGGGCTGGCAGGGCCAAGAGCACGGTGACCAGGTTGGCCAAAGCCAATCCCACCAGCAAGGCCATCCCCAGAAGGTAGTTATCTTCTCCACTCCTCTCCCAGCGGTAGGCTAAAAGGATCAAAAGGAGGGTCTGGAGGACGCCCGTAGTGTACTCTTCGCTAGTGACGCTATAGTACCAGAAGAAGTAAGTGGTAGTGTAGAGAAGGGCGCACAAGCCGGAGATGAACCAGTTTCTATCGGTTACCTCCAATCGGTTACCTCCAAGAGGAGGAGATAGAATATGAGAAGGGCCCCCAAGCCCCAGATGGTGGAAAAGAAGGAGAGGATCTCTATGGGGTTAAGTAGGGAGGAGAAGATGAGCCTCCCTACTTGGAACCAGGCCCAGCCCAAGAGGGTATAGAGGGGGTAGCCGGGAGCGTTAGCCAGGCGTAGTTCCGCTTGGGCGTGGTGATGGGTGATCAGGTCGCCGCCTTGGAGTTCTCCCGGCATTAAGCCGTTATCCAGCGTGACTAGATAGAGGAGGAGTGCGCCCAAAAGCACCGCTCCCCCCATCAGAAGTGTGGGTCGAACTTTGATTCTCGGCATACTCTATAGAGGCTAAGAACGGATACGCACACAATGGCGGATGATCTCTACATAACCCCGCAGGGAGAAACGAACCGGATAGACCCGAGTCCTGAGGAGATACCCCTTCTGGAGTTTGTTGATCAGCCAGAAGAGCCTGTTCTTAGGTAGTTTGATCAGAAAACGGATGAGAGGCAAGACCGGGGCCATTCTACGGCGATGGCGAAGAAACGTTGCGAGTTCTCCATTTGAAGTTTCTCGCTCTCTTCGAAGTTGAGGACGCTTTTGTCCCACATGATCTCGCTTATATCCTCCAGGGTCCCCGCCGTCCATCCCCCCATCTCGGCCCGAACAGGGCAAAAGGTAGAACCTCCCGGGTGGTGTTTGAGTTTCCTGCCCAGAAGAAATTGCGGAAAGCAACACTGATGTCAACGCCATCGTAGCATGGTGTGCTTACGATGTCAAAGGTTCGGTGCAATTGCTTTCCAGAGACAGTTACCTCCACGTTCTGCAGATGGAAGCAAACCTGCCTTCTATTGTTCAACCGCCCCTATGTCTTCAAGACGAAGACGCCGTCAACCAAACAACAGCTCTTTACTTCCCAGCAATGGTGAAGAACCTTCATCGAGGAGGTCGACAGATCCCCGATCATGGCCATGCCTCTTCGGTCCACTCTTGACACCGCTTGAAAGCCAGGCTACAATGGCTGCAAGAGGCCAAAAAAGCCTCGTGGTTTGTACCGAACCATCGAGGTTAAGGCCGAGGGTGCAGCAGACCCCCGGCAATCAGAGGGAATGACAAGGGATCGTCTGTTGCAGCTGGCAGGCGAGCCAATTGCTAGTGGCTGAATTCTCTGCGGCGGGGTGAGAGAGCAGAGGTGCAGGGGGATCGAGTCCTTCTGAAGATATAGAGGTCGAAGGTTAAGGGAGAAGTTGATGCTCCTGGGCCTCACCCTGATCTACCTAACTCTCCGCCGGGAGGAGAGTGATGTCCATCCCCAGAATCCACCAACGGCTTTCTCGATGGCACGGGTTTGATTGGGGATACCTCTTCACCTCCCTCTCTACCATACCCACTCTGCTTCTGCTTTTTCGCCCTGGATATTTCGCCTCCCACGATGGTCTACACCATCTTTACCGGTTATACGATCTAGACTGGACGATTCACGGTGGGTCCCTCTACCCCCGCTGGCTGCCCAATCTGGGCTTCGGTTACGGCTATCCGGTCCTCAACTACTACGCGCCCCTCACCTACTATGTGGCTGAGGTTTTTCATCTCCTGGGAGCGGGATATATCGCTTCTATCGAACTGACCTTCGCCTTGGGATTTCTCCTCTCGGGGATGACGATGTACCTCTATGCCAAGGAGTTCTTGGGGCGGTGGCCGGCGGTGGTGGCCTCCCTTGCCTACCTCTATTTTCCCTATCACCTGGCCGATGCCTATGTGCGGGGGGCCCCCTCGGAGTTTTTCGCCTTTGTCTTCTTTCCCCTCATCCTTTGGGCTTTCCATCGGTTGCTGGTCACCGGCGAGGTGAGATATCTTCCCCTTTCCTCCCTCCTGTTGGCTGGGCTGATTTTGACCCATAACCTGACCGCTTTTCTGTTCATGCCGGTGCTCATCGCCTATCTGGTCCTCCTCATAGCGCTTCGGCCGAGGCGTCGCGCTCTCCTCCACGCAGGGTTGGCTATCCTTCTAGGCTTCGGCCTCTCGGCCTTCTACTGGCTGCCCGCCTGGGCTGAGGTCTCCTGGATAAGGGCTGGACAGGTGGGGCCCACTGTGACCGAGTATAGAGCCCTTCTACTCTCATGGCAGGAGTTGCTCTCTCCCTGCCTTCTCTATCCTTATCTCCATCTCCCAGGCCAGGGGGTAGAGCATCCCACGGGATTGGTGCAGGGGGTGTTGACCCTCTTTTCGCTAGTCCTTCTTCTACATCCCAGTTTGCTCTCCAAGAAGAAAAGATGGGTGGTGGCCTTCTTTGCGGTGGTGAACTTAGCTGCTATCTTCATGCGGCTCTCCTGGTCTCAATTCCTATGGGATAGGCTATCCCTCCTGCGCTATCTCCAATTCCCTTGGCGCCTTCAGGCGCTGGTGGGTCTAGGGACCTCCGTGTTGACGGGGGCGCTTCTTATCCCCTTAGAGGGGGTTTCCTTTCGCCTCAGGGTCACTGTAATGGTCGGGCTTCTCTTGGCCATTCTGATCACCAGCCTGGTTCGACTCTCGGTAGTGCCCATACACCTCCCCGACCACGAAGAGCCCTTAGCGGAGGAGGGAGTATCCTTGGCCACCATGGCGGAGTACGACTACCAGACAGCCCTTTGGGCTCGGCTCTGGGGAGGCCCATGGCTCCTAGAGTACCTCCCCATCTGGGTCAGCGAGGCCAGGGAGGAGTTCTTCCTCCCCTTGGAACACCCCCCAAGCGGAACCTTGCCTTCACTTCCCGAGATGACTTTGGGACGGCAGGGGCCTCTAGAGAGAACTCTCAGGGTGAAGACGGAGGTCGGATTTCCTCTCTCCTTCCACATCTTCTATTTTCCCCATTGGAAGGCTCACATCGATGGGAAGCCCAAAGAGACCTACCCCTCTGGGCCCTTGGGTCTTCTGACGGTAGACATCCCGCCCGGAGAGCACGAGATCGTTCTACGCTTCGGTGAGACCTCCGCGGGACAAGTAGGGCTATCTCTCTCCTTGGTCAGTGGGGTTATCTGCCTCTTCATCCTGGTAAAGAAGAGAACGACCTTGACGTTGGTCCTTGCTGGTCTCTTGCTTTTCTCTCTCCCCCTTCTCCTGCATCTCAAAAATAGAAGTTCCGTCGAGGAGCCAAGGGGGCTGGAAGCGAATCTGGGCAATGAGGCGACGCTTCTGGGTTATTATTTGGAGAGGGATTCCTATAGACCAGGAGAGGGCTTCAACCTCACCCTCTACTGGCTTGCCCTATCGTCGATGGAGGAGAACTACAAGGTCTTCGTTCATCTTACGGATGAGAAGGAGACTGATCTCATCGCTCAGAACGACCGTTGGCCGGTATACAACTTCTCACCTACCACCCGTTGGCAACCAGGGGAGATAGTAGTGGACAGGTATGAGATAGAGATCCCCCCCGATACTCCAACGGGTGTATATCGTCTTCTGACCGGGATGTACCTTGTGGAGACGATGGAGAACCTTCCGGTGTGGGAGCGAGATGGGACTCCGATGGGGAATAGGATCCTTCTTCAAAGCCTATCGGTGGAAAGGTGATCTTCCCGCTTCAGCGGGCTCGCTAGGGGTTGGTCAAGAATGTGGGGTTTAGGGCTGCGTAGGGATGAACAGCGAGTCACCTTTTGGAAGGAGGCTTCATTGTTGGGGGTGATTATCCTGCTAGGGGCTCTCCTCAGGATATATCGGCTAGGAGAGATCCCCCCTGGAATCCATTATGATGAGGCTCATGTCGGCGTACTGGCGAGGCGCCTCCTTGAGGGAGGAAATTATCCCATCTTCTTTAGGGAAAACTACGGGGTGGAGCCTCTATATGTCTATCTCGTGGCCCTCTCCTTCAAGTTGTTTGGCGAGGGGATTTGGGCCATCCGGATCGTTTCGGCCTTGGTGGGGATATCGACCATCGCCATATTCTATCTTCTGGTAAGGGAATTGCTTTCTGAAGGTATTGAGGGTGCGCCATCGCCGAAGGCGTTTCTGGCAGCCTTTTGGCTCTCCACCTCATACTGGCACCTGATCTACAGTCGCTTTGGGGTCGAGTGTATCCTTCTCCCCCTTCTCTCCCTGGCCAGTTTCTATTCTCTCTGGCGGGGCTTTAGGAGTGGTGGGCTCTCTTCCTTCATCTGGTCAGGCTTCTTCCTAGGGGCTAGCCTGTATACCTATCAGTCAGCGAGATTTCTTCCCTTTCTCTTCCTCATATTCCTTGGCTATCAGGCTCTAAAGGGTAGTCACAGGTCAAGGTTATTGCTTCTACTTGTCATCGCTCTCCTCGTATCCATGCCTCTTGGCATCTACGCTCTCTCTGACCCTGACCTCTTCTTTGCCCGTGCGGCGGAGGTCTCAATATTCAGCCCTGGAGATGGTCAAGGGTCCATCTGGCGAACCTTGATAGATAACCTTCTGAAAACAGGGGCGATGTTCGTCTTGAGGGGCGACCCAAATCCGGAGAGGAATCCCGCTCTTCGCCCTATCTTGGACCCCTTCAGCGCCATCTTCTTCGTCATCGGTCTGGCCATCGCCCTTTGGAGATGGAGAGTCCCAGCCTACCTTTTCAGCCTCCTGTGGCTCTTGGTCTTATCGCTTCCCGGCGTTGCGACTGTGGCGGGCGTTCCTCACTTCGGGCGTACGATTGGCGCTCTCCCAGTGGTGTACATCCTATGCACCGTGGGCCTAGTTGCGGCCTGGGATTGGCTGAAGGCTCGATCCCCGTCCTATCTTCTCAAGCCCCTCTTCTGGTTTCTTCTGTCTCTCTTCCTCCTCTTTGCTACCGTTTTTACTTACACCGATTTCTTCCTCCCTTGGGAAACCCAACCCGAGCTCCGGGGGGGCATGAGTGCCGTTTTCATAGAGGCTGCTGAGGCCATGAATCAACTAGATGAGCCCGGCTCCATCTGGCTCCTGCCTATGAACTCCCTAGCCGATCCCCCACCGGAGAGCAGCCCTAGTTACCCCATCGACTTTCTCTATCAGGGCCACTCACCTCATCACTTCTTGCCACTCGATGACGGCACAATCGCGGACGAGTTAACTCCTCTCCTTCGAGGCGTGGATAGAGTGTTCCTCGTCTCCTGGAAGGGCTACGACTTAGAGAGCCTCTATTTTCCTGCCTTCTCAGACCCCAAAGGCCTCCTCCCCTTCCTCTTGGAAAAGTACGGTGCTAGGGAGGAAGCGGTGCATTTCCGAGGCTTTGACATCCTTATATATCGCCTTCCGGAAGGGGTGGCTTTAGCTCTGGCGGATAGCCTGCTTCCCCTCTCCATCGATTTCGGCGGCCAGATGGGTCTAGAAGGAGGTGCCTTCGGAGGGGTGGAGGGGGCGTCTCTTCCTTCCGGCAGGAAGGCCTGGGTGGTCTTACAATGGCGAGCCTTACGACGATTAGACAAGGACTATAAGGTATCTATCCGCCTCCTGGATGCCGAGAGACATCTGGTGGGTCAGGTGGACAAACTACTCTTGAGCAACTATCTGGAGCCCACTTCGGAGTGGGAACCGGGGCAGGTGGAAATCGACTACTACACACTGCCTACCCTGCCAGCCACGCCGCCCGGGGAGTATCAGATCGAGGTGACGGCATATGATCGAGAGAGCCTAGAGAGCCTCCCCATCTTAGGAGAAATGGCGGGGCAGCAGGCCTTTACCATCGGCACGCTCCAGATAGTGGAGCCCCTTCTTCCACCAGAGGTGGAGCCCCAGGTATGGCTGAGGGAGGAGATCGCGCCAGGGATCAGGCTCCTGGGGTATGATCTCGCTGGGGAGAGGGTGGCCCCTGGGGAGGAGATAGCGCTCACCCTATATTGGGAAGCCCTGGAAGATGTGGCCAGCGATTACCTATTCTCCTTGCAACTACAGGATGGAGAAGGATGGGTGAGGGCAGAGGAGGTGGGGAGGCCGGTGGATGGGAGGTACCCCACGCCGGAATGGGAGAGAGGGGAAGTAATCCGAGATTGGCATAAGATACGGGTGGAGGCCGGAGCATCTCAGGGGACCTATACGCTCTCCCTGAAGGTAATGGAGAGGGGGAAAGTTATAGGGGAGGCGGCTCTGGCTACCATCATAGTGGGGGGGAGGCCTCACCGATTCGCGATGCCCCCTATCCAATACCCCCTCCAGGCGAGGCTGGGGGAGAGTATAAAGTTTTTGGGCTACGATCTGAGCGCTCGGGAGGTGAAGGCGGGTGGGGTCTTAGAATTGACCCTCTATTGGCAAGCGCTGAGCGAGATGGAGAGGTCGTATACTGTATTTGTGCACCTCCTCGATGAGAGAAACCAGATTTGGGGGCAGAAGGATACCATCCCTGGAGGTGGCTCTATGCTCACTACGGGTTGGGTCGAGGGGGAGGTCATCACCGATCGATATGAGATTATGGTTATGCCCGAGGCACCGGCGGGGCGCTATCTCCTAGAATGCGGCGTCTATTTGGCGCAGACCGGGGAGCGGCTCCCGGTTTTCGATATGGCGGGGGAGTCATTGGGCGACAGGCTCCTTCTGCCCATCGAGATAGAGGTTAGCCCTTAGCCTTGCTATAGGATAGTAGTAGCGGTGGGAACCGGCGCTCACTCCTTCGACCTTTCTCATAAGCCTCGCCCCTCGCCGAATCTTATTCATGCTCCCGGGTTCCCATAGGATCTCCGCCCCATCCTTTGGCGCGAGTTGGTCGGCATCTTACTGGCTCCTAATATGCATATATCGGATCAAAGTGCGTATGTACTCCCTGGGAGTAAGCCTGTGGGGGTACATTCGGTTCTTGAGAGCGTAACCCTTCCACATTTTGTAGACGATCCAATAGAGTCGGTTCCTCGGCAGCCTGATGAGAGGTTTGACTAAGGGCAGGAGGAAGGGAAACTCGACAACTACGGCGAAGATCTTCTGCAGGTTCTCGATCTGTCGCTTCTCCAGAGGACTCTTGAACTTGATTATGGTGTTATCGCTCACCGAACCGCTCAAGTCGTCGAAGGTGCCCTCCATGAGCCCTTCCCTGAAGGCCATCTCCCCCAGTTCCGTCTTAGGGTAGGGTTGGTAGAGGAAGACGTTGGCGTAGGAAGGGCGGCACTGGAGGTTGAGTTTCAGGGTCTCGAGATCCTCGGCCAGGCCCCCCTTGGGCAGCCCCAGCATGTTGTTGGTCATGAAGGTGATGTCTTGCTCTCTCAGGATGCGGGAGGCCTTCAAGATATCCTCCTCGCTCATATGACGGTTCAATATGGCGTTGCGCAGGTAGTCGTTGGCTGTCTCCAGTCCGAAACTGGTGCTAACACAGCCCGCATCTTTGAAGAGAGAGATCTTCTCCTCGGTCACCAGATCCGCGCGCACCTGACACCAGAAGGGTAGGCCTATCTGGGCCTTATACTTCTCTGCGAACTCCCGCAGCCACCTTATGTTCAAGATGAAGGTATCATCCATGAAGGTGATGAACTGCAGAGGATACCTTTCCCGCACCTCCTCTATCTCGGCGATGACGTTGTCCACGCTCCGTCGCCTGATGCGGAGGCCGGCGCCCTTATAGAGGTCCGAATAGGCTTTGTTGAAACAGAAGGTGCAGTTGTATGGACAGCCCCGTCCGGTGATGAAAGGCTTCACTTTGTTCTCCCGGCTGGCGGGCTGGGCTTGATAGAGGAGCTCCCGGTCAGGAAAGGGGAGTTGGTCTAGATCCTTTACCAAGGACCGCAGGGGGTTCTTAATGATGCGCCCCTCTATTTTGAACCACCAGTTGGGGATCCTCTCGAAGGGCTCGTGGGCCCTCAGGGCGTTGAGGAGGTCGAGGGTGGCGTGCTCCCCCTCCCCTCGACAGAGGCCATCCACCCCTTCCTCTTCGATCATCTCTGGGAAGAAGGTGGGGTGGGGGCCGCCGAAGATGGAGAAGAGGGGCAGTTGGGCCTTGAGGCGGCGGTTCAATTCCAAGTAGTAGTGCTGAGTCCCGGTGTAGACGCTGTAACCTACTAGTCCTGGCTTCAGGCAGAGGGCTGCCTCTACGGGGTCCTCCTCAGTGGCTACTACCATGCTCACCCGATGGCCAGCCTTCTTGAGGGTGCTGGAGAGGTATAATACCCCGTGAGGTTCGTTATCTATCTCTTTAAAGATGAAGAGGATATGCATATTAAGATTTTATGCGCATGTAGTGGCGCGCGATCTCTATATAACCCCGCAGGGAAAGGCGAGCGGGATGGACTCTGGTCCCCAGGGCGTACCCTTTCCAGAGCTTGTTGATCAGCCAGAAGAGCCTGTTCTTAGGTAGTTTGATCAGAAAACGGATGAGAGGCAGGAGGCGGGGCCATTCCACAGCGATGGCGAAGAAACGTTGCAGGTTCTCCATCTGTCGTTTCTCTTCCTCCGGGAAGTTGAGGATGCTTTTATCCCACATGATGTTGCTCATATCGTCCAGGCTGCCTGCCATCCATCCCTCATCCCGGGTGAACTCTCCCAACGCCGTCCGTGGGTAAGGCTGAAAGAGGAAGGCGTGAGCGTAAGCTGGTCGGCATTCGATGTTCAGTTCCAGGGTCTCGAAATCGTCCTCCGGGCTGCCAGTGGGCAGGGCCAGCATATTGGTGGTGGTGAGATTCAGCCCTTCCCCGTGGAGGAGCCGGCAAGCGTTGAGGATCTGTTCCCGGCTCATGTTCCGCTTCAGGAGTTCGTTCCGGATGCGGTCGTTCCCAGCCTCAATCCCCATACCTACGCAGAAAGCCCCAGCCTTCTTGAGCAAACGCACCTGCTCCTTTGTCACCAGGTTGGCCCGAGTATTGCAGAAGAAGGGGAGGCCTATCTCTTTGGGGTATTCTTCTGCGAACTCCTCTAGCCATCCCTTGGAGAGGACGAAGGTGTCGTCCACGAATACGACGAACTCAAGAGGATGGGCCTCCTTTACTCGGCGCAACTCTTCTATCACGTTGTCTACGCTTCGTTGGCGGAACCGCTTTCCTTTCCCCTTGTACGTCTCTGAGAAAGCGTGGTTGAAGCAGTAGGTACAGTTGTAAGGGCAACCCCGCCCGCTGATGAAATGTTTTATCTTGCTGTGGCGGGAGATGGCGTCTTTGGAGTAGACGAGATCTCTATCCGGGAGAGGCAAACTGTCCAGGTCGTCCACCAAGGGGCGCACAGGGTTCTTGAGCACTTTCCCGTTCACCTTGAACCACCAGTTGGGGATAGAAGGGTCGAGCCTCCCCTCATCCAGGTCGTTGGCCAGATCGACTATCGCGCCCTCGCCCTCCCCGATGCAGACTCCGTCTACTCCTTCCTCCTCTATCATCTCCGGGAAGAAGGTGGGGTGAGGCCCCCCGAAAGCGGAGAAGAAATCAACCTCCTCCTTGAGGCGGCCGTTCAACCGGTAGTAGTAACGGTGGGAGCCGGTGATCACGCTATAGCCGATGATCCCCGGTTGGAACTCCTCGGCCACTCGCATCAGGTCCTCTAAAGCGTCCACCGCCAAGGCTACCTCGTGGCCTGCGGCCTTCAGCGCGCCAGAGAGATGCATTAGGCCATGAGGTTCGTAATCTATCTGTTGCGTTACAAAGAGAACCCGCACCTCACCTCCTGGTTTAATAGTCTAACATGACCATCTTGGAGAGGCAAAGCGGCTACTCCTTGGGCCTTCGCCTTCGGGGCAAGAGAGGACCCAACAATCCGCCCCATCCTCGAACTTGGTCCAAGGCTGCCTGTAAGGCCTCGAAGTCGGCTCTTCTCCCTTCCAACCAGGTGCGACGGGCCGAAGTGGGATCGGAGAAGAGCTCTTCTAACCCTGCGGCATCCTCCTCCTCGAGGAGCCTCCTTATCTCCTTGAGTCTTTCGATGAAGAGATCGATGGAGTGACAGAGGTTATCCACGTTAGTGAGACAGATGTCGCGATAGGTATCTGGTTCCGAGGAGGGGAACTGGGTGACCCGCTGGAAGTTATGGGAGAGGAGTCTAGTCATATCCTGCCAAGCGGGTGCCCGAGAGGCCATCCGGAAGAGCGCTGCGGCCAAAAGATAGGGTAGGTGCTCGGCCACAGCCATCTGACCATCGTGCTCCGCCGGCTCCAGATAGAAGGGGTTGGCTCCCCATGCTCGCACCAGGTTGTCCATAAATTCCACGGCCTTAGGGTGGGCCCTGGGCGAGGGGATCAAGCAATAGGTAGCCCCATGGAAGAGGTCCGCCCGAGCGGCCTGGATCCCGGTCTTTGCCTCGTCAACGACGGGGTCGCCGCCGATGAAATGAGCCGTGGGGGGCAAGAACTCATCAGCCCACCGCAAAACTTTCTCCTTAGTGGTGGTCGTGTCGGTGACTATTACCCCTTCCTCTAGATAGTCGGCTATGGCCTGCATGGTCTCTTTCACCGCTAGGACGGGGATGGAGATGATCACCAGATTAGCGCCCTCCACGGCGGAGATGAGGTTCCATTCTGCCCTATCGATGGCCCCGATTTGGCAGGCCCTCTTGGCTGTAGAGGAATCTATATCGTGACCGACGATCTCGAACTCAGCCCCGGCCTCTTTGAGAGCCAGGCCGATGGAGCCGCCTATGACCCCCACCCCGATGATAGTAACCTTGGCTTGAGGCATATCTCCTCCTTGGAGGGCTAGCCCGTCAAGAGAAGGAGGACTAGCCTGATAATAGGATCCATCACTAAACCCAGGATGTTTATCCCGAAGAATCCCATGGCCAGGAGGAGCATAAGGAATATAGGCCCGTAGGATTCGTATCGGGCTAGAGTATACGACCAACGGTGGGGAAGCAACCCTACCAGAAGTCTGAAGCCGTCTAGGGGGGGTATGGGTATGAGGTTGAAGACGGCCAGAATGACGTTCAGCAATAGGGTGGTGGTGATGACCATGCCCAGAGAGGGGATAAATCGACCGCTCATAGTAGGCATCACCAGGCCCAGACGGAAGGGCAGGGCTAGGAGGGCCGCGGTGATCAGGTTCGCCAAAGGGCCGGCGAAGGAGACCATGGCCATCCCTCTCTTGGGGCCGTTCCGCAGGTTGTAGGGGTTAACGGGTACGGGCTTGCCCCAACCGAAGCGTACCAAAATCAGCATCAAGGTCCCTAAGGGGTCCAGATGGGCCAAAGGGTTCAGCGTGAGACGCCCTTGGTATCTGGGGGTGGGATCGCCCAGTTGGTCGGCCATCCAAGCGTGGCAAAACTCGTGGAGATCGATAGCCACCAGAAGGGCGATAGCGTTAGCGATGTATTGTGCGATTATAGGTATCAACTCCTTTCTCTATCTTAATTATAACACAGGTGGCGGGAAAGGTTCGCCAGAGGGTTGGAGATATGATATAATTGTCGCTGTTATGGGCATGGAGGTCCATCTGGGGGATGTGGTTCGGTTAAGGAAGAAGCACCCCTGTGGCAGTTACGAGTGGGAGGTGGTTCGTCTGGGCGCTGATATTGGCATCCGATGCCTCGGGTGCCAACGACGGGTGCTCTTGCCCCGCCGCACCTTTGAGAAGAGAGTGAAGGCTTTCCTCTCGCGGCGAAAAGGTCCCTCTCCTGAGGCTGGAGCCAACCGGTGTTAAGGGGGTCACAAGAAGAGGGCTTCGGCGCGGTCATCAGGAATAGGCACTTCCTTTTCCTCTGGATCGCCCAGGCCATCTCTCAGACCGCTCAGAACGGCATCCATTTCGTGCAGATGGTGCTCATCGAGAAGTTGACCGGCTCCACCAGCCATATGGCGGTCATCATCTTGGCCTTAGCCTCCCTGGGGTCCTCTTCAGTTCCTTTGCCGGGATCGTGGTAGACCGCTTATCGAACAAGGTGGTGATGATGGCCTCCAACGCCCTGCGGGTGCTCACCGTCTCTGGCTACATCCTCTTCCTCTATACGCTCTCGGGGGGCTATCTCCTTTTGGCCCTCTATATCCTCACCTTTATCTCCTCGGCTATTGGGCAGTTCTTCAGCCCGGCCCAGGCGGCGACTATCCCCCTCCTGGTGGGGGAGAAGAGGCTGCTCTCGGCGAACGCCCTTTTCAACCTCACTCACATCACCACTCAGGCGGTGGGGTTAATCATCTTGGCCCCACTGGGGGTTAAACTCCTGGGCATCGACCACTCCTTCGTCCTCATAGCGGTGATGTATCTGGCCGCCACGGTGCTCGTCTCCCTTCTGCCCCGCGATGCACCCAAACTAGAGCGCAACTCTCAACTCTCTCCCTTAGAAGATGCGTGGGAGGAGATCCAGGAGGGGTGGCGGTACGTGGTCTCCCACCGCCCCATATTCCTGGCCATCTCTCAACTCACCCTGGTAGCCACCCTCTTCTTAACTTTGGCTATGTTGGCTCCCGGCTTCGCCGCTCGTGTGTTGCACCTGGCGCCAGAGGATGCTATCTATGTCTTCGCCCCGGCGGGGCTAGGGTTGGTTCTAGCCACCATCTTGGTTGGTCGCTACGGCTATCAGTTTCGCCGGGAGAGCCTCTCCAATACCGGCCTACTCACTCTAGGCCTCACCTTGATGGGGCTCACCTTTGTGGCCGGGAGGATGGGATCTTTCTCGCTCATCTCGCCCTTGACGGTGATCAGCATCCTCGCCTTCTTTATGGGCGCGGGGGTAGCGATGATCACCGTTCCCGCTCAGACGGTGATGCAGGAGAGGTCACCGGCCGAGATCAGAGGCCGAGTCATCGCCTTCTATTTCATGACCTCCAACTTGGTAGCCATCCCTCCCATGCTCTTTATAGGGGTGGTGGCTGATCAGATCGGTCGTCTCTTAGGTGACCCCAGCAAGGGCATACTTTCGGTGATGGTCTTTCTGGCCTTGGTGGTCCTTTTCGTCGCGGGGGCCAGCGTGTGGCGAACGTACAGGCTATCGCCGAGGGGCAAGAGGATGGGAGAACTCGCCGGCGAGAGACGAGAAGGGGTCGGTCGCACGCCTGAAGCATCCGACTCAGACCCCCCCATCTAGCCCTCTTGCGAGATGAGAGATAGAGAAGCCTCAAAAGCGCTCCTTCGCCTCGGGACTCCCCTAGGGACGACCTTCGTCGTAGTGGCTATCCTCCTTTTGGCCTTCGGCCTCCGTCTCTATCGCCTCGCCGATAGCAATATCTGGTGGGATGAGGGGTGGAGCGTCTGGCTGGCCAGGCAGGATCTTTGGAGCATCGCTCTCCGCACGGCGGCCGATGAGCATCCTCCCCTTCACTACTTCACGCTTCACTTCTGGGACGCCATAGCGGGGGAAAGCGCCTTCGCGGTTCGCTTTTCTTCCCTTGCTTTAGGCACTTTGAGCGTGGCTTTGCTCTACCGGATGGGCAGGTTGATGGTGAACGGTTGGCTTGGACTCCTGGCGGCGCTCCTCCTGGCGATATCACGCTTCCACATCTGGTGGTCGCAGGAGATAAAGATGTACAGCCTGGCCTCTCTTTTGTCCCTCCTCTCCCTCTATCTATTCCTCCGCCTCCTGCGAGGTGGAGAGTGGCACCTCTGGCTCTCTTTCGTCTTGGTGAACGCTTTAGCCCTCTGGACCCATTATCTCACTATCCTCATCCTCTTGGCTGAGAACGGTACCATGCTGGTCCTTCTTTTTCAGCGGGCCGGGAGGGGCGATTTTCGGCCACTCCTTATCCGCTGGGCGACGGCTCAGATCGGTCTGATCCTTCTCTTCGCTCCCTGGCTCTATCTAACGCTTGCTCACCCCACTACCTGGAGTTCCCCTCCTCCCTTCAACTTCCCTCTCTTTCTTCATATGGCCGCTACCGTCCTCGGTTTGGGGGTCACGGTGGAGATCGAGCGGTATCTCTGGCCCACATTGGGCTTCATGGCCTTGGTGGTGGGGGGCCTCATATCCCTTTTCAGGGGCCCAAGAAGGGAACGCCAGGGCGGTCTCCTTTTGGCGCTGACGCTCTCGCTTCCTCCTCTGACCATATACCTTCTCTCTCTGCCTCCGGCCACCTCTTTCTATGCTGCCAAGATCGAAGCCCGATACCTCCTCATACTCTTGCCACCCTACCTTTTGCTTCTGGCCTGGGGTATTTACCTCCTAGGGCGACGCTCTTGGCTCTTGGGCCTCCTCGCCTCCTCCTTTGTGGTAGGTAGCCTGGGGCATACCTTACAAGACTACTACGCTGGCCGGTACCTACAAGACGACTATGCCACACTGGTGGGCTATATAGAGAGTTACTGGCGAGAGGGGGACGGTGTAATCCTGGATACCGACTTCTCCTGGCCTATCTTTCTCTACCACTATAAAGAGGGCCCTTGGTACGGCATACCCAACGCTCTAGAGATGACCGCTGAGGAGGCGGAATATCGCCTCTCCCCTATCTTGGCTCAACACCCCGGGGTGTGGCTCCTTATGAGCCCCGATTCCCTGGTTCAGGACCCCCAAGGGCTGATACCCGCCTGGCTGGGTAGCCATGCTCGTGAGGTGGTAAATCTGAGATATGGCGACAAGAGGCTCCTCCTCTACTCTCAAAAGCCACGTGACCTCTGTGTCATCCCCCCAGAGAATTTGGAGATTCAACACCCTCTATGGAGGGAATTGGCCCCTGGTTTGTGGCTCGAAGGGTATGATCTCCCCCTGCGAGAGGTGCGTACTGGAGATCTCCTACGGTTGGTCTCCTACTGGCGCAGCAGTTCAATGGTTAATCAGATCAGGGTAGGGTTGATGCCCGCCAGGGGAGAGATAGTCAAGGAGGTGACTTTGCCTCTAGAGGCTGGCTGTCCAGAGGGTGAGTGGGGACAAGGGGTGATACGTTTACAACACGATCTGGTCATAACCTCGGAGATACCCTCGGGAAGATACACCTTGGTTTTGGGGGTAGAGGGGGGCGAGAGGCAAACTCTAACGGATATAGTTTTGACTCGTATGAGGGTAGGTGTGGTCGAGGCGGAGCCCCAGCACCCTATGACTCTTCTATTTGGGGAGGGGGTTTATTTTAGGGGGTTCGACCTAGAGCGCACCACTTACGCACCGGGGGAGGTGATGAGGCTCATCCTCCATTGGGAAGCCGCCTCTGAGATGGAGACCAGTTACGTAGTCTTTACCCATCTCCTGGGGAAGAGTTATAACCCCCAGAGGGGTAATTTCATCTGGGGACAGGTAGATAGTGTCCCCTTGGGGGGCGCTTATCCCACCACTGGATGGGACGTGGGGGAGAGGGTAAGAGACGAATACCGGATACCGATAGAGGCTGATGCCCCGGCGGGGGAGTATGAACTAGAGATAGGGATGTATGAGCCGGTTACCGGTGAGCGGCTCTTGGTCTATAGCCAGGAGGGTGTCCTCTTAGGGGATAGGATCCTCCTGGGGGAGATAAGGGTGGGGGAGTGAAGGTTGTCTAGCGGGGATAGGTAGGGTATAATCGAATGCTATTATCACATCTAGCAAGGAAGCATCGATGACTAATAAGGTGCTAGTGATCGGATTAGATGGGGTTCCTCTTAGCCTCATCGAGGGGTGGGCGAAGGAGGGGCTGCTTCCCACCTTTCAACAGGTGATAGAAGGAGGGGCAACCGGGCTCCTTGAATCTACGGTACCTCCCACCTCCGGCCCTTCTTGGTCTTCCTTCATGACCGGCAAGAACCCGGGGAAGACGGGCATCTATGACTTCCTCTACCGCCGTGAAGGCACCTACATCTTCCCCCCGGTGAACGCCAACCGGCGAGATGGGAAAAGCCTCTGGAGGCTCCTCAGCGAGGAGGGGAAAAGGGTAGGGGTGGTGAATGTCCCCCTGTCCTACCCGGTGGAGGAGGTGAACGGCTTCCTCATAGCCGGCTGGATGACCCCTTATGGCGCCCAAGATTTCATCTATCCGGCGGAACTCTATGAGGAGTTGAAGAGGGAGATCGGATACTATCGGATCTACCCTGTCGAAACCTTCGCCGAGGAGAGAAAGGGGGAGTTCCTTAGGGCTTGTGATGATCTGTTGGACCTTCGCACCAGGACTAGCCTCTATCTTATGGAGAGGCACGCTTGGGATCTCTTCATGACCGTCTTCTTCGATACCGATAGAGTCCTGCACCAGATGTGGCATTACCTGGACCCTACCCACCTCTGGCGGGCTGGGGACGGGGGTGAGGATAAGAGCGGCCCCGTGAAGCGGTACTTCCAGAGGGTGGATAAGGCCATCGGGGAGCTCCTCTCTCGTGTGGACGATGACACATTGGTCTTCATTATGTCCGACCATGGTATGGGGCCAGCCCATAACTTCATCGTCCTGAATAATTGGCTCTTGGACACTGGGCTTCTGAAGTTGAAGGAGGACCCTCTCCGCTGGCTCAAGAGGGGGCTCTTCCGCGCCGGCTTCACCCTACGGAATGTACATAAGATAGCCGACCGGTTGGGCTTAGCTAAGCACGCCGAATATAAGGGTCTCTACTCCATGGATCACCTTATGAAGTTGGTCTTCCTATCCTTCTTGGATGTCGATTGGTCCCGTTCTAAGGCTTATTCCTTTGGTAGGCACTTGGGCTCTATATACATTAACCTGAAGGGGAGGGAGCCAGAAGGAGCGGTGCCCCCGGAGGAGTATGAGGCTGTGCGAGAGGAGATAGTTCAATTGGCTAAAGAGTTTGTCGATCCCCGGACTGGCGAGCCTCTCATCGGCCAAATCCTGCGGAGGGAGGAACTCTATCATGGGCCCCACCTAGAGCGGGCTCCCGATCTCATCCTGCGTCCCAAAGACGCAAGGAATATCTTCTTCGGGCTAGCCGATTTCGGCTCTAACATCACGGTGGATACCGTCTACCGTTACTCCGGGATGCACCGTGACCAGGGGATGCTTATGATGAAAGGGAAACCGGTGAAGAAGGGGGCTAGGATTGAGGGGGCGAATATCGTGGATCTAACGCCCACTATACTCTACGTTCTGGGGTTGCCGATACCTCAAGATGTGGATGGGAGGCCTTTGCGAGAGGCTTTCCAAGAGGAGTATGTAGATGCTATGCCCCTGGCCTATAGTGAAGTGGGTTCCTCCACGGGGTCAAAAGAGACCGGCTACACCGAGGAAGGGGAGAAGGAGATAGAGGAACGACTTAGGGGATTGGGCTACTTATGATGAGAAAGGTCCTAGTCATCGGGCTTGATGGGGTCACCTTCGATCTCTTGGCTCCTTGGATAGAGATGGGGTGGCTCCCCACCCTCGCTCGCCTCATCGAAGAGGGGGTCTCGGGGACCTTGGAGAGCACATCGCCCCCTATCAGTTCCGCCGCCTGGGCCTCTTTCGCCACCGGTAAGAACCCCGGCAAGCACGGGGTAGTGGATTTCGTTCATCCGGAAGAGAACGGGTACCGGGTCACCATAGTCAGTTCCAAGAAGCGGGGCTCCAAAGCCCTCTGGAACCTGATCAGCGAAGCGGAGGGCCAGGTGGGGGTGGTGGGTGTCCCGGTCACCTACCCCCCTGAAGAGGTCAACGGTTTCATGATCTCCGGTTTCCTCACCCCCAGTTCCAAGAGCGATTACACCTACCCTCCTTCCTTGCGGCAGGAACTGGATGAGAAGCTGGGAGGCTTTCAACTCCTGCCCAGTGAGAAGTACCGCTCTACGGCCTCCACCGATAAGTTCATAGAGGATATGATCGCCGATATAGAGAAGAGAACCGCAGCGGTGGTTTACCTGATGGGGAAGCCTTGGGATCTCTTCTCTTGCGTCTTTTGGAGCCCGGATATGATGCAGCATGAGGTGTGGCGGCTCCTGGATAAGAGCCACCCTCAACATGATCCCGTTGCAGCCCAAGCCTACGGGGAGCAGATAGTAGGCTTCTATGAGAGGTTGGACGACTGCGTGAGGCAGATCCTGGATCAGGTGGACGAAGAGGTCACGGTGGTGATCATGTCGGATCATGGTTTTGGTCCCACCCACAGCTTCTTCTTGGTGAACACCTGGCTTCAGAGGATGGGCCTACTGAGGTTGAAAAGGGATCCTCTTGCCTTAGCGAAATACCTGATGTTCAAAGCGGGCTTCACCCCCCTCAACGCCTTCCGGGTAGCCAAGGCTTTTCGTCTAGGGTTCCTTCGTCGTTGGTTTCGCTTCCAGAGGGGAGGGGGCCTGATAAAACGGTTCTTTCTCTCCTTCGCCGATGTAGATTGGTCCCAGACCAAGGCTTTCGCCGTGGGGAGTTTCGGGCAGATATATATAAATCTGGCTGGCCGCCGCCCGCAAGGCCTCGTCCAGCCGGAGGAGTACGAGGGGCTGAGGGAGGAGATCATCGAAAAGGCGCTGGAGATCCGCGACCCCCATAGCGGGGAGCCGGTCGTGGAACGCGCCTGCCGTCGCGAGGAACTATACTCTGGACGCTACCTGGAGAGGATGCCGGACATCATCCTCATACCGCGGCGGTATGAGTACATGGCTTTCGGCCATGCCGACTTCGGCTCTCACCGTTTGGTGGAGCCCATCTTCGGCCTCTCCGGCCATCATCGTCCCCAAGGGGTGATCATCCTTTGGGGGAAGAAGGTTAAGCGGGGGGAAACTATAGAGGGGGCCCGCATCATCGACCTGGCACCTACCATCCTCTATCTTATGGGGGTTCCCATCCCCGTCGACATGGACGGCCAACTGCTCTCCGAGGCGCTCAAGCCGGAATTCGTCTCCCAGAACCCGCCTCTTTTCAGCCATCTGGGCTCCGACCGGGAACCCGGTCCAGGTGTATATTCCCCCCAGGAGGAAGAAGAGGTGCGGGAGCGACTGAAGGGTTTTGGCTACGTAGCCTAGGGTTGTCCGTCAAGGATCCCTGTGGGAGAGGTATCGGTTGAACAGAAGGCGAGTTCTATTAGGGGTAGGCATAGGCCTCGTTCTTCTCCTCTTGGTCTTGGTCAAGGTAGACCTCCGAGCCACGGTGGCAACCCTTAAGTCGGCCAGTTATGGCTACCTGGTGCCTGCCGCTCTCTTCTTGATGCTCTTTCTGGCTCTCAAATCGGTGCGTTGGAGTTATCTTTTGGGCTCCGCTGGAAGGGCGAGCCGGGAGGCGATCTTCTCCTCGGTCTTAGTGGGTTACTTTGGAAATCAGGTACTTATCGCCAACTCCGGGGAACTTCTGCGCGCCTTGGTCTTGGGAGAGAGGGGGAATCTAAGCAAGAGCGCCATACTAGGCACCATAGTTGTGGAGAAGATAATGGATGTCTCGGTGGTCTGCGTCTCTCTCTTGCTCCTCCTCTGGCTGATACCCTTGCCTTCTTGGGTAAGCCAAGTAGGTTTGGTGACCACTCTCATATTGGCTTTCGGCCTAGCCATGGTGGCCCTTCTTCTCTATCGGAATCGCAAAGCCGTTCACCTCTTAACCTCCCTCTTAGACCGTCTCTCCCCCGTTTGGGCCCAGGGTATGGCCAGGCTCTTTAACTCCTTCGTTGATGGACTGAGGGCTCTGGAACGGCGAGGGGAGGCCGCGGTGGCTTTTCTCTTGGGCTTTCCCATGTGGGCCCTTCTAGTGATCAGTTTCTATTTCGTGGGGTTGGGAGCCGGCATCACCTTGCCCCCCCAAGCCTATACCCTCCCTATGGTGCTTATCGCCTTGGGGGCTTTCATCCTCACACCTGGGGGGATGGGAACCTTGGAGTTCTTTGGCATCGGTTCTTTGGCCATCCTCTCTGTGGATAGCGGCCAGGCTTTGGCCTTCGTTATCCTTGTGCGAGCGGTGCGTCTCTTGCCCATAGTCTGGGGTTACCTCCTCTTTAGCAAGGAGGGCTTCGGCTTGAGGCGCCTGAGGCGAGAGGCCTATAATGCCAACCCCCAAGATTGACCACCCCTTCGGTTCCTACCTCCAAATTAAGCAAAAAGGCCGCCGGATTGGGTTCAGCATCTGAAGGACACAGCCCTTCTTCACTGGCTACCACTTATCCCCTGAGGTTGGTATAATTGCCTAGGGTAAACGATGCGCCTAGCCATCACCGGAGCCGAGGGGCAGTTGGGTAGAAGCCTACGACAGGGTTTTGCCAATCAGGAGATGCTCCTCTTGGATCTGCCCCGATGGGACATCACCAGCGAGGAGACGATCTCCTTCCTTGTCCGATGGGCTCCCGATCTGGTCATCCATGCCGCAGCCATGACCGATGTGGATGATTGTGAAAGGGATCCGGAGTCTGCCTTCCGGGTCAATGCCGAGGGGACGAGGAAGGTGGCCTTGGCTTGCCAGCGCTCTGGAGCGGCGATGGTCTATGTCAGCACCGATTACGTCTTCGATGGCACAAAAGATGAACCGTACCTGGAGAGCGACGAGCCCAACCCCATCAATGTCTATGGGGCCTCCAAATTGGAAGGGGAGAGGCAGGTTCAAGAACTCTTGCCAGATTACTACATCGTGCGCACCGCTTGGCTATATGGCCCTGGAGGCAGGAACTTCGTGGAGAAGGTGCTACAACTGGCTGAGGAGCGCCCCAAACTCCACTACGTATTTACAGAAGCGGGTTCTCCTACCTACACCCGTGATCTGGCAGAGGGCATATCCCGCTTGGTTGGACATCCCCAATATGGCATCTATCATCTGACCAATGAGGGGAGCTGCTCTCGGTATGAGTTCGCAAGAAAGATATTGGATCTGGGGGGAAAGAGGGAGTTCCCCTTGTATCCGGCGGAAAGTTACCCCCGACCGGCTAAGCCGCCGCCCCACGCGGTGTTAGCCAACGTCCGGGCTGCTGAGTTGGGGATTCGGTTGCGGCCTTGGCGAGAGGCCCTGGTTGCCTACTTCCAGGAACGGAGCGATGGTTAGTATAAGTCCCTCGGTTAGTATCATCATCCCCCATTGGAATAAGGCAGAGTATCTCCCTACTTGCCTCAACTCGCTTTTAGGCCAGAGTTACCCCCGCTTCGAGGTGGTTTTGGTGGATAACGGCTCCACCGATGAGTCGTTGGCTATCCTGGAGAGGGATTACCCTTGGGTGCAGGTGATAGCCTTAGAAGCCAACCTCGGTTTTGCCAAGGCGGTCAACATCGGCCTTCGGGCCACGAGAGGGGAGTTGGTGGCCCTCTTCAATAACGACGTGGAAGCGGACTGGCGATGGCTGGAAGGGTTGGTGGGCGCTCTGGAGCGACATCCCGAGGCCGGCATGGCCACGCCTAAATTGTTGCTTTTCCATAGGCGGGAGGTGATCAACGCGGCAGGAGATTTCTATGGCTTCGATGGGGTGCCGGGCAACCGAGGGGTTTGGCAGAAGGACGAAGGGCAGTTCGATGAAGAGGAGTGGGTTTTTGGGCCTGGAGGGGCGGCATCGCTCCTCCGTCGCTCTATGCTGGATGCCATCGCCTTACCGACCGATGAAGCCCCCCAGGTCTTAGACGAGGAGTTCGTCAGTTACTGTGAGGATGTGGACCTGGCTTGGCGCGCGCAGTTGGCTGGCTATCGATGCATCTACGTACCCACCGCCCTGGCTTACCATCGTCTCAGCGCTACGGGAGGGGGAGCCCTGGCTAGTTATTACGTGGGGCGCAATTTTCTTTACCTCATAGCCAAAGATTACCCCACTTCGCTTCTGGCTAGGCATTGGCCGCGCATTCTAAGGGCGCAATTGCGGATTACCTGGGAAGCCTTGAAAGCCTGGCGAGGGGAGGCGGCCAGGGCGAGGCTCTGGGGACAGATAGTGGGGCTTTTCGCCTGGCACCGAATGCTGAAAAAGCGGAGGCTGGTGCAGTCTGCCCGGCGGGTGTCCGATGAATACTTGGAAGAGGTCCTGGAGAAAGCATGAACTCTGGTCTCTTCACCTTGATATTGGAGCGGTAGAGGGAAAGGGTTGAGATGGAGAACCATCATATCTCGCGGCGCAATTTCATAACTCAAATAGTAGCTCTCTTAGGTCTAATCCTGGCTAGTGTGAGATGCCGCTTGGGGTTGGAGGAGAGAGAAGAACCTCTTCCGCCTAGCCCCATCACCACACCGACCTCCAGCCCGACCGCCACCTCCACCCCTGAGCCCACACCGACACCGAAGATCACCGCAACGCCTACCCCAGAACCTACCTCTACCCCTGGGCCACCTCTTGTTACCGTGGCCCTTGTGCGCGGGGAAGGAGTAGACCAGATGGTGCGACGGGCGGTGGAGTTGGCTGGCGGCTTCACCGGCCTATCTTCTGGGGCCACGGTGCTGGTGAAGCCCAATGTTAACTCCGATGACCCCTACCCGGGTACCACTAACCCAGAGGTGGTGAGAGCGGTGGTGGAGTTGGTGAAGGGGTATGAGCCCAGGCGGATCATAGTGGCTGACCGCTCCAATCCGGCCTATGATACCCTTCCGGCCATGGAGAAGGTGGGCATCTATGAAGCGGCTATGGAGGCCGGGGCCGAGGTTATACCTTTGGAGGGTTACGAATGGGTGGGGGTCGATCCTCCTGGGGCCGAGAATTGGCCTGGTGGTTTCGAGTTCTCCGCTCTACCCCAAGAGGTGGATTACATGATCACTCTGCCCGTCACTAAGACCCATATCATCGCTGGCTACACTATGGCTCTCAAGAATACGGTGGGTCTCATCCACCCCAGAAGCCGCAACCTCCTTCATTCCAGGGCGGGGCGTCAATTTGGAGCCATGTTGGCGGAGATAAACCTGGCCCGGCCTGCCGATTTCGTGGTCATGGACGGGATGCGGGCTTTCATAACCGGTGGCCCCGCTCAGGGCGAGTTGCGGGAGCCCAACCTCATTCTAGCCACTTCAGACTTGGTGGCTGCTGATGTGGTAGGCTTGGCCATACTAAAGAATCTAGGGGCACCAGAATTGCTGGCTCGGAACTCCTGGGAGGAGCACCAGGTGGCTAGAGCGGTGGAGTTGGGTTTGGGGGTCTCCGATGCCAGCCAGATAGACCTGGTGGCGGAGGGGGTGGCGGAGATCGAGGAGATCAAGGCTTTCATCTAAAGAAACTGCTCTTGCGGGAAAGGGGAGAGGGATACCTCTCCCTTTCTATTTGAGTTGACGGAGCGAAGAAGCGTGTGTATCATTGGAGCATGTGAGGCAATATGGAGAGGGTTTTCCTTTCGGTGATCGTTCCCGCCTATAACGAGGAGCGCAGGCTTCTCCATAGCCTACGCCGGATCGTGGGCTACTTGGGGAAGCAAGAGTACACCAGCGAGGTGATCGTCGTCGACGACGGAAGCGAGGATGGGACGGCGCGAGTTGTAGAGGAGATGATGGCTGAACTTCCCATCCTTTCCCTCATCCGGACGGAGCACCGGGGCAAGGGGCATGCCGTCAAGAGGGGGATGCTCGCCGGGCGAGGGGAGTACCTCTTCATCTGCGACGCTGATCTCTCTATGCCCATCGAGGAACTCTACAAATTCTTACCCCCGGTGCTGGAGGGTTACGATGTGGCCATCGGTTCGCGAGAGATTCCTGGGGCCCGCCGGTACGATGAGCCATCTTATCGCCATTTCATGGGGCGGGTATTCAACTGGATGGTGAGGCTTTTCGCCGTGCCAGGCTTTGAAGACACCCAATGTGGCTTCAAATGCTTCAAGAGGGAGGCGGCACGAGACGTCTTCAGTTATCAGACCATGGATGGCTGGGGGTTCGATGTGGAGGTGCTCTTCATCGCCCAGAAGCGGGGGTACAAGATAGTGGAGGTGCCCATCGACTGGTATTACAGCGCCAACTCCCGCGTCCACCCCATCCGAGATTCGATAGGCATGTTCAGCGAGGTCTTGAAGATAAGGCTCAACGATTGGAGGGGGGTATATCATAAGAGGGACTAGAGAGCAACAGGTAAGACTAGAGCCACTGTTAAGAGTGGCTCCTTTTCATGCAAATGGCGGGAGTGGATGGGAGTCGCCTCTCCTCAGCGAAGGACCTGTCCTGAGCGAAGCCGAAGGGAACTCACCGTGGCCAGTTCGGCGAAAGCCTTGAGAATGGGGAGAGCCGCTCTTGCGAGCGGCTCTTGACATTGTCGAGACACCAGTGCGGTCCGTTAACCGGTGAGTACTCCCACCGCCGCGGCACCTAGGCCCAGCAGTCCGAGGACAAAACCGCCAACGACTATGGTGATAATAGCCATGACGACCCAGCCCAGGAAGACGGTGACGATGGTCTGAACCCACTCCAGGTCTAGTGCCTCCTTCGCCGCTACCAACCAGGCGATGAATCCCGCAATCGCGGCCAGAACGGTGACTGGAGTCAACAGGCAGCCCAGGGTAGGGGACAAAGCGGCTAGTATCCCAATGACTCCCACGATGTTCCAGACGTAGGCCAAGCCCAGGGTCCGAACCAGTTCGTCGAAGGTGACCTCGGCGTTGAAGACGGTGCGCCCCACCCAGTTGACGATGAAGGCACCCACGGCGAAAGCGATGATCACTACGACCGTGCCTACGACGGCGCCGCCCAGCCAGCCAATCAGATTTCGGGATGCATGTGACCCCAGTTGGTTGAGGAACCCAATCACTACCACCAAAAGCCAGGCCGTGGTGGTGAATGTGGTGTCCTCCTCTACCTCCTTGTAAACTCCGCTACGGAACGTGAAGGCACCAATGATACGGTCGGTAAGCATGAATCTCCCTCCTTAAAGAAAAAAACATCATGACAACTCGCGAGCCGAAACGCGATCTATCGTTCTGCTAGGCTATCTTGTCCTCCTTTCAGTGAAGAGTTGTTGGATTTCGCCTCCCCTCATATCATAACACCTTTACGGTCAATTGGATTCGCATGCCAGTCGGGAGTGAGTAGGGTGGTCAGTGCTGTCAGGAGGTACCTCCTGACAGCCAAAGTTGGACTCGTCACTCCTGTGGCAGATGGTAACATCTGCCACCACCAAAAAGAGGGGGGTGAAAAGTCGAGGCCACTCGGATGAGTGGCCTTTTGATATGCAAATGGCGGGAGTGGATGGGAGTCGAACCCACCGTGGCCATCTCGCCGATGCCCACCTACGGTTTTGAAGACCGCGGAGCCCACCGGGACTCAACCACCCCCGCGTATCCTAATGATACGCTTTTTTGGGCCGTTCGTCAAGGATCATAGACCGGCTTCTCGCATCGCCTGTTGAATCTCCGCTGGGGTGAGAGGACGGGGATAGTTATATAGCGGCCCCCCAGGCCGCTCGTTGTAGTAGGGGCGGTTGCAGCCAGGGCAGCCGGAGGTCTGAAAAGCCCGGCCGTCCTTAAGGGCATCCGACAATTCGTGCTCCTCTAGGCCGAAGCCCAGGATATGTCCCTCCGCTGAGAAGACGAACTCTTCAACCCTGGCTAGCCCCTCCACTATGAGGTGACGGGCTATCTGGATACGCCGATACGAGGAGAGAGGCGGAGCAGGCTGATTCTCCAGGGTGGTGCCGGGGTTGGGGGTGAAGGCGAAGAGGGCTACGATAACCTCCCCATCGTGGAGACGCTGAATGAGCCGGGCCATCTCCTCCTCCGTCTCCCCTAAGCCGACGATGAGGTGGGTGGCTATGCGGCTGGGGAACCGCTTTGCCGCCTCCTCGATGAGGCCCAAGGCTTGATTGAGACTACCGCCCTTGACATGGCGATAACCCTCTTCATTCGCCGCATCGAGGCTCAAGCCCACTATCTCCAAGCCCGAATCCAAAAGTCGGGCCACCTGCGCTAGGTTAGAAACGACCACTGAAGCGCAGATAGGTATCCCCTTCAATTGGGCGATTATCTCTTCCGTGCGCGAGAGGTACCCTGGGCTCACCGTCACCTGAAGACAGGCCCGCTGGATCTTGCCCCCCTTGTAAGCCTTCTTCAGTGCAGAAAATGTTTTCCTCTCCTCGTAAGGAGGCCAGATGACACGGGAGAGGGCCTGGACCGGCGCTCGGCTGCTTCTGGCCTGGGTGCAGAAGGAACAATCCCGCTCGCATCTCTCCCCCACTAGAAGGTAGGCGGTGGTAGGGGGGGCATCGATGAACGCCTCGCTGAGGCCCAGAACGGTGGCCGTGCCCGAGGAGACGTTGATTATCTCTAGTAGATCAAGAGATCCTTTAACTCTAGGGGAGTGACTTGGCATCGGTAGGCATCCCACTCCAGGCTCTTGGCCCTCACGAACCATTCGTAGACGTGGGAACCGAGGGCTTCCTTGATCACCTCGTCTTTCTTTAACTCTTGCAAGGCCTCGCCCAGGGAGCCAGGAAGGGTCTCCAGTTGGAGTCGTCTCTCATCTTCTAGGTGATAGAGATCTTCTTCGGATGGGAGGGGAGGGACTATCTCCTTCTTGACGCCGTCCAGCCCTGCCTTGAGCATCACCGCAAAGGCGAGGTAGGGGTTGCAACTGGGATCTGGGCAGCGCAACTCCAGACGGGTCAGATCGAGGCGGCCGGGGTTAACCTGGGGTACCCGGATCAAGGCCGAGCGGTTGATGCGCGCCCAACTGATGTAGACCGGAGCCTCGTAACCGGGGACCAGACGCTTGTAAGAGTTGACTAGGGGGGCCAAGATAGCGCACATCCCTCGCGCATGGTGCAACTGACCACCGATGAAATATCTCGCTATCTCAGAGAGGCCGTATTCATCCTCAGGGTCGGCGAAGGCGTTCTGGCCGCTCTCCCGATGAACCAGGCTCTGATGGGTATGAATCCCAGAGCCGCTGATCTCGGCGATGGGTTTAGGCATGAAGGTGGCGTGGAGGCCGTTTATCTGGGCGATGGCCTTAGTTGTCAACTTAACGGTTATCGTGTTATCGGCCGCCTGAAGAGCATCGCTATACTCGAAGTCGATCTCATGTTGGCCAGGGGCTACCTCATGGTGGATCGCCTCCGCTCGGATGCCGAACGCTTTAAGGGCGTTGACTATCTGGCGGCACACATTGATGGCTAAGTCAGTAGGGACGTCGAAGTAGCCAGCCTGGTCGTGAGGTATGGGAGCGATGCTGCCATCCTCTCCAGGCTCAAAGAGAAAGAACTCGACCTCTGGCCCCGTTTTGTAGAGGTACCCCATCTCTTGGGCCTCTTCCATGGCTCGCATCAGTACCAACCTAGGATCCCCCGCAAAGGGATCTCCTTGAGGGGTATAGACATCGCAGATCAGCCGAGCGGTCTTGCTTTCCTCTTTTTCCCAGGGGATGATGGCGAAGGTAGAGAGGTCTGGCACCAGGTACATATCGCTCTCCGCGATGCGGACGAACCCCTCTACGGAGGAGCCATCGAACCAGACCCCGTAGTCGAGACAGGCTGGGAGTTGATCGAAAGGGATGGTCACGCTCTTCACCATGCCTACTATATCCGTGAACCAAAGGTTCACGAACTTGACACCCTCCGACTTCGCCTTTTTCAGTACCTCTTCCTTCTCCATTCTAACTCTCCTCTCTCCAGATCGAAAGAACCTTAGTCCCTTTGCCTGTTTGGAGTAGTTTAGATCATCTTAGAGCCTGGAAGGGGTTTTGTCAAGGGTGCCGTGCCTTAGATGGCGCCACATTGGTTCGGGAATTTCTTGGAGCGTCCGAAGGAAAGGGATGCTCACCTCTTCCCTTATCTCAGTTCACAACCTCCCACAGCCAGTCCTGGTCATTCTTCTTGGCCATCTCCCTTGCCATCCACAGGTGGTTTCCTTACAGGATCCCGAGGGAGAAGTTATCTGCTCCTCTATCGATTTTGAAGCCATCCACTCTTCGAGTCCTGAGGATAGGCTTGGTTCTCCACCTAGTACGCTACTGAGTTGACGAACGCTCCTGGTTGCAATAGAATAGGGTTGAATGGCAAAACAGCCGATCTTAGACAGTGACAAATGGTGCAACCCGATAACGATGATCGATAAGGTAGTGCTCCTCATAATCGATGGCCTGGATGTGGTCAACTTCACTCTGGGCAACACCCCCACCATGAGCGGCCTCCATGGTCGGACGGCGGTGGGTGTAGCCCACACCGAGATCTTGGGTGCTGGTACCACCATCACCCCCATCGCCCACGCCATGATGGGCACCGGCCAAAACGTCATCGCGCACCGGCCGGGGAAGGAGACCAGGGGGCGGTCTTATACTCACTTAGGGGAACCGGCCACCACCATCGGAGATGTGGCTAGCCAGGCTGGCATCACGGTGGCCGCGGTGGGCAAGAACGAGGCGGCCATCGTGGTGGGGGGAGTAGATCGCCTAGATATCTCCCATCTAGAGATAGACGGTATCGATGCCAACGACAACCGAGCCATCGCCCAGGAGACGATCGCCACTTTGGAGGCTTGCGGCCCCAGGGGTTTAGTGGTAGCCAACTATAACGGGGTCGATAGGGCTGGCCACAAGAGGGATGTTCGTGGGGTGATAGAGGCGGTGGAGAAGACCGACCGCATGGTGGAGCGGATCTTGGAGGCCACCGACCCGGCCAAGAGCCTTCTGATCATCGCCGCCGATCATGGCACCAACCCCCTCACCGGCAGACACAACAATGTCCC
>Ga0114930_10000262_pt1 | contig 57869 bp, 27 predicted proteins | sample AnhtaG_FD_87300 | JGI IMG/M metagenome (GOLD analysis project Ga0114930, IMG submission 87300) | Deep subsurface microbial communities from Anholt, Denmark to uncover new lineages of life (NeLLi) - Anholt_01485 metaG | ecosystem: Environmental > Aquatic > Marine > Oceanic > Sediment | place...
ACCGTCCTGTTACTGGGAGCCCGGCGGTCGCAACCGGTTGACCCACTGCGACACGAAGGCACCCGTGCTCGTGGGCGCTCCCTTCTGCCGCCAGGCAGATCGCCTCATCCATCCATACCGCGAATTCTGAGATAGAACGGGCCACGCTGGAAACCATAACTTCTTGTAGCCTATTGTAGTATAGAGCAAAACACTTGTCAAGGCACAAGCTCGTTTGGCAACAATTTTCCCTGCCCCAACTCTGGCCCCACCCTCCGCACCGGGCACTGCCTGTCCCTCTGTTCGACAAGCCGCCAATGGCTGTGCACAAAAGGCCTCTCATGGAGCACCCGAGCCCCCGTCGACGTCCTTCACGCACCGGAAGCCGTAGTCATGGCCCGCCGAGCCCATGCGGTCGTAGTGCCGGCGCGCGCAACGTACCATGAACCGGTCGCTGGCGAACGACCCGCCCCGGAGCACGCGGAAAATCTGGCCGTAGTCTTTGGTCACGTCGGTGTTTCCAGGATACGCCTGATACCAATCCGAGGTCCACTCATAGGCATTGCCCGCCATGTCCATGCAGCCGTACGGCGAGGCCCCCGGACGGCATGTGCCCACACGCACCACCTCGTTCACGCCGGTCTCGCTGAAGTTGCACCGGCTTGCATCAAACTCCATCCCCCACGGGTACTCCCGGCCGTCCGTGCCGCGCGCCGCCTTCTCCCACTCCGCTTCCGTGGGCAGCCGCTTCCCCACCTTCTGGGCATACTCCGTGGCCTGGTTGAACGATATCCCGGCCACCGGGAACCGCTCTTCGTCTTTGGAGAATTTGTGCAACGCAAACACCGCCTTGAACTCCTGGTTCGTGACCTCGAACTTGTCAATGTAGAACGCGTCGACGTAGACCTCCCGCTGCGGCCGCTCGTCGGGCGACGCCCCGTCGGTGCCCATGATGAACTTCCCGGCCGGCACCAACACCATCCCCGCGGGCACGTCCCCTTGCGCCAGGACCACCTCAATGCTGCGTTCCTCGTTCGGACCCAGCACAACCGTCTTCTCCGCCGCAACGTAGCCTTTGCTGTGAATGCGCACCGTGTACGCGCCGGGCGTCAGTTCCAGCTTCGTCGGCGTAGTCTCGAGCCGCTCCTCGTCGTTCAGCCAGATCCGGGCGTTGCTCGGCCGCGAGAAAATGCTCAACCGCGCCTCTTTCGGCGTCAGCTCGTGCGCAAACGTATACCGGTAGTCTTTCTCCACGGTGATCGTAGACGAGGTCGGCTTGTAGTTGTCCTTGCGCAACTCGTACGTGTGTTCGCCCACCACGATCGGACGATGCACGACGGGGGTCGTGCCCAAGAACTCGACACCATCGAGGAACACCTTCGCCCCTTGCGGCTTGCATTCGAACGTCACGTAACCGACCAGCGGCTCGAGCTCGACCACAATCCGGAGCTCGCCGCGCTCGGGCACCCTCACCATCCTCGTGGCCCGCTTGTACCCGTCCTTCACCAGCACCACCAGCGCCTTGCCCGCCGCAAGCCGCTCGATCGTCACCGGCGTGTGCCCCCGCGAAACCCCACGGATGCTCACCTCGGCCCCGTTCTCCGGGGAACTGGCGATGATGATCTTCCCCGCCGGCTGCACGTCGGCTGTGCGGCCACACCCGCAAACCAGCACAACGCACGTCACGATAGCAATCCCGCAAGCCACGTTTGCGACCCTCGGGGTCATGAGTGCGCGCTCCTGTCGCTCTGCGTGGCGCCCGGCCTCCTGCGCGCCGCCGGCGTAAGGCGCAACCGCCCGGCGACGCCCTGGCCGCGCCGCTTGCCCCGAGCCTACACGGTCCGGCCCGCGCACTGCAAACGCCCCGGCCAATCGTCGTGGGCGGCCTTTCCTACTTCACGTCCGACTCGAACTGCTTGATCGGCTGTTCGCCCACGTCGCCGCCCGCCCCCTCGAGGTAGCCGGCCACCGTGCCCGGCACCAACTTGAACGAGAAATGCGCCGGCGACGGGTCGCGGCGCTTCACTTCGCCGCCTTCCATGGTCTGCGCCGTCACCCGCACCACGTAGTTCACGACCCGGTCCGGATGGCCGAACACCACGTCCGGCGCCTCCGGCCCCGGCAACTCGAGCCGAACGCGGTTAAGCCCCGCGTTCGGGGCCCACTCGTCGTCCAGAATAGGCTGCCCATCTTCCTCGACCTCGACCCTCGCGAAGAGGTCCTCGCCGCTGCTCACCGCTGGCACAACCAGGCCGATGTCGAACACGCCCAAGACGTACCGGCCGGGCGCCGTGGGATACGCCACAATCGGCGCCGGACCCAGGTTCGTGCGCGAATCGTCCGGCTCCACATAGAACAACGTCGGCGACAGCGTCGTGTCGATCTCGCTGGCCGGAATGTAGAACCGCACCCAGTTGGCCCCCTGGTCCACGGTGTCCGGGACATTCTCGAACGTAACCGTGTCGCCGCTATCAAGATGTAGGGTCGGGGCCACCTCGGGCGAGACGCTCTGCTCGAGCGGGTTCGTGCCCGGCCACCAACTGACGTTGCCCGCGGGATCGATCGCGGCTGCCACCACGAGCAGCCACCGGTCTTTGATGGATTCCGGAGGCACCTGAATCCGTATGTCGTTCTCGATGCCCGCGAAGTCGTCCGGGGTGATCACTTTGTACTCGGACTCAAGGGACCAGCCCTGCCAGACGAGCCACGGCTCGTAGGGCTCGTTCTTGGCTGCCACGCCGTGCTCCGAACACAGCCAGATCCGGTGGGCATAGACCGGCGCCGGGGCCTCATTGATCGGGATGTCCAGGTGGCTTACCGGCAGGTTCCAGGAGATCTGCGGGTAGATCCCCACGACCTCCGTCTTGGTCACGTCCAACTGCACGTCCCGGCCCAGCAACCACCAGATATCTACCGGGCGCCCCGGCTCATCCGCGGCGTTGCCGGCGCGGTCGACCGCCCCGAAGGTCGCCCCCAAGTGCAGCCGGCCCTGCCCGGTGTCTGGGTTGAGGATGGGAAGGTCGGGAGGAAGCCCCGGCAGAGGGACGCGGGGGTCTGTGAAGGTCCACAGGCCGCTCGCAGCCAGCGAGTTCTCATATTGAGGAAAATAGCCGAGGTTGGGCACGTCCGGGAGCAACTCGATGTTGAGGGTCATGGTGACGTGCGTCTCGGGCAACTCCGCCACGCCCTCGCTGTCCGCCCACACCACCGGCAGCGGGGCTTCGAAGACGTCCGGCGCAAAGGCCAGGACCTCCGCGGGCGTGCCGGACACGCTGCCGGCTACGAAACCCGAGACCTGGCGGTCGTCCACCCCCCCGGGCTCAAGGCCCAGTTCCGGATACGCCTCGGCCAGGGGCTGGTCCCGCAGCCACACGACGATTTGAGCGTCCAGGCACTGGGGCGCGTAGTTGTTGGCCCACGATCCTGCGTTGTAGAACACCTTGACCGAGTCCTCGCCTTCGGGCACGGAGCCGAAGGGGGGATTCTGAGGACATGGGGCGTAGGGCGCGTGGGTCTGGTAGTCGTCCACCAGGAATGTCTGGTTGTGTTGTGGGATCCCGCTGTCAATCGTCGAGAACGGGTGCATGGGGGTCTCGAGAACCACCCCCAGTGACCCGTACGGTGGCAGGGTGTTCGCGCCGTTCAACATCACCACTTCATCAATCCGCACCGAGCTCTGCTGGATCGGCGGGATCGTGTCGATCAGGAAATCACGCCCCCCGCCGCCGGTGGCGTCATCGCCCTTCACCTGCGCGAGCATTTCGTCCTCAGAAAGAACGCGGCCGTGCGCATACATGAAGACCCTTGCGTGACCGTCGGCGATGACGTCGCCTGGGGAAGGCGGGTTCCCGCCCGTCAGGAAGGTCTCTATTGGGTCGGCGTTCGTGAACAGGTACACGCCCTGCTCGGGATTACCATCGGGGTCACCCAGGTAGTCCAAGGGGATGTGTGGAAGAGGCGGGCCGCCCGCTTGGATGTCGTCCATCGGCACCACGTACAAGCGGTCGTCTCCATCCTGGGGGCCGGGACCCACGTCCAGCGTGCCGTCCACAAGGACCACGACGGTCAGGCCCCCGGGAGGCAGTTGCGGGGCCGGGTCCGGCGCGACCAAGCAGAACAGCCAGCCCCCGAAATCCGCCTGGTCGCCGAACTCGTCAGCCCCGATGTCGGGGGCCCCGCCGCGAATCTGCGCCTCGAAGTCGTTGGCCACCGTTCCGCCGGGCTGCGCCCGGTCGATGACCGGCGAGGTGACTAGGAGCCGCCCGTGCCATGGCGCCGCCGGGTCGAAGTCCGGGTTCGCCCAGTCGGCACCGGGGTTGTCCGGGTTGGGCGGCACGCTGTCGGCGCTGATGGGGAAGTCGATGTAGTTCCGCCCGCCGTTCCCCGTCACGTAGTTGTACGCCGTTGTCAGGGCGCCCGTGTTGCCCTCGTGGACCAGCCCGCCCAACCCCGAGCCAAATCCGGAGAACCGGATGTCGTCGATGTTCCACCCGGAGCAGGGCTCGTGGGTCTCATCCACGACCTCGTAGCCCCATCGCACACGCACGTCCGATTCGCCGTCCACCTCCTCCGGGAGCACAAACTCCTGGAGCCGCCAGGCCGTCCCGTCGCAATCCCCGGGGCTCGGCAACGGAATCCAGGTCGGCGTGGGGGGGGCTTCCGTCGTCACTTCGACAAAGGCGCTCGTGAGCGGGTCGGTATGGAGCCACTGCTGGTACTCCATCCGCACACCGGTCTGCCCTGAGAAGTCCAGCGCCTCGGTGGTCAAATACCGCGGGCCCTCTGGGGTGAGTTGCAGCCGCCATTCGTTGAGCGTGCCGGTGGTACTCGAGGCAATAACCTGGATATTGCGGAACTCAACGGTGCGGTTCGCCATCACCCCGAACGTGCCCTCCGGGTACGGCACACCGGGATCCAGCAGGTTGGGGAGATCATAGGTCAGGGCGCCCATCGTGGTGGAGACCGTGATGCTGTCCCCCTGCACCGTAACCACTCCGCTGAACCACATGCGGGGGATGTTGGGACCATCGTTGACACCCACGTCCAAGATCTCAGGGGGGCCCGGGCCGTTCTGCTTGACGAGGTCCAGGCGAAACTCGCCGGGAAACGGAGTCGCGTTTCTCGTGACCCTCAGCATGTAGAAATGCTCATCATCGGTGTAGCGGAACACAAGACCGGCCACAAAATCCTGTCCTACAACTGGCGGAGGCGGGAACCGAATCTCGAAGGAATACTCGTAGTCCGTCCACGGCCCGGCAGTAGGCTCGTCGTACACAGAGATGGGCTCAAGGACCGGCTCCTCCGGAGAGAACTCGTTGGCGGCGTTCAACGTCCATTCGCCAGGGTCACGGTTGGTCCAGCCACTCGCATCCCCGTCGGCGAAGTCCTCGTGCGTCGCCTGGGAATCCGTTATTTCCAGCGTCCACACGCCTTGCGCTTCGCTGCCCGGCACCGGCTCGAGGTTGTCAACCGCCGGGAAGCGCAGGTCGTCAAAGGGCGCTACGGCCGTGGCCAGGTTGTCGAGCCCTTCGGCGTCGAACACCAGCCTCGTGTCGCTGAAGTCCTGGTCGGACCGAATGGCGCCCTGGTTGAACAGCTGAATGGAGCCCAGAGGGCCCACGAGTCGGGCCGACAATTCGTAGGGCGCGGGGTGGGTAAGCGTCAATTCCACATTCACGTCCTTCACCGGCAACGGCCCGGGGATGGTGACGGAAGACATAACCGGAACGGTGTCGTCCAGTGGAAACGGGCCTTCGACCCGATACATGGTGTAGTCTCCGCGGAGATTGACGCCGAACACGTAGTCGCCGGTGCTGGCGACCGCCGGATCTGTGCCTGGGGCGCACTCGACGCAACGTGTATCCGGCGACCCTTGGGGCTGACCGAACTCCCACTGCTCGTCCCACAGCCAGCCGGACGGCGCCGCGTCTAGAAGGAACTGCTGCACCGGCGGCGCGACGGGCGAGCCGAAGGCGTTGTCGTACACGATGCAGTTGCGCACCGCAACCGTCACGTCGTCCATCGCGCGCACGCCGCTGAGATTGTTGCTAATGATCGTGCAGTGCTCGAGCACGGTCGCTTGGCCCGGGTCGTTCGCCACGTGGACCCCGTCGCCCGTATTGCCGAAGATGCAGCAGTTCTCGAGCGTCAGCGAGGCCGAGCCGGTGATGGCCACCCCGTGGCTCGCGCTGCTAACGATGTTGCAGCGTCTCAACGTAGCATTGGCCGTTCCCTCGGCCCGCAAGCCAACGGCCTGGCCCGCGTCCGGGTCGCCGTTTTGGCTGGTCAAGGTGACCCCTTCGATGACGACGCCGGATACGTCCCGCAACCTGATGGCGGGCTCGTCGTCCAAGCCGTATTCGATCACGACGCTCCACGGCTCGTTGAAGGGATAGCCTACGATGCTGATGGGGTCGTCCTGTCCGAGGGTGAACCCGCCGGGCCACGGCCCGCCGTCGCCGTCCACGAGGATGGTCCACGATCCGGTGGCGCCCCGGGCAATCGCGTCGCGGATGAAGGTCACCGCCCCGTCGGGCTGGTCGTCCAGGCGGTCGACCTTGTTCGGGAAGGACTGGAACACGACCGCGTCGGTCCGCAGCGTGACGACGACGGTCCGCAGCGGGTCGAGGTCCACTGATACGGCCGCCGCGGTGGCCGCGGCAAGGAAGCCGAGTAAGAACGAGCCCAAGCTCGCCCACGTGATCCTGGTACGCGCGCGCATAACTGCAACTCCTCTCGCGCCGCCGGTGGCGCTGCGGCCCTACGGCCCCGATCCGCGGCCGCCGCGCGCTGGCTGTCCGCCGCGGGCGGCCCTAGGGCCGCGCCGCCGGCGCGCTCCCCATGTGACTACGGCTACCGTTCGTAGATGGTCCGGGTCTTCTTCTCAGCGGTAACTATGAATTCGGTACTACTGCGGTAGTCGATGCGCCCGTCCGCGCCCCCCGCCGGGTCGCCCTCCACGTCGATGCCGTAGCCCGACTGCACCGTCACCAGGATCTCGAACACGTCCGACCGTGTCGTCAACAGGTTCGCCGCCTGCGAGAACCGCCACGTCACCTCCTCCATGCGCGGCAGGGGATCCGGCTCGGTACTGAGCGGATAGCTGCCCACAGCATTTGGCTCGTCCGCGATCAAGTCCGACAAGAACGTGTAGTAGCGGCCATCCCAATACGAGGGCCGGCTCGCCTCGACCAACTGCGCCCGCCCGAGGGAGTCCGTCTCCACGTTCTGCAGCGGTATGATGGGGAGCATAGGTTCGTCGCCTGCCAGAGTCACCTCGGGGGGCGCTCCGTCCACGGCGCCGGGGTCGCGGTCGGCGTTCAGCAAGATCCCGGGCACACCCATGAGCGCGTTGAAGGCCCGGATGGAGGTGCTGCTGTGCTCGTAGGATTGGGTCACGACGGTGTTGACGTTGATGCGTCCGGGCTCGCGGTCGCGGGGCGTGAGCACCACGCCGGCGAACCGGTTCAGTTGTCCCTCGGGCGCCCAGTTGCGCAGGAACACGGCCAGGTAGTTGTTCTCGATGCGGACGATGCCGTAGTGGATGTAGCCGTCCCAGTCCGGCGTCAGACCGTGGTGCGCTCCGAACGAATCTCCCTCTCCGCCGCGGCTCAACTCGGACCATGCCAGGATGTCGTCGCCGTCCTCGACGTAATCGGGCCAGCACCGCCCGTCGCCGTCGCGGTCCGTGAACACCTCGACGTCCAGCAACAGGTCATCAGGCATGGTGTTGGCCGCCTCGTTGGCCACCCAGCGGCCCAGGTCCGTCAAGAGCTCCTGCGTCGCGTGCTCGTAGTACGCGTCGTCCGCCTTGAGCAACCGGTCGAGCCGGCCTCCCGTGTCGATGTACAGGTTATACTCGCCGTCCTCGAGCCCGTCGGCCCCGTCCCAGATGAACAACGCCTCGGCCGCCACGGGCGGGAAGTGCTCGCGGGAAATGCCGGTGTCCTGCCCAAAGCCCTCCAGGTTTGGCGAGGCGTACAACACGGCCCGCTCACCTATGGGCCAGCGTGACACCAGGTGGCCTTGCAGCACCCCCGCGGGCAGCGGCGGCGCATTGAACAGGAAGTTGTCCAAGGTGTCGCCCACCTGGGGCGGGTCGTGGTCCGGCCGCTTTTCGAGCCCGACCCAGTACTCAAAGGCTTGGTCGTCGTCATCGCCGAGTCGGTATAGGAAAAGCGGGGCCCACTGCCGGGGCGCAACATAGACGGTGCTCCCCCCCTGGCCCTGGTTCACCTGCCAACCCAGGTCGCTGGTGTCGAGGTCGGCCGGATTCAGGCCGATCACGCGGAACTCGGCCTGGGCACACGACAACGTGACCGCGCTCATCGACCCCGCCCCGACAAGGGCCTTCACATCGTCCGGATGGCTCTGGCCGAGCAGCAAGCCGTGGACCTCTGGGACGCCGAGTTTCTCGTACATGCGGGTGCCATCGATCACGGGCGGGCCAAACTCGCCCGTGCCCTCGAAGTACACGTAGGTCTTGGTCATCGAGAAGTAGGGCATCGACAAGACGTCGCCCACGGACGCCGGACGCCGGTTCAGATGGTCGATCCCCTCCTGCCCTAGCTTCAGGTTCAACAGATAGGGGTCCGTGTCGGGACTCGCCACGTCGACGTTGTCCAGGTCCCACGCTGCGGCGTTGACCTTGAGCGGCGACCCGAACCACTTCTCGGGCCGGAGCTGGAACCCGCCGTCCACCGTGAACTCGACGTGCTGGCCGGCGTTGTTGCGCGCCATCACGGGCTCGTGGGACCAGTCATCGTAGTTGCCGTCGGTGGCCTGCCAGCGGTTCTGCGTGCCGAAGCGGTCGCCGTTGTACAACGGGTGGTACTTGCGCTCGAGCGTGCGATAGAAATCGATGCCCATCGTGTTGTCGGGCCAGAAGGTCATGTATATCTCATACGGGCCATCCATGCACCCGTACAACTCATACGGGCCCACCATGCCCCCGTACAACGTGGGGCGCGCCCGCTGCACGACACCAAAGGACGCGAAGGGCGCGCCCACGTCCATGAAATCGTCGATCGCGCGGTTGATCACGTCCCGTTCGGTGTAGGTCACGCGGTCAACCACACCCGTGCGCAGTCGCCCGCCGCTGTTGAGCTCGACGGTCTGGAAGAGACTCACGACCACGTTGTCGCCGGGGAAGAAGCGCCGCTCGACGAACTCCTTCCACTCCGGGGGGGCGGCGGGATCACTCAGGTAGTCGGCGAACCCGAAGGTGCTACAGTCAAGCGAGTCGTTGTAGTTGAACAACATGGATGAGTACTGCACAGCGCCGCCGCTGAAACTCCCTGGACTCGGGGACCTCTGGAGCACGAACCAGGGGGGCTGGATCAGCGGCACGGGGATCCCGTAGTCCATCCTGAAGCGGCCTTCGTCGATCCCCTCCACGCGTATAAGGTATCCGGCTGCGTCGAGAATGGGCAGGCGCGTGACCTCATCGAGTAAGGGCTCATCGACCCCCTCGTACGGGTCGTCGAGCACTTGGTTCAGCCCAGGATACGGGATGCCCCAATGCCAGTCCTCGTCGCTGTAATTGATGTCATTGTCCACGCCATCGTAGAGAAGCACCAAGCTGTTGCCATTGTTGTCCACGCCGTCCGCCGACAGCACGTCATTGTCCGCATCGTTGTCGATGCCGTCGTGCTCGGGGTAGTTCGGGAACACCCCGCCACGAAGCACCCAATAGGCGATGTCATCCGGCACGTTGCGATCAACAGGGTCCTCGGTGGACAACAGCGATCTCTGCTGATGTGGACTGTAAAGCCCCTCCAATTGAACGATGCGGCCTTGGTAGTCCAGGCCTTCTTGAACGATCTCGCCTTCGCAGTCGACGCCCTCGAATACGTACGCCACTTCGCGGTCAGCCTCATAAGCACAGATGCGCAGGCCGCGCCCGTCATCGTTCGGCTCCGACGGGTCGCGCCCGGGCGCGCGCATCGGGATGGCCGGCGACGTGACGTCCTGGAAGTTGAACGCCCCCGGGAAGGTGGACAGGTCGGCCCCGACCAGGCCGATGCCGTTCATGAACATCAGGTTCTCGTTGATCGGCCCCAGCTCATCATACTCGAAGTAGTCCCGGGCGTTGACGGCGAGAAGCAGCCGGTTGTACGGCGGTTTCGTGCCCAAGACCACATCCTGCCACTCCCATTGGTCATGTTCCTGGACCCACACCTCCACCTGCTCCGGGATCCGCATCTCGACCGTGTCCTCGGTCACCACCTCGCCCGCCGGATCCACACCCCCGACGAACAGCTCCCACCCGGACACGTCGACGTCGTGGCCGCTCACGTTCTCGATCTCGACCCATTCATGGTCCGGTTCCTGGCTGAAATCGAAGAAGTTGATTGCCAGCTCCGGCACGTAGAGCGGGTCGCCCGGGTTGGGATTGTACGGCCCGTCCTCGCCCATGCACACCGCCACGTGCAGGTACACCTGGTCGGCCGGGTTCTGGGCGTAGTGGGGAATGGTGACCGTGAACGCCTGGTCTTGATCGTATCCCCAATCGTCGGGCGGCTGCGGGGGCACGGCCGGCGGGTCTTCGTATTCGTACCACAGTTCATCGCCTGAGGTCGCCAGAAACACCCAACCCGTCCGTGGGCTGTCAACAGCGGATGGGTCCATGTCCTCGCGCCCGATGCAAGACCGCGGATCATCGCCCGAGAGGTCCTGCCAGTGCAGGTTGTCGTAATTGTCGTAGAAGGCTTGGGCCGGCTGGCTCGGAACACCTGCGACATAGTTGCCCATGCAGAACCCGGCCACGTCATCGCGGATCGTCTGGTCATTCGGGGCCACGCTCATCGGAGGGGCGTACGGAACCATAGCCGGATCGCCGTTCGGCCGGATTTTGAGGAAATCCTCGAGGGCCGACCCGCGAACGTACTTGGTGGCGAAGAGCAGGTGTTCCGGTTCCGTGACCGTGGGATTGCCTTCCCAGTCGGTCGTGTTGATCATCAGGTAGTAGCGTCCCGGCGGCAACCCGGGCCCCGGGCCGAACACAAACTCCATGATGTTCGGCCAACTGCCCAGTATGTCGGGCGGCGGGTCGGCTTGGAAGTAGACAGGTATCCCGTTCATCGCCACCGTGTTGTACTCAGTGATATAGTCCGTGACCATCGCGGCGGTCGAGCCCAGGAAACCCTCCGATTCGTTCTGCGGGTTGCCCGGATAAGGGTACTTCCAATACTGATTGCCCGGGGGCAGCGGCGTGCCGATTGCATAGGGCCCGCCATTGCCGATGATCTCATTGATCTTGTCTTGCATGGAGGCCTGGAAAACCTGGTCAGCCGGGTCAGCCGGGTCAGCCGCAGTGAAGCCCAGCTCACCCGGGAAGACCTCGATCACGTTGGGATTGAAGTAGAAATGCTGGCCCACGTTCATGAGGCTCTTCAGGCTCATCTCGGCCTCGACACGCCGAACCGGCCGAACCATCATCTCCGTGATCCGCACCCCCTCGAAACCGGACACGGTGTACTGGATGGGGCGAATTTCCGCCTCGGCCTCGGCTTCGGCGCGCGTCAGCCCCTGCTCCCGGACCAACCGGTCGCGGTCCATCTTCCACCACCACGGATCCCGGTCCACCGCCATGGTCAACTCGGTGCGCGCGTAGTCGGTATCGACGAAATCACGAAGGGTCGCGCCGAGGCGTAGGGCCCGTAGGCCCGGATCCGCGTAGTAGGGCACGGGTCTGCCGTCGTTGTCTTGCGCTGGCCGCCAGGCGCAGGTTTGCTCCGGCGGACACCGCTCGAGGAAGTGAACGGGGCTTCGGAAACCCTGCCAACCCAGGTCAACCGTGAAACCCGATTCTGGGTCAATGAAAGACGGCACCTCGTAGGGCGCCGGTGGATCCAGCGCCAAGGTCACCCCTTCCTGCTGGAGGGCGGCCGCGAAGTCCAGCTCCCCGGGGCCGTCCCCGGGGCCGGAGTACTCGGGCGTGGGGGAACGCAAGTCCCATCCTTCCTCGAGGGCCTGGGCCACCTCGTCCCCCCGCGCGTACGCGTAGTTCAGCTTCAGGTTCACCGGGCTCTTGAGCGTGGGATACAGGTCAAACGCGGGCGCCAGGGGCGACCGCACGCGCAGGGCTTCCTGATACCGGTTGCCCGCATCCACCGAATGCAGCGTCACAAAGTTTCTCAACCGCTCGAAGAACGCGTTCGCGTTGGTGCGGCCCTCCGCGCTACCTTCGTTGCGGACGGTGCGCTTCAACTCCTGCCGCGTGCGAAACACGCGGTCTGCCATTTCGCCGATCTCGTTGGACACCCCGTCGAGGTCGTTGTCGTTCTCGTCGAAGGTGATCCCATCCGACATGCGCTGCTTGCCCTCGGCCACGGCGTTGCGGTGCGGACGGCGCTGGCGAAACTCGCCCGGCTCGTCCACCCCCTCGAGCAACTGCCCTAAATGGGTCCAATAGACGTACTCGGCCCGGTCTTCGTCCGTCCACTCTGGCCGCCAGGGAAACGTGATGCCGTAGTCACTGCCGTAGTCCAGGGCCGTCTGCACGGCCGCCTGGGTCAGATCGCTGCCGTCGTTGAGCCCTTCGTCAATCAGCCCGTCGCCATCGTCGTCGATGCCGTTCATGGCCAGCAGCAGCGCATTGCCGTTGTCATCCACAAACCCGTAGCCCGGCAGCACCGAGTCGGCGACGAATTCCGGTTCGATCTGCGGCGGATCCGTCGGGTCCTCTAGCGATCCGAGCGCCTGCGAGCCATTCGGGGCACCCATGAGATAGTGCCACAGCTTGCGCGCCCGGGGGGGATCCACCCTGGGCAGGATGCTCGTGTAATACTCGTTGGGCCCGAGGCCATGGCCGAAGGCCGCCCGCCACCATCCGGTGAGTTCTCCGCTCGAGCCGTGCGCCACATCGGCGAGATCGATGGAGTAGCCCTGGTCCTCCTCCAGGCGCAGGAGGCCGGGCACGTCCAACGAGTGGCCGCCGGCGACGTTGATGTTGACCTTGCTGGCCTCGTCCGTGACGAGGATCGCGGCCCGGCCGACCAACTCACACACGGGCTCGCCCGTGGACTTGATGCGCCAGTTCTGCCGGATACTGTGCTCGAGATAGCGCGGCGAGATCTCGTACACGCCGCGCAGGTCGTTGAACTCGTCCACAGGGAGGATGTGGTTATCCGGCTCGCTGAGGTCGGGATCGTTCAGGTCCGTGTAATACTCGGTGTGCTTGTTGGTGATGAGGTCGTAGTCGTTGTCCAGAACGTCCACCCACCGGTAGGGCCAGTCCAGCCTGGGATCCGTGTCGATGTTGACGTAGCGGAAGACCTCGCCCGCCGGATCGAGGATGGGGACGTTCCGCAGCACCAGGTAGGTGCGGTCGGCGGCGTTGAGCGGGGCGGTGAGCGGGGCGGTGAGGAAGAAGCGCGGGATGTCCAGGCCCATGGCCGCGGCCCAACGCTCGCCGTCCTCGTCAATCTCGCCGTCCCCGTCGTTGTCGAACCCGTCGCTGCCGCCGTAGTATAGAAACGGCGCCGTCTCGTTGATCTCGTCGACCTCGTCCTCCCCCAGGATCTGGCCCAGGGGCATGTCCTCGTCCGGGTCGTCGTACCAGGGTAGCCCGTCCTCGTCCTTGTCCTCGTCCACGTACCAGGGCACATAGTCGTACAGCTCGAGATCGAGGTCGTTGTCGATCCGGTCGCCCAGCTCGATCAACTCGGTGGGAATCGAGGGGTCGCCGCTGACCAGCTTCACGTTCCCATGAAACGTGTCCGCCACCAGCGGGATCCACATCGAGTCGCGGTAGCCGTCCTGGTCGTTGTCCACGTCGGCCCACGTGTCGACCTGCGCCGCCGTGAAAAGGGGCTTGTCATACAGGCGGTTTGAGGGCCTTGGCTCAAAAATGCCAGGACGGATCTCAACCATCTCAATAAAGGGATCGATCACAAAGGGCTCCGCGCCAGGCTCGTCCGAGTAGTTAGCCGGATCTCCATCTTCAACGGGCACGTCCTCCCACCGGGGCACGTACATGTGGCCGATCAGGCCCTTGTCGCCGGTGTCGAACGGCCACAAGTCCCGGTCGCCGTAGAGGATATCAACGTACCCGCTGGGGTCTCTCATCCATGGGACGCCCGACGGCGGAAAGGCCCAGCCCTTGCCGGCGACCCAGGCGCCGTTGAAATAGGTGCGCCATGCATGGTCGAGGGATGTGAAGGTGGGATGTATCAAGAGGTCGTGGTTGAGGAAGCTGATGGCGATATTGGTGGCGGCGTTGGCGAGCAGTTCGGCCTTGACCGTGTTCTCGACGTTGGTGGCGGTTTTGAGTTCGAGGCGGCTCACCGTGAAGAACGTCAGCGAGATCGCCAGCAGGATCGTCATCACCGCGATGGCGACGATCAGGGCCGCGCCCCGTTCCTCGGCGTGTCGACTATTCCTCATCCCTTGCACCTCAACGCTGCGCCCACCCCGACACGAGCGGCCCAGCGGCAACAGACTTTCAGCTATGGCGGAGAGATCGGTGTTGTCTTCTGTCTTCTGAATTGTGAATTCTGAATTCTGTCTCCTGTCTCCTGTCTCCTGTCTCCTGTCTCCTGTCTCCTGTCTCCTGAATTCTGAATTCTGTCTTTTATCTTCTGTCTCCTGTCTCCTGTCTCCTGTCTCCTGAATTCTATCTTCTCACCCTTTCTCCCGGGCATAGCCCACCGGCAGAAAGATCTCTATCGAGAAGCGGCGTTTGAATTCCGGGGCGCCGGGATAGGGGCTGTCGTACATCATCCAGAAAGTCGCCAACACCACCTCCGGTAGCCGCGGGTCGCGACAGTAGCTGGCGCCCTCCGGCCTGCAGTTCCGGCTGCGGTAGTCGTTCCACCAGATGTTGTCTTTTTTCTTGGCCTCGCCGACGGTGCGGCACTCGCACAAACGATCGTGCCAATACAGCCCCTCCGGGCAGCCGCCCGGCGGCTCCCCATTACACACCACGCAGTCGCATTCGTCCACATCCCACGTGTATCCTTCAGGGCATGGCTGCTCCGGCTCACAGACGCATTCGCACCGTTGCGGGTCCCACTGCTCGCCTTCGGGGCAGCCCTCGGGCGGCTCCTCGCACATGGCGTAGTAGTCCTCGGCGTAGTCGTAGTCGAAGAACGTCGTGCCCTGGTCCCACGCTCTGTACAATTCATCCGCCGGGTCCTCGTACCGAGCTTTGGGGTGCGCGATGGACAGCACGTGTTCCATCACGACATAGTCGTACGGGTTCGGGTTTTCCAGGACGCCCGCGTCCCAGGCGTTGGGGACCTCCCTGTAATCGTGCTCCGAGACACGCATCAAGCCGCCCCCCGAGAGCATCAGGATCCAAAGCTCCCGCCGCTTCGCCTTCCGAAATCCCTCGATGTAGGCGTCGCTCTTGTCGGCCAAGTCGGCAACTGCCGCCTCGATGACTTCTTCGAGGTCGTCCTTCAGGAGCTCGTCCCGGAAAACGGGGAAGGACTCGAGGTCGCTCACGCCCGGCTCGACATAGCGCAGGAGCACGTAGACGTAGGCGTTCTGCGGCACGAACACTCCGTCGTCGTTGTAGTCCTCGAGCGCCTCTGGAAACTCCTTGTAGGCCGAACCGTCGACGCCCCTCTGCCAGTCTTTCCACATGTCGTATACCACGTACGTAATGCGGGCGATGTTTAAGTCGGCGGGGTCATCATCGCTCGTGCGCGCGACGCCCACGAAGGTCATGCCCACCGGGGTCCCGTAGAAACTGTAGTAATCGGCGTGCTGCTCGGAGCCGGAGCTGATCGTCAGGTCGTTTTTCAGCGCCGTCAACGCGGCGCGGGCGTTCTCGAAGGCCTCCATTTGCTGGTAGCCTTGGCGGACCGCGCGCAGCGTCCCCGTGAACAGCATCGCCAGCCCGGCCATCAGGGCCGTGAAAATGGCCACGGCCACCAACATCTCGGCCAGCGTGAAGCCAGGGCTGTGCCGCCGGTGTTTCATGGGTTTCCCATTCGGCCCTACCGAGGCGTGATGTACGTCACGAAGGTCTCGTAGCGCCCGTCCATCATCTGGACCGAGAACGTCACGCGATACGTGTCGGGGTTCCCGGCCGTCCGGTGCACCGTGGTGTACCAGCCCTCGTACAGGGCGTAGGCCCGCTCCGTCTCGTCCAGCGGGTGCAAGGTATTCTGGGTGAGCCAGGCGTCGAAACCCTCCGAGACGTCAAAGGCGCGCAACCGGCTCAACTCGGAATTGGCCAGCGTGGTGGCCGCGGTCCGTTCCGCGGCCACGCGCGACTGCGTCAGCGACGCCGGGAACAACTGCATGACGGCGATGATCCCAACGGCCAGAATGGCCAACGCCACCAGCACCTCGAGGAGCGTGAACCCGCCGTGTTGCTTCATCATTAACCTCCTCAGCGCCCTACCCCTAGTCGGCCGCTATCCGCACCCGGCCCGTGGCCCGGTGCAACTCGATCGTCTTGTAGCGCTCCCCGAGCGAATGGTCCTCCGGGTCCACCCATCGCTCCTCCTCGTCCTCGCCCTCCTTCAGCCCGATGTAGACCTGGAAACGCTCTGGGGAGGTGTTGCGCATTCGGCCCGACGGCGTGAACACGTGCGCCTGGAGCCACCGCTCCTCAGGCACCGTCTGGCTCCGGAAAACGCTCATGTAGTCCTCGTGCGAGTCCGATCTCGGGAAGTACACGGCGACCTGCGACAGGCCCGCCTTTTCGGCCGCCTTTTCGGCCGCGTCGTCCGGCACGGGTCCAGGTCGAGGTATAGGGTCGCGCAGGATCACGCCGGTGAAGCCCTGGAACTCGTCGAACACGCCTTCGGTATCCTGCACCGGCACAAACACCGGCTCGTCGTCCGGGAGTTTGAACGCCGGATGCTCGTACATCATGGCCGCGGCCTGCAGGCACTCCAGCGGGGTCTGGTGGCTCACGTCCGGGTCCGGGTCCAGGTCCGAGTAGACCACTGCGGTGTCGACGCGATACGTGGCGGCGTAGATCTTGGCGGCCCGGAGCAAGGCGTACAATTCGCGCGCGGTGCTCTGCATCTCGTTGCGGGAGAAGAAACCCATGCGGGCGAACGTGGGAACGGCCACCGACGCCATGAGGGCCAATATGGCTATCACGACCAACAGCTCGACCAGCGTGAAGCCGCCCGCTCGGGCCGACCGCGCCGCCGCCCCGTCGTGTGCGCGCTGCGTTCTGTTGCGCCAGGTTCTCACGTCGCCGCCTTTCGCCGCCCCGCCCCGAACGGGCTCGTCCGTCGCGCCTGCCGGCGCCTACTGGTAGCTCTCGTGGTCACCCCAACCTGTCTTATTGTCCCAGTTGTTGATATCGTCTCCGCCGTTGGCGGTGGCTTCATTCATGAGGTTCTCGCCATAGCACCAGATGTACACGGGCAGGTCGCGCGGGGCCGGGAAGCCCGGCCCATTGTCCTCCGTCGGATTGCCGCGCGTCACCGCGTCCTCGATGTCCTTCGCGTCGGAGTTATACTTGTATCCGTCGCCGCGGTAGCAGCGATACGTCATGTAGCCTTTCCGGATGGGTCCCGCGTAGAACTGGTACGCGGTCTCCCCCCACGGGTCCACGCCAAGGTCGAGGTAGCTGGTGCCAAGCTTCTTCTTGACGCTCGTGGACAGATACAACTCCGCAGTATCGTCCGGTTCCAGATCAGCCGGCACCTGCCCCCAGAAATCGAAATCGGCCTTCTTGCCCTGGCGGAGCAATTCGTAGAAGATCATCTCGTAGACCTTCTGGGCGTCACCGAGTTGGTGGCACACGTCGCCGATCGCCTTCGATCCGCCCACGAAGAAATGGCCGAAGCTCTTGCGCTCGGCGTCGATGAGCATCTTGGACAGCGCCAGGTCGGCGTTGCGGATCTCGGACACGGCCGCCGCCATGCGTCCGCGACTGATCCAGTCGGTCACTCGCGGGACCACGATGGATGCCAAGATGGAGATGATGGCGATGACCACCAGCAACTCGACGAGTGTGAAACCTTGCTTTCGCATCATTGGTAAACCTCCCCTGCTGTGCACGGTCCCATGGGGGCCGCGCCGCTTGTTCCTGAAGCGCCAGTCGCGCACGCTTAACATCCAACTACATCCTTAGTCCCAGCGGTCTAGGTGCCGCTGACCACGTCGCCCAGCGAGAAGATGGGCAGATACAACGATATGACTATGAATCCGATGATGCCGCCCAGAATGATGATAATGGCGGGCTCGAGTAGCGCCAGCATGGCCTCGACCGCGGCCTCGACCTCCGCGTCGTAGATATCGGCCACCTTCATCAACATCGAGTCCAGGCTGCCGGTCTCCTCACCCACGTCGATCATGTTGACGACCATGGGCGGGAACACCTTGGACTCGTCCAGCGGCGCGGCGATCGTGTCCCCTTCCTTGATGCTGTCGTGCACCTTCTGCACCGCGTTCTGGATCACCTCGTTGCCGATGGTCTCCTTCGTGATCTTCAGCGCCTGAAGGATGGGTACGCCGGAGGTGATCAGCGTGCCGAGGGTCCGGGCGAAGCGGGCCACCGCCACCTTGGTCACCAGGTCGCCCACCAGCGGGACCTTCAGCACGACGCGGTCCATGACTCGCCTCACCGCGTGGCTCTTCGACATCAGCTTAATCGTGATAATGCTGCTGTTGACGATGAGCAGCAGCAGCCAGTAGCGGTACATCATGAAGTCGCCGCACTTGATGAGAAACCGGGTGGGCGCAGGCAGCTCGCCGCCGAAGTCCTCGAAGATCTCGGCGAACACCGGGACGACCTTGACCAGCAGGAACGACACAATGCACGAGGCAATGACGACGACGGCGATCGGATAGATGAGGGCGCCGCGCACCCGCCGCTTCAGGGCCTGGCGCCGCTCCATGAACACGGCCAGCCGGTTCAGCACGGTCTCGAGCATGCCGCCCACCTCGCCGGCGCGCACCATGTTCACGTACAGGCGGTCAAACACCTTCGGGTGCTTGGCCAGGGCCTCCGAGAACGTCGAGCCCGCCTGCACGTCCGCCGAGATCTCCCGCAGAATGTCGCGCAGCTTGCTCGGCTTGAGCTGGGCGATCAGGACGTTCAGGCAGCGCAGCAGCGGCAGGCCGGCGTCGATCAGGGTGGCCATCTGGCGCGTCATGATCACGATCTGCTTGGTCTTCACGCCGCCGAAATAGATCTCGCTGAGGCCGCCTTTCTCCCGCCGGGCGCGGCGCTCGTCGCTCTTGCGGGCTTCGCGCACGTGCGTGGGATACAGCCCCAGGCTCTGCACGTCGTTGATCGCCAGGGCCTGGGTATCGGCCTGGACAACGCCGAAGACCTCTTTGCCTTCCTTGTTCTGCGCTTTGTAGGCGTACTTTGGCATCTCGTTTACCCTCAGTCGTCCTCGAATCTATCCGTGTGCGCGAGCACTTCATCCGCGCTCGTGATCCCTTGCGCGCACTTGATAATGCCCTCCTCGCGCAACGTCCGCATCCCTCGACTCCTGCGGGCGTACCGCCGCAGTTCGTAGGACATCGCGCGGCCGAGAATCATGTCCTTCACCGTCTCGTCCACCAGCATCAGCTCAAACAGGCCCGTCCGGCCCATATAGCCGACGAAGTCGCACGCCGGGCAGCCCTTGTGGCGATAGAAGTGGAGGTTCGGGTCGCGCCGCCATTCCTCGGGCAAGCCCAGTTCATCCCGTTCCTCATCGTCCGGCTGGTACTTCTCCCGGCAGTGCCGGCACAGCACGCGCACCAGCCGTTGCGCCAGCACCGCCTCGAGCGAGGCTACGATCAGGAAGGGCTCCACGTCCATGTCCAGAAGACGCGTGATGGTCTCCGGGGCGCTGTTCGTGTGCAGCGTGCTCAGCACGAGGTGCCCCGTGAGCGACGCCTCCACCGCGATCTGGGCCGTCTCCAGGTCGCGGATCTCACCCACCATCACGATGTCCGGATCCTGGCGCAGAATGGAGCGCAGGCAGTTGCCGAACGTGAGATCGATCTCCTCGCGCACCTGGACCTGCACGATCCGCTCGATCTGGAGCTCGACCGGGTCCTCGGTCGTGATGATCTTGACCTCCGGCGTGTTTAGCTCGTTCAGACACGCGTACAGCGTCGTCGTCTTGCCGCAGCCCGTCGGCCCCGTAACCAGGAAAATGCCGTTCGGCTTGCGGATGATCTTGTGGACGTTCTTGAGCACCGGCGGGCTGAATCCGAGGATGTTGACGTCCACACGCACGGCCGTCCTGTCCAAGATGCGCATCACCGAGCACTCGCCGTACAGTGTGGGCAGCGTGGCCACGCGCACGTCGATCTCGCTGTCCCCGACCTTCAGCTCGATCCGCGCGTCCTGCGGCAGCCGCCGCTCCCCGATGTCCATGTTGGACATCACCTTCACCCGCGACACCAGCGCGATGGCCATCTGCTTCGGCGGGCTCACGATCTCGTGCAGCACGCCGTCGACGCGGATGCGGATCCGGAAATGGTCCTCGTAGATCTCGAAATGGATGTCCGAGGCCCGTTTCTGCACGGCCTCGAGAAACACCAGGTTGACGATCTTGATGATCTCCGGCTCCTGGCTGAGCTGGATCAGGTTGTCAACGTCCCCCACGACCTCTTGCTGGCCCAACTCATCCAAGGTCAGTTCCGCATCGCCGACCCTCGCCACGAGTTCGTTCAGGGTCTCATGGAGCGACTGGATTTCGTAGGAGTAGTTCGTCTTGAGGCTGGCAGCCACGTCCTGATGGTTGCTGATGGCGCCCCTCACCTCGCAGCCCAGGATCTGGCGAAGGTCGTCCAACGTCTTCAGGTTCAGCGGGTCCGCCATCGCGACGACCAGCACCCCGTCCTGCTGCTCACGGATCGGCACCACGTTGTAGAACTTCGCCACGTCCACCGTCACCCGCCGCAGGACCGCGTCGCGGAGCTGCAGCTTGGTCAGGTCGACCCGCTCCATGCCTTGCTGTACGCCCAGCGCCTCGACGATGTCCTGCTCGTCGCACAGCCCCATGGACACGAGCACGCGCCCCATCATCTCGCCCGTAAGGCGTTGACGCTGCAGCGCCTCGTCCAGCTCGAGCGGCGTGATCACCCCCTGCTCGATCAGGATGTCGCCCAGCTGTCGCTCACGTACGGCCGCCATCTGCCCGTCCTTCGCTCCATCTCGCCCGTGCCGCACGGGCCCATCTCGCCCGTGCCGCACGGGCCGCCTCTATGCACTCGCCGCCGTCTCCAGCGCGCTGCCGCCTTTCGCGGCAATTCCCCGTCCGCGGCGTCCCTCGCCCTCGGGTGGCGGGCCGGCCTCGTCCTCGAGACCCAGCGCCCGGGCGTGCTGCTCGAACTCGTCCGGGATCTGCGCTTTCATCAGAACGTCCTCGTACTTGACCACGCCCTTGCGGTACAAGGCCAGCAGGTGCTCGTCCAGCAAGTTCATGCCGTACTTGTGGCCCGTCTGAATCATCGACGTGATGCGATACGATTTGTTTTCACGAATGAGGTTCTGAATGGCGGCCGTCGTGATCATCACCTCGAACGCCGCCACTCGCCCGAACCCGCTCTTCTTCGGCAGAAGCGTCTGCGAGACCACGGACTTGAGGTTGCCGGCGAGCTGTGTGCGGATCTGCTCCTGCTGGTTGGTTGGAAACGCGTCGATCACGCGGTCGATCGTCCGCACGGACCCCGTGGTGTGCAGCGTGGCGAACACCAGGTGCCCCGTCTCCGCGGCCGTGATCGCCGCCTCGATGGTGTCCAAGTCCCGCATCTCACCGACCAGGATCACGTCCGGGTCCTGACGCAGGCACCGCCGCAGGGCCTCGCCAAACGTGGGCACGTCGACGCCCACCTCGCGCTGCGTGATGATGCTCTTCTTGTGATAGTGGTAATATTCGATCGGGTCCTCGACGGTGATGATGTGGTGGTCAAAATTGATGTTGAGCCAGTCGACCATCGTCGCCAGCGAGGTGGTTTTGCCCGACCCCGTAGGCCCCGTCACCAGGATCAGCCCGCGCGGCTGGGTGATGATCTCCTTGAGACACACGGGCAGGCCGATCTCCTCGAAGGTCATGATCTGATTGGGAATGAGCCGGAGCACGACGCCCACGTTGCCGCGCTGCTTGAAGATCGACACACGGAACCGCGCCACGTCCTCGAACGCGAACCCGAAGTCCGATCCGCCCACCTCCTGCAGCTCCTGCTGGTTGTCGACCGAGGCGATGCTCTTCATGAGCCGCTCCGTGTCTTCGGGTCCCAGGAGGTCGTCGCCGAAAAAGTGCAGACGCCCGTGCACGCGCCCCACCGGCGGGTTGTCCACCGCCAAGTGGAGGTCGGAGCCGTCACGGTCAATGAGCATCCGCAGCAAACTCACCATTTCATAGGCCATAATCGCTCTCCCGAGAAACCGATTCGTCCCGCTTCAGCCGTGTCCGGACTCGCGCCTGCAGGCGGCCGGCCCCTACCCCGCCGCCTTCAGCGTCTCGCCCGTCGTCTTCAGAGGCACGTCCGACCGCGTCTTGCGGTTCACTTCCTCGATCGTGGTGATGCCCTTGAGGGCCTTCTGCCAGGCGTCCTGGCGCATCGTGTTCATGCCGGCAAGCCGCGACGCCCGGCGCAGTGCCGAGGCCGACTCGCTTTCCATGATCATCTGCCGGATCTCATCCGAGGTCAGCAGCAGTTCATACACGCCCAACCGGCCCGAATACCCCGTGTGGTTGCAGTTGTCGCAGCCCACCCCGTGCACCAGGTCCACTTTGTCCGGGTCCACGTCCAGGCCCAGCATCTCGAACTCCGCATCCGCCGGCCGGTACGGCTCCTTGCACGTCGTGCACACCGTTCGAATGAGCCGCTGGGCCAGCACGGCGCGGATGCCCGCGGCCACCAAGAACGGCTTGATGCCGATGTCGACCAAACGAATGAACGCGCTGGCGGAATCGTTCGTATGGAGCGTCGAGAAGACCAAGTGCCCGGTCAGCGCCGCCTTGATGGCGATCTCGGCCGTCTCCAGGTCGCGGATCTCACCCACCATGACGATGTCGGGGTCTTGCCGGAACATGGCCCGCAACGCACGCGCGAAATCCCACCCGATGTCATGGTTGACTTGAACCTGATTGATCCCCGAAAGCTGGTACTCGACCGGGTCCTCGACCGTGATGATGTTGACGTCGGGCTGGTTGAGCGTGTGCAGCGAGGCGTACAACGTCGTCGTCTTGCCCGAGCCCGTCGGCCCCGTCACCAGCACCACCCCCGTGGCCTTGGCGAGCAGGTCCTCCCAACTGCGCTGGTCCTCGGGCGAGAACCCCAACTGGCCCAGACCCAACATGAGCCCGCTCTTGTCCAAGATGCGCATCACCATGCTCTCGCCGTACGCCGACGGGAGCGCGCTCACGCGCAGGTCGACCATCTTGCCGCCCACGTTGAGCTTGATGCGTCCGTCCTGCGGCACGCGCCTCTCCGCAATGTCCATCCCCGCCAGGATCTTCAAGCGAGAAATGATCGCCGCCTGCGCGCGTTTCGGCGGCAGCGGCATCTCGTGCAACACACCGTCAATGCGGTAGCGCACCTTCACGTCGCGTTTGCCCGGCTCGACGTGAATGTCGCTGGCCCGTAGCCGGAACGCGTCCAAGATCAAGTTGTGCACGTAGCGGATAACCGGGCTGTCGTCCTCCTCCTCCTCGGCCGGCGTTCCGGGCGTGCTCCTCTCCCCATCAAAGTTGACCCCGTCCACGCTGATGCTGTCCAGGCTGATGTCGCTGGCGCTCATCGAGTCCAGGCTGCTCATGGACGAGTTCATCGAGCTGAGGTTCGACATGGTGCTCAGCGTGCTCAGCGTGCTCGCGCTGCTCACCGTCGACAGCATCGTCTCGACCGTCGTCTCCGCCAGGCCGTAGTACTTGGATAGGGCGTGGCTGATCTCTTCCGGAGAGGCCAAGACGGGGTGAACCGGACGCTCCAGCAGACGCTGCAAGTTGTCGAACGAGTTGATGTTCGTCGGGTCCGCCGTCGCCACCACCAGCGCGTCCCCCTCCTCGGCGATGGGCACAACGCGGTACAGCGTGGCAATCCCCCCCTCGACCATCGCCCGAACACGCTCCGGGACCTCACGGTCCGAAAGCCGCACGATCGGCAGGTCCAACTGGTCCGCAAGCCCCTCGGTGATGTGGCTCTTGCTGATGTACCCCATCCGCACGAGGATCTCGCCCAGCTTGCGGTGGCCCATGCCGGTCTGCTGTTTGTGGACCGCCTCGTTCAGTTGCTGCTCGCTAATGATCCCCCGTTCAACAAGCCGCTGACCAAATAGCTTATAGCCCTGGGTAGCCATGGTCAATTCACCTCTATTCGCCCATTACACTTTACCAGATTCTCCGCCCCCGTGTCAATGTAAATACTGATATCCAGTATTGATACTCTTTAACTTACGCGACGTTTTGTCAACAATTTACTCCGGTACATTACTATAAAAACCGCATCGCGCGGCCCACCAACATCGATGAACGGTCCGCCGTGCCGACAGGCCCGAACACCCGCGCCGCCCACCTCCACCCAATCCTGAGCAGCGGCACCCAACGCAACAGCCCAGATGACAGGCTCACCAACGTTCCCTCGGTGCAGTTAGCCCTTCTGAAAAGGGCATGGCGACGGCACTCAGGCCGCCCTCTTTAATTCTTACTGAGAAGCGGCGGAAAGTCAAGTCTTTTCAACGCCTTTCGGGCCGCAGCCGAGACGCCTTCGCCTGCACAATCTGTAGATAAAAGCGGCCCGGCACCCGGCGGGGCGCGCCGGTGCGGCTCCATGTCGGGCGCCCCGGCGCGCAACGGTCGTTCTCACAGCAGGTCATGGCCGCAACCCCGGCCAGGGCCGCGTCGCCGAAACCGACTAGGCGTTGGGGGAGAGGAAGGTCGCCGAGCACTCCAGGCCCTTGTTGTCGCTCGTCGGCCTCAGATAGTCCAGCTTGTAGAGCACCACCAGGTTGTTGCTGTTGTAGATTCGATGGAGCAACTTCACCAACTGCTCCAGCGTAACGCCCGGCAAGCGCAACTCCACCATCGTAGCGTACTGCGCCATCTCCTTGTCGCGGGTACGCGCTTTCACGCGCTCGAGGTTGGCCCGGTCACGCAGTTCCGTCTGCGCCAACGCCGTGTTCAGAAACGACCACAAGTCAAAGCCCGGGTCCCGATTTGCCAGCCGTTCCCGCAGGGCCTCCTGGCTTCGCAGGCGGGCCCGCTCGGCCTCGATGCTCATTCGGAAAAGCTGACGCTGCTGGCGCAGCTCGTCCAAGTCCCTCTGGGAGCGCCTGAACTTCTTCAATGGGCCCGTGGGAATGAACAGCACCATGAAGACGACCAGCGCCACCGCCACGATGCTGCACATCACCGCAAGCTGGTCGCGTTTCTCGCCGCCGCGCCCCTTGGGCTTACCCGCGTTGGTCTCGTTGTTCTCAGCGCTCAAACTCTGCCTCCTCTACGCGCCCGCGGCGCCAGGCCCTTTCTGCCGCGCCACGATGCGAAACGACGCCACGCCCCGGTCGAGCTCGAGTCCGGGATCGGGATCCACGTCGAACAGCGTCGACTGCCCTAATTCCTTGAAAGCGGCATTGAACCCGGCGTCATCCTTGACCGTGCCGAGAACCGTAATCCACGGCACCCGCGGCGAGCTCAGGTCCACCTTGATGTCCGCCACCGCGGCCTTGTCGTTGGGGATCTTGGCCCCGATCTCGTTGAGGATGTCCAGCAGGGACGGCTGGCAGAAGATCCCCATGGGCACGTTGATGCCTTGGCCCTGGAGCACCGAGACCTCGTTTTCGAGCCCGGCAATCTGGGCGCGCAGATTCTCGGCCTCGGCCAGGTTGCGGTTCCGGCCGTCGTGGTAGTACCAAGCCACCCCCAGCAGCAGCAGCAGCAACAGACAAGACGTGAACATCACGTGAGGCACGAGGCGGCGGGCCATGTCCTTCCGGGCCGGTTCGGGCTCGCGGAAGCGCATGGCATAGCCCGTGCCGGCCGCCCCAAGCGCCACCCCGATGGCGGCAGTCCACCGGTTGTGCTCCCCGCTGTGCTCGACGGCCGCCGCCGACTCGCCCCGCTCCGCGGCAAGCGCCTCGATGGCTTCGGAATACCCCGCAACAAGGCCCGGCAGGCTCTCGTACGTCACGGGCACGTCCAACTCGCTCTCGAACAGCCCCCGCTCCTCCTCGAAGAACCCCGCCCCTGTCACCGCCAGGGAGCCCACGTCGCCCGCGCCCCGCCAGTTCCCGTGGAACGCGCGCAGCGAGTTGCTCACTTCCCGCGCGACCGCCACGGGCCGCTCGTGCACCTCCACCGCCGTGAACCCCAAGTGGCGGAAATAGACCAGCTTCTTCCCGTCTACGATGGCCATAACGGCCCCCGACGTCCGCACGTGCAGGACCGCGCCCAGCCCCTTCGCCGACGGCCGCGACGCCCGCCACAGGCCCGTCAGGCCCAAGGCATCCAGGTCGATCCCTTCCGGCTCCACCCCGGCGGCTTGCAGCACGGCTAGTTGCTCCTCGAGCACCGCCCGCCGCACACCCACCGCCAGCACCTCGGTCTGCTTCTCCACCTCGAGCAACGGGAAGAAGTCAACCAAAAACTCCTCGATGGGGAACGCGAGATAGCGCTCGAGTTCGAACTGCACCGCCGCCGCCACCCGCCGCTTCCCCGTGAACGGGATCGTCAGCGACCGCACCACACTGTAGAAGCTCGACACGCACAGGGCATGCGCCGTGGGCTTCGTCTTCAGGTTCGCGACCGCGGTCTCGGCCGCCTGTACCAGCGCCTCGAAACGTCCCTCCGGGTCCTCGTACTCGGCCCGGCACGCGTGCAGCTCGAGCGCCTTCGGCCGCTTTCCCCCGGTCTTCACCAGGGCGAGGCGCACCTCGTCGTCCGCGAACTCAAACACGGCTACTTTCGCCGCCAATCTCATGCAATCGCACTCCCTTGCGCGGCTATCAGCTTACGCGAAGCCGCCGCGCCGTACAACCTTCCGGGACCCGCCATGCCTCGTTCTCCGGTCGCTGTTCCCCTCATCGGATCACCCGCCAGTCCAGGATCCGGAGCAGTTCCATGGCCTGACCATCCGGCCCGGCCGTGCCGACGGCCTCCGGCGGCGTGCGCGCCACGTACGCCTCAATGCGGACCATGACGTCCTGCGCGCGGCCGTCACCCAGGATCCGGAACACGTCGCTGCGCACGTCAAGGACCCTCTTGGCTTCCTTCGATCCCTTCTTGTCGAACACGTTGCGCTCGGCCATGTCGTTGAGGCTCTCGAAGGGCTCCGCCATCTGATATGCCAGAATGTCCTCCACCATCTCCGGATTGCCCCCCGGCAAGGCGGCCAGCACCGCCTCGAGCACCTCGGGCCGCGCCGTGTTGACGTTGATTTTCCCTTGGGGGTGACCGTGCACCGTGAGGAGATCCGACAGCGACGGGGGCCGAAGGCCCTCGAGATCCATGTCCCATTCCTCGTCCCATTCCTCGTCCGGGTCCCGGTTGCAGTCGAAAAACAGCTCCGGCGTGATGCCGGGGACGAGAAGCAACTCCTCGATCGAGCTTATCCGGCCGTTCTTGGCGCCAAAGGTGGCGCCCAACGTCGCATAGAAGTCCGACTCGGCGCCCTCCGGCCGCGTGTCATCGTCCGAGTCCAGGTAGTCCAACAGCGCATCCGTCGGGTCTTCCTCCGCCTGCAGGATGTCCACGAACAGGTAGCGCAACGCCTGCTCCAGGATCGGGTTCGCCTCCTCGCCGCCCGCACCCTCCTCGTCGTACGTGAGCAACGCATTCAGGTTGATCTTCCCGTACTCGTCCGCTACTTCGCATTGAAACACCCCGTCGTTGAGCGTCTCGACGAGCCGCTCCGTCGCCCACACGTCCAACAGGCTGTCGAGGTACTCGCTGCCCGACAGTTGCGCCGCCGACGCCGCGGCCACCTGCACCTCCTGTTCGACCATGTCCGCGTACAGCAGGCCTACCCCGGCCGCCACGGCCGATTTCGCCGCCACGTAGGCGTCCAGGTCCGCGCGCACGTTCGCCGCCAGCGCCGCCTCCACCTGCGTCTCGTAGGCGTACTCCGTCACGATCGCGCCGAGCAAAACGACGAAGAGCAGCACCAGCATCAGCGCCACGCCTTCCTCGCCGGGACGCGGCAAGCGCGCCCCCCGCGCCGAGCGCGCCGCCACCGCCCCGGATTCGGGCGACTCTGTCGTCAACGTCTTCATCCGCGTCCGCTCCAACGGTCCGTCACGGCTGTTCCTGCGGCCAGTTGTTCTCATACCACGTGGCGGCGTCCGTCACCGCCCCCACCCCGATGGGGATCGGAACGATGAGTTCGTAGTCGGGGTCCTCGTCCGGCCTAAACCGGGCCTCAGCGTCCGCCTCCGCTTCCTCCTCCGTGCGCGCGTAGCTGATCCGAATGCGCACGCACCACGGCAGACGGCCCAAGGTCAGCGAGTCCCATTCTTCCAGCCACTCGGCCCCGTCAAAATACGCGACGTCAAAGCTACCCACCGGAACCGTCCAGCTCGGCGTCCCGAAGTCCGTGTTCGCGACGGCCGACTCGGCCAGCCGGTCCATACCGTACCCGGTATCCTCCTCGAGAAACGAGTCCATGACCAGCGATTCACTCGCCTGAAGCTGCATGCCCAATAGCCCGTTTGACCCGTCGCCCGCGTCCTCGAAGCTGCTCAGGCCCATCCCCGGGTCATTGGCGCTCACCGCCCCGTAGTGGACCCGCTTGATCACACCCGGGGGAGACGCGCCCCCCATCACGGCGGTGGACGAACAGAACTCGACTGAGTCCATCTCGCCCCGCGAGCCCGATTCGCTCGTGCCGAGGAAGGCGAAGCGTTCGTCCAGCACCCCTGGATCCGCATACACCGACGCGAAGTTCGTCAGGAAACTCCGCGACAGGAACTGCCGCATCCGCATCTCGTCCGCGCTCACCCGCGCCAACTCCGTCGTGTAGGTCACCGAAGACAGGCTGGCGTACACGATAGCGGTGATCACGGCAATAATGATCGTGGCCACCATCACCTCTATCAACGTGAAACCCGCCGCATTTTCGATTTTCGATTTTCGATTTTCGATTTTCGATTTTCGATTGGGGAACCGAAGCCGTGTGCCCTGGACGCCTGCTGGACGAGGTGCTCTCGCGTCGCGGCAGGGACCACCGGCCCGCGGCCCCGCCCCAAGGCGCAGGCCGCGCCCCAGAACGAAACCCTCCGCGCGCCCAATCCAAAATCCAAAATCCAAAATCCAAAATCCCTACATACCGAGGTTGTAGACCAGCATTTCCATACTGCGGGTGTCGGCCGGCCCCTTGACCGTGACCAAGACCAGGAACAGGGGCGTCTCGTCCTCTTCCTGCAGCGGCTGGGCCGTAAACGAAAACGAGTAGTCCGGATACCGCTTGCCGAAATCACCCGACCCCTCGAGCTTGTTCATCATGACCTCGACCTCGGCCTGCCCCAGCGTCCGCTCGAGGAACCCCTGCATCAGCACGGCCTCGCGGGTGTCGTTGAACAGGCGCAGCGCCGCGTAGTGGGAGTCGAGCAGCACCAGCAGGCCCGTGCCTAGAATGGCCACCGCCGCCATGATCTCTATCAGCGTGAAACCACCGTCCTGTCGCGCGCCTCTCATCACGACCAGCCCTCCATGGGCGGCTGCTGGTCCCGCTCGACGCGGGCCCCGCCGGTGACGGCGTCCCACACCACCGTGAAATAGTCCTCGTCCTCGTTCGTAAGGTGAAAGGTCACCGGCTCCGTCAGGCCCAAGGCGGACAACTCGACCCGGACCTCGCCGCCCGCCTGCCGCTCGGAACCCAGAAAGATGGCCACGATCTCGATGTTGGCCCGGAGCGCGGTCCGCATGAGGAGTGGGTCCTTGAGCTCTTCGACCTCCTCTTCCTCGTCGTCCAACGAGAACTCATGCCCCTCGAACAGAGGGCCTATCTCGTCCAAGATCCCCTCGTGTTCCACTTGCTTCGCCCGGTGCTCGAGTTGGGCGCGCACAAATTGGTCAAACCGCTCGCGCATCAGGTCCGCGCTCTCGAGGAACTCGTCCTCGTTCGCCTCGTCGCCGCTTCCCAACAGGTCCAGGATGTCGGGCGGCCCGGCCTCGGCGCCTTCCTCGTCCTCCTCGAACAAGCTGTCCGCCACCACCACCACGTGCTCGACCCAGTACTCCTGTTCCTCGAGGTCGAAGACCACCGTGATGGGCTCGCGCATCAGCGTGGCGTGGGCCAGCGCCCCCCGCCCGAATCCGGCCAGATGGCGCGCGGCCCCCTCGAGCCGGCTGAACGTGATGGCGGGCAGCAGTTGGGGCATCGCGATGGCCACGATCATCCCGATGATGCTGATCACCACGACCAGTTCAAGGAGGGTAAAACCCGGGCGGGGGCAGTCGTCGCCGCAACGCGGCACGCGACCCGCGGCCCACCCGATCCTCCCGAGAACGGCACCGGCCATATCACGACCTCTCAGGGCTGGAACGCACGGGCGGGCGGCCTCAGTCGCTGCTCGACAGATTGCTGTCGATGTCCGCCTCATAGCTCGTGCCGCCCGCTTTCTTGTCGGCGCCGTAGCAGACAATGAGGTAGTCGCGCCCGTTCTCCGACGTGTACACGTAGTCGTTGCCCCAGGGGTCCTTGGGGATCTGGTTGCTTTCGAGGAACTTCAGCCCCTTGTCATTGTTCACAAGCGCCTCGAGACCCTGGGACGTCGAGGGGAACTGGTTGTACTTGAGCCGGTAGGCCATCAGGGCCGTCTTGAAGTTGCGGATTTGGCTCTTGGCCTGCGAAACCGACGCCTCGTCCATCTGCCCAATGACGTTGACGCCGACGATGGTCGCCAGGATCGCGATGATGGCCACGACCACCATCAGCTCGACGAGCGTGAAGCCGCCCTCGCGCCGACGCCGCTGTCCGTCCCGTTTGTTGCTCATCGACCGCACTCCTTTCGGCGCAGACGCCCTCGGCGCGCCCGTGGTTGGCCTAGATGTTCTTGCTCATGTTCAGGATGGGCAGCAAGATGGACAACACCAGGAAGCCCACGAAAACGCCCATCACAATAATGATCACCGGTTCGAGCAGCCCCACCAAGGCATCCACCGCCATCCCGATGTCATCGTCGTAGGTATCGGCCACCTTCAGCAGCATGCCCTCGATCTGGCCGCTGCGCTGCCCGAGGTCCACCATGTGAATCAACATCGGGGGAAACACCCCGACTTCCTTGAGCGGGCGCGCCAGGTCTTTGCCGCGGCGCACACCTGCTTTAACGTCCGCCATCGACTCCTCGATGACGGCGTTGCCGATGACGGTCTTGACCACATCCAGCGCCCGCATCATCGTCAGGCCGCTCTCGAGCATGGTGCCGAGGGTGCGGGCGAAGCGCGCGCTGATCAGCTTGATGTGCAGGTTGCTGTACACCGGCAGCTTGAGACGCAGCCGGTCCCACCACAGCCGGCCCCGCCGCGTGGACACCCAGAACCGCCACAACAGGAACGCACCCACCACGGCCAGCACCATGAGCCACCAGTAATGGCCCACGAACCGGCTCATGCCGATCATCATTTTCGTGATCCGCGGCAGTTCCGCCTGCTGCTTCTGGAAGATCTGCGTAATCCGCGGCACGATGACCAGCATCAGGAACGTGATGAGGCCTACGGCGAATACGCCCATGAAAGCCGGATACGTGAGCGTCGAGATGACCCGCGCCCGCAGCTTCGCGTTGTGCTCCTCAACGTCGGCAAGGCGCAACAACACCTGCTCGAGCGCCCCGCCCGCCTCGCCCGCCCGCACCATGTTCGTATACAGGTCCGAGAAGATGCGCGGGTGCCGGGCCATCGCGTCCGCGAGCGAGCTGCCGCCCTTTACCGTGTCCCGGATGTCATAGATGGCGCGCTGCAGACGCGGCCTGGACGTCTGGTCCAGCAGGGCCGTCAGCGACTCGACCAGCGGCATGCCGGCCTGGAGCAGCACGGCAAATTGGCGCGTGATCAGGGCGATGTCCCGCACGGACACACGCCCCAACTCGAAGGCCCGCTTGGGCAGCGCTTCCTGGGCCGCCGCGCCGTTCTGCACCGCGAGTGCGCTCAGGGCTTTCGCGCCCGTAGCCACCTGCACGCTCGTCGGGAACAGCTCCTGGTCGCGCAGCTTGCGGCGGGCCGTCGCCGGTGAATCGGCGTCGATCACGCCTTTCGCGGGCTTGCCCGACTTCGCGATCGCTCGATACTCGTAAACCGCCATGGCCCTTCCGGTGCTTCAAATGCGGCCCGCTTGGCTCAGTCCAACACTTCCTCGAAGAGGTCATCGCGCGTGACCCGCAGCACTTCCTCGATCGTCGAGATGCCTTCGGCCACCTTTGCCGCGCCGTCGCCGCGCAGCGTGCGCATCCCTTCCTTCACGGCCTCGCGCTTGATGGCGTTCGAATCCGCCCCCTCCAACACCAACTCCTGCATGCGCGGCGTCATCACCAGCAACTCAAAGATACCCGTCCGCCCAAAGTAGCCGCGTTGCAGGCAATGCCCACAGCCGCGCCCGCGGTACACCGTCGCACTGTCCATGTCCCGGGCGGACACGCCCAGCTCGCGGAGACTCTCCAGGTCCGGCGCGTAGCCCTCCTTGCAGTGTTCGCAGATCCGGCGCACCAAACGCTGGGCCATGATGGCGATCGTCGACGAAGTGACCAGGAACGGCTCGATGCCCATGTTGACCAGCCGCGTGACCGCCCCGGCGCTGTCATTCGTGTGCAGCGTCGCAAACACCAGGTGGCCCGTCAGCGACGCCTGGATCGCCATCTCCGCCGTCTCATGGTCGCGGATCTCGCCAACCAGAATGATGTCCGGGTCCTGGCGCACGATGTGCCGCAGGCCCAACGCGAAGGTCAGGCCGATCTTCGGCTTCACCTCGATTTGCCCGACCCCGGCCATCTGATACTCGATCGGGTCCTCGACCGTGATGATGTTCTTGTCCGGCGAGTTCACCCGCTGCAGCGCCGCGTACAGGGTGGTCGACTTCCCCGACCCGGTCGGGCCCGTCACCAGGATGATGCCGTGCGAGTGGTTGATCAGCCTGTCCAGCAACTCATAGTCCCGCCTTGACATCCCCAGCTCCTCGAGGCTGAACAGGAACGTGCCCTTCTCGAGGATGCGCATGACGACCCGCTCGCCGAAGGCCACCGGGATAACCGACACGCGGATGTCGATCTCTTTGCCGCTGAGGCGGATCTTGATGCGCCCGTCCTGGGGCAGGCGGTGCTCGGCGATGTTGAGGTTGGCCATGATCTTGACGCGGGAAGTCACCGCGGCCTGCTGCGACTTCGGCACCACCAGCTTCTCATACAGCAACCCGTCGATCCGGTACCGCACCCGGACCTCGCGCTCGAAGGGCTCGACGTGGATGTCCGACGCGCGCTCTTTGACGGCCCCCGAAATCAGCAGGTTGATCAGCTTGATGATAGGCGCTTCGTTGGCCAGGTCCAGCAGGTCCCGCTCCGAGTCCAGCGCGTCCAGGGTGTGGAACCCGTCCTCCCCGTCCTCCTCCAGCGTAATGCTGTCGATCATGTCCGCGGCGTTTTCCCCCTGCTGGTCGAAATAGCTGTCGATGATCGACTGGATCTCGGCCTTGCGGCACAACACCGGCGTCACCGGCCCCCCCAGCAACAGCCGCAGGTCGTCCAGCGGCAGCAAATTGATCGGGTCGTTGATCGCCACCTGAAACGCGACCCCGTTCCGCCGGTACGGCACCATATCGTACTCGCGAATGAAGCTGATCGGCACCTTCGTGGTCAGGGCCGCATCCACCTGGTCGCGGATGTTGCGCTCGAACGGGATGTCGAACTGCCGGCTCAGCCCCTCGAGGAGCCCGTCCTCCTCGATGTAGCCCAGGTCCATCAGCAGCTCGCCCAGCCGCTTCGGCCGGATCTTCTGGAGCTCGAGCGCCTCGTTGACCTGCCCCTGGTCCAGGTGGCCGAGCCTCACCAGGATCTCGCCGATCTCGTAGTCCAGCCGGTCGGCCATGGCTACCTCTGGATATCACCCCGCCCGTACCGCCGCTCCTGGAGCATCTGCTCCGCGCGGTTCTGGCTCGGGCGGTGCTTGCTGCGCATGTAGTGGCGCCGCTTGACCCGCTTGATGACGCCCTTCTCGAACAGCACGTCCACGTTCGCCCTGCGGAACTCGTCCATCTTGTAGTCGGTCACGCGCTCGAGGTCGATCCCATCCTTGATGATGTACGGCGTAATCAGGATCACCACGTTCTGCTTCTTGCGCGTGTCGTTCCTGGTGCGGAACAGCCAGCCGATCAGCGGGACGTCGCTCAACCCGGGAATCTCGCTGCCCGTGTGCGACGCCGTCTCCCGGATCAAGCCGCCGATCACGCCCGTGGTGCCGTCCTTGACGACCACGTTGTTCATCACCCTCGACTTGTTCAACGTGGGCCCGAGCTCGTTCGCGTCGATGCCCACGCTGCTCGGCGTCGCCTCCGAGACCTCGATCTCCGTCTCGAGCGTCACGTAGTCCCCCTCGTTGATGTGCGGCGTCACCGTCATCTTCACGCCCACGTCCTGCCGGCTGATGCCCCGGCCGTAGCTCGTCATCCCGTACCGCGGCGTCTGGTCCTCCTGAGTGCGCGGATCATAGCTGTACCCGGCCCGCTGCATCGGCACCGGGATCTCCTGGCCAACGATGATGTCGGCCGGCTCGTTGTCCCGCGTCGTGAGGCTCGGCTGCGACAGGATGTCGATGTCCGTCAGCGTCTGCAGCGACCGCAGCAGCAGCGGAATGAACGGGACCTCGATGTCCTGGCCGTCGATGGTGACATCAAAGGTGTCGTAGATCCCCGTCGTGAGCCCGCCGGCCGAGGACAAGTTGAGCAGCGAACTGGCCACCGTGGCCCCGGCCGTGCCCGTGGCCAGCCCTTCGGCCAGGCTGGTGACGTCGAACAGCGAGCTGATGTTGGACGTGCCGCCCAGGGCGAAGCCGTCATTGCCCGTCAACGCGGCCGCGTCCACGCTCAGCCCGAAGGTGTCCTGAATGCTCACGTCCATCACAATGGCTTCCACCAGCACCTGCCGCTGCGGCACGTCGAGCTGCGCGATGATCTCCTTGATCAGCTTGTAGTCCTGCGGCGACGCCAGGATCAGCAGCGAGTTGCCCTGCTCGTATCGCGAGATGACCACCTTCTTTTCGAAGGCCGTCACTTCCGCGGTCGGCGCGCCCTTCTCGGCGCCCTTCCGCGGCGTCACGCCCAGGATCGCGCTGAGCGCCTGCTCCACTTCCTCGGCGTTGGCGTTCAACAGCGGGTAGACGTTGATCCGGTTGTCCTCATACGGCGTCGGCGTGTCCAGTTTGGCCACCAGGTCGCGCACCCGCTCCATCATCGACGCGCTGGCCACCACGATCAGCGCGTTCAGCCGATCGTCCGGCACGATCCGCAACGTCTCCTCGCCGCTGCCGATGATCATCGGGTTGGCCTGCCCGGGCACCGTAGGCCGCACCGGCAACCGCGTCGGCCTCGTGGTCCGCGTCCGGCTCGTCGTCGTAGACGGGCGCGCACCGGCCGGCCCGGCCTCGATCAGCACTTCCTGGACCTGCGACGCCAGCACGTCGGAAAACGCGTACTCCAGCGTGAAGATCTCCATCTCCGTGTCATAGCCCGCAACGTCGATCTCCTCGAGGAACGTGAAGATCCGCCGCAAACCGTCCGCCGTGTCCGTGATGATCAGCGTGTTCGTCCGCTGGTAGGCGTCCACCGACGCGACCCGCGACCCGAGCTTTTGCAGAATGCCCGCCAACTCCCCCGCGTCCGCGTATTGGATACTCACGATATGGGTCGACAGCGTGTCAAAGGCCTCCGGGACCCCCTTCATTCCCTTGTGCAACTGGACCTTCTCGAGGCTCTCGCCCATGGGCACGATGTTGATCATGTGCCCGTCCAGCGTCTCCACCATCGCGAAGTTGCGCGACGCCAGGATCGACTCGAGCACCTCGTACGCCATATCCGGCGGGATCTCGTCGTGCGTAATCACCGTGATGTGCGTCGACGAGATGCTCGGGTCGATATTGAAGTTCCGACCCGTCATCCGCCCTATCGACTCCACCACCTGGTTCAGCGGCACGTCGTTGAAGTCGAACGACGTCGGGTCCGTCGGCATGCCCCCGGCCTTCACCAGCGGGTCGTCGGCCGGACCGGCCGGACCGGCCGGCCGCGGCAGCGGCGTCGCCGGCCGCGTGGGGATCACCCGCCGCACTGTCGACCGCGACGGCGTCGCCGGCGTCGGCCGCGCCGGCATGGGCCGCACCGGCGCCGGACGCAACGGGGGCGCCGCAGGCGCCTCCTCCAAGACCTCCTCCTCCAAGACTTCCTCCTCCACCACCTCCTCCTCCAGGATCTCCTCCTCCAGGACCTCCTCCTCCAAGACTTCCTCCTCCAAGACTTCCTCCTCCACCGCCTCCTCCACCGCCTCCTCCTCGCCCACGGCCTCCTCGTCCAAGATCTGCTCGGCCTCCACCACGGCCTCGTCGCCGCCCGCCTCCTCCTGCGCCCACGCGCAGACCCCCGCCAGGCACACGGTCCCCAGCAGCCACAACGCCAAAAGCGCGCACCGAGTATTCACCGTGGTTCCTTCCAGTGTTCCGCCTCGTCTGCGATCCGTCGCCATACCTACTTCAGCCGATACGTCCTGGTGATAGGTTTCCCGTCCCTCAGAAGGCCAATGCGAACCATGTTCGAGTTGCGATACTTGTTGACGAGCTCGATGACCTTCTGTTCACTGTCGATCTTCTCGTTATTGACCGATTGCAGCACGTCGCCGTCCTGCATGTCGAGCTTCTTGGCCAGCGGCAGCGACCCGAGGTTGCTGGCCGTGATCCCCGCGATCTTCCCGCTCGCGTCCCGGTGCATCTCCGGCTTGATCTGCGTCACGATGTCGGCGTAGTTCATGAACAGCTCTTGCACCACTTCGCTCTTGCTCACCGTGATCGTCGTCCGGCCCGTCGGGGTCGGCGACGGGTACGGCTGCGCCGACGCCGTCTGCATCCGCGCCTTCTCGTCGTCCGTGCGAAGCACCTGCCGCCGGTTCTTGTCTTTGTTGAACAAGATCACCTTGCGCGGATAGATCTCCTCCAGCGTCACCTCCGGTTCCGGCATCACCTGCTGCCCCACCGCGTACGTCTTCAGCGTGTTCTCCTTTTCATTAAGAATGATGGCCGTCGCGTAAATGTCCTTCGGGGTCGTCGCCGACGTGCCCGCCAACCTCAACGGGAGGTCCGACTCCTCCTGCACGATCGGCGTCGGCGGCGGCTCCTTCTCCTGGACCGTCGTGCCCGCCTGGCCGAACAGGCCGCTGCTCATAATCGCGTCATACTCGCCCCGCGGCTTCACCCCGGCCAGAACCCCCACCCCCGGCGCCTCCAACTCCACCGCCGGCACAACCCCGTCCTCCTCTTCGGAGCCCCCCAGATCCAGCACGCTCATCACCACAAACGACGCCCCCACCAAGAACAGAACCACCAGCAACCAGTCCATCGCGAGGAACGTCTGACGTATGACAAGACCCGGCAGCATCTACACCCTAACCCCGATTCCCGATGCCGCCAGCAAATACCGTGGCGCACCGAAGTAGTGTCTGGACGATATCACACCCGCTTCCACGCAATCCAACCCTCTTCCGGCCAATCGGCCACCCGCCGAGCATTCCACGGCCCCGCGGCCAGTCGCAGAACGAAGCCCATGCACATCAAGCGCAGAGGAAGCCCGCCACAACGCGCGGTCCGGACTTGCGGAACCTGTGCTGGTGTAACGCCTTCCCGAAAAGCGAAGTTGACACCCACACCCCGAGAGATGCCGCCTACGCCCCTGTGCTTAGTTTTCGCACAAATAGGGCCTTCAGTTATATGATAACCCGAAAACCGCGGATCTCGCAAGTGGTCTATTCTTGCCTAACCGCGATTGTTTTCTTTCTTTTGACAGTTCAACGCGCGCAAAACCCCGGGGAATCCCTCCTTCCCCGGGGTCTGTGCAGCCGAGCACGCCACCGCCGTCACTTCTTCTTCTGGGCTTTGGCGATGCCTCGCAAATACTCCGTGTACGCCTCCAGCGGAATGCGGTTCCTCTGGACCCGGCCTCCGCTGTTGGCATCCGCCCCCTTGCCGCCTTGCTTCACGGCCTCCGCCGACGCCGCCAAACCAGACTTGGCCACAACGGTCATAGCCACAACGTGCTTGGCGCCCGTTTCCGTGTCGGTCGTGATATCGAACTTGCCTCGCTCGCCCGCGACCACCACGTGGCCAAAGCCCTGCTTGTACTCGAGGTACAGCAGCACCTCATCGCCCACCTTGAACTGCGGCATGGCCGTCGCCCTCGTGACCACCGGGCCCACCCGGCCGCCGGGTACGCGCAGGTACAACGTCGACGACTTGTTCTGCCCCCCCTTTACGGTGTCCGTCACGGCGACGGTCACGTCCGTCATGATGCGTTTGAGGTAGCCCTGCTGGACCACCTGCGACGACACCGACGTGACCTCACCCGTCACGATGTCGTCCGACATCGCCACCATCTCCTCGTCCGTCAGGTAGGCGATGAGGGCCCCGGCCTGCGGCGCCACGAGGCACACGGTCAGCAGAACGGCGGCCACGACCACGGCCCTCCGGCGGCGCCGGTATAATCCCAGCCCCAGAATGAACGCCAACAGCGCGGTCAACGCAACGCCGTAGTGGCTCGCCACCCATTCGGCCAGCGACATGGCCGTGCGCGCCCCGCTCAACACCCACGGGTGACGCAACAGGAACCGGGCCAGCGCCGGCGACATCTGGTAGTACAGCTCCACCAGGGCCGTGCCGGCCGCGCTGTTCAACAGCGTCGTGTCTCGGAACCCGCGTAAGCCGGCCGCGGCAACCGTAGTCTCAGTCCCCTCCAACATCATGTTCAGCGGGCACACGTCGTTGCGGTCGCCGAACATCGGGTTTCGGCCCGGCAGCATCGTGGCCAGCGTCTTCCCGCTGTCCACGCTGATTACGGAACTCCGAGACCGCTCGTAGGTCAGCGGCGTACCGATGTCGTAATTCTCGATGTCGAAGATGTTGCCCAACTCGTGGAATACCTCAGACGGCCAGGCCGGAGGCAGAATGCTGAAGGGATGGTTCGCGATCGCATCGAAAAGCTCCTCGGGGGAATAGCCCGTGAACGGGGCCTGGCGTTCGTACGCCAGGTTGTTGAGCGGATTGATCGTCAGCGTGTACGTCGCCTGGAACGGCGCCGGTCCCCCGATGGTCTCGATGACCTTGAGCAGACCATGGAGATAGAACCGCCCGGCGATCAGCGGCTGATACTCGTACAGGCCCGACATCGTGCTGATCAGCGGCACGCGCGACGTCGCCGGATCGTCGTCCGCGTCGCACCACGCCACCACGTTGCCCCCGATGTTGGGAATCGACGGCAGGTTGGCATGCGTCTGCGTGCGGGCTTCCTGGATGATCGTGAAGAAGTTGTCCTGGCTGCCCCGGGGGTACATGAACGACACGCCCGCGATGTCGTCCGGCGCCAGGTCCGACCCGCCGTTGAACGGGTCGCCTCGGCCGTCATCCGTCAGAAACATGATGGGAAACATGGTGGGCGTGGCGCCCACGTGCTGGAGAAGCCCGGAAGCGTCGCGTTGCGCGAAGGCCGGGCTCTCGACCAGCCCGATGAGGTCCCCCACCGTGATGATCGCCAGGTTGTTCAGCGGCGTGTGCATCAGGCCGATGAAATGGCCGATCTCGTGGACCAGGGTACCCTTCAAGTCAGCCAACGGTTCTTCGCCCGGGCCGGCCGCGCGATGCGACACGCCGTCGATGAGGATGTCCGCCTCGATCATCTGATGCGGCGTGATCTCGAAGGAGATCGGCAGGCCCACCGCATCGAGTCCTTCGCCCTCGCTGAGCCATGTGAGGAAGGTAACCCCCAACACTCCCCCGCCCACCCCTAACGCGAACGGGTCGTCCTCGGCATCGATCGCGATGTAGTTGATGAGGTCGATCACCCCCTCGCCAATCACCAACGGGTCCTGGTTGACGCCTTGGAGCTGGAACCCGACGTGGGCGGTCGGCACGTCCTGCCAGACGTCGAAGGCCTCTCGGATGACGTCGATCTCCGGGTCGGTGAACCCGTAGTCGCCGCCCTCGACCATGTACTCGATGCCCTCGTTGGGCCCGCTTATGTCGCCGTCGCTGTTTCGGTCGTTGAACGACGGCCACGACCACCGGATGAAGTGGAGCCGCTCGTATTCGTCGAACTCCCCCATCGGGAAGAAGGCGTGGGCGGCCGAATGGATCCCGACGAACACGCCAGCAGCAGGGCTGCACGCATCGTTAGCCGAACGTTCGCACTCACCAATCTGACTCCTTTCATCTCATATGCGCGCCCGCAGGCGCCGCGATCAATACACTTCACCGCCCCGCAACGTCACGCGGCCCTTCGCCGCCGCACCAGGCCCATGCCGGCCAAGCACGCCAGCACGACCAACCACCCGGGCCGCGCCAGGGCCCACGCCGCCGGCGTCAACACCACACGCACCGCCGCGGCCAGCACCGAATGCGACGCCACCTCGTCCGCCAAGGCCGGGCTCACGCTGTAGTACGTCTCCACCAACGTCGTGCCGAGCGCGCTCTTGAGCAGCACGCCGTCGCGGAACGAACGGAACGTCGTCAACTGGGCCTCGAAGGGCGTGCCGTAGGCCGCGGTCGCAATGAAGCAAGGCTTTACCGGGTTCTCGTAGTAGAAGCCGTCGATTAGTGTGTCCTCAGCGGACTTGGTCGTATATGGCTCCAGGTTCCGCACGACCACGTCCAGCGGGCCCGTCGACGGCATGCCGCCCACCGGGAACCCGACCTCGAGCCGCGTACCGTCCGACGACACCGACACGATGGGCATCACCGTGCGGCCGAACAGGACCTCGACGTCCGGCGTCTGGAAGAAGTTCGAGCCATGGATCGTCACCGGGAAATCGCCTTGGGCGCCCCGGGCGGGCTGGACCTCGTCGATGGTCGGCGCAGTGCGGTCGTCCACACCCGTCAGGCTGAACAGGTCGTCGCGGCTGCGCTCCTCGTCCGTGTCCGGGTTGCGCACAATCAGGACCACCGGGTCCGTCGGGGCCACGCCCTGCACGTTGCGGATCGTCACGTCAATCGCCGTAGCCGTCGCCTCGTTCACCGTCACGTCGTAGCCCGACAGCACGACCGTGGGCGATGTCCCAAAGCCGGAACCCCGAATGATGAAGTTGAACCCGTCCGGCGACAGGATCGTGATCGGCAATTCCGGCTTGGAGACCCCATCGATCACGAGGGAATACGGACCGATAAGGGGCTCCCTCGCCGTGACGGGTCCGACGATGCGGTGCTGGCTGGTCGTGCTCCGGACCCAGTTGAACCCGCTCGCGTCAGGCTCCTGCCGCGCCTTGTAGCCGTCCATGAAGTAACGGACCGGCGGCTCCTTGAAGAACGTGATGAACCCCAGCGCCCGCGCGCCCCATGGGAACTCGCTGAACAGGTCAAACTCGTCCGGCGGCTGCGCTGGCGGCGGCGGGAACGTGAACGTATCCGGGTCCGGTTCCATCGGCGTGTTCGGACCCCACCCGACGATCGCCGCGATGAAGGACGTGTCCTCCGGGATCCGGCTGGACGCCCGAACCACCACGAAGAAGTCGGGACCCTCGAAGGGATCGTCCTGGCGCAGGCCGAAGGTGTCCGGCACCCACTGGCGCAGGCGCAACTGCTCTTTGATCGGCACCGGCCAATCATCCGTGCCGGGCGACGAGAACACGAACTTCACCTGCGTGTCCGGCTCCCCCGGCTCGCCGATCAAGACCGGCGGGTCGTCCAGCCGCAACGGGATGTCAATCGCCGGATCGAAAATGCCGTTGCGATTCCGGGGATCGTTGTCGTTGTCCCGGTACAGCGCTACGCCGCTTACCGTCTGATCAATGTTGAGCGGCAGCAGGTCGCGTGTGAGGTTGAAGGAACTGCCGGCCTTGCCGGCCTTCGTTTCCACTTCGCCTTCGCTACCCAACACCTCGCCGTCGTAGAACTCGACAATGACCTGCTCCAGGAACGTCGCGTCCTGCACGATGCGCCACGCACCGTCCCGCGGTTCGCCGCTGAGAAGGCGCAACTGGCTGGCCGTGTTGCCGGTGATCTGATAAGGCTCGAACTGGCTGTCCAGGAGCCAGCAGTCCACGAAGGCCTCGGGGGTCCAGCCCGCGGTGCTAACCGTGAAGGTTCCCGACCCGCCCACGCCCGAGTCACCCGAGGCCGGCGTCACGCTCGCCCCGTTGGTCGAGACGTCCATGCCGAGCACGGCGATCGCGGGACCGCCCTGCTCGATCTTCTGGTTGTGCGTCGCCAGGTTGATGAGCTTCAGCGGCACGTTCGCCTCGAGCATGTCGTGGCCCCAGAAGTCCTGCACCGGGACCTCCTCCGGATTCCGCTTCAACATGGCGCTGGGGCTGACCGGCTGCTTCGGGTAGAACTGGATCCCGGCCATGCGCTCCGGGTATGAGCGGCTGGGCAGCGTGGCCGGGACAAAGGCGCGGAACGGCTCGAAGCGCGAGATCGAGTCCGAGGTGCGGACCGCCACGAACAGGTCATCGCCCAGGTTGTCCAACGCGACGGCCTTGGCCGCGGACCCGGCGCCGGATCCTGAGCCCGGCGCGCCCTCGGCGCCGACCGCAAGCGACCGCGAGGCGAGCGGCGAGCCATGGGCCTGCGCCCGCGCAGGGGCCGTGCCCCCGCTCTTCTCCCCCTCGTCATCCGACAGCGTGAACTTCCCGGCTTCGTCCAGCGTCGGCACCTGCCAGCGCTCCTTGAAGTGGAGCTGAAGGACCCAGGCGAAGTCGGCTGAACTGACCACGCCGTCGCCGTCGAGGTCGTCGGCAACATTGTCCCCGTCCAGGTCCACGGGCTCAGGGGCCGATGGCCATTCCAGGTTGTCCAGCGCAACGGCCGTGTCAAAGGCCGCAAACGGTACAAACTCGTCCACCGGCGCCCCCGTGAATACGCCGTCCCCGGTGCCCCCTTCCCCGTACGGCCCGTCTTCGTAGACCAGAAGGCCGGAGTCCGGGTCCTCGCCGTCCGGATCCAACGGTCGAAGGTCGCTCGGGTCGAAATCCGGTCCCCAAAACGCCACCGTGATCCGGTCCAAGAACATCGGGTTGATGCTGTTCGTAACGGGATCGTCCACGCCGCACAGGTTGAAGCCCAACATGGCCGTCGCGCCGCTGTTCGCTTCCACGTGCTGCTTGAGCAAGCGGGCCGCCCGGTCCTCCTGCGCCCAATCGCTGGCGCGCGGATACTCGCCCGGCGTCAGCGTCGCCGGCCACGTGTCGAACACCGGTAAGCTTGGCGCCGCCGGCGGCTCCGGGAACACCAACGACCGGGGCCCGTGCGGCAAAGCGTCGAGGTCAGCGTTGAAGAACGGCACCGTCTCGTAGGGGAAATGCGAGAAGCCCTCGTCATCGAGCAGCACGTCGCCCACGGCGCCGAAGATACTCCAGATCACAACGAAAATGTTGTCGCCGTTCAGGAACTGGGCGGCGCGCAGGCCGAACGGGTCCATCCACGTGCTGAAACTGGCGGCATAGTACGAATCGAACATGTCATCGAATTCGGCGCCCGAGCGGAACTGGCTGTTTGACTCGTACGTCAGCACGTAGTCGTGCACGTCGATGTTGTAGCGGATGGGCTTGGCGTTGTCCTGATTCAGCGTGCGCTGCGGCCACCACGGCTCAGTTAAGCCCCAACGCACGTCATCCTGCCAACCCCCAAGGCCGAACGAGACGAACGGGTCCACCGGGATCTGGCTGTCCACGTAGATCCCGCCGTCGAATCCGCCGAGGGTCGTGTTGAAACGCCGCGGCTCGATGAAGGCGCGGAAATCGGCGCCGGGCGTCAACCCCGTACCATCGCCCGGCAGCAGACTCACATCCTGGTAGCCGCTGTCGGCTTTCACCACGACGAAGTAGTCCAACGTCACGTAGGCATCATCGCCGCCGTTCGGCACCGGCAACACAAAGCCCCCGAGCGGGTCCTCCTTGGGACAACGCTTGCAGCCGCCGGCCGTGTTGATTCGGACTTTCCACCACGGGTCGCCGCCTCCGGGCGGGAACGGTACATACTCCCATTGGGGAGCCTCTACGAACGCAGGAAAGAGGGGGCGATCGATGAAGGTGATGCCGCCGCCCGCACTCTTTGTGGGGGCATCAAACACCCCGTTCCCGTTGTGGTCCACCCAGATCCATATGCCGTTGTAGCTGAAGTCCTCGCCCAGGGACTCGCCGATTTCGCCCATGCCCTCCGTCGTAAGCGGATCGAGCCCCTGGGGCGGGTACATGCCGCCGTTGCCCTGTGGGCCGTACGGATCGCCGCCGATGTCGGTGATGACTACGTTCACCTCCTCGAGGTCGGCCTGGATGACGTCGTCCACCGAGAACCGGCCATGCTCGCTCACGCTCAGAACCGGCGGGCCTACGGAGTGCAGGTTGATCCCGATCACGGCCACCCAGCTCTCGAGCGAGAACAGCCGACGCAGGTCCATCCACTCCCCGGTGACCACCTCGAACAGTTGCCCGGTCGCGTTCCAGCGGGGCCTCGAGTATTCCCCTACGGGCGTGTACATGTGCCGCGGGTAGTTCCAGTTGTTGAGGTTATCGATATACGGCGTGGGGCTAATCCCTCCCGAGACGTCGTACACGGCAAACATGGACGAGTAGCCGACCTCGGGCTCAAAGATCTCCGGGTCATCCCCGTAGAAATCGGGCGAGTAGCTGTCTTTGATCGTCACGTCCCCCTGATCATTCACTTCTATTGGGAAAGGGCACATCCGCACGGCCGGCACGTTGTAGCCCAGCGTCAACATGTTCTGCCACGTGGCCGACGTCCGGACCGCCACGATGTACGAGCGTCCGTCAGGAGGCCCCGTCCTAACCGGAAACTCGGGGTTCTCGAGTGTCCCGCTCCCCACGAAATCAAGCTCATACTCGAGGTATCCGGGAAACGACATCGTGAGCGAGCCGAGGGGATCGCCGGTGTTGTCCCAGAAGTACAGGGGCGAGTCGTTCGCGTCGAGGGTCCCGTCGCGTTCAGCGCCGTACTCCTCGAACAGGGCAAACTCCAGCAGATCAGTCACGTCCGGGCCGCCCATGTTGGGATAGTCCAGATCATCGCGTGGGTCCCCCGTGATCACGTAGGTCATCGACTCGAGGATTCGCGGCGCGGGCTGGTCCTCCGCGCCCCAGGCCATATTGAAGTAGAACAGCGGTACCCAGTCCGTCAGCGGCAGCAGGGCGTGGTGATCGCGATCCTTGATCGAGTCCTCCAAGGTGAACGAAGCCGACGGGTAGTCGCTGCCCACAAAGATCACGCACTCGCCTTCGCCCTCACCTTCGCCCTCGCCTTCGCCCTCGCCCTCGCCCTCGCCTTCGCCCTCGCCGCCGGGCCGCACCAGGATGTAGTTCTCGCGCACGAATACGTCCGTGGTCTCGTCCTGGAACGTCGTCGACAGGATCACCGAATACGTACCGTCATTCGCGTAGATGTGGATCGGGTTCTGCTGCGTGCTCATCTCGCCGTCCCCGAAGATCCACGCGTAGGACACGGGCTGGTTGTCCGCCGTACCGACGGACAGGTCGGTGAACGCCACGGTCAGCGGCTTCTGGCCCTCGAGCGGCCACGCCTCGAAATCAGCAAACGGCGGCGCCACGATCTCGATGTAGTCCGGTTTGGTCTCGGTCGTGTCAATGCCCTGGGTGTCCGTCACCGTCAACGACACCGTGTAGAATCCGGGCGTGCTGTACGAATGGACGACTTCCTGGCCCTCGGGCTCGGGCAAGGTCACGGTCGTGCCGTCGCCGAAATCCCACAAGTACTCGTCGATCGCCCCCGTCGCCAGGCTCGTGAACGTGATCGGCTCGTTCGGCGCCCGCCGCGTATAGTCCGCCACGAAGTCCACCACCGGCGGCGCCACTGACGTGATCGGCCACGTCCGCCCGAACTTGTTCGCCGTCGTGCGAATCCAGTACCGGTAGTCGTTGTCGTCCTGGCTGCGGTCGGCCTCGAGCGCGGTCACCACCTTGCGCTGAACCGGGTCATAGGTCCAGACGTTGTGCTCGGGCGGATCCTGGAAGAACGTGATGAAGGCCAGCGCACGCGAACCCCACGGGAACTCCGAGAACTTCTCATACTCGTTCGGGTCGACGTCGGGCGGCAACGGGATCGGGTGCGTGAACTGGTCCGGGTCCGGCGCGGTGGGCGTCGCCGCGCCCCACGACACGATGCCCACGCTGAAATCGTCGCCCTGCTCCATCTTGCGCGACGCACGCACCACCACGAAGAAGTCGGGACCGAATTCGGGGTCGGCGCCGGTGAGTCCGAAGGAATCGTACACCCACTGGCGGTTGCGCGGCTGCGTGTCCAGCGGGGTCGGCGACTCCTCGAGCGGGTTGATGTCGCCCACGGCGTAGTCGTCCGTGCCCGGCGTCGAGAACACAAACCGCACCTGCAGCGGCTCGCCGATCAGCGTGATCCGCGCCGGCACCTCATCGAGCGTCAACGGGATGTCGATCTCCGGATCAAACAGCCCGTTCGTATTGTTCGCATCCCAATCGTTGTCGCGGTAGATGGCGACCCCGCTCACCTTGCGCTGCGCCGGGTCCGCATTGAACGGGTCCTCGAGGTCCAGCGGGAGCAAGTCCTGCCCGAAATTGAAGTCCCCGTCCTCGCCCTCGTCATAGAACTCGACGATGAACTGCTCGAGGAAGGTCGGGTCCGACACCACCCGCCAGTCGCCGTCGCGCGGCGCGCCGCTGCGCAACGTCAGCGTGTTGCCGACGGCCGCCACAATCTCGTAGGCCTCGATGCGCACCGCCTCCGAAGCCATGCCGATCAACCACTGGCCGACGGCCGCGTCGGTCCACTCCTGGCCCGGCGTCCGATACGAATTAGGCGGCAGCGACACCCCGTTCTCGCCCGACGCCACCAGCGCGTCGGACCGGTTCGTCGAGATATCCACCCCGAGCACGGCCATCGGCGGGCCGCCCGGCTGGATCACCTGGCCCGGCTGGGTCAGGTTGAGGACCCCGCACGGCACGTTCATCTCGATCATGTCATGCCGGTAGAAGTCCTGCACCGGCCCTTCCTCGGGGTTGCACTTCTCGAACGAGTCCACCGACGTATAGGCGTCCTCGCGGAACTCGAAGCCGGCCACTTGCTCCGACTGCGGCGACCGCGACGGCAGGTACGCCGGCACCAACGCGCGGAAATGCTCGAACCGGCTGATGCTCTTCGAAGGCCGCACGACCAGGAACAGGTCGTCGCCCTGGTGGCCGCCCGAGGCCAGCGCCTTGCCCGAGTCCTCCTTGGTCTCGGTGAGCCCCAGCCATTCGTTCACCGTCACGGTTTGCGCCATGACCGGCTCGCCGTTCGGGCCCGTGGCCGCCGCTTTCTCCGGCTCCGTGGCGCCCTTCACGCTCGGGCCCTTGCCGCCGGTCCGCGAGTCCGACAACGGCGCCTGCCACGCGCCGTCCACGACCAACCGCAGCACCCACGCGTAGTCGTCCTCATCCACCACCCCGTCCCCGCTGAGGTCATCCGCGACCAGGTCGCCGTCGAGGTCCACCGGCTCCGGCGCGTTCTGCCAGTACAGGAACTGCAGCGGCACGATCCGGTCGCCGGCCACGTCCGTGAAGGTCCCGCTGTTGTCCGCGTCCTCCCAAAGCAGCACGCCCGACGCCGGCAGCGTCCCGTCCTCGTCCAGGGGCAGCAGATCCTGGCGCGGGTCGAAATCGGGACCCCAAAGCGCCACGGTGATGCTCTCGAGGTAGGCCGGCGCGATCGCGTTGACCGCAGGGTCGTCCGACCCGGCCAAGTTGAACCCGAGCATGGCCACGTTGTTGGCGTACGGGGTCGCGCTGATGATGCCGGGGATATGGTACGACTCCGAACGCTGCTTGAGCAGACGCGCGGCCCGAGCACCCTCCGGATCAAGCCCGGCCGGCCAGTCGCTCACGCTCGGGTACTGGCCCACGACCAGCAGGTCTTTCACGATCAGCCAGGGACCGTCCAACACGCCCCGCCGTTGGATGTGCGTGCCCGAAACGGGGTCGACGTCCCACGCGTTGCGCCCATAGCCCGCGCGGTCCAGGAACAACTGGTTGGCCGTGTTGCTCGTGATCCGCCACTTGCCGCCCCGCTGGTCGATCAGCCAGAAGCCCACGTACCCGTTGAAGGGGAGCGGCGTCGCCTCGGGCGGCGTCTGGAACACGAACACGTCGTCCGACGGGTCCAGCGGGTCCCCTTCGTCGTACAGGTACGCCGAGCCCGCGGGCTCGAGGTCGCCGGAGATGGGGTCGAAGCCGGCCACCGGCGCAAAGTGCGGCGGCCAAGTCTCATAGTCGGGCAACGCGGGTTGCGGCGGCGGGTTCGGGAACTGGACCGACCGGGGCTCGATGCGGTAGCGCCCATCCACGCCGTAGCTGCCCGGATTGTAGAACGGCACCGTCTCGAAGGCGTACTGGATCGACGTGTAGCCGTCGTCCACGCCTGGGATGCCCGACGTGCCGTGGGGGAAGACAAAGCTCCGTTCGCCGAAGTAGAAGTCCAGGCCCCACACCCCGAAGGGATCGAGCCACACGTTGAACCGCAGCGTGCCCTGGGCATGATGGATCGTCGTCTCCCGCGCCCGGAACGTGTCCGTGCTGTAGGTCAACACCAGATCGTGCACCTCGATGCCGCAACGCACCGGCTTGGACACGTACCGGTTGGACGTCTGCTCCGACCACCACGGCTCGTGGTCGTTCGGCACGTCCAGGAGCTCGAAATCCTGCCAGTTCTCCCCACCCTCGACGTCCGGCAGCGTGCCCGAGATCAGGATGCCGCCGTCCCATACGTACGACGAGTTGCGCCGGCGCGGCTCCACAAACGCCCGGAAATCCGCGCCCAGCCGCATCCCCGCGTCCCGCGTGTCACGCCCCGAGATATCGCTCCAGCCACTGTCGGAACGAAACACCACTAGGTAGTCCGCCCACGCCCAGCTCACTGGGCCGTCAACGCGGACCTCCAGACCGCCCGTGCAGATGTGCTTGTCGTCGTCTTCAGGCGTCCGGCGCCGCCCGCCGGCCAGTTTGATCTTCATCTTCCACCAGGGATCGCCCCCGCCCGGCGGAAACGGGTCATACTCCCACTGCAGGAACCCCGGGTCGACCTGGCCGTCGGGGCCAAAGCCGCTGTCCGGGATCATGGGCCAGTCCGAGGGGCTCTCCGGGTCATTGAAGGTCACGCCCATGCTTCCTGTGGGGATCGGCGGGTCAAACCTGGCGTTGCCGGGGCAGTTCTCTACGCACTCGTCGCCCCGGCCCGTGTCACAGTACACCCATAGGCCGTTGTAGGCGTAGTCGTCGCCGACCGCGACCGACGAGGTGTGCGAGCCGCTGGCCGTAAGATGCTCGAGGTCATCGGCCGCGTTGAACCCGCCGTTCCCGGGCGGCCCGTACGGGTCGGCGCCGATGTCCGTCAGAATGACGTTGATCTCTTTGAGTTGCGAACTGCACGGCCCGTGCACGTCGATCCCGAACAGCACTTGCCACGTGTCCAGCGCAAACACCCGCCGCAGGTCCATCCACTCGCCGGTCACAAAGGTCAACAGGTTGCCCCCACCGTCCCACCGGGGCCGCACGTGCTCCGTCACCGGCGTGTAGAGGCGGGCCGGCCAGTTCCAACGATTGGAGTCCACCCCAGGCGTGTAATCGCCGCTGACCGACCCCGTCATCTCGATGATCCCGTAATGGGACGTGTAGCAGACGCCTGCGCCAATCGGGTTGTGATCGCCATAGAAATTAGGATCGTACTTGTCAAGCGGCCCCCCGTTGCTGGCGTATGGGAACAGGCCGGGCACATAGTCCACCAACACCTGGTCGAAGCTGTACGTTATCATCTCCGCAAGCGTGACCAGGTAGCACAGGTCGGTGCCGCTTCGCCATACGGAAGACGTGCGCACTGCTACGATATACCCGTTGCCCTTGTCGGGACCCGCCAGAATCCACTCACTGAACGGTACCCAGTCTTGGCCCGGAAACTGGTTGGTGAAGTCGTCGACGAAGTTCATCACGTAGAACCCGTCGTTGTCGCCCGTCGTGTCATATCGGCCGCCGTTGTTTCGGCCGCCGTGGTTGTCCCAGGTCAAAAAAAGCGGATCGTAGTACAGGGCCCCCGGGTTCAGTTGGAGCACCCCGTCCGGTCCGTCCTCCCCCTTGTCCTGGAACAGACCGAACTCGAGAAGCTCATCTTCAACGACGCTTCCCGTGAGCTGGAAGACCAGCGTGCGCAGCACCCGAGGCGCGATGTCGTCGCCGTACGACATCACAAACTGAAACAGCGGCGCCCAGTCGTTCAGCGGCACCAGCGCCGAGTTGTTCGCATCCCCGATCAGGTCCTTGCCGTTCCAGTTGGCCCGGGCCTGCTCTTCTTCATCCGTCACGAGGATGTAATCGGGTTGCACAATTCTATCCGTGCGGGCGCCGCCGCCGGGCAGCGGATTCTGGAAGACCACTTGGAGAGAGACCGTGTACTCGCCGGCCTCGGCGTAGTCCCACTGCACCTCCGCGAGGTCCGGGGTACAACCCGATATCGTCGGATTGTACTCCGGGTCGTCCCCGCCGCCGATCCGCGTCACGTCAAAATCCCACGTCCAGCACACCACCATCCCGCTGTCCGCGTCCGTCTCCGACAGGTCCGTGAACGTCACGGTCAATGGCGCAGGACCATACGGCGGGCTCCCGACGAAGTAGGCCCGGTATGCGGCCTTGGTCGAATTGAGGGCGCCGACCACGAACGGGCTCGTGCTCACCGCGGCCACCTGCAACCGCTCCCCGGCCGTCGGCGGCGCGATGGCACCCTCCGGACCCACCAGCGGCCCGGCCGTCACGGAAAGGGCCGTGGTCGCCCTGGTTCCTACCTCCCCGCCCGACGCAGCGCCCTCGAGCGGCCCCGCAGTCACGGTGCCCGAGTTAGTCATCACCCCGGGGTTTAACCCCACCCCCAGCATCACCACCGCCGCCGCGCTCAGACCCAAGATAGCGCCCCATTTCCTTGTCATATGACGTTCCACCTCGCGTTGTGCGTGCCCGTCGTCTCCCGGCACGAACTCAGGCATGGCTGCTGCCTGCGCCTAGCCAGATTACTCCATCGAAAGCCACCCGACCCAACTCGGGCGAACAAGCTCCCGCCGCGTTTATTGCATACAACCATCAAGACGGGTCTCCCCGCCAACACGGCTCGGCCCCATGGGAGAAGCCCCGGCAGCGCCAAGCCACACGCTCGACAGGAACACTCGATCGGCTCCCAGGCAGGCTATCCGGGGACAGATGGTCCACCACTCCTCCAGTGTTGCATTTACGCATGCACTGAGCCTGAGCTTTCACACACGCCGCCCGAACCACCGGTTCTCAGCGGCAATGCATCCCCGACGCTTTATGTGCAACCATACGTCGCCAGCACCCTTATAGCATACGAAGCAACACGTGTCAACAAACAAGCGTGCGCAATTCCCGCCATGCCATAAGGTTAAGTAGTTCTGGTCTTATTTGCACAGATACATTATTCTTGAATTTCGCAAGTCATCCCACCACCGCCAATTCGAGCCCCAAAATGACGACCTCCTGCGCGAACCCAGTGCGGCCGCGATCGCACCGCGCCTACCCGACGGCAGTGCGCTTGCGCGCCGCGCCCCGTGAAAGCAAGATCGGGGGTCATGTCCAACCGTCGAAGCATCTGGCTTGTCGCCGGCGGCGCCGTACTGGTGGCGGCCATCGCTGTGCTCGTGCGCGAAAGGCCATGGGGCTCGACCCGGCCCACCCCAAGCCCTACTACAATCTCGCCTGCCTGTACTGCCTCCAGGGGCGTCACGACGAAGCACTGGCCCTGCTCGCCAAAGGCCTCGAACTCGACGCCGCCCTCGGGGACTACGCCGGGCGAGACCCGGACCTCGACGCCCTCTGGAACGACCCCAAGTTCCTCCGAACCCTCAAGAGCGCAGCCGCTACAGCCACCGGCCCAGGTCCAAACTGAAGCACAGCCAGGGCCTCACCCCGGAACGCATCCCCAACGAAGCGCGGCACAATACGCCCGGTGCACCGCGCCCCAACGGTCCGGGCCAAAGCCGCCAAGGCCCACGCCAACACAACAACCACGCAGCGAAGTTGACTTGCCCTAACCGGACCCTTATAATGGCCTCAAAGTTGAGCCTATGCCCATCGGCCGCACGGGCACGACGCGGGGTCCCTTCGGGCAAACGCGTTCGGGCGTGTGCGCCCGAGCGACGTCATACGAGGAAGTGGGTTCGTATGGTCAAGCTTCGCCGTTCAGGCGTTTCGTCTTATACGCAATATGGTGCTTTCCAGGCGGTTCCGCCGAAGGGGCGCAGTGACGATCCTCTGCCCCAAGCCCATATCGCGGACAACGCCCCGGGGAACCAACTCTAGCGGCTAGACCTGCGACCTCCCTCTCGCCCCTCGTGCCGTTGCGGCCACGGGCGTTGTGTGTGCACGGACCCCAGACGCCGGGGTGCAAGCCCCGCACCAATAGACGGGAGGTCAATCATGCCGCCTACGGAAATCCTGCTGGCGTTGTGTGGTATCGGGGGTATTCTAGTCGGGGCCGTCGGGGCCGTCGTCGTCGCGCGCCTCGCGGGCAGCGGGCTCGTCGGCAAGGCCCGCCGCGAAGAAGCCCAAATCATCTCCGATGCCGAACGCGAGGCCGCCGCAAAGCAGAAGGACGCGGCCACCGCGATCAAGGAACAGCGCGGCGAGATGCTCGCCCAGGTCGAGGCCGAATCGCGCCAGATGCGCAAGGAGCTTATGGCCTGGGAGAAGCGCATCCTCGCCAAAGAGGAAGGGGTCGACAAGCGCGTCGACGTGCTCGAGAAGAAGGGCAATGAGCTCGAGGCCAAAGAACACCAGCTTGCAAACCGCGAGAAGGCCCAGGAAAGGGAAAAGGAACGCATCGCCGCCCTCATCGCCGAGCAGATGAAAAAGCTCGAACAGGTCTCCGGCATGACGGCAGATCAGGCCCGCGCCCAGATAGTCACCCACCTCGAAACCGAAGTGAAACGCGACTCGGCGGTCCGACTCAAACGCATCGAGGACGAGCTGGTCGAGAACGCCGAGAAAAAGGCCCGCTGGATCATCGGGGAGGCCATCCAGCGTTGCGCCGCGGACCACATCGCCGACACCACCGTGTCCGTCGTGGACCTCCCGAACGATGAGATGAAGGGCCGCATCATCGGCCGCGAAGGCCGCAACATCCGCGCCCTCGAGGCCGCCACCGGCATCAACGTCATCATCGACGACACCCCGGAGGCCGTTATCCTCTCCGGATTCGACCCCATCCGCCGCGAAGTCGCCCGCGTCGCCCTCGAACGCCTCATCATGGACGGACGCATCCACCCCGCACGCATCGAGGAGGTCGTCCAGAAAGTCACCGACGAAATCGACAAAAACATCCGCGAGATGGGCGAACAGGTCTGCCTCGAGGTCGACGTCCACGGCCTCCCCGCCGAAATCGTCCGGCTCCTAGGCCGCCTACACTACCGCACCTCCTACGGCCAAAACGTCCTACAGCACTCCAAAGAGGTCTGCCACCTCGCCGGCATCATGGCCGCCGAGATCGGCCTCAACGTTCAGGTCGCCAAGCGCGCCGGACTCATACACGACATCGGCAAGGCCATCAACCACGAGGTCGAGGGCTCACACGCCGCCATCGGACAGGGCATCGCCAAACGCCACGGCGAGACCCCCGTCATCCTCAACGCCATCGCCGCCCATCACGGCGAGGTCGATCAGGAATACGTCCTGTCCGTACTCATCCAGGCCGCAGACGCCCTCTCAGCCGCCCGCCCCGGCGCGCGCCGCGAGACCGTCGAGTCTTACGTCAAGCGACTCGAACAACTCGAAGCGCTGGCCGACGGCTTCGACGGCGTCGAGAAGGCCTTCGCCATACAGGCCGGACGAGAGATCCGTATCGTCGTGGAGCCCGACAAGATCGGCGACGCCGAATCCGCCCAGTTGGCGCGCGACATCGCGCGCAAGGTCGAGGCGGAGCTCGTCTATCCCGGGCAGATCAAGGTGACGGTGGTGCGCGAAACCCGCGCCGTCGAAACCGCCAAGTAGCACCAGGTGGGTTTCCCGATTTGGACACGCCAACCTTCCTACCACGAAGCGCTGGGGGTGCTTCGCCGTGGGGCCTCGCCCCTCCCGCCAAAGGCCCGGGGACCTGCGCATGAAGATCCTCTTCGTAGGTGACATCGTCGGCCGGCCCGGCCGCACAAGCCTCGCACGCTGGCTCGGCCCTACCCGCCGCGACCGCGGCATTGACATGGTCATCGCCAATGCGGAAAATGCCGCCGGCGGCCTCGGCGCTACGCCGAAGGTCCTCGATCAACTCCTCAACATGGGGATAGACGCTATCACCTTGGGCAACCACACCTGGAGAAAAAAGGAACTGGCCCCGGCCATCGACCGCTATCCCGCCGTCGTGCGGCCCGCCAACTACCCGCCGCGAGTCCCCGGAAAGGGCGCGGTCCTCATCACCTTGCCCGACGGCCGCCGGGTCGGCCTCGTCTCCGTCGTCGGCCGCGTTTTCATGGAACCCTTCGAATGCCCTTTTCTGCGGGCTAGGCAAGAGGTCGCCGCCCTGCGCCAAAACACCCCCGTCGTCATCGTCGACGTGCACGCCGAGGCCACCTCCGAGAAGGTCGCCCTCGGCTGGTATCTCGACGGCGCCTGCACCGCCGTCCTCGGAACCCATACACACGTCCAAACCGCGGACGAACGCATCCTCCCAAACGGCACCGCCTACATCACCGACGTCGGCATGACCGGACCGCGCGACTCCGTGATCGGCGTGGACCGCGAACGGGCGCTTGGCAAGTTCCTCACCGGGATGCCCGCCGAATTCCGCGTGGCCAAAGGGCCCACCCGCTTCAACGCCGTGATCGTCGAAGCGGATGAGACCACCGGACGTGCCACCGCCATTGAACGCCTCGCATACATCGACAATGATACTGGTTGACCGCGCGCACACGGCGCCCGCCTAGAAAAAGGGTTCCATGTACTTCAAACAAATCGACCTCAGCGGCTTCAAGTCCTTCTCCGACCGCACCATCATCCACCTCGAACCCGGCCTCACCGCCATCGTCGGACCCAACGGTTGCGGCAAGAGCAACATCCTCGACGCCCTGCGCTGGGCCCTCGGCGAGCAACGCGCCAAGGAGCTGCGCGGCACCCACATGCTCGACGTCATCTTCAACGGCAGCGAAGACCGCCAGCCCACGGGCATGGCCGAAGTCGCCGTCACCTTCGACAACAGCGACTCCCGGCTCCCCGTCGACTTCGCCGAGGTCCAGGTCTCACGCCGCCTCTACCGCTCCGGCGAAAGCGAGTACCTAATCAACAAGACCCCGTGTCGGCTGCGCGACGTCCAGGAGCTCTTCATGGACACCGGCATCGGCACCAACGCCTACTCCCTTATCGGACAGGGCCGCATCGACATGGTCCTCAGCTCCAAGCCCGAAGACCGCCGTTTCCTGTTCGAAGAAGCCGCCGGCATCATCAAATACAAGACCCGCAAACGCGTCGCCATGCGTAAGCTCGACGTCGCCGAGCACAACCTCCTTCGCCTCAACGACATCATCGCCGAAGTCCAGCGCCAGATGCGGTCCCTCAAACGCCAGGTCAACGCCGCCATCCGCTACCGCGAGATGACCGAGGCCCTGCGCGACCTCGAGGTTCGCGCCGACTGGCTCAGATTCCGCGAACTCACCCAACTCGTCGCCGACCTGCGCCAGCGATTCGCCGCCGCCCAAGACGCTTACGAGAAGGCCATGGCCGAAACCACCCAACTCGAAGCGCGCAATGAAGAGTTGGCCCTCAAACGCCTCGAGATCGAGCGCGTTCTCGAGACCCGCCGCGACGACGTCTACCAAATCGACGACGAGATGGACCAGGCCGAGCGCCAGATCGCCCTGCTCCGACAACAGATCGATTTCCTCAAAGAGCAGCAGCAACAGGCCCTCAGCGAACACGAGGACCTCGAACAACGCGCCGCCGCCATCCAAGAGCAGATCGCCCGCACCAAACAAGCCGCCGAGGCCGTCCGCGAAGACGTCGACGCCTGCAGCGGCGCCATCGACGCCAAACAAGACGAACACGCCGCCGCCCAGACCCGGGTCCACGAAACCGAGGCCCGCCTCGAAACCATCCGCGACCGGGCCGTTCAAACCATGAACGACCGAGCCAAGACCCAGACCGAACTCGAGACCATCACCGTAGGCATCCGCAATGCCGATGGCCGGCTCGAAACCCTCTACGGACGCCAGGACGCCCATCACCAACGCAACGAGGAGCTGACCGCCCAGCTGCAAGAGGCCCATCAGACCCAGTCCCACGCGCACGACGTCCTCGATGAGACCGTGGCCGAACGGACCCGCATCGAGCAAACACACGCCGCGAAAGTCCAGGAACTGCGCACCCTCAACGAACAATGGCAGGCCCTGCGCGAACAGAGAAGCCGCCAAGAAGCCCGCCTCGGCTCCCTGCGCGAACTGCGCGACAGCTACGAAGGCTTCGCCGCCGGCGTCCGCGCCATCATGCAGGCCAAACAGAACAACACCCCCGACGTCCAAGGCGTCATCGGACCCGTCGGCGACCTCCTATCCACCGACAAAACCTATGAGCGCGCCATCGAGGCCGCCCTCGGCGGCAACATCAATAACATCGTCGTCGAACAGGCCGACGCCGCCAAGGCCGCCATCGCCTTCCTCAAGCACAACCGCGCCGGCCGCGTCACCTTCCTCCCCCTCGACACCATCCGCCCAGGCCAACACGACGCCTGCAACACCGTGCAGGGACAACCCGGCGTTATCGGGCCCGCGGTCGACTACGTGACCTTCGACCCGCACATCGAGAAAGCCGTCGCCTATCTCTTCTACAACACCGTCGTCGTCGAAACCCTCGACGACGCCATCCGCATCGCCCGCTCCAAGCAGCGCTTCCCCCGGCTCGTCACCCTCGACGGCGAAACCGTCTCCGCCGCCGGCGCCGTCACCGGAGGACGCACCAAGGCCGAGGGACGCGGCCTGCTCGGGCGTAGCGCCGAGATCGCCGAACTCGAGGTGCAAGTCGCCGCCGCCGACACCCAGTCCGACTCCCTGGCCCAAGAAATCAAACAGCTTGACGAAGAAATCGGCGGCCTCATCCAGACCTTGGACGACCATCAGGCGCGGGAGGCCGACCTCCGAAACGACCTCAACGAGGTCGGCGTCCTCATCGCCCGACACACCACCGAACTCGACAACCTCACCCAGGCCACCCAAAGACTCAAGGAAGAGAGCCAGGCCCTCGAGGCCGAACGAAAAGAATTCGAAGAACAGCGCAAAGCCGTCCTCGTCCGCGTGGACACCATGGACGGCGACGACGCCGCCCTCAAGCGCGAACGCGCCGACGCACAGGACGACGCCGCCCACGCCCGCGAGGCCCTCGCCGCCCACGGCGCCGAGCTCGCCGACCTCCGCGTCCGGTTCGCCGAGCTCTCCCAGCGCCGCGAAGAGGCCGAGCGCAACCTCACCCGCGAACAACGCGAGCACGACGAGGCCGTCGAAAACGCCGAACGCCGCATGCAGCAACACGCCCAATTCGTCGAGAACCAGGCCGGCCTCGAAGACGAGATCGCCTTGCACGTCGAGCGCGCCAAAGCACTCTCCGAAAGCAAAGACGAGGCCCAGAAGAAAGTCGTCGAGGCCCAGAACGAACAGCAGGTACTGCAACAAGAATCCGACACCCTCATCAAGACCCTCCGCGAAACCAACGAACGCGCCCGCGCCGCCCAAGGCGAGGTCCACCAACTCGAGATGGACCTGCGCCACAACGAGGACCAGATCGACTTCCTCGAGCAGCG
>Ga0114930_10000266_pt1 | contig 57515 bp, 51 predicted proteins | sample AnhtaG_FD_87300 | JGI IMG/M metagenome (GOLD analysis project Ga0114930, IMG submission 87300) | Deep subsurface microbial communities from Anholt, Denmark to uncover new lineages of life (NeLLi) - Anholt_01485 metaG | ecosystem: Environmental > Aquatic > Marine > Oceanic > Sediment | place...
TAGGTCGAGTCGGTGCCCCTCTTTATTGTCGCGGCGAAGCTCCCTTTCCCCAGCCTTGGATCGAACTCACCTTCTGCGACCAACAACCCCCGTTGCGACTTGCCGCTCACTGAACAAAACAAGTTACTGTTGGATGCTAAACAATCTGGGTTTTGAATAGGACGCTCCAACTGCGAAGTTGTGCCTAAACCTCTACCTCAAACTTGCCGTGCAGTTGCCTCGAGTACCTCCTTCACCTTTGCTAATAGACTTTTTGAGACAACCTTGTCACTAGCTTGCCTCGTATCCAATGCAGCTTGTTGTTCCACGCTTCAGGGTCCAAATCCATGAAATCTAGAGCCCATCGACGGGGAGGCTCGTGCCAGAACTAACGCTGCAGCGCTCATGCTCAGGGCATCATCTCCTTTTCCGTCATTGGCTCCCACGGATCAGGCTCGGCCACCTCGGGGACCCCGAGTTCATCCCAAGTGAAGCCCCAGTGATAAAACCTGCGGACGGCCTTTCCCCGTTTCGGTAGCTCTTGGTAGGGTATGTGACCAAAACCGGCGGCATATCCGAAGCCATACATTGCCGGGTGAATAATGGTGGGATCGACTATGACGTTGACCACCGCTGTCTTGCCCTGCTCCGCAGAGCGCAGCGCTCGCTCTAGGGCAGGGCGCAGTTCGGCTGGGTCATTGACATACTCGCCATGAACTCCAAAGACATCGGAAAGCCTTTCGTAGCGAATGTCGGGGAGAAAGCTCTGACCGTGGGGGCGGTCCTGTTCCCCCAAGACTTCCCAATTCTTACCATAAAAGTGGTATCTCATCCCTCCAAGCCACCCGTTGTTGTTGGTAACGACATAGACAATGGGGAGTTCGTATCGGACGGCAGTTTCGATGTCGAAGCCTGAGTTACCCATGCCAGCGTCTCCCATGAGGGAGATTATCGGGCGGCGCCGTGTTTCCGGGTCACCTAGGGCAGCGCCAATGGCCATGCCGATGCCATGGCCCACGCCTGCCTGCTCTGAGGCATCCATAATTTGGGCAGAGTAGCGGGCCTTTAAGAAGGGAGGTATAATCCCTGAAATAGTAAAACCATCGAGGATGATGCGGTTCATACCGCCGTAGAGCTCCTCACAGGTATCCCAAATGGTCTTACACAAGTAGCCATGATGAACCGGCTTGTGATCCTTGTACTTCAGTGCCCGGTCCTGGAGTCGGGCATCAGCCTCCTTCTGAGCCTGGCTCACCTTCTGCACCCACTCCTTTCTCCCCTCAGGCGGGGCCAGCTTATTGGCCTTCATGCACTCGATCATCTGCTTAAGCACTACCTTAGGTCCGCCTAACAATATCATCTCGGTATCCAGGTATTCCCAGATGTGTTCCGGAGATTCATTTATCTGAATGCATCTCGGCCATCCCAATCCAAAGGTCGAATCGAAGAATCCTACCTTCATCCCCAGAAGCACCATTAGGTCGCATTGAGGCATTATCTGTCCATGAATGCGGGAGCTGAAGTGTAGTGGATGGGTCTCAGGCATCGCCCCTCGTCCGATCCTGCGGCCGGAAACCGGAATCTGGGCTAGCTCGGCAAACTCCATCAGCTCTGCCCCCGCACCCGACCAGTGGACACCATCGCCAGCGAAGACCATTGGACTCTTGGCTTGGCAGATCATCTTCACTACCTTCTCCACCAGCTCTGGATCAGCACCCGGCGGTGGCAGTGGCTTGCCTGTGTCCTCCCTTCTCCACCTTGGCCGATGTAACATTCCTCCGACTAGGCTTATGAACAGGGGCGGCATAGGGGTCCCTAGCATGGCCCCCTGGGAAAACTCGATAACACAAGGCCCCTTGGGGTAGGCTTGGGCATCCTTGAACGCCTTGGCAACAAAGTGCTTCACCTCAAAATCGCCCATTACCCGCTGCGTCCATTTAGTGATGCGCCCGAACATCTGCTCGGCATAAGATGGTTGGATGGTATAGGCCCGCTCATGGCCGATTACAGCGCCACCACAGAGGCCTACCGCAGGGGAGCAGCTGAGGTAGCACTGTTGTAGGGCGCTAGTGATATTGGCCGTCCCGGGGCCCATATCAGTATAGAAGACCCCTGCCTTGCCCGTCACCTTGGAGTAGGCCTCAGCCGCATAGACCGCCGTCTGCTCATGGTGCACCGTGATCAGCTTGATGCCCATTCGGCTCATGGGGTCGATAATGTTCCACAAGTCGCCCCCGTGAACCCCGAAGGCCATCTCGGTGCCGTGCTCCTTGAGGCCCTCGGCGAATACCGTCGCTGCATTGGGATGGTACTCCTGCATCCCCAGCGGTATTTCCTTCGTCTTGCTCATAGCAACACCTCCTTTATTGCATTGGTCGTTTTACGACAAATCGACCCTACCGAAATGTCAAACACCCTGTAGCGCTTTAATCAACAACTGCCTGTTCACACCCTTTCGTCTGGCTTCTTCTACTCTGAGTTTCCTATTCCGCTTGGCAAGTATCGCCTCCGGGTTGCCCTGCTGGTATCCTCGCTAACTTGGATAGTCTATATTGGCTGATCACCCCCTTCCCTGGCCAAGGTTGCTGGGCTAGTTTCTGCTGTTTTCTCACCCCTTACCGCCTAGCTCGTGAATGCGCTCGGTGATGGTTGCCATTGGGGTATTGGTCTGAAATACCTCGCTCACACCGAATTGCTTCAATTTGTTAATATCTTTGTTGGGGATATTCCCTCCTACGACGAGTGGGATGTTGAGATTGTTCTCCTTCATCTTCTCAGCGACTTCGGGGACGCAAAAGAGGTGTTGCCCACCTTGAAAGCTCAGCCCTATGATGCCAACATCTTCATGCACAGCGCTCTTTATCACGTCTTCCGCAGTCCGATATGCCCCAAGATAGACAACTTCCATTCCGGAATCCCGTAACCACTGGCTCACTACCTTTATCCCGCGGTCGTGACCGTCCAACTCAACTTTTGCGATCAGAATCCTGATCATCTTCTATCATCCTCCTATTTGAAGGGATACTCCAACATCCCGAAGACATCGTAGTCAAGTCCATAAGCCATCCTGATCACCCCTGAGATTTCCCCAAGCGTGCAATAGGTTTTCGCCGCCTCGACCATAGCAGGGTATAGATTCTCGGCCCTGTCTTCCACTACTTCTCGCACCTGCTCAAGGCACTTCTTAACCTTCTGAGAATCCCTGGTCCTTCTAAGCTCTTTGAGGTTATCCATGTGCTCCCTAACCGCCTCCTCATTAACCTCGTGAACCTTGATCTCCCTCTCTTCCTGCTCAGCAGTGATGAATCTATTGGCGCCAACCACTACTCTTTCACCACTCTCAACTTCGCGCTGAAACTCTAGCGCTTGGGACTCCAATTGGCGAATGAGCCTCCCACTTTCTATCGCCGGCACTATGTCGTCCTTCAACTCATCTACCAATTGGGTTATTTCCTCTTCCAGCCTGTTGGTGAGCCATTCTACATAGTATGACCCCCCCAACGGGTCAGCGACGTTCACCACCCCCGTTTCATAGCAAAGGATTTGCTGCGTCCTCACGGCAATCCTCGAAGATTCTTCTGTAGGTAAGCTCAGAGGCTCATCGTAGGACATTGTGTGCATTGATTGGACACCCCCCAGGATGGCAGCTAGGGCTTCGTATGCGACTCGAATGATGTTATTCAAAGGTTGTTGCCGAACAAGGGGGGTTCCCATGGTGACGACATGAACCTTATACGTCAGCGACCGAGGATCCTCTGTGCCGAATTCTTCTCGCAGTAACCGAGCCCATACCCTCCGTGCTGCCCTGAACTTGGCTGCCTCCTCAAAGATGTCGATCCCACACCGATGGGTAAAGGTCACCTTGGGAAGAATCTCGTCTGCCGTTGCTCCCCTTCTCATTGCATCCCTTACGTGAGCTAGCGCTATGCAGAAGTCAATGGCGATCTCTTGAGCCGGTGTAGCGCCGCTTTCCCGAAGACCCTCCGGCCCAATATTGAGGGCGTAGAACCGTGGCAGGTTCTTCTGAAGGAACAATATGGTGTCGGTAGTCAGCCTTAAGTACATTCCTACTGGATAAGTTTCTCTGTCGAGGTACTCCGGGAGAGTCCCAGCAAGGGGAGCGTTAATGCCCTTGCATGGCATCGTGCCCCTTAACTTAGATAGGTCTAGACCCTGGTTCTGGACCAGGGCGATATAAAATGCATAGGCCGGCGTAGGGAGAAGAAGGCTCACACTCACTTGGTCCAGTGGAATTCCATCCATCAGTATTTCCATATCCCTTAAGGAACACATCGGAACACCCTGCATACCAACAGCACCCCTGGCACGAGGATGATCCGAGTCAATGCCCAGGTTGCCAGTTACGTCGCCGATCGGGGCCAGTGCTGTTTCGCCCTCCAATAGCAGGTACTTCAACCTCTTGTTGGTTTCTCTGGGTGAGCTGGCTCCGGTAAGCTCACGAATGCTCCACAGCCGACCCCGATACATGCCGGGCATTATCCCTCTAGTGTATGGGAATTGACCAGGGTCTCCGAGATCCTTCTGATACTCAGTAGCCTCAATATCATCAGGCGTGTACACGTCCTTAACTGGAATCCCAGACCATGTTTTTAACCGCGTGGGCTTTTCAAAGTACTTTTCTAAGCTCCTTAGACTTTTCTCCGTCACTATAGCACCTCCCTAACGATGATTTCGATCATATTTCGGACGAAGCATCTTTGGCGGCTACACACAAAGCTAGGCCCTGCTTTGTTCAGCCCGTTCCCTGAGTGGGGTCGAAGATTCGATAACCACCTGACACAGACTATCTTCGCCATTTAGTCCAGGATTATTCACTCAAGTCATCCTCCTTCTACCCTTTATGGCAGACGTCGGTCTGGATTCCCCTTCAGTGTGGACCTCCGTTGCCATGGGCTACATGCTGTCAAATAGAGCGATCATCTCACTGCTTCTGCTGGCTACTGCGGCACATCTCGACCACTTCCCATAATATAAAATGGACGACAGCGTTGAGGCCCCTGGCTGGTTATGGAGTATCAGACCATAGAAGATTCCTTGTAGCCCAAACGCGCTTTCATAACCATTCAGCCATCCCCAGCAGTTGAGCTATCTACTCGCGCTTCCTTTTCAAAGGACGCCGATAAATCCTCCTGGGCTTTAATAAGTGGACACCGAAAGAGAGCATGTGCTCCTTCCGGCTCTTTGACAGCATTGAAAAACATGTCGGTGAGGCCGTCAGCATCGTTGGTCAAGCTATATGACCGACCAAAGATAAGCCAACGCATGACGAGTTGGTGTAAAGCGCCAAAATACATTAGGGCTGCCAGACGAATATCGATATCGGTAGCCACGTCGCCACATGTCTGTCCCTCGCGTAGGATGCTTCTCAATATCTCAGCCTGGCGTTGCCCTATCTCAACAATTTTGGAACCGGACAGGCTTTGCGGTGACACCGTGAAATCGAGCAGCCAGGCGAGTTCAGGGTTTACCTCGTGGTAGTGTAGAAGATACCAAGTCATCTTTCTCAACTTGCCTAGGACTCCCCTTACGCCGAGGAGATGTTGCTCTAGCCCCTCCGTCATTTCCTCTAGCTTGACTGCGGCGGCGGAATGAAGCAGGTCCTCTTTACTTTCAAAATGCTCATACATGGTAGCTAGAGCTACTCCCGCTCTGCTGGCTATTTTTCGTATTGTCACCTGGTGAAAGTCGACATCGTAAAAGACAGCAACGGCTGCATCCAGAATGCGTTCTCGGGTTCCCTGACAGTAAGACTTAGTCATTATCAAGACCTCAAATACCGGACTGCTGAACAATGTTCATAACTTTTTCATGTTCACTTTGCGACTCTTGCCGCGATATTCCGAACTTTGTTCTTGATATTAGTACCCTCTGCCTCTCTTGTCAAGCCTACGGAGGCTCAATAGCTAAATGTTCCGGTAAAACCGAGACAGAAATCAAAATGGTGCCAACTTGACAAGTGTGTCTAGGATACGGAGTCATGAGGCGGATCCACGACAGCCAGGGGAGACTGAAGAATGTGTATGCTCAGCAAGCTTCTCGCCCTGACCAAAACGCTATCTGGTGTAATCGCGCCCGTTGCTTTAAAGGTAGTAGTAGCAATGGAGGGCTTGGGTGACAGCGTTCATTATTATTGCATTGAACAATCTGAGTTTCTGTTCATAAAACCGAAGCTATAGTAGAACTTTCTGCTACTTGTTAACGCGTCCTAGGCAAACGGTTAGTGCATTCAATAGTCACTTCCGGATGCCAGGCTCCTCAAAGCTGCCTTTCGGCGAGCCTGGTTTCCAAAGCCTTATTTTCTTACGGATCTTATCATGGCAGTGATCTCCTCGAATTGCTGGGATGGCTTAGCTGTTCCCGCCGTGCTCTTATCTATAGCATCAGCAATGCCCTGTACCTTCTCCACTGGCACTGAGGCGATCATTATGTTTTCATCCCATCCGGTCATCCTCCTCGCACTTATATCACCCGCCGTAATATTGAAGTTACCCGATGCAATCGGGTAGGTTATGGAGCTCCAGCAGAGCGAACCCCTCATTTCAAACGAGGGCGTCTTGCCATCCCAGAACTGAGCCAGCGTGACAAGTCTTGATACCTGTTCAGCATTTACGAGGAAGATGACTAAATCGGGAACGAAAATATTTTTGCTAACCGGATATAGATAGACCTTGCTGGCAATTCTCAGAGGCGGCCTGGCAATCTTCTCGGATTCAATCATCGACCTAGTCGCCGTTTTGACATCACACCAGAGCTTCTCACCTTCGACAAGCAGCTTGAGCGGCACTTCCCTCGTCTCGGTGAGACCGATATGGCTCCTTCCTCCGGGACAAGCGCAGGTCTCCTTCGAAAGCATTATCACTTTGCCATTAGAAGCCTCCAGTATGCCATTGCATACGGTATATTGTCCTTTGGCTAGCTTAGCTGTAGTGGCCTCATCAGAGTATTTAACCCCTACTGCTTCCTTTTCTATACCCAGTGCATTCCTGATTTTTTTGGCCGTCTCCATCTTTTAAACCTCCTATCGCAGATCCTGAAGACGTCAACAGAATATGTCCTTAGCTTCTCCTTGTCAACAGTTAGTCAGTGAGTTTCAGGACTTGAATATTGGACGCAAGTTTAATTAGCAATAACTCGGCTTTTCTCAGGGTCATCAAGGCTGAACAATTGTCAGTTTTGTTCAACAGTCGATTCGTGCTCCATGGAAGATGATCCAGCCCCTTCCACAAAGCGTCATTTTGTACAGTCAGTAGCCCTAGCCAATTGGTACTGAGTAAATAGGGCAATCCACCTCGCCGTAGCAAGCATCAATAATCTTAATTAAGATACCTCTAACCTTGACGAGCCATAACGCCTATACTAGAATGTACCTCGCCGAGACGAAGTGTCTATCGCCGGGCCAGTTTGGCGCGATTCTGGATTTGCCGATACCTCGATACCCTTAGAGGTGGTAGAGGAGGGAGGGATGGTTTAAATGCCCTACGAGACCGACTACCAGGATTATCAGATGGCTCTTCGATTTGATCAGCGTATTTCGAGGATGGTAGCCTTGCAAACCTTGACCCAGGTCCTTATCGATGAGCTGGATCCTCAAGAGACAGATAAAGTGCTGGATGTAGGGACAGGAACGGGGCGATTGGGAATTGCCTTGTGCAATATGATTCCTAAGGGCTTAATCATGGGAATAGATTCCAGCTACGGGATGCTTAAGGTGGCAAGGGAAAAGATGCTAGAATACAAGACGGGTAACTTCGACATAGTTCGGGGAAAGGCAGAGGCTTTACCCTTTTTGCCTCAGGTCTTTGACTCGGCCTGCCTAATGCTCAGCTTCCACCACTTCACCGACCCTGAGAGAGCGATAGCGGAGATCTATCGAACCTTAAGGGCAAAGGGGCATTTGGTCTCGTTGGATCCGGTGTTGAAAGATGCGGTAGATGAAGAAGCTAGGAGGCTAAATGGATTGATCGAAGAGGCTTTCCAGCTAGCCCATGGGCCCGAATTCAGGTTCTTCACAGCCCCAGAATTGCAAAGGTTATATGAACGGACTGGTTTCTCAATAGAGACCTGCCAAGCTCACGATTTCCCTTTCCAGCAGATGGGGATAGAGGGAATCCCAATGGGACCGCACTGGCTTCAGGCTTACGAACTGCTACACTTTAGGCAAGAAGAAGGCCTAGTTAAGAAGTTTGAGCAGAATTACTTTACTTTCCGAGAAAAAGAAGGACAGTTACTAGTGAAGGGGAAGATGAGCTGGGTCACTATCAAAGCTGCCAAAGACTAAAGGGGGCTGTGTCTGCGGGCGCAAAGGAGTTGACATTGGAAAGGTGCAGGGGGGAGTCACATGACTGCCGACGTATTCTTGCATTTGCCAACTTGATGCTGCCCCATAGATTGGAATGCCGCATATAGCGAATATACCCCTTCATATCGCCTTGGCGCCCTCGTGTCCACGAAACGTGAGAGAGGGTAACAGAAAGCCATTTTGTTGACTGCGAGTATTGTCAATAAACCAGGGCGAAGCTCTTCTCAAAAGTTTTACCTTTTATCCTGCTCGGGGAGCCAGAATTCCCCCCCCAAAGCTGCCTCCCCACATGTTTTCAGAGAACGAGAGCAAGGCCCTAGAGTGTCCGTTAGCCCGGTCTTATCATGTGTCCCTTCTTTCGCTGACGTGGAACATGGAGAAACGCCTCACTTGGATGTCCAAAAGAACAAGAATTTCGAGCAAATGAGACGAAATCTATAGGAGCATTATAAACGATTTCGGCTTCACATTTGTCAAAAGCCGCCAGGTAATGAGAAAAAGCGTTACCAATGCTTAGAACCTTTCCACCCACTAAATGAATACCTTAAGCCTGGGTGGAATGGAGGTCTGTGCCCAGGCTTAAGGTACTAGGCATTAAGGTCCGATCCCCTTCCAGATCACGAGCCGCAAATTCTCCGTTCGAAGCTCCGACTTCACTCTTCTATGAGTCCATTCTGAACCAGCCACTCGTGAGCAGCTTCATCCGGCTCCAGCTTGTCGGTATCGACCCTGGCGTTAAGCGCCTGCCACGCTTGCTGGCACTCGCTAACTGCCTCCGCAGTGGCGGCTTCGCCCCCGCCGGGGAATGTCGCCACCAGCTCATTGAGAATATCCTCGATCTCGGGATATTCATCGAGGACCTCGGCACGCACATAGGGGGTCAGGTCATAGGGAGGCCAGAAGGACAGGTCATCTGTGTACACATGCCACCCATATTTGCCAATAATGGCATCGGTGCCGAAGGCCATTGCTACATCACACTCGTGGTTTTCCAGACCCAGCGTGGAAATTCCGGGAACTCCGGTCAGAAGGTATGCGGCGTCGACCTCAAAGTTGTAAGAGTCCTCCAGAGCTGGTAGTCCGTCTGGACGGGCAGAGAACTCGAAGTCGACATAAGTCGTGATCTTGCCCTCTTCCTGTTGGTACAGCGCTGCCAGATCGGAGAGCGTCTCCACCTCATTGTCTGTGGCGAACTGAGCCCAGGAAACCAATACATACGAGTTGTGGTTCCACATCGGGTCTAGCCACACGAAGTTATTCCCCGCGTCCTCTTGTTTTACCATCTCGTAAAGCTCGTTGTGACCCGTGGGTTCATACGCGTGGGCGAGGTGAATCATCCAGGCGGTGCCAGTGTAATCGGCGCAGATATCGATATCGCCGGATTCCATCCCTTGCCGCAGCGCAGTAGTGGAGAGACCCGACGTCAAACTGACGTTGAAGCCTCGGTCCTCCAGCAACTGCTTCATCATCTGCCCGATGATGTACTCCTCGGTGAAATTCTTGTTTCCAACGGTAACCTGCTTCGCTCCTGGTGGGCCACATGCCGTCACCACTAGCACAACCGCTAGAACGAGCGCCAACGCAACTGGGATCAACTTGCGCATTGTCTTACCTCCTTTGAATACTCTAATATCACTGCTTTAAGCCATTGTAACCACTTTCTATCTCATCTATCACCCCCTACTCTAAATTTAAGCCTCCACTTTGAGGCCTCGTGGTGTTATCCGCCTCTCCACCAACTCTAACATAAAACCGAGGATAATCGCCATAAGTGCGGTAGGCGCCGCTCCCTGGAGTATAAGTAGTGGCTCATAAGCAAAAACCCCGGTGAATGTGATCCTACCAAAACCATTGCCTCCAACGAGAACAGCTAGTTCCGCCGTGCCTACGGTTATGATTGTCGAGATTCTGATGCCGGCCATTATTACCGGCCTGGCCAGGGGCAGTTCTATCTTGCGAGCGATTTGTAATCTGCTCATCCCCATTCCCCGGGCGGACTCGATGACTGCCGGATCGATGTTCCTTATGCCGGCGTAGGAATTGCGTAAGATGGGGAGCAACCCGTAGATGAATAGAGCTACAATTACCGATTTAAAGCCCAAGCCCAGAAGGGGAAGCATAATGGCAATTAGGGCCAGGCTGGGTATACTCTGCCCCACGTTTCCCGTGCCAATCACCAGAGTTGCCAGCTTACTGAAACGCGGCCGAGTGACGAGGACCGCTAATAGCACGCCAACCCCAGTAGCTATCCCCACCGCGACGAACACCATCCAAAAGTGATTCCTCGCCTCGTTCGCCAGATCGCCCCAGGTGAAAACATCAAATACTCCCACCTTCTCCATACTGGTGACCCAGGCGGTGACTCCAATAAGCACCGCCGAAATGGTGAGAATGATAACCAAACGTCTCATTCTGGTTCACCCTGGGAAGCTTCGCTCAACCCCCTTCGGATATCGTCGAAGGTTAGCACACCCTCTAATCTGTTATCCTTATCAACTACAGCCAAGCTGTTAAGCGCGCTGCTCAACATAAGTGACAAAGCTTCATTTAGAACCATGTTTACCGTAGCCACTATACTAGAGGAAACCATGATATCCCTCACCATTTCTCCACTTTCCAAGTCTGCCCTGCTAACCCAGCCGAGGAACTTTCCATTGTCGTCAACTACCCCCAGCCAATCGACCTCCTGCGTCATCATCCGTTCTCTGGCTGCCATAACCTTCTCATCAGCTTTGACCATAGGTGGCGAAGCATCCATAACATCCTTCACCCGGATCAATTGTAATCCCTTAAGAGCTCGGTCAGCACCAATGAAGTCCTCTACGAATCTATCCTTTGGCCTGTAAACCAGGTCAGCAGGTTTGCCATACTGTACCAACCTGCCGTCCTTCATCAAGGCTATTTTGTCCCCCATCTTGATCGCTTCATAGATATCGTGAGTCACAAATACAATTGTCTTTCTTATCTCCTGTTGTATCTTTAGGAACTCATTCTGCAGGTCGATTCTAGTTATTGGGTCGATGGCTCCGAAAGGCTCATCCATCAATAATGTCGGGGGATCGGCTGCTAGAGCCCGTGCTAAGCCGACCCGCTGGCGCTGACCACCGGAAAGTTCGCTGGGGTACTTACGTGTGAACTCCCCAGGATCCAGCCTTACCAGCTCCAGGAGCGCCTTCGCCCTTTCCTTCCGCTCAGCCTTGGGCCAGCCTTTTAGCACAGGAACCGTTTCTATATTCTGCCCCACGGTCATATGAGGGAAAAGCCCTATATCCTGGATAGCATAGCCTATATTTCTCCGCAGCTTATTTTCGTCAACCTGGGTTACGTCTGTGCCATCCAGATATATTTTCCCACTGGTAATCGGGATCAACCGATTGATCATTTTCATGGTAGTTGTCTTACCACATCCTGAGGGGCCCAACAGTACACAGAGCTCGCCTTTCTCCACCTCGAAGCTCACCTCTTTCACCGCTTCTGTCCCATCGGGATAGACCTTGCTCACCTTCTCCAGCTTTATCATGCTATCACCTCTTCTTTACCCCTTTTGGCGTAACCCTTCGCTCCAGTAGGGCCATGAGACCATCGACCAGCAGGGCTAAGATAGAGACTGTTACTCCTCCCACAATAATCAAGTCCATTCGGTTATTTTGTATTCCGCGGAATATGGGCATTCCAAGCCCCTCGGCGCCGATGAAGGCGGCGATGGTCGCAATGCCGGTGAGCAGCACCAGGGCATTCCTCACGCCAGCCATAATGATGGGAAGCGCCAGCGGAAGCGTCACCTTAAAAAGGATTTGCCTTTCACTCATCCCCATCCCCTTGCCTACCTCAATCATCGCCGGCTCAACCTGTCGAATGGCTATATAGGTGTTACGCACAATCGGCAACTGCCCGTAGACAATCAGGGCGATCACCGCAGGAAGGAAACCGATAGCCTTCAGCCCCATAGCAGCAAGGAGGATCATTAACAGACCGAACAGGGCGAGACTGGGAATAGTCATTGCTATCTCGGCGAAGTAGAGAACCGTCTCTGCTATTCTCTCCCTCCCCTTTCCGGAGATATAGAGCCCCAAACTTACGCCGAGAACAAGCGCTATACCGCCGGCAACAAAAACCAGCCAGAGATGACTTAGCGTCCATTCGGCTAGCTTGTCAGGGTGTTGGACTACAAATTCCCATGCTTCTACCATTTCCGATGCCTAATCTAGTCTATGATGAACTCAACACGATGCATCCGTGCCATTTCAAGGAGCTCATCCTCGCATTAACGTATTTTCTCCTTAGGGTATTTCTTAAGGGTGGGAACGACTACCCATATTGCCCATTCTGGACTTCGCTCATCAAGGCTTTTCATGCTGTTCGAAGCGGGTCAAAGACCCTGCACATCGGACCCTCTCTCGAGGGAATAAATACAGTGGGATAACCGGCGAATGGCCTCTCAAAAGGATATGTCTTGAAAGGTGCATCCCACTACCTAAATCACGTCTTTCGCACGAGCCAGGGGGCTGGCTACAAAAGGAGGTCATCTATGGGGGATGCTCTTCCGAGGAATCGTAGCGGTGTAAGTAGGCAAAAGGCTACCACTTTGCGGTTGTGCTGTCAAGAGGCGACGGTGGAGGCTGGGGAGTAGCCCAATACTGAGGGTGCTGTCCTCCAACTCAAAAATAGTCTTCGGTTGGTTGGGTTAGTTCTGGCAGTTCAGGAAACTCACCATTAAGAGCATTTGTAGCGATTCCCCTTGCATCTGCGGAGAAATCGGCACTAGCAACCCATTGGAGATACTCGGCGTCAATACCAGCTATCTCCTTCAGTGACTTTCCTCTGTATTTGCCGAAGCCAAACGTAGCTTCCCCTTCCGACCAAACAAACTTACCCTCAGCGTCAATCCAGCTCTCTTCATCTGGATCACAGCAAAATTCATGCAACCCATCCACGTCTCGTGGTAGCTCAGGGTGCATGTCCAACTGGCCTTCCAAAATCTCAGCCGCCGCCCTAACATCTCCCCCGGAAGTATGTCTGTTTTCCAACTGCCTGCCACAATACTGTCTGTAGGCCGAAGCAAGGCTTCGAGGGTCAAGTTTATGGTAAATGACCAAAGTATCTAGAATGCGGCGTCCTTTACGTGAGAATTCCACTCCAGCTCTCCTGAACTCGGCTTCAAGAATAGGCAGATCGAACTTTTTTACATTGAATCCCCCAATATCGCAATCATTCAGGAAATCTCGAAGACTGCGCGCGTATTGTCGGAATACGGGTTTATCTGCCACATCATCATCAGTGATGCCATGAATACTGGTCGCTTCTGCTGGTATAGAGATTTCGGGGTTGATTCTTGTACTCTTAAACTCCTCGGTACTATCTGGATTAATCTTCAGAACAGTTAATTCTACTATCCGATCTGCGGACAAACTTATACCTGTAGTTTCTAAGTCAATAAATGCGATAGGCCTATCGAGTTTAAGATTCTTCATGTTTCTCCGCGGGCAACTCACAACCGAGTTTCGTGTGTGGAAAGAGTAATCCATGTTTCTGTGTTTGTCAAACTGTGCGGCCTTCGGGAGACTTGGGCAGGTGGGAAAGCTTGGAGGTGGTGCAGAGGTATACTCGCTCTGTAAGCTTTATGTATGCCCGTCACAAAGTGACTAGTATAGTTTTTGTAGCTAAGGCGGCATTGAGGTAGATTGCATAGGGAAGTGTTGTGCATTCATGAAGTAGTTACAAGGTTGGAAAGGGAGGTTGTGCTGGGAAGGAGGATAAAGGTCACAATTCTTTACGCACGAGCGTCTGCCATGCCAGCACGGCGGATAGCACTACTAGCCCCAGGCTGATGCTAACAGCCCACCAAGCGCTAGGGCCAGATCCCGCGATGATGCGCTGCCCCCAGCTAATCACTCCCATCGGGGCATAGAGGTCCAGTTGCGGAACAAATGAAAAGGCCCATAGCCCTACTATTATTGCCAATGCAAGCCCACCTGCAGCAAGTTGGCTTTTAAAGAGCGTGCTGCACAGCAGAGTCACGGAAAGACAAACTAGAAAGAAGAGTCCCACCAGCAAGCTAGCCGCAATGAAGGACAGGCCATTCAGCTCGCCGAATAGAATGCTTGCATATAAATAGCAAGCCACCGCGCCCCCAGCAAGGCCCAGCCCAAAGGTCACGCTCAACGCAGCCAGCTTTGATGCGATAAATATGCCGCGCCCCACCGGTTTGCTCAGCGTCATAACTGCGGTGCCTCGCTCCCGCTCCCGAGCTACTGCCCCCATAGCAACAAGGATCACTACCAGTATGCCTATCTGGGTAATGGACTCTAAATACTCGCCGACCACGTCCGCCGCCGTGAAATCAGGGATCGGTATAGGGGTATCCCCGTCCAGCAGCGACGGCAGATAGTGGAGAAGTAGCGGCGTCCCAAACCCGAGGAGAAGGAAAAAGGCAACAATTATCAGAAGCTTGTATGTTCTGAGGTGGTCCCGTAGCTCTTTTTTTAGTAGGACACTGAAACTCGTCATTCCTCGCCTCAAGCGCCTACCAATTCGATAAAAACCTCTTCCAGGCTGGGCGACGTAAGCTCATAGTGAAGCAAGATCAGCCCGCTCTCCGCTACGATCTTGGGCAGTTCTCGCTTTGCCGTTACCACATCGCTGGCGTGAATACGTAATACAGCCTCGTTGTTGCCGTGTTCCTCTGTTACCTTTGCCACCCAGGGTAGAGATTGCAACAACCGGGTTATGGAGTGAGCCTCTCCCTCAAAGCGCAGTTCAAAAATGGGCTTGGCAAATCGGTCCCGCAGCTCCTCCGTCCTCTCCTCGATGACCAACCGCCCTTTATCGATAATGCCTACCACATCGCAAATCCTCTCCACATCGGCGAGGATATGGGTGGACATGAATACTGTTGCTTCTTCCTTGAGGCGGAGGATGGTATCCAAGACTTCGCGGCGGCCGATGGGATCGAGGGCAGAACATGGCTCGTCGAGGAAGAGCACCTGGGGGCGATTCATCAGGGCTTGAGCGAGCCCTAAGCGTTGGCGCATACCTCGCGAGTAACCGCTAATCCTTCGAGAGGCTGCTTCATTCAAGCCAGCGAATTCGAGCAGCTCGTCGCAACGTTTTTTATTCTCTCTGGATGGCAGTCGGAAAAGCTCGCCCACATAGCACAAAAATTCCCGTCCCTTCATCCAGTTGTAGAAGGCGGGCTCCTCGGGAAGATATCCGACCTTACTTCGCAAGGAAACCGAGGTAGGAGTGACCTCTTCACCCATCACCCAAGCCTGGCCTCGGGAGGGTTGACACAGCCCGGTTAACAGCCTCAGTGTGGTCGTCTTTCCCGCCCCATTGGGGCCCACGAAGCCAAAGATCGACCCCTCCTCGACTGCCAAGTTGAGGCCGTCTACAGCAGCAACGGCACCGTAATGCTTAGCCAGGCCTTTACATCTTATCGCTTCCAGCTTGCTTCAATCCTCCTCCCGGGCAATGGTAAGGTATAGAATAGGGCCGATGATACCCACAAAGACTATCACTAGCCCCCACACTAGCTTGTTCCCTCCTCTAACCCTAGTCCGCTTTACCAGGTCATAAAGGGCGAATGCCAGGAGGCCAAGCTGGATGGCGGCCAGGGGAATGAATAAGAGAATCTCCTCATTCATATCTCAACCTCTCTAGCGTTTATCCGACACTGGTCCGCAGTTCAGTATATGTTACCTATCACGGTTCCGTCAAACCTCGTAACCCCACGATACAAGAGTAGGTTACAAATTGCTCCTAGGTCTTTGAGCGTTCGTTCTCGAAGCAACCCAGCATTAATATCCCCTCTCTCCGCGGTGACAAAAAGCGATTGAACAAAACGCTATTTTGGTCAGATTGAACACAGGTCGTCATGTCTCTTTGAGTCACTGTCGATAATGCTGAAGATCTTGCTTCCACTTTCTACCGGCTGAAAGGGGGATCTTGCATTTCCCTCGCTGGCTTCTCACCCTTCCACCACTTTTTAAGTCGAGCGCCGATCTTTTTCTCATGGCCCTGGTCGCTGGGGATATAGTAGCATTTATCTTTAAGGGCATCAGGTAAATTCTGCTGCGGCACAAAGTGCCCGGCATAATTATGGGCATATTTGTAACCCTTGCCATATCCTACCCCTAAGCTGCGTCTTCGGTCAATCTCACACACGGTTGCACTCTAACCTAGCAAGATTCTACAGGCATGGGTTCGTAAGGCAACTACCTCACAGGTCTGCCAAGCTCTAGTTTCAATGCGCGACGGCGAGGTACATGTGCTCAACCAAGAGAGGATCTCCATAAGGTGGGGGGCACAGGTGACGCAAATTCTTTGCGAAGGGCATCAGTATGTTATAGAATGTTAGAATAGCGCTCCCGATAAGGGGGCTATAGTAGGCTTGATTAAGGCCATAAAGTTGTAACAAACTTGGCAGTTTTGCGTTTATAAAGGTGCAGTGTGAAATCAGACGATCACGTCTCTGCGGAAATTGAGGGTCTCTTGATCGAGCAGGCGGCCAAGGGTGACCCGCAAAGTTTTGCGCGGCTCTACGACCTACATGTTGACCGCGTTTACCGGCATATCTTCTACCGGGTGAGCAGCGTTGGCGTTGCTGAGGATTTGACCCAGGAGGTCTTTCTCAAGGGTTGGCAGGCGATTCATAGGTACAAGAGAACTGGCAGCCCTTTTGTGGCCTGGCTGCTGACCATCGCCCATAATTTGGTGATAGATTACTACCGATCTCGGAAGCGCGAGACCTCCCTGGAGACCAGTATCCTGCCCTCCGATTCGGCAACGAACCCGCAGCAGATAGCTGAGGTTCGCTGGGAACAGCACCGGTTACAGGATGCTATTAGGCAACTTCGCCCCGAGCAGCAACAAGTCATTGTGCTTCATTTCATCGAGGGCTTCGAGTACTCTGAGATCGCCGCTCTCTTGGGGAAGAGCGAAGGGGCAGTCAGAGTCATTCAGCACCGGGCCCTAAAGGAACTGAGACGCATTCTAGGTAAGGAGATAGGTTAGTGGCGACCAAGAAGGAAGAAATTCTGGCTCAGTGCATCGCAGACGTTAAGGCGGGAAGAGCCAGAGTGGAGGATTGCCTAGCCAAATACCCTCGCTGGAGAAGCGAGCTAGAGCCACTCCTCAAGATCGCCCTCGCAATCGAACCTCCACCTGAGGTCAGCCCCTCACCCGCCTTCAAGGCGAGGGCACGGGCTAGGCTGCTGGCCCAGATTCATGCCCAGAGGCCTGTAACAAAAGAGCGATGGCTGCGTTATATATTAATGAAAGACCGTGTTACCAGGGAAAGGAGGTTCAAAATGGCAGCCATCGTGATAGCAATCGTCTTGGCCGTGGCGTCTATAGGAGGGGGCACTGCCTACGCCTCGCAGGATGCCCTGCCGGGTGATATCCTCTATCCTGAGAAGACATTCATTGAGGATGCTAGGTTATTCTTCGCCTTCTCTGATGAGACTAAGGCAGCGACTCACTTGCAGATCGCCGATACGCGCATTGAGGAGCTCTCAAGGTTGCCTGAGGATAGAAGCGGATTCGTCGAGGGCTTGGTCGAGGAATATCGGTATAACCTGGAGCGGGGGCTTGATCTTGTTGAGCAGCAGATAGAGCAAGGCGGGAATGCGTCAGGTCTGCTAAACAGGTTCCAGGAAAGGGTTACTTATCACCAAGGGGTGCTACAGGTGGTATGTAATCAGGTGCGGATAGAGGCCCGACACGCTGTCGAATATGCCATTAACGTCTCAATACAAGGACTCGAGAGGGCGAACCGTCTCATGGCGCGAACGCATTTGGAAAATGCTGCTCGAAGGATTAACCAAGTTTCTGGGATGGCCCAGGCAGGAAAGATGGGTGAGGTTATCGAGTTGCTCGGGGAGTATGATGAAGACCTCGTCTCATTTGTGGAGACAGCCAGTGACACTGAAGATGTCGAGGCTCTGCTGGAGGAGGCCCGTGGGAGGCTTCTCCTCGTCTTCGATCAAGTCCTGGCGACAGTCCCCGAGCAAGCGATAAGCGCCATCGAGAACGCCAAGCTTAAGACAATGACGGGCTTTGATGAGGCCATTGATGCGGTCGGCAGGGGCGAAGGCTTAAATGATGCCTGGCAGGAGTTTGAGTTTGACTGGGAGGAGTTCATGCCCCAGTGGGAAGGAGAGATAGAGCCTGGCTCAGAGGAGTGGTGGAATGCCTGGGAGGAGTTTAAGAGGGAACGGAATAGGTTCAGGTTTGAGCCAACCCCACCAATTCCCTAAGGGTTGCCGCTCTTGTTTTCGGATCCCCAGTTCTTCGGGCCGCACAGTCGGGAGGTCTAACAAAAACCTAGAATGTTGCGTAGTGCTTCAGTCGAAACAATACCTTTGACGAATGTGACCTGCCCCCCGAAAATCGGTCCAGGTAAAATGTTAGACTTGGATTGATTAGAAAGGGGGGTTTTTCGTGGGCGGATTATGAGGCTATCCAGTCGGCTCTAATGCAGGCAACTCTAACTTAACAAGTGGTACAATTACTGGGGGCAGGTCACATCAGAACATAGCGAGTCAGTGCGGAGCTAGCAGTTTGGGTTTGAAATGACGCGGCGCTATTCCAAGAACATCACTCAGGAGGTCGATCAATTCTGATTCGGTTGCATTAATTATTTCCCAATTGCTGAGCCTGTGCACTTCATACCCACGGCTACGCAAATAGCGCTCCACCTTAAGGTTGGCGTTATATGTATCTTCATCCGCCATCCATTTTCCACTGGGATCAGGTCTTGCATAGTATGATGGGCTATCTATCTCAACAATATGCAGCTTGTTCTCAAAAATAAAGATGAAGTCGACACAGCTAGGCACCTTCATCTCACTTTCAGTTTGCTGCTCAGGGGTATATGTGCAATTGAACCAAACTTGGGGGATTAGGGCTGGCGCTACTAATGAATTAAGAATAGCTCTAATGACTTCCTTAGGCTCTCTTGTCTCTGGTGATGAGTGAGGCTGGCTCTCATACCATGACTGTAGAAAATCCCCATATGTTTTTCTAAGATCCCGAAGACAAAATAGTGCATCTTCTGGAAAATCCATCCAAGAAAGAGCTAAATTGTAGTACCCTTCTGCAAACTTTCTTTCGGCGGGCGTGGTTGTACAGCCCAATAACTTGGATATTAGTTCGCATTCGTACAGGTGGGGCTCTTTATGCAAGAGCACTCTTCTGAGCGGTAAAACGTCATCAAGTATCAAGGCATCCCCTGCCCGTAGTTCTTCGTATTTCTCGGCAAGCATTGAACAAGGTTCACATGCTGTCTCGCATTCTGGCAAAGTGACATTGGTCCATTTGAGACAGTAGGGACAATTCTTGGCCACCTTGAATAGACTGCCTATAGTAAAGGTGCCTTTGTCATCCAAATCAGATTCTTCTCGATACAGATTGTAGTTGTTTTTGCTGAACATAAACTGTCTGCTACCCTCAGTCATCATCTCTATTTGAGGAAGCTTAGAACCAAAGATAATTTGATTTGGTAGATTCAATTCTCTCATGGCTCGTCACCGATATTGAACTTGCAATCTGGTACTTTGCATAAATATCTTTGAGCTGGCCAAGTCCCGATCAACAGACTTTATCGCCTCCTTAGATATTCTACCGCGATATTTATACTATCGCAAGAAAAATATTGCAAGCAAACTAGGTAAACAAAGACAGTGTATCTCATGCTCCTACATAACTCAAGCACCAGAAGATGACCCAAATCCCTTCATCCTCCAACGATACCTACTTCCACAGACATAGGTATTGGATGTCCCGACCCCCGTCTGAGACGTTGGAGGAACCCGCAGGTGATCGGACGGTCACCCTTTCTTCTTTCAGACCAAAAATCGCTACGAGTGATTCCTTTGCTAACTTGTGGGAGATTTAAAAAGCATTCTCCAAGCCGAATAGTCCGTTATCTTAGTACTCCGGCCACAATCTCGGCCAGATCTAACACCTGCACTCTATCGTCAGCTTTTTTGTCTTTTAATCCATCTCCAAACATTGTCAGGCAGTAAGGGCAACATACGCAAATCGTCCTTGGGTCTTTTGTCAAGGCCTCCTCGACGCGCGCCACATTGATACGTTTCCCGGTGCTTTCCTCCATCCACATTCGTCCACCACCGGCGCCACAGCAGAAAGATTTGTCGTAACGACGTTCCATCTCGGTTGGCACCTGGCCTGTAACTGCGCAGATAACTTGACGAGGAGCTTCGTAAATCCCATTATAGCGTCCCAGATAGCAGGAATCGTGAAACACAACATCACCCAGGTCTTTGCTTTCATTTAGGCCTAGTTTACCCGCTTTAATCAGGTTATCGATTAACTCAGTGTGATGGATGACATCCAATTCCGCCCCATACTGATGGTAATCGTTCTTCAGGGTATTATAGCAGTGCGGGCACTCGGTAATGACCTTCTTGACGCCTCTTTCCTTGAATATCTTGATATTATATCTAGCCATAAGGTCGAAAACGAATTCATTACCCAGGCGGCGTAGGCTGTCGCCACAACACAATTCATCCTTCCCCAGGATACCCCAGGAAATTCCGCCTGCATTCAGAATCCTGGCAATAGCCATAGTCACCCGTCGGCTGCGGGCATCGAAAGCACCGAAACAGCCTACGTAAAACAAGTATTCAGTCTTGTCCGCCTCAAAGGGCTTAACATCGATTTCCGCAGCCCACTTAACACGTTCCGAAGGCACAATGCCCCAAGGATTACTACGCTGTTCCATGTTCTCGAAAAGAGGCAGTAATTCATTGGGAAACTTGGCCTTCATCTCCACCAAGTTTCGGCGCATATCTACAATCCTGGGCACATGCTCAATAAACACCGGACAAACTTCCATACAGGCACCGCATGTAGTGCACGCCCAGAGAACCTCGTCAGCTACACTACCATCCTTACCGCCACCGATCAGGGACAATGCCGTCTCCTTCTTTTTGGTAATAAGCGGTCCATTTTTCAACAGATTGACCTTAATATCATGTATGACCAGCCGCGGGTTCAGTAGCTTGCCAGTGAAGGTAGCAGGACACATATCCGAGCAGCGACCACATTCGGTACAGGAATAGGAGTCGAACAAGCCTTTCCAGGAGAATTGGTCTATTTGTCCTACACCGAAAGCAATGCCCTTCTTAAATTCCTCACGAGGCTGGGTGTTGACCTTCGTCAGACTTCTGAAAAAGAGGTTGGGGATAGATGTAAGAATATGCATATGCTTGCTGTATGGCAGATAATTCAGAAAACTCAGCAGCACTACAGCGTGGAACCACCAGAAGGCATTGATATAGCCGCCCAGGCCTCCTGTCGAAACATGTGATAGAAAAGCGGAAGCTGCGAAATTAGATATAGGCATGTAAAGAGCGGCCTCTTCGCTCCCCTGGGCTATCCTGCTGGCCTGCAGACCGAAAAAGGCAATCATCAGCACAGCGATTAGCACCAGAATGGTGAAGGCATCCCGAGAGCGCGCCTCAATGTAAGATGGTGCGAAAGCTAGTCGGCGGATGATCGCAATGCATACCACTATCAGGGCAAGGACTGACACGATGTCAAAGATAAAGGAGAGGGTATAGTACGCGCCGTGAGGCAGCCGCGAGAAACTGATGTAATCCGGGAACAGACCGTTGAACAGGAACTCGGTATTGGCAATCAATAAGATTGTGAAGCACCAAAACAGGACGAAATGGTTTAGACCGAAACGGTACCCGTGGGAGACCGTACACCGCTGTGCAAAGGCGTAATATAGCATGCCTTGGATACGCTTGCCGACATTGGTAAAACGGTTTTCAGCCCTGCCCAGAAGCACCAAACGGAAACGCCTGAAACAACTCCAACCAAAAAACGCTATAGAGAACACAAAAATAGCTATAAATATCGCGAGGTTAGGCGACACTATTTACTCCTTTTTGGATGTCAGTTCCCTATCCATAAATTCATTAACCTGCCTTTTTGGTACGTAATTCCCTGACTCGGTTGATAATGGCCGGAACTACCTGGAAGACATCGCCTATAATCCCATAGGTAGCTACCTCAAAGATAGGCGCTTCCTTATCCTGGTTGATGGCAATGATAACATCCGAAGCTTGCATGCCGACCAAGTGCTGAATAGCGCCACTGATGCCGCAGGCGATATAGATCTTGGGCCTAACCGTCTTGCCTGTTTGTCCGACCTGGCGTTCCACAGTCATCCAGCCGGCCTCTACTGCAGCGCGGGAACAACCTACCACACCATCTAGTTCATCAGCAAGTTGTTGCAAGATGTTAAAATTCTCCTTGGCCCGCATGCCTCGTCCGCCGGATACGATCACCTCCACTGCTGCTAAATCGATACACTCCACCCCCTGCCTAGCGTCTTCGACTACCTCCAGCACCTTGGTAGCGATATCCTCCTCCTTCATTGGCACTGATTCGCGGACAATCTCTCCCTTGCGTGAGGCATCCCTCACTGGCAAAGGCATCACGTGAGGTCGCACCGTAGCCATCTGCGGCCTTGTGTGTTCAGTCAAAATGGTAGCCATGATATTACCACCGAAGGCTGGGCGTGTCTGCAGTAATAGCCCATTATCATCAATAGCCATGCCAGTACAATCCGCAGTCAATCCTGTACTTAGTTTCGTAGCCACAGCACCAGCCAGGTCCCTTCCCAAACCGGTGGCACCTATCAGCATAATCTCTGGCTTATACTTGTCCACTAGGTAGCAAATAGCTTTGTAATAAGGCTCGGTGCGATAGTAGTGAAACACAGGGGCATCTATTAAATAGACCTTGGAAGCCCCATAGGCAAAGGACTCCTGGCAAAGGTTCTCCACCTTATCCCCGATAACCACCGAGCATAGCTCAACGCCTAGGGTTTTAGCTAACGTGGCACCCACGCCCAACAATTCCCAAGAAACCACAGCTGGCTCACCTTCAGTATGCTCTACGAAAACCCAGACACCCGTGTACTCTTTAATCTCGGCTAGCGCTGCAGCTTCCTCAATACTTACCTCTTCGGGCGCTGCTCCCTTGGCGCGGGCAGCCATCTCAGCGAGGATCTTCTCTTCCTCTGGGGTGTAGTACATCTCTATAGCATCGGCAGGGCAAACCTTGACGCATCTGCGACAGCCAATGCACTTCTCTACGTCTACGATTGGCTCGCCCTTGTCATTCATCTCTATGGCATCTTTGGGACAAGTAGCCTGACAACGGGCTCCACACGCGATGCACTTTCCAGGGATGAGTCGAGCTACACCGCGGGGTTTCTTTATCTTTTCCTCTTCTTCCATTAATACGTGCCCCTTACCGATTCAACAGTTCTACGACTTCAGACCTCTACAGACATACGAGGCCCTTTTCCATCAGTTTGTCTATTAATAGCCGAGCCGCCTCCTCGGGGTTGTTGACTCCATCGCCCAATATCTCGCCTCTGGCTCTTTGCGGCGAAAAGATTTTGCGCACCTGTGTAGCAGAGCCCTTAAGCCCTATGGTATCCTCTCTCAGGCCCATCACTTTGTTATTCCACAACGTAATTGCGGCATCCTCGGACATCAGCCGTCCTGGTACATTAGGATAACGTGGTCTGTTTATCTCCCGCATCACCGCAATCAAGGCTGGTAAGGGAGCCTCCACTATCTCGTGCCGACCTTCCAGCCTACGTCTGACCCTCACCTTTTTAGCTTGCAGGTCTACATTTTCGATGCGGTCTACAAGAGTCAGCTGTGAGTAACCCAAACGGGTGGCAATGCCCGGCCCGACCTGAGCCGTGTCTCCGTCAATGGTCTGCTTGCCACAAAGCACTATAGCCACCTCTTCCTGCTGCCCCAGTCTCCTGATAGCTTCGGCCAACACTAAGCTAGTAGCAAGGGTATCAGCTCCGCCAAAAGCGCGGTCGCTCAAAAGTATAGCCTCATCAGCCCCGAGGGCTAAGGCTTTCCTCAGCGTAACTTCAGTATTAGGAGGCCCCATTGAAATCACCGCTACGCGGAACCCATACTTTTCTTTAAGCCAAAGACTTTCCTCCAATGCATGGGTATCAAACGGATTCATGATGAAAGGCACACCTTCTCTAATTAACGTACCGGTAACCGGGTCAACTTTAACCTGACTAGTATCCGGCACCTGTTTAACACATGTGACCACTAACATCTATTGAACCTCTTATCATATGATGAATTATAATAGAAAATTGAATACACGGTTGTTGCACAGTCTTGGCCGCCAGCTTCAAGGATTTCCTTGAGCAGTCGTCTTTGTGCACTTTTTTCACCTCGTTTGCCTGGGCTTCCCGTTGGCCTGCCCCCAGTTATATTGTACCATTTGTTAAGTTACAGTTCCCGGCTTTAGAGCCGACTGGATAGCCTCAGGAGCTGGGGCCACTCATACTATGTGGCAACCACAAGTCAAACACTTCTCACGAAAATACAAGGTAATTGCTTATATCATGAGAGGGCATGGCCAGTCTGAAGGTTCGGATAGGAAGTACTCCTGTGAATTATTCGCGGACGACCTGAAAGCTTTACTTGACAATCAACTCAAGTGGCGATGGCGGAGGCTGTAGGCGGTTAACCTATTCGACATATGAACAATTCGTCAAAATGTTACCAATATAGCAATGGGGAGATTTGGCTATATTGACAGCAGTGAGTTCGGATTTAACATAGCTACAGCATTGACCAAGAAGGTTCTCTTGCATAAATGTTGACTGACTATGTCGTCTTTTGGTCATCGCTCAACCATCTTTCTGAATTAGCCTTTTCCCACCATCGAATTTCCATTCTTTGGCCTGCTAACAGAGTACCAGTTAACCTGTAAGTACCAACGCTGAGTTGCTCTGCTGGTAGCCTGTAACCAAAACCTGCATTGATAGCTATTCCTTCATAGGCTTTGACAGTCACCTGAGGGTTCAGAGTTGGGTACTGAAACACCCAGCTTTGCACATCATTTGTGCGCTTGACTTCCTCTATTTCATACCATAAAGTAGTCTCTTCGAGAGGTGCCAAAGAGACTTCCTGCTCTTCAACAATAATAGAACATTCACCCTTAGTTATGCTGAAGCCCTTTCCTTCTTTGGGCCAACTGTCGCTCGCTTTACTATAGCCAAAGGACAGAATTCTAGATGAACCTGTCTTGTGGAACCACTCATCAATAGCTACGCCTAGCTTTAACAAGCTCCTATTACGGCTGATATTGCGAAACTTCCGCTGTATGTCTACATGAATAATGCAGGTCTCATCATCAATAGGGTAGAGTTCGCATCTTTGAATATGCTGGGTGCATATAATATGGCTTCCATAAATCCATTCCATCTCACCCTTTAATTCGTCTGGTAAAATATAGCCAATCGAAGCTTTGAATGCATCCTCAGCCAATTGCTGACGGAAAAGTCGGTCAATAGTCAATCCAAGGATTCCTGCAATGACGAAGGCTACTCCAAAGCTATTTAGAAAGAATTTCCAATCGGGCCACTCCTGTAAAAGCAAACTAGAAACCAAAAGCAATGTCACACCCAAAAGGAGAGCAGTAACCATTACTAGTGAAATTCTCCGCCACTCCCGCCATGTCTTTCTTCGTTTCATGCTATTGTTTCCTCTCAATTCAGGTGGCCATGTCCCATACCAAGGCCGTACATATTCGGTAGACATTATACTCCTCCCAGTCAAAGAATTCCTATCAGTCAACATTTATGCAAGAGAACCACCAAGAATAATTACACGCAACTATCTGGGTAATAGGTTATAATTGAACTGTTAGCGAGGAGCCGGGCGAATGCGTGTTCTAATACTCTCAGACACTATAGATCACGAGCAGGGATTCAGTGAATCGCCCTATCAAGCTGCGTATGACGTTCATCTGGATGTGGGCGACTTGAACCAGACGGATAATTTCGTTTTTAGTGTCTTTGACTACGATGTCTCAATCATTCATATTTTGGAGCCCGCATATAACACACATGGCTACTATAAAAACCTCCCTAAGCTGCTTCGGGATTCGTTAATAGCTCTTCAATATGGCCGTTCGGTGATTTGCTTACCTGAGTCTCGAAATTTCATTTCAGAGTTATCTCGACACGAAGGAATGTCAGCCTACGAATGGCTAACTCATTTGGGGGTTGAGCTTCAAGACAATATTGGTGTAGACATCAAACCTTCAGGTTCGGGTCGAGCACTAGCACTTCAGGAATACCTCAAATACGCACCTAAATACTGGCAAATAGTAACGAAACCTGAATCTGCTCCTGAAAGTAGATTGGCTGTTGTCGATGATACTGAAATCGTGGTTGGGCTGGAACACCAAGTTAAGAACGGAACCTTAGTTATTCTTCCACCTCCCAACCTTGATCCCAATCATTATCATATGGCAATGTCTAGATTGCTAGAAGTCGCGCGCCGTTACTATGACCGTTCACAACGCCACATAGCCATAGTTGACACCCCCGAATGGCTCGACTCTTACCTGGTGCCCCATGCGAAAGAGCTAAATGATCAAATCAATAAGCTAACGGATGAAAAAGAGAGGTATGACAGAATAGCATATGTTCTTTATGGAACAGAATACGAGTTAGAGACTAGCGTTGCGTTGTTACTCAAGGAACTTGGTCTTGATATTGAAAAGCAACCACGTAGTGCCAACGTAGATCTGAAAGCTAGAAGTCCTAAGCTGAATACAGGGTTCGCAGTGGAGGTTACGGGAACAAAAGATGTAATCCATAAAGACAGCAGAAAAGTCGTGCAAGCATGGCAATATCTGAACGATCGCGTGGGCACTGCTGAAGAGAACGACAGACTAGTAATAGTTGCCAACACTCAGTATCACCTAGATCCCAAAAAGAGGAGACGCGAAAGCTACACTCCAGATATTGCAAAGCTACTTGGTGACAACGGAGTCCTTATGATTACTACCTTGCAGCTTTATGAACTATGGAAGGTAGTCTATAAGGGACGTAGATCAGCGGATGACGTCGTTCAGGAGTTGCATGGTAACTATGGGCTGTTCGGAAGCTCCTCTTAAAAGTGGGGGTCAGCGCTAGAACCATTTCCCGAACTCAACAATCAGCCAAGATGTGCAACCGACCTCCACTTGCGTAAGAGCCAAATGCCCTCTCAAAAGTTGCTCCTAAATCAGCTGACACTGGATTTTTGCTAACGGATTTGCTAACGAACTGGGTGGCACGGGGTGTCACCAAGTGGTATAATAAGATTTCGGGATACCCTGTATCAGATACAAAACAAGGCTATATGACACGCAAGACCACTAGGGGCGATGACCTATAATGGACTGCAAAACCCCTATTCGGCGGTTCGAATCCGCCCGTCGCCTCTTTTCGAGCTTTGCGCTTGCTACCAGAGAATCGGGGGATTGCAGAAAACCCCGATTTTGTCTATTGAAGACATATAGGGCGAAAAAAGCCGAGGTGGCGGAACCGGTAGACGCGACGGACTTAAAATCCGTTGGGTGCGTAACCCGTGCGGGTTCGAGCCCCGCCCTCGGCACTTAATGTTAGGAAGGAAGTTAGAAGGAATGGCATGGGATCCTGAATTTGAAGTTGCCTTTAACCCAAAGACGATAGCAGTAGTGGGGGCCTCACGGGAGACACGTTTTTTCGGCGACTTTGTGGGCAACCTCCAGCGTAGCGGCTTTTCCGGTCGTATCTATCCCGTCAACCCCAAGGCGGCTGGCGGGGAGATCCATGGCCTAAAGGTCTACCCCAACCTGGTCTCCGTCCCCGAGCACATCGATCTGGTCATGGTCTCTGTTCCCTCACACGCCGTCCCATCGGTGCTTGAGGACTGCGTTGTAGCCAATGCTAAGAATGTCCATATCTTCACCGCTGGGTTTAAGGAAACAGGGGATAAGAAGGGTATAGAGCTGGAGGAGAGGATCCAGGAAGTAGCAAACAGGGGGGGCTTGCATGTCGTTGGCCCCAATTGTATGGGGCTTCATGTCCCGGCCTCAAAGGTAACTACCTGGGAGGCGGTCGGGGAGGCTGGCCCGGTGGCCTTCCTCTCTCAGAGTGGCGGGCATGCCGGCCAATTTGTGCGTGAAGGCGACCGCCATGGCATACGCTTCAGCAAGGTGGTTAGCTACGGCAATGCTGCAGTGCTCGATAGCATCGATTTCCTGGAATACCTGGCCAACGATTCCGAGACGGAGCTCGTCTGCATGTATATTGAGGGAGTGCGGGACGGCGCAAAGCTTACCAGCCTGGTCCGGGAGATCAACAAGAAAAAGCCGGTGATCGTGTGGAAAGCGGGGCTTAGCGATTCTGGCGCAAGAGCTGTCGCCTCTCATACCGGGTCCCTAGGTGGCGAGAAGGAGGTATGGGACGCCTTTTTCAAGCAAACAGGGGCGGTAAGGGTTGATGGCTTGGAGGAGCTTATCGATGTGACAATGACCTTCCTGTACCTACGCCCCCTGTGCAGCGGTCGGGTGGCTTTGATCGGGGCTGGCGGTGGCAATAGTGTTGCTGGTGCCGATGTCTGCGCCCGCGATGGTCTAGAGCTTCCTACTCTGACCGAAAAAACGCAAAATGAGCTAAGAAGCTTTATACCGCCGGAGGGGACAATTATCAGAAACCCCCTGGACATCGGTGTGGTATTGACGGATATAAATCTCCTGTTGCGCTCCCTGGAACCTGTTGCTGCCGACCCCATGATCGATTCCATCATCTTCGCTTTGCCCTTGGGGCTGATAATTTTCGGCGGTGCGGCAGCAGGCCTACTTACACAAACCCAGCAACCACCGATGGATGCCCTGCGCGAGGTGATGGAAAAGCAGTCCCGGGTGGTGCTGGACATTCTGATCAAGTTTGATCGCGAAAATGCCTATGGAAAGCCCTTGATCGCGGTATTGCAGCCGGTAATGGGCCCCTTTTTCCCGGGACAAAGGGGGCGAATCCAGCAGGAATTGTTAAAAGGGGGCATTCCCGTTTATTTCTCCCTGGAGCGAGCGAGCCGCGCCGTGGGCAAGTTCGTTCAGTACCACGAGTTCAAGAGAAGATTGCTTTGAGGAGGCAATGATGAGCAGCGAAGAGATTTGCTGGATGACCGCTCTGGACTTGGCTAAGGCCATCAGAGAGAAGAAACTATCGCCGGTAGAGGTGGTGGAAGTCCTTCTGGAGCGCATACAAGCCGTCAATCGCAAGATCAATGCCTATGTGACATTGACTGCGGATTCGGCTATAGCCTTGGCGAGGCGAGCCGAGGAGGCCGTGACAAAAGGCGAGGAGTTGGGGCCTCTTCACGGTGTGCCAGTCTCCATCAAGGACCTAATTTTCACCCAGGGCGTGCGCACCACCTGTGGAAGCAGGTTGCTGGAGAACTTTGTGCCCGAGGAGGATGCGGTCTGTGTGGCCCGCTTAGAAGAGGCGGGAGCCATAATGCTGGGCAAGACCAACACCCCGGAGTTCGGCTGGAAACCGATGACGGATAACGAACTCTTTGGCATCACGCGCAACCCATGGAACCTGAAAAAAACTTCGGGCGGATCCAGCGGTGGTGCAGCCGCTGCCGTAGCTGCTGGGTTGGGCCCTTTGGCCGCCGGGAGCGACGGCGGAGGGTCGATCCGCATTCCATCCAGCTGCTGCGGCGTTTTTGGTATGAAGCCACAATTCGGCCGCGTGCCCCGTTACCCAATCTTCCCCGGACTCGCGATCTTGGCTCACGAGGGGCCTATTACCCGAACAGTCGGGGATGCAGCTCTGATGCTTGATGTTATAGCAGGTCCTCACTGGGGCGATGGCTATTCTATACCGGCACCTGAGGTCAGCTTCTCTAAAGCGTTGAGCGATGGCGTAGAGGGGCTCATGATTGCGTGGAGTGCCGACCTAAGCTATGCAATGGTGGATCCTGAGGTGGCGGCCATCTGTGAGCAGGCGGCAAAGAGATTCTCCGAACTGGGGGCAGAGGTGGAGGAAGCGCACCCTGGCTTTGACAACCTGGAGACCCACCTTGTGACCCTGTTCGGCGCTGATATCCTGACATCGCTGTTGAGGCTCGGGCCAGTGGGCGAGATAAAGGATAAGCTGGACCCGCTAATGGCGGCGATGCTGCCGGTGATAAGCGAGTTGAAGGCCACTGACTACGCCCGGGCCATGTTTGCCATGCAGGAACTCAAGGTGAAGGCGGGCGCGTTTTTCCAGACCTACGACCTGCTTTTAACCCCAACCGTTGCCGGGCCTCCATTATCGGTGGAGCTTGAAGAACCCCTTGGCTTCCTGAGCTGGATGCCTTTTACCTATCCCTTCAACCTCACCGGTCAGCCCGCGGCATCCGTCCCCGCCGGTTGGACCGAGGACGGCTTGCCCGTAGGGCTTCAAATTGTGGGCCGAGCGTATGACGAAGCAACCGTCTTTCGGGCGGCGGCTGCCCTTGAGAAGGTGCAACCCTGGGCTCACAGAAAACCACCTCTCATATAGCATGAAGAAGGTGGTACTAGCTAGTATCAGCCTCGATCAAATAACTCTTGGAGTATCGCTGGCGATAACTCTTTGAGGATAGAGAGCACCCTGGCGCTTGTTGCGATGGCGTGAAGGGGGGTAATGGAGATCCTGTCATTGAGCAGCGCCCATATATCGGTGCCCTCCTCTGGCTGCCACTCTGGCTTCTGCCTCACAATCCAGTAGTACTTTCTCTTGCCGTCGTGCCCCTCCTGGATCGCATCGCCATAGCTTCTGCGCCCTAGCTGGGTAAGCTCAATCCCCTTAATCTGGCTTAATGGCAAATTGGGTAGGTTTACATTGAGGAGCATCCTCTTGGGCAACGCCCCTTTGGCCACTAGCCTGGTAAGCACCACTGCCAGCCGGGCAGCAGCGTCGAAAAGGACATCCTCGAGAGCACCCACCGACAATGCTATCGAAGGGATGCCGTTCAGGTAACCCTGGAGGGCAGCACCCACCGTCCCTGAAATAAGCACATCATCGCCCAGATTTGCCCCCTCGTTAATCCCGGAGATCACCAGGTCGATCTCGCTACCGATCAGGTTCTTTAAAGCTAGTATGGCGCAATCGGCAGGAGTGCCCTCCACCGAGTAGGTCAGCACCCCACTGACCGGAGGGCTTATCTCCCTCGCTCTCAGCGGCCGGTGAAGCGTAACCGAGCTGCCGACGGCGCTCTGCTCACGGTCAGGGGCCACTACCACCACCTCGCCAACCTCCTTGAGCGCGGTAACTAGGGCCCAAAGCCCCGTGGCGTAGACGCCATCATCGTTGATAACCAGTATCCTCAATTTTATCGCCCTATATAAGACTTGATTAGAGAAAATCGGAGCTTTTCCCGAAGTCGCCCTGATTTCTTTGCTATCATGAAGTTCGAAGTACCTTTCGTACGGTGATCCCGATCTCCGCCGGGCTCGGGGCAATGGTTGCTCCTGCGGCACGAAGCGCAGCCACCTTCTCTTTCGCCGTCCCCGAACTCCCGGTAATGATGGCCCCGGCGTGCCCCATTCTCCTCCCCGGCGGTGCCGTGCTACCGCAAATGAAAGAGACCACCGGCTTGGTCATCTCCTTCTTGATGAAATCGGCCGCCTCCTGTTCCGCAGTGCCGCCGATCTCGCCGATAAGGACCACAAGCTTTGTTTGGTTATCTCCTTCCAAGAGCCTCAATACATCGACAAAGGTGGTGCCGATTAGTGGGTCGCCACCGACGCCGATGCATGTGGATTGCCCGATCCCCTGCTCCGTCAGTTGGGCCACCGCCTCATAGGTGAGGGTGCCGCTTCGCGAGACCACGCCAACCTCACCCTGCATGTGGATATCGCCGGGCATCAGGCCCACCTTGCACTTTCCCGGCGATATAACCCCGGGGCAGTTGGGGCCGATGAGACGTGTAGATTTCCCCTTTATATAAACAAGAACGGTAACCATGTCCAGCGTTGGGATGCCATCTGTAATACAGACAACCGGGCTCAGCCCGGCATCGGCAGCCTCCAAGATGGCATCGGCGGCGAAGGCAGGGGGGACGAAGATCATGCTTGTATTAGCCCCCGTCTCCTTTACCGCTTGCTCTACCGCATTGAAAACAGGGATTCCATCGAAGAGGGTACCCCCCTTGCCTGGGGTGACCCCGGCAACAACCTTGGTGCCATATTCCATACACTTTCTGGCATGAAAGCTGCCCTCGCTCCCGGTAATCCCCTGAACCAGAAGTCGGGTATTTTCATCGACGAGTACGCTCATTAAATCCCCCTTATGTTTCCTTTGCTGCTACCACCTTATCAGCAGCATCTTTTAGGTCCTCGGCCAGGATTATGGGCAGTCCCGATTCGGCGAGGAGCCTCATCCCCTCGTCCACGTTTGTCCCCCTCATCCTGACCACTATCGGCACCTTGATCTCCGTCTGCTTTGAGGCCTCGATAATACCGCGGGCTACAATGTCACACCTGAGGATGCCGCCGAAGATATTTACCAGCGCGGCCTTTACTTTGGGATCGGAGAGGAGGATGGTGAAGGCTTTGGTTACCATCTCCTCGCTGGCCCCGCCGCCGACATCGAGGAAGTTCGCCGGCTCGGCGCCCATGAGCTTGATAATATCCATAGTTGCCATGGCCAGCCCGGCGCCGTTGACCATGCAGCCGACATCGCCATCGAGCTTTATATAGGAGATGTTATGTTTTGATGCCTCCAGCTCCAGCTCGTCCTCCTGCTCCGGGTCGCGAAGGTCGTCGTAGTCGCGATGGCGGAACAGGCTGTTGTCATCGATATTTAACTTGGCATCCAGTGCCAGCAGCCTGCCATCTGAGGTGATCACCAGTGGGTTGATCTCAGCCAGGGAACAGTCTTTCTCCTCGAAGGCTCGATATAGGTTGCCGATGAGCTGAGTTGCCGGCCGCACCTGGTCCGGCTCCAGGCTCATGCCGAAGGCCAGCCTGCGACCGAGAAAGGGCTGAAACCCGATAATCGGTTCAATATATACCTTGAGGATTTTCTCCGGGGTTTTGGCCGCCACCTCCTCGATGTCCATACCGCCGGCCTCGCTGGCCATTATCACCGGCATGCGCTGTGCCGAATCGATGACGATGCCAAGATATAGCTCGCGGGCGATGCCCACCGCCTCCTCGACAAGGACCTTATCCACTGGCACTCCATCTGGCGATGTCTGGGGGGTCACCAGCCTCATTCCGATTATCTGGCCGGCCAGTTTCTCCGCCTCATCGGGGGACTGTGCCGTCTTGATCCCCCCTCCCTTGCCTCGACCGCCGGCGTAGACCTGGGCCTTGATCACCACCGACCCCCCAAGCTGCGAGGCGATCTCCCTGGCCTGGGCCGGGGTTGAGGCCACGCTCCCTTTGGGCACGGGCACGCCATACTTGGCTAGGATCTCTTTAGCTTGATACTCATGGATTTTCATCTAGACTCCTTCTTTAGTGCTAATTACTTGTTGCGGCTTCCGCCCGCTGCTTGATGCCCAGAAGCATCTTCCGCGACATCACGCAAGCGATCGATCCAATGACGCCGAAGATCAACGCGTTTACCAGACTGCGGTTGTAGTCGTTTCGGGACCGGCTGATCAGCCGCGTGGTCCCTTCATCCACCTCATCTAAAAACCACATCCAGATCAAGTTAACGTATTTTTCTGGCATAGTGTCAGTGAGTTCGAATGTATTCCCTGTTTGTGTGTCGACCCTGGTGAGGAGGACAAGCGCCTGGCACGGCTCGATGTAGGCGACCATCATGGGGTCACCTTTGGGGTAGAGCCGTATGCCGTCCCCGACCTCCAGATGCTGAAACTCCGGGATGATCCGATCTGCGTTGTGGATATCACAGCCAACCAGGTTCTCGAGAAATTCGTAGCTGTAGAACCCGCCCCGTCCCTGTCCCATCTGCACCAGCCACGGCCAGACTCTGGCTGCGGGAGCGTGGATGGTAATGGCGTGTGTGTAGCCCCCCTTCGAGTGGGGCACCAGGTCGTCACCAGGCAGGGACCGGTGAACCTCGGCATCGGTTGCGCCCCACTTGGTGCGACGGGCCCGAAGCATAGGCGTTAGAAAGGCGAAGGCAATAGCAGCCGCTCCACCTATTCCCTCTCCAATATCTTTGAATTTGCTATCTGCCGTTTTTACGCTCCTCACTTATTGATAATCCATTAGTCTGCTTTAGCAGCCGAAAAAACCGGAGGGGGTGGGATTCGAACCCACGGTCACCAAAGGCGACTGCGGTTTTCAAGACCGCCACCATAAACCGCTCGGTCACCCCTCCCAGCTTTTTGTACTACTCACAGGTCCTCCTACTTAAAGGCTCGCCCTGCAAATCATAGCTATTGGTTCATTCTGACGTAGCGTAATGTTCGAGATAGTATACATCCGCTATTCTATGACATCAAATAGAGTATATGGGCGCAGCGCCTCGGGCACAACTATGCTGCCATCGGGCTGCTGATAGTTCTCCAGTAGCGAGATGACCACACGGGGCAGGGCCAGGCCTGAGCCATTGAGGGTGTGTGCGAATCGGGGCCTGGCACCTTGATCGGGACGAAAGCGGACGTTGGCCCGCCGCGCCTGAAAATCGCCGCAGTTAGAGCACGAGCTAACCTCCAGCCATTCGCCGCAGCCGGGAGCCCACATCTCGATATCGTAGGATTTGGCCGAGGCAAAGCCCAGGTCGCCGGTGCAAAGCTCTTTCACCCGATATGGAATGCCCAGCTTTTGGCATACCTTCTCGGCGTCATTGACCATTTTTTCAAGCTCTTCGTCCGAACTCTCCGGCGTCACGAACTTATAAAGCTCCACCTTGTCGAACTGGTGCCCCCGCTTTATCCCTCGAGTATCTTTGCCTGCTGACATCTTCTCGCGGCGGAAGCAAGCGGTATAGGCTACATAATACAAGGGCAAGGTTCCGGGGGTCAGGATTTCATCGCGGTGAAGGTTTGTCAGCGGAACCTCGGCGGTAGGCACAAACCAGAAGTCATCCTCCTCATCGTGATACAGGTTGTCGGCGAACTTGGGCAGGTTCCCAGACCCCACCATGCATTCGCGCTTCACCATGAAGGGGGGATATATCTCGGTGTAGCCATGCTCGCTTATATGGAGGTCGAGCATAAAGGAAATAACGGCCCTCTGGAGGTGTGCCCCCGGCCCTTTGAGCACGTAGAAGCGGGTACCCGAGAGCTTGACCCCTCTCTCGAAATCTATGATTCCCAACTTTTCGCCTAAATCCCAGTGGGGTAGGGGCTTGAAATCGAATTTTCGAGCTTCCCCCCAGCTTCGCACCACCACATTATCGGTCTCATCCCTGCCCACGGGAACGCTGGGGTGGGGTATATTAGGCACGCGGAGGAGGAGGTCATCGAGGTCCTCCTCAATAGATTTCAACTGCACATCCAGTGCTTTGATTCTATAGCCTATCTCGCGCACCTCCTCGATGAGATGTGGAGGCTTTTCGCCAGTTTTACCGATCTGTTTGCTTACCTCGTTACGCCGTGCCCTGAGAGCTTCCACCTCCAAAAGCAGGCTGCGCCGCTTCTCATCCAGGGCCAGTATTTCATCGATCGGTGCCGTGTCATGGCGTCTGTCGAGCGCCTCACGAACGGCCACTGTTTTTTCGCGGATAAATTGCAGGCTGAGCATAACAGTTCCTTGCTACTTGGTTCTTAACTGGGGGAATAGGATGACCTCTCTAATCGATTGCTGATTGGTGAGGAGCATCACCAATCGGTCGATGCCCACACCCAGCCCCCCCGTTGGCGGCATGCCATGCTCCAGTGCCACAAGGAAATCCTCATCCACCCTCTCTGCCTCCTCATCCCCCGATAGAGCGCGCAGCCTCTCCTGCTCCTGGAAGCGCTCCCGCTGCTCGATGGGGTCATTGAGCTCGGTGAAGGCGTTGGCTATCTCCATACCCCCGGCAAAGGCCTCAAACCTCTCGACTAGATGCTCACTCCCCGGCTTTCGTTTGGCCAGGGGCGAAAGCTCAACCGGGTAGTCCATAACGAAGGTGGGCTGAAGAAGACCTGGCTCAACATATGTCGAAATCAGCTTATCTATAAGTTTTCCTCGACCCTTAATATCGGCGATATCCAGACCCATGGTCTCTATCTGGCGACGCAAAGAGTCTTCGTCGATGTACGCTTCGAAATCGATGCCGCACCCATCACGAATAGCATCCCTCAGTGTTATGCGTTGCCAGGGTGGTGATAAATCTAAGGTAGCGTTCCCAAATGTGACCGTGGTTGTGCCCAGAACCTGCTGAGCAACATAAGCAACCATCTCCTCCAGCATGCCCATCACGTCATTGTAGTCGGCGTAGGCTTCGTAGCTCTCAAGCATGGTAAACTCTGGGTTATGCTTGGTCGAGATGCCCTCATTTCTGAAGATACGCCCGATCTCACAGACCTTGTCAAAGCCGCCGATGACCAGCCTTTTCAGGTATAGCTCGGTGGCGATGCGAAGGTATAGGTTCTGAGCCAGGGCATGGTGGTGGGTAGTGAAGGGATGAGCTAAAGCTCCGCCGGCGGTAGGTTGAAGCACCGGCGTCTCTACCTCGATAAAACCGCGCTCATCGAGGAAGCGCCTGATGGCAGCAATAGCCCGGCTACGCATCAGGAATATGTGACCGACCTCTTCACTGGACATAAGGTCGAGGTAGCGCTGCCGAAAGCGCTTCTCAACATCGACAAGCCCATGCCATTTCTCAGGCAGGGGCTTGAGGGACTTGGAGAGCATAGTGAAGTCGGTGGCCCCCAATGTTATCTCCCCGCTATGCGTCCTGAAGATCCGGCCCTCAACCCCTATGATGTCCCCGATGTCAAACTCCTTGAGAAGCTTGTATTTTTCACCCAGGAGGTCACGGCGAAAGTAGACCTGGATCTTTCCCGAGGGATCGCGAATGTCGATAAAGGTGGCTTTACCCATGGCGCGAAAAGCCATTATGCGGCCAGCCAGGCTTACCGGGGCATCATCACCTTGTTCAAAGAGGGCTATGGCCTCTTTTGCCGAGTGGGTGCGCTGGTGGCGGTGGGGGTAGGGGTCAATGCCCTGCTGTCGAATTCTCCGGAGCTTTTCCAGGCGCTTCTGGATTATGCTATCGATGCGAGCCATTTCCCTATTTTATCTCCGCTATCTTCACTTTGAGCACCCCTGCGGGCACCGCAATCTCTATCTCATCGCCCACTCGCTTGCCCAGTAGTGCCTTTCCCACAGGCGACACATTGGAGATCTTCCCCTGGCTAGGGTTTGCCTCAGCACTCCCCACAATAATATAGTATTCTTCACTGCCATCCTGATGGTGAACAGTCACCCTTGACCCTAACTGCACCAGATCCGGTGGTGCAGTCTCGGGGTGGATAATGACGGCATCCCTAATGATTTTCTCAATTTCGAGGATCCTCCCCTCGATGAAGCCCTGCTCATTCTTAGCCTCCTCATATTCGGGGGAGCTCACCGTACTACGCAATTCCTTAGCCTGTTGGATCTTCTCCGCCACCTCATGTCGGCGAACAGTGCGCAGGTATTCCAGCTCTTCCTCTAGCTTTGCTAAACCCTCTGGTGTAAGGAAATATTTCTGCTCAGCCATCTTGACGCCTCCTTCCACCGCTACTAAAAAAGACTGAAGGTCGCCGACCCTCAGTCGTATGCTTCTGTATTTTGCGCCATTATACTAGAGATACGCCTATTTGTAAAGCCCCCTACTAGATGGCTTAAGTTACCACTTGACTCTAGCGGAATTCTCCGTATAATATGACGTGTAACATTTAGGCTCGCTGCTGAGGATGCGCATTATTGCCGGCAAGGCGAAGGGACAGTATATTAGATCGCCGAAGGGCGTTTCCCTCCGTCCTGCGTCTGATTTAATCCGAGGAGTGATCTTCTCTATATTGGAATCTATAGACGCTGACTGGTCTTCTGTATTAGATCTCTATGCAGGTACAGGGTCTTTGGGTATCGAAGCACTGAGCCGCGGTGCGGTATGGGCCGATTTCGTGGAGCGCAATGCCAAGTGCTGCGCTATTATTAAGGAGAATTTAGAGAGAGCAGGACTGGCAGCGCAAGCTCATGTCTACTGCACGAGCGTAACTAAGGCCCTCTCCTTTCTCAAAGGGAGGTATGGCATTATACTGATGGGGCCACCCTATGCCGACCTAACTATTAATGAAACCTTAGACCAATTAGCTGGTTCCCGCTTGATCGGTGTAGGCTCAACAATAGTAGTGCAACATTCGTATCGCCTGTCACTAGGTTCAGCCTATGGCAATTTCAAGCCCATCAAGGAGCGTCGCCACGGTGATACCTGTATCTCAGTCTATCAATAGGAGGATTCGTTTTGACCGTCGCCCTTTACCCAGGAAGCTTTGATCCGGTAACCAAAGGACATGTTGATATTGCAGAGCGAGCGTCAGGCCTTTTTGAAAAGTTGATCGTGGCTGTTTATGACGCGCCACCAAAGCATCTGCTGTTCAACACCGAGGAAAGGGTGGAGCTAATGCGGAAGGCGCTAAGCCATCTCCCCAATGTTCATGTGGAATCCTATAGCGGGCTTACTGTGGAGTTAGCACGGAAGTTGAATGCCCAAGTCATCGTGCGTGGATTGAGGATGAGCTCCGACTTTGAAAGGGAGTTCGAGATGGCCCTCATGAACAAGAAGCTCGCTCCAGACCTGGAACTGGTCTGCTTCATGACAAACCTGGAGTACGAATTCATTAGCTCCAGCATGCTTAAAGAGGTTTGTAAGCTTGGGGGCTGCATCGATGACCTGGTCCCTGATCATGTGGCCGCCGCCTTGAGGGAGAGACTTCAGTCCTAAGTAAAAACTAAGAAAGGAGGAGAAATGGCGGAGCAGGCATTATCCGATGTTAAAATTTTGGATCTCACCTGGTACATCTCCGGCCCCTATTGCACCAAGCTCTTTGCTGACTATGGTGCCGATGTGATCAAGGTGGAGCGGCCAGGCGAGGGCGATCCAGCGCGCAAGATGGGGCCCTTCTTCAAGGATGATCCGCATCCTGAGAAGAGCGGGCTCTTTCTCTATCTCAACACCAATAAGAGGGGCGTCACCCTAAACCTCCAGAGCGAATCGGGTAAGAGGATGGTTAAGGAGCTGGTGAAGGATGTGGATATCCTGGTGGAGAGTTTTCGACCTGGGGTCATAGAGCGGCTGGGGCTTGACTATGAGACCCTGGAGAAGATAAACCCTAGACTGGTGATGACCTCCATCTCCAACTTCGGTCAGACTGGCCCCTATCGCGACTTCAAGGCTTCGGAGCTCATTATCTTTGGTATGGGTGGTTCTATGAAATCACTGGGGCTGCCAGAGCGTGAACCATTGAAAAAAGGCACCGGAACGCCAGTGCTGTTTTCGGGGGGCAATACGGCTGCTATGATGACCATGATAGCCCTTTATGCCGCCAAAACCCAGGGCATCGGTGAGCAACTGGATATGTCACTATTTCAAGCCCAAACGGGCTCCATCGACCGCCGGATGAGCGAACTTATCGCCTACCAGTACAATAACGAGGTAACCGTTAGGGTGGATCGGAGGGCCACGCGCATGTTCCCCTATGGCATTCACCCCGCCATGGACGGATATTGGGAGATAGCGGCTATCGGGTCACAATGGCCCGCTGTAAGTAAAATGCTGGACATGCCAGAGCTTTTGGAAAAATGGCCCAATATCATGGCTCAAATAATGCCGGGGGCTAGAGAGGAATTTGATGCCATATTCATCCCCTGGTGCTTCGAGCATACTAAAAAGGAATGTGTCGAGCTTGGGCAGAAGGCCGGAGCCCTCTGTGGACCGCTTGCCACCACAGAGGACATGCTCCAGGATGCACACTTTCAAGACAGGGGTTTCTGGATGGAGATCGATCACCCAGTGGTGGGGAAAGTCACTTACCCCGGAGCACCCTTTAAGGCGGAGGAGATGCCCTGGCAGATCAGGAGGCCAGCGCCCCTCCTTGGACAGCACAACGAGGAGCTCTACTGCGAAAAGCTGGGATACACCAAGCAGGAACTGGTAAAACTAAAGGAGGCCGGGGTTATTTGACCAGAAGCCATAAAACCATTGCTTGGCAAGAACCGGTGAAAGCCAGAGAGCATATGATTTACTATAGCAACTAGTTCGAAAAAGGAGGTCGTGAGATGGCTAAGCTACCGCTAGAGGGGATAAGAGTAATTGAATGGTGCCCCATCTGGGCCGGCCCTTATGCTGGCATGAATTTAGCCGACTGGGGGGCCGAGGTTATCAGGGTGGAGAATCGCTATCACTTTCCCGTGTATACTAGAGGTGTTATGCTAAAAACACCTGAATTCTTAGCTATGCAGACGGCAGGATATGCCGCCTTCAAAAAACCTGGCTACAAGGAAGAGACCGCCCACAATTGCTTTGTGATTTTTAACGCCCATGCTCGAAATAAGCTGAGCTGCACCATGAAGTTGCAGGACCCCAAAGGGATAGAGATGTTTAAGCGGCTGATCAAGGTGTCAGATGTATTCTTGGAGAGCAATGCCCCTCGGGTTAAGGAGAGCATGGGGCTGACCTGGGATGCGGTTAAAGAGATAAACCCGAGGTTGATTATGCTCTCCATGCCTGGCTTCGGAGGCACTGGGCCGCATAAAGACTATCGCGCCCTGGGGGCTCATCAGGAGGGCTTCGGGGGTCACACCTACCTGAGGGGTTATGTTGATGAGGATCCAACTACCACAACCACCATCTACCATACCGATGAGGCGGGAGGTATAAATGGGGCCCTTGCCGTTACCATGGCACTCTACCAGCGCAGTAAGACGGGAAAGGGGATGTATATCGACATGGCTCAGGTAGAGTCTTCCATGTGCCATTTGGCGCAGGCAATTATGGACTACACCATGAATGGGAGGATCACGGAGAGTATGGGGAATCGCGATTACCATGGTGCCATCCAGGGCTGTTACCGCTGCCGTGATGTAGGCGGAAAGTGGTTGCCCCCTGCTCCTCTGATGGGGATCCCTGAGGAAATATGGGTTGTGGATAGCTGGGTAAACATAACGATCACCAATGACCAGGAATGGGAGGGGTTCTGCCGCGCCCTGGGAAACCCCGATTGGGCCAGGGATGAAAAATTTTCCGACCACCTGAGTCGGCTCAAGAATCATGATGAGCTGGATAAGCATATTGAGGAGTGGACCAGGCAGCACGACGCTAATGAAGTTATGTACATACTGCAAAAAGAGGGCGTCCCTGCGGGGCCGGTCATGGATGAGCAGGATGCCTATAGCGACCCCCATTTGAGGGCGCGGGGCTTCTTCGAGCAGCTCACCCATGCCGATGCCGGCACCCACCTCTACCCGGGTTTGATGTGCAGAATGTCTAAAAGACCAAATAGCCTGAGGCTGCCACCGGTTCGTCTTGGCGAGCACAACGAGTATGTTTACAAGAAGATCCTAGCCGTCTCCGATGAAGAATATGCCGAACTTGAGAAAGAGGGGCATATTGGTACAGACTTTGCACCTGAGGCTATCGGAGGTGGGATGTAGCCCAGTGTTTGTTCTGCCCTTTAGAGGCAAGAGGAGGTGATAAGCTAAGAAGGAAAAAGCGTTCTCAAAATGTATATTTTTAGGAGGTATGAAAGGTGGCCTATAAGATTACCGAGGAGTGCATCAGCTGCGGCGCTTGCGAGGCCGAGTGCAAGAACGAGGCTATTAGCGAGGGCGAAACCATCTATGTGATCGACCCCAATAAGTGCACCGAGTGCGTTGGCTGGTTTGATTCGTCGCGCTGTGCCGAGGTATGCCCTATCGACGATTGCTGTATCCCAGACCCAGCCCACAAGGAAACCAAGGAGCAACTCCTGGAGAAGTGGCGCAAACAAAACCCGGGGCAGGAACCTGTCGCTAGCACCTAATAGCGCCAAGCCGGCTCTTTTTAAAAGATCTCTCTGACCAATGTTGGAGGGTGGGAAAAGGCCATTTGCTGTGACCTTTCGATAGGTGCAGTGGATGGTTTGCTATTGTTTGCGGCCGACAACAAGGGTTTGAAAGCCGATCAGGGAATTCAAATTTGGGTTCTCAAGGTGGTATAGTCTTGTTTTGGTGAACATGGAGAGCAGCCTTAATCCAAAGTCGTTTAGCCTTGGGGGTGAGGCCTGATCCAGAAAAAACGCCTTGAACATATAAAACTGGCAGCCGAAGGCAAAGCCGTCTCTGGCCAACGGTGTTAGTCCGGCCCCAGCCATCAAACGAGAAAGCTCGAAGGCTGACAGGCTGTGCTCGGGGTAGAATAAAAACCTCTTTCCCAAGAGAAGCTTAGTTAGCGAGTGAAAAAAGGCGAATTTGTTGGGCACCGATATGATTACCAGGCCGCCGACGCGACAGGCTCGAACATGCTCGGTTATCATCCTCTGGGACTCCCCTATGGAAAAGTGCTCGATAACCCCCTCTGAATAGACCACATCGAAGCTATTGTCTTTGAACGGAAGGTTGAAGCCGCTGCCCTTTATCGCCGCCACCTCAACCCCGTGCCCGTGAGAGAAGAAAGAGAGTGATGTGAAGGCCCCGTCCTCCACATCGACGCCGATGCATTTGCAGCCCAATTCCTTGGCGATTCGGGTCAACATTCGCCCGCTGCCAAAGCCAACCTCCAGGACTCGCGCCTCTTCGGGGATATATTTGCTGAAGGTCTTATAGGCATAAGGAAAATGCCAGATGTCGGCCGAAAGCCACTCCGGAATGTAGAGCCAGTTGGGCTTTTCCAATACGCGCCCCTCAGCAGGTGATGTGAATCAGGGCCGCCACCTTCTGCCCTTGGTCCACCAGTTGGTTTATCTTCTCCACCGCCTCACGAGAGGGAAGGACGGAGAGCTCCAGGTTTATCTGCTTGGCGTGGGCTTCCAGCTCGTCGGTGACATGCGCTCGGCAATTTGTCCCGATGCCCACTATCGCCGACGATGCCCCGGCCTTGGCCAGCTCCTCGATCTCCTCCTTCTTAATGTTATGATCGCCAAACATCCAGAAGCCGCCCTTCCTCTGCCTTACCGTGTCATCGGGGAGAAAGATCAGGTCCTTGCGATACTTCTTGCCCTCAACCTCGATAGAGCCAAAGCTAAAGCTATCGATCTTGACCATACCCGCACCTCCTTGTTCGCACTAAGCGCTGTAGTATGAAGTCCTCCTTTCTGTTGGAATGCCCTCTGGCTAAAAAAGACGCGCACCATTCCTTCCTTGGTATCAGCCCTTCCAAGCAGACCATACCAGATTGAGGGCTAGTAAGTAGGCACTAACAACCGCCACCAGGAGCAGCATGGCTAAGACCAGGCTAACAGGTGACGAAGCCTCCGGGGATGGAACAAAGCGAGCGAAGTGTATGGTGGCCCCAGCGACCGCACTTGTAACTATTACGGTGAACCATATCCTGAAAATGAGGCTTCTAAGTTTATTGGGTCTCACCAGGAGGTAGAGGAAAAGACCGTACGCACCGATAGCCGCTATTATGAGCAGTATGCCCAGAGCCCAGCCATCGGTTGGCAGCACAGACCCAAGCGAAACAAAATGCCAGACAAGACGGACAATACCCGCAGCCAAAAGAAGCGTAATCGTCGCAGCACACCATATCCTAATCCGTAAATGCTTCATCCCGGGTCTCCTGCTTGTGATTTCGATTCAGTGTCTTCTTACTGAAAGAAATCGCGCACTATATCAAACTCCTCGGGAAGCAGTCCAAGCACCACGGGGAACCAGTCGAGGAGCAATCTGGAGACGCCCGAGCCTTCAACCAACTGCGAGCCAAGCCCAAACTTGAGACAGGCCGCCAGCGTCGCGGCGCAGAGCAGGCCAGCCAATACCAGGCCGAAGACGGCTCCACCAAGGAGATCGACCCATCTCAGGAGCACTAACTGAACAAATCTCCTCAGAATACGGGCCAGGATGACCGCCACGATAAGAACACAAATGATGATGATGGCATAGGCTGCCCATTTTGCATATTCGGGATTCTCAATCGGCAGCCATCCTCCGACTGTGCCGTAGTGTTGCCCGGCCAGGATGACACCGATTATGAGCCCGATGAGGGGAAGGACCATGCTGATTAATCCCCGGCGCAGCCCGATATATGTTGCCAGCACCAAAAAAGCGATGAGAAGTATATCTATCCAGTTCATAGGCCTCCTCGCTGATCTATTAGTGCGGTGTTTAGCACCTCGTCCATCCCTTGAACGTAAACGAAGGTGAGATCCCGCCTTATATTTACCGGGATATCCCTTAGATCTTTCTCATTCTTCTTAGGCATGATGAAGGTCTTAATACCCGCTCGGTGTGCCGCGAGGGCCTTCTCTTTAAGTCCACCTACGGGTAAGACGCGACCGCGCAGGGTGATCTCACCCGTCATCGCCACCTCCTTGCGAATCGGGTGCTGAAGTAGCGCCGAGATCAGTGCTGCGGCGATGGTGATGCCCGCCGATGGTCCATCCTTGGGGATGGCTCCCGCTGGCACATGGATATGTATATCGGTCTTTTCGAAGAGATTGGGATCGAAACCGAGGGCGGCTGATCTGGATCGAGCATAGCTTAATGCGGCCTGGGCCGACTCACGCATAACATCACCAAGCTGTCCGGTGAGGATTAGATTGCCCTTTCCCTCCATCAGGGTCACCTCCACCCCCAGGATTTCACCGCCCATCTCGGTGTGGGCCACACCCATAGCTACGCCAACCTCATCTTTCTCCTCAGCCGTCCCCCAGAAGAACTTCTGGGGGCCCAGGTATTTGTTCAGCGACAGGCTGGTTACCAGATGCGGAGGATTTTGCCCCTCAGCGACAAGTCGCGCCACCTTACGGCAGATATTGCCGATCTCCCGCTCCAGGTTTCTGACCCCAGCCTCTCTAGTATATTCCCTGCTAATGCGCCTGAGCGCCCCTGTGGAGAAGCGAAGGTGATCTGGGGTCAAGCCGTGCTCTGAAAGCTGCTTGGGCACCAGAAACTGCCCGGCAATCCCCAGTTTTTCCTCCTCAGTGTACCCGGGGAGCTCGATGACCTCCATGCGGTCGCGGAGCGCAGGCAGAACGGGGTCCAGCACGTTGGCCGTGGTTATAAACATAACTTTAGAGAGATTATAGGGTGCATCCAGGTAGTGGTCTGAGAAGGAGTGGTTCTGCTCTGGATCCAGGACCTCGAGGAGCGCTGAAGAGGGGTCGCCGCGGAAGTCCATGCCCACCTTGTCGATCTCGTCCATCATAAACAGGGGGTTAATGGTTCCCGCGGTGCGCATTGTCTGGATTATTCTCCCAGGGAGCGCCCCAACATAGGTGCGGCGATGACCGCGGATCTCAGCCTCGTCGCGAATCCCTCCCAGGCTGATCCTGACGAAGTTGCGCCCCAGCGCCTGAGCGATGGACTTCCCCAAGCTGGTCTTCCCCGTCCCCGGAGCACCAACGAAGCACAGTATGGGACTCCTCATCTTCCCCAGAGCGATTTTCCGCACCGCCATATACTCGAGGATCCTCTCCTTAACCTTAGTTAGCCCATAGTGGTTATCATCGAGCACCTTTGCCGCCTGCTTAATATCCAGATTGTCCTCTGTTTCCTGTGACCAGGGCAGGCTTACTAGCCAATCCAGGTAGGTTCTGATTACTGTGATCTCGGGTGAAGCTGGAGGCATTGTTACCAGTCTCTCCACCTCCTCATTTGCCTTGTTCATTACCGCTTCAGGCATGCCTACTGAGGCGATCTTCTCCTTTAGCTCATTCATCTCCCGCATTGCGGGGTCAACCTCACCCAGCTCCTTCTGAATAGCCCTTAACTGCTCCCTCAGGAAGTATTCTCGCTGCGATTTGTCCACCTCATCCTGAACCTGGGTGTGGATCTTGCTTTGGAGTTCTAGAACATCGAGCTCTTGGGCCAGCAATATGCTTACCCGCTCCAATCTCCGGTGAGGATCCAGGGTTTCCAGAATTTCCTGCCGTGTTGGCAAATCAAGCTGCAGTGAGGAGGCCAAAAAATCGGCGAGCCACCCAGGCTCCTCTATGTTCATCGCTGCAATAAAGGCGTCCTCGGGCATCTTTGTCGAGAGCTGGGAGCACTTCTCGAAGAGGGCGAGCACGGCACGCATCAGAGCCACAGTGTGAAGGGGCTTCTCCGTGGATTCCTCGATGGGCACTACCCTAACATTGAAGAAGGGCTCGTCGTAGACCAGCCCGGCGATCCTGACCCGACGCTGCCCATGAACCCAAAGGGCGCTGCTGCCATCGGGCATCTTCAAGCGGCTGCCGATGGTGGCCTCGGTGCCGATGGAGTACAAATCGTCCAAGGTCAGTTTCTCAACCTCTGAATCTCGCCGTGCCACCACAACGATTACCCGGTCATGCGTCATAGCCTCTTCAATCGCACGAATGGAGCTTTGACGCATGACTACTAACTGGGTGACCAGCTGAGGGAATATGACATCATCCCGCCGCGGCAGTAGAGGCAGTTCCATAATCTCCGAGGTGGCACCACGCTCATCAATCACTATATGCCCCCTGTATCTCCATAGTCTATCACATCAAAGGCACAAATACAAAGTTGCTGGAATGAGGCGTGACAAAGGGGGCGAGATTTTGTATAATGTAATTGGTATTGATTATCATTTGCAATTAATTTGGAGCTTATGATGGAAACGCAGGATCTAAAGGGGCAAAGGGTCACAAGTCAACGTAGGCTGATCCTCGACCTTATACGCCAGTCGGAGGGTCATCTCGATGCCGATGAACTCTATCGCCTGGCCAAGGAGAGGGAGCCGCGCATTAGCCTTTCTACAGTTTATCGAACCCTCCGCCTATTCAAGGAGCTTGGCCTTGTGGAGGAGCGGCACTTCAGTGAGGAGCACCACCACTATGAGGCCAAGGGGCAAACGGAGCATCACCATCTAGTGTGCCTTGAGTGTGGAACGGTGATCGAGTTTGAGCATCCGTTGACCCATAGGATGATGGGAACAGTAAGCAAGCGAAGTGGCTTTGAGATACTGGGCGCTGAGGTTTATATGGAGGGCTACTGTGAGAGGTGCCGGTGGAGGAGGGGGTAATTTATTTTTTGCCAGGTTTTTTGCAAATGAGAAGCATTAACAGAATCGACATTCTAGAGAGGGTGCTTGATTGAGTGAAAAGAGACAGATCACGGTACGCCAGATGAACGCTGGCCAGAGTGGCGCGGTAATTGAGATTTTAGGAGGGCATGGCCTGGTCAATAGGCTAAGTTCTCTGGGCATCAGGCCCGGCAAGAGGATAACCAAGGTGAGTTCAATGTTTCTGCGAGGGCCAGTGACCATCCAGGTGGATCGAACCCGGGTCGCCATTGGCTTCGGTATGGCGGGAAAGATAGTGGTTGATGTGGAGGAAGAAAAGCGGTGAGTTCGTCCTGCCATGGGACAGGGGGCGAAGACGCTCGCCCCACGGGACTGAAGAAAATACTTCTGATGGGCAATCCTAATGTGGGTAAAAGCGTCTTCTTCTCCCGGATCACCGGGGTAAGGGTGATCGCCTCCAACTACCCTGGCACCACCGTGGGATTCACCAGGGGCTCTATGAAACTGGGTGACGATGAGGTTGAGGTTATCGATGTCCCCGGTGCCTACTCCCTTGAGCCGACCAACAAGGCAGAAGAGGTGGCTGCGACGATGGTGGCCGAGGGCGACCTGGTGATAAATGTCGTTGATGCCACCAACCTGGAGCGGAATCTCTATTTGACCCTGGAGCTGTTGGAGAGGCAGACCCCTGTGATTGTGGCCTTGAATTTTGCAGACGATACGGAGCACAGGGGTATTGAGATCGATGTAGCGAAGCTGGAGAGTCTCCTCGGGGTGCCTGTTGTTCCCACGGTGGCGGTGAGCGGCCGGGGGATAAAAGAACTGGTCGATCGCATCACGGAGGCCACATCCCCTGAGTTTCACCACCGCAGCCGCGATGAGAGGTGGGTGGCTATCGGCAACATAATCGCCGAGGTTCAATCGCTGACTCATCGCCATCACACGTGGCTTGAGAAGCTGGAGGACGCCTCCATAAAGCCCCTGACCGGACTTCCCCTCGCTGCTTTAGTGCTAGCTATATCCTTTTTGGCAATCCGCTTTATCGGCGAGGTCTTGATCGGCTACGTGCTCAATCCCATTTTTGAGAACCTGTGGGCCCCGCTGATGATGAGACTAAGCGCGCTGTTAGGCTCGAGTGGCTTCTTACACGATCTGCTTATCGGCAGGCTCATCAACGGTGAGATAGACTTTTTTCAGTCGTTCGGCGTTTTGACCACCGGGCTTTACATCCCCTTTGGCGCGGTATTGCCCTACGTTTTCTCTTTTTATCTTGTATTGGGATTGATCGAGGACCTGGGTTATCTTCCGCGGCTGGCGGTGCTCCTGGATAACATCATGCACCGAATAGGGCTTCATGGCTATGCCATCATTCCCACAATGCTGGGGCTAGGTTGCAATGTGCCGGCTATCATGGCTACCCGCGTCTTGGAGAGCAGGAGGGAAAGGTTTATCGCCGCTACTCTGATCTCCATCGGCATCCCGTGCGCTGCCTCTCAAGCGATGATTTTCGGGCTGGTGGGGGCCCACGGGGCGCAGTACGTGGCTATGGTCTATGGCACACTGTTTGCGGTATGGATCGTATTAGGTGTCATACTCAATCGTGTTGTTAGGGGGTTTAGCCCCGAGCTACTTATAGAGATTCCCCCTTATCGTATTCCCCACTTGAGAGCCCTGGCGACAAAGCTCTGGATGCGGGTCTATGGCTTCCTCCGCGATGCCCTGCCCATCATTTTGGCGGCTATCTTCGTCATTGGCATCCTTTATACCCTGGGGGTGTTCGATTATATCGCTAACCTTGCCGCCCCGGTGGTAAGCGGTCTCTTTGGGCTTCCTAAAGATGCGGTCATCGCTATCGTGGTCGGATTCTTGCGTAAAGATGTAGCCATAGGTATGCTTGCCCCGCTTTCACTGAGCGCCGGGCAACTGGTGGTAGGCTCGGTAGTCCTGGCCATGTTCTTCCCCTGCATTGCTGCCTTTGTAGTCCTCGCCAGGGAGCTTGGGGTCCGGGGTATGCTAGGAGCAACAGGGATAATGCTAGTTGCGGCAATAATTGTAGGAAGCCTTCTGAACCTGGTGTTATAGAAAGGCTGGCTGAAGAGGCTTGACTTTTCGTCCTGAGGCGATAGGATGTAGGTGGCCTTTCGCTAAAGCCCCTCACGTAAATGAAGGCTTCCCGATTAGTAGCCCTTTTCGTCCTTCTGACAGTTCTGGCATCGCTGGCGGGGGTTGCTTCCTTTGCCGCGCCAGAGGAACTGCTATTGAACGGCGGTTTCGAGGAGGGCGACGGCGGTGGTATCCCCGACTCCTGGCTAAGCTACAATGGCGCTCTATACCAGGTCACCTCCCCTGTTCACAGTGGCAGCGTAGCAGCCGCCTTAAGCAGCGACGGGGAAGAGTGCTGGATCTATCAGGTGGTTCAGGTACAGCCGGAAGCCACCTATACTTTCAGCGGCTATGCCATAAAAAATGACAGTAACATCGACGCAGTTTTTCTCCGAATCCGATGGTATGAGAGCGAAGATGGCTTCGGACCCGAGATTCGAGTCCCTGACCCCTCCCAGCAACTAACAATCGATAATCCAGCATACCAACCGCTTACCATCGCCGGCACCGCACCACTAAATGCCCATTCAGCGAGAGCTGAGTGTATATTAGATGCTACGATGGTTGACATATCGGTTACCGCTTACTTTGACGATATGAGCTTTGAAGGGCCACCGCCCACGCCAACACCGACACCGACGCCGACGCCCTCACCAACGCCAACGCCCTCACCAACGCCAACACCGACGCCCACTCCGACGCCGACGCCCTCACCAACGCCAACACCAAAGCCATCGCCGACCCCAACCCCAATACCATCGCCGACCCCAACCCCAACGCCGACTCCTTCTGTGACCCCGACCCCATCGCCTATTCCTGCGGGCACCACAGCAAATAGAGGCGATGTTCTGATTAACGAGGTTCACTACAATCCGTCTCAAAGTGGCCCAGATGCTGACTTTGAGTGGGTCGAGTTGTTTAATCCCAGTGCCAGCACCATCGACATTGAGGGCTGGACTATTAGGGATAACTATGAAAGCGACCTGATTCTATCGCTAACCCTGTCTGCAAACAGTTTTGCTGTGCTCGCGGCTACAGAGGAAGGCTTTCGGGAAAACTTCCCTGACTTCGATGGCAATATAGTCTTTGTTAAGGATGGCCAAATTGGCAGGGGATTAAGCAATGAAGGAGACCGCCTCATCCTTGAGGACAGCAGCGGGAATATCATCGATGTCCTCTCATATGGCAGCGATAGCTCGCAAAGTCCTCATTGTTCAGGCGTCGCCGAAGGCCACTCCTTGGAGCGCTCGCCCGCAGGGGGCGATTTTGTGGATAATCCAAACCCCACCCCGGGTAGTGGCCATTACTCCGCACTAACTCCAGTACCAACCGCTACACCACCAATTACCCCGACTGCGACACCTACCAGCCCCCCACCCAGCACTCCCACGCCGAAAAGCACACCTCCACCGGAGGACTTGACTTCATCACCCGGAATGGGACTACGCGCCATTATTATCGCGGCGGGGTTAGCTTTCGTTGGAATCATCTTCTTGATTGGAATATGGCGGAGTAGAAAATAATTGCCTTATCCCCATTTCTGGGATATAATTATGCATCACAGCAATGCCAAGGCAATCGATAATCGCCATAGATGGACCAGTTGCTGCTGGCAAGAGCACCCTCGGCACACTGCTAGCAGGAAGGCTGGGGTATAGCTTCGTCGATACGGGAGCCATGTATCGGGCTCTCACCTGGAAGGCGTTGAGTCTTGATATCGATCTCGAGGACGAAGTGGCGCTAGACCGACTTGCTCGCAAAACCAAGATCGAGATGGGGCCGCCTGACAGGGTGCTTGTCGATGGTCGTAATGTTTCCAAATGGATTCAGGATTCGCAGGTGGAGGCTGGCGTCTCCTGGGTAGCCAAGGTGGCCGGGGTGAGGAAGGTGCTAGTGAAGCAGCAGCGGGAGTTGGCTCAGAATGGCAAGGTCGTTATGGCCGGGCGGGACATCGGCACCACAGTGTTGCCTCATGCTGAGGTAAAGGTCTACCTCGACGCTACCCTTGGGGAAAGGGCTCGGCGGCGTTACCTTGAGCTAATTGAGCGTGGTGATGCGGCAGATTACCAGACCGTGCTCAATGACCTCAGAAGAAGGGATGAGATCGATAGCGAGCGCGCCATCTCCCCTCTTCAGCCAGCCCCAGATGCCAGGATCATCGATACCGATGGCCGAAACGTAGAGCAGGTACTATCGGAGATTCTCACCATGATAGGGGAAAGCTAAATGGCTTGGTCCTATTATGTGGAAACGACACTCATGAGGCTTTTACTCCGCCTTCTGGTGCGATGGGAGATCCGGGGGAAGGAGAACATCCCCGCCAGGGGGCCTTTGATCGTGGTAGCCAATCACGTACACATCGCCGATCCCCCGCTGCTCTCGGCCAGTATTCCGCGAAGGATTGTATTCATGGCTAAGGAGGAGGTGTTTCATCATCTGGTCCAAGGTCCCTTGGTGCGAGGCTTCAAGGCATTCCCGGTGCGCCGCGGGGGATTGGACAGAGAGGCGCTCCGCCAGGCACAGCAGGTGCTTAAGGAGGGGCTGGCATTGGGGATGTTTCCTGAGGGAACGAGAAGCCCCACGGCTCAGATGCAGCAGGGTCTTGCCGGGGCCTCCCTCATCGCCATGCGAAGTGATGCCCCGATCCTCCCCGTGGGGATAACAGGGACGGAGAAGATCAAGGGCGTTGGCTTCGTATTTCGGCACCTTAAGCTAACGGTGAGTATCGGTGAACCCTTCAATCTACCTCGGATCGAAGGCAAGTTGAACAAGGCGGAGTTAGCCATGGCCACCGACTTCATTATGGGGCGTATCGCTGAGCTCCTCCCTGAAAGCTATCAGGGGGTCTATGGAGATCGTTCCTTTGGAGATTAGAAGCAGTCGCCGCCTCGTGGTAACAGCAGGGGCTCTGTCCCCTTATGAGGACGCCGACGTGGTGGTGGCCTAGCTTTTGCAGACCAAGACGAAGGGGGAAAGCTATGGAACAAAAGAAGTTCGGTATTTATATGAACACCAAGGAGCTGAAAGTAGCACGGATCAATTCCCCTTACTGGATACCCTCAGGTCCAGATTGGGCCTTCCTCACGCCGGAGGTCAACATGACCCTGCTTAATATCCGCGAACTTGCTAACGAGAAGAAGCTGGTTAGCGAACCCGATAAGCTCGTCTGGATGTAGACCGCAGCGTCGGGGATTAATAAAGGCTGAAAAAGAGCCTTTCTGTGGTATAATAATGCCGAGAAGAGGTGGTATGGAGAATCGATTCATGGATGAAGATCGGAAGGTGGTCCGGTTTGAGGATGTAGGAAAAGATGACATACCAATTGTAGGCGGTAAGGGGGCAAACCTAGGGGAGATGACCAAAGCCGGCATTCCGGTACCCCCGGGTTTCATTGTTACCGCCCAAAGCTATTTCTCTTTCCTCGAAAAGTCAAACCTCACCGATAGCATTCGCTCACTTCTTTCTTCCCTAGACCCCAATGATAGTGCCCAGCTTCAAAAGGTAGCCGCACAAATTAAGAATTCGATTAGTGCGGCCAAAATGCCTGAAGAGATCGCCCGGGAAATAGCGCAAGCTTATGACAAAACGGGGAGTGGCCTGGTGGCGGTGCGATCCTCAGCTACCGCTGAGGATCTTCCCGAAGCATCCTTCGCCGGTCAGCAACGCACCTTCCTCAATGTGGAGGGTGAAAAGGAGGTTGTTGCCGCGGTGCAAGGCTGCTGGGCCTCCCTTTTTGAGCCGCGGGCCATCTTCTATAGAGCCCATCAGGGCTTTGATCACCTTAAGGTGGGGATTGCGGTGCCGGTGCAAAGGATGGTGCAGTCGGAGGTCTCGGGCGTTCTTTTTACTATAGAGCCGGTTACCAGCGATCGCGGTAAGGTGGTTATTGAGGCAGTCTACGGTTTGGGGGAGGCTATCGTCTCCGGTGAGGTAACCCCTGACCTCTATGTTGTAGACAAGGATGGGATGGAGATACTGGATAAGAAGATCGCGCGGCAGGAATGGCAACTGGTGCGCGATGTAACGGGAGGCAAGAATTTTGAGGAAACTAATATCAAAGTGCCCATCCCTAATCCGAAAAAGACGAAGCAGAAATTGCCCGACAAAGACATCATTGCCCTGGCCAGGATTGGCCAGATGATCGAGGAACTATATGCTTTCCCTCAAGATGTGGAATGGGCTAAGGAGGGGGGGGTGCTCTATATTGTGCAGACCCGTCCCGTGACAACGATGAAGGTTGAGGAGCAGCTGGGAAAGATAGCGGAAATGGCCGGGGAGGTCCTGCTTACCGGCTCCCCTGCCAGCCCGGGCATTGCCGCCGGGCCAGTGAAGATAATCCATGAAGCATCCGAGATCGATAAGGTGTTACAAGGCGATGTGCTGGTTGCCGGGATGACCACCCCCGACTTTGTACCGGCAATGAAGCGGGCGGTAGCTATAGTAACCGATCGCGGTGGGCGAACATGTCACGCCGCAATTGTCAGCAGGGAGCTGGGCGTCCCTTGCGTGGTGGGAACCGAGACCGCGACCCAGGCTCTCAAGACTGGGCAATTGATTACCGTGGATGGCTCCCAGGGGAAAGTGTTTAAGGGCCGGATTATCAAGAAGGAGACCAAAGCTCCATCGGTTACACCGCGGGCTAAGATTAAGACGACTACAAAGGTCTATGTAAATCTGGCTGAGCCGGAGCTTGCCGAGAGGGTGGCGAGCAGGGATGTTGATGGGGTCGGGCTACTTCGTGCCGAGTTTATAATCGCTCAAATTGGGGAACACCCTCGCTATATGATCGCCCAGGGGAGGCAGGTGGAGTTCGTGGAGAAGCTGGCCGAGGGGGTTAACACCTTTGCCAAGGCCTTCAAACCCCGCCCTGTGGTCTATCGGACCACGGACTTCAAGACCAATGAATATAGAAATCTTAAGGGGGGTGAGGATTACGAGGATTTGGAGGAGAACCCCATGATTGGCTATCGGGGGTGTTCCAGGTATGTAAATGAGATCGACGTCTTCAAGCTGGAGATAGAGATGATTAAGGGGGTGCGGGAGAATTATAAGAATCTCTGGGTAATGATCCCCTTTGTGAGAACGGTGGCCGAGATTGAACGCCTGGTGAGGATATTGAAGGACGAGGGACTTAGCTCCTCAGATGATTTCAAGCTGTGGATGATGGTCGAGGTGCCATCAAATATTTTCCTCATCGATGATTTTCTCGATGTGGGCATCGATGGCATCTCCATCGGCTCCAATGACCTGACCCAGCTCATCCTGGGGATCGATCGTGACAACCCAAAGCTGGCTGAGGAGTTCGACGAGCGAAACGAGGCGGTGATGATTGCTCTGGAGAAAGCGATCAGAACCTCTGTGGGCCGGGGCGTTACCGCATCCATCTGTGGGCAGGCGCCTTCAGTCTATCCCGAGCTCACCGAGAAGCTTATTGAATGGGACATAACCTCGGTCTCGGTGAGCCCTGACGCCATTGAGACGACAAGAGAGATAATCGCTAAAGCTGAGGGGAGAATGGCCAGTCCCTCTATGTAGAGGCGAATGGCTCGCGCTGCGAGCTAGTGCTTATGGTTCACCATGACATACGCCAGCGATTGGAGGAAAGGGAGGAGGGACTCTCACCCTACGCTGTGAGGAGCAGGCTCTCGTGTGGCAGGGAGCGATATGAAGAGCCCTGCCCCGTGCGCACCGCCTTCCAGAGAGACCGCGACCGCATCATACATAGCAAAGCATTTCGTCGATTGAAGCACAAAACCCAGGTTTTCATCGCCCCTTTGGGCGATCACTATGTGACAAGGCTGACCCATACTCTGGAGGTCTCTCAGATCGCTCGCTCTATAGCACGCGCTTTAAACCTGAACGAAGACCTCGCCGAGGCCATCTCCCTAGGTCACGACCTGGGTCATACCCCGTTTGGCCATGTGGGGGAGGAGGTTTTGAATAACCTCTACCGTGAAGGGTTTAGGCATAACGAACAAAGCCTCAGGGTAGTGGACGTATTGGAGAAAGATGGCCATGGCCTAAACCTCACCTGGGAGGTGAGGGATGGAATCGTAAATCATGCAAAGACAGGTGCCGATATCCTGGACGAAAAGTGGGGTGAGGTGGGAACCCTGGAGGGTCAGGTCTGCAAAATCGCTGATATCATAGCCTACATTAATCACGACATCGGCGATGCTGTAAGGGCCGGCGCCATATTAGATGATGACCTTCCCCCTCAGGCGGTGGCCATCTTGGGCAGATCACATTCTGAGAGGATCAACACCCTGGTGCTGGATGTGATCGACTTCTCTTGGGATGCCATCGGCGCACACAGCGCGGAAAGGCCGGTCATTGGGATGAGCCCCCATGTGCTGGAGGCGGCGAACATTCTCCGCCGGTTCCTCTTTGAGCGGGTATATACTGTAGCTAGGGATGAGGCGGAGCACGCCAGGGAGGTGGTTTGTGCGCTCTATCAGCATTTAATCGAGCACGGGGAAAAGCTGCCCGCAGAGTACTGCAGGCGCGAGGACAGCGTGGCGCGCAGGGTCGTCGACTATATCGCTGGGATGACCGATAATTATGCTTTAAGGATGGCGGAGGATGTTATAAGAGGGGGCGGATTGCTGAGATGAGCGTTATCGATGAGATAAAACAGAGATTGGATATCGTGGATGTCGTCTCGGATTATATTACCCTCCAGAAGTCGGGACGTAGCTTCAAGGCCTTATGCCCGTTTCACACTGAGAAGACCCCATCCTTCTTCGTATTCCCTGAACGCCAGAGTTGGCATTGCTTTGGCAGTTGCGGTGTGGGTGGGGATGTGTTTTCATTCGTGATTAAGAAGGAGGGCGTCGAGTTCGGTGAGGCGCTCAGAATCCTGGCCCAGAGGGCTGGGGTTACCCTGGTCTCCAAGCAAAAGGAGAAGCGCGAGGATAAAGAAGCGGAAAGGCTCTACCAGTTAAACGAGGCTACCGCCCAATATTACCATAAGCTCCTTCTTGATTCCAAGGATGCCGAGATAGCCAGAAGCCACTTAAAGAAACGAGGCATATCGCAAGAGAGTACGGAAAGCTTTCAGCTCGGCTTCAGTCCCAATAGCTGGGATGCACTGTATCAGCACATGTTGGCCCGCGGCTACAAGCGGGACGAGCTAGTGAGGGCCGGCCTGGTCATGGAAAAAGAGGACTGGGGCGTTCGTGACCTGTTTCGAAATCGGCTTATGATTCCGATAAGGAATGAGCAGGGGAGCATCGCTGGCTTTGGTGCTCGCGCCCTCGATGACTCCACCCCCAAATATCTTAATTCGCCTCAGACGGCGGTGTTCGACAAAAGCGGCATCCTCTATGGGATTGACCGGGCTAAGAGAGCCATCAGGGAGCAGGGCCTGGCCATTATTGTGGAGGGCTATATAGATGTTATCATCGCCCACCAATACGGCTTTTCAAACGTTGTCGCCTCAATGGGCACATCCCTTACTCCGAAGCAGGTCGTTCTGACTAAGCGACTAACAACAAACATATCACTGGCTCTTGATGCCGATGCCGCTGGCGATGAAGCGACGCTTCGCGGCCTGGACGTGGCCAGAGAGGCTTTCACCGAGGAGAAAAGCCCCGACTGGCTGGGAAGCACCTCCAAGCTTGTGGGAAACCTAAAAATCATCCACCTGCCCAGGGGCAAGGACCCCGACGAGGTGATCAGGGAGAGCCCTGAGAATTGGCGAAAGCTGGTTGACGAGGCATTGCCCGTTATGGACTACTTCCTCGAGGCGGTTACATTGAAGCTTGACCTCAGCAAAGAGGGCCAAAGAGCGGCTGCTGCGGAGCAGCTGCTGCCCCGCATTTCGGAGATAGCCGATAGCGTGGAGCGGGAGCTCTACTTGAAGCGGCTGGCCAATCTAGTGGGTGTGGATGAGCGAGTCCTGGCCGGGAAAGCAGCCAGGCGCAAACCTACCCAGAGGGAGAGGTCGAAGAAGGCAGTATCGTTGCCCTCAGCTAAAGTCCTCGGCCACCCATTGGAGGAATATTGCCTTTCCCTATTGCTTCAGCACCCTGAGCTAGGGGATGAGGGCCAGAAACTTTCGCCTGAGTATTTTCAGGGCACAGAAAACAGCGAGCTCTTCCTCGCCTGGCGGGCCTCCCCTGATGTGGAATCGCTTCGCCAGAACTTGGATGCCAGCCTCTGGGAGCA
>Ga0114930_10000267_pt1 | contig 57381 bp, 45 predicted proteins | sample AnhtaG_FD_87300 | JGI IMG/M metagenome (GOLD analysis project Ga0114930, IMG submission 87300) | Deep subsurface microbial communities from Anholt, Denmark to uncover new lineages of life (NeLLi) - Anholt_01485 metaG | ecosystem: Environmental > Aquatic > Marine > Oceanic > Sediment | place...
AAGATAGGGCTCGATGCAGAATATGTTGAAGGGGATATAGGCTGGGAATTCTGGTGTAAAGAAGGGAATCCTCTGCCGGATAGGACGATTCAGATGCTCAAGGAGACAGATGTTTGTCTTTTTGGAGCTATTACCTCCAAGCCCAAGGAAGATGCTCTTAAAGAACTTGACCCAAACTTGCGGGATAAAGGATATTCCTATTTCAGCCCGATCGTCCGCCTCCGCCAGGAATTTGACCTTTATACAAATCTAAGGCCCTGCAAGGCTTATCCTGGCAATCCTCTTAATTACCGCGATGATGTGGACCTGGTCATATTCAGGGAAAATACAGAGGGGATGTATGCGGGTGTGGAGTTCCATCCTCTGCCTGAAGAAGTAAGGCAGGCGCTTCTTCTTCATCCGAAAATGAAAAAGTTTGAAGAGCTTCCCCTTGAAGAAATAGCTCTCTCCACCAGAATAATGACAAAAAAAGCATGCACGAGAATACTGAAAAGGGCTTTTGAGTATGCGGAGAAGAATAAACGCCGCTCTGTGACTATCGTTGAGAAGCCAAATGTCCTGAGAGAGACAGGCGGATTTATCCTGGAAATAGCAAGAAAGATGGCTGGGGAATATCCAAAGGTTGAATTTAGGGAGGCAAATGTTGATGCCATGGCTATGTGGCTCGTGAAAAATCCGCAGGATTATGATGTCCTTGTGGCGGAGAATTTATTCGGTGACATAATCTCAGACCTTTCCGCCCAGCTTGTGGGAGGCCTGGGATTTGCCTGCAGCGGAAATATTGGAGAAAATTATGCTGTGTTTGAACCAACACATGGTTCGGCACCAAAATATACCGGCATGAACAAGGTAAATCCCACTGCTATGTTGCTCGCAACAAAAATGATGCTTGAGTGGCTGGGAGAGGAGGAAAAGTCCCGCAAGGTCGAAGAGGCTATTGCTCAAGTTATTAAAGAAGGAAAAGTGAGGACCTACGACCTTGGAGGGGATTCTTCCACAATGGATATTGCACGTGAAGTGGTTTCAAAGCTATAAAAAAAAGCAATAAGATGGGAAAGACAGTTATAGAAAAGATTATCCAGGGCCACACCGTGGAAGAAGTAAAACCCGGAAAGATTGTCTGGATGGATCTTGATATCCGGTCGGCAAGGGACTTTGGCGGTCCAAACGTAGTCAAGAATTACGAGAGGGAATACGGGGAAACGCCAGTAGCTGATAAAAAGAAGACTTATTTTACTTTTGACCTTTGTGTTCCGCCCTCTTCTCTTAAGTATGCCGACAACCAGCAGATATGCCGTAAATTTGCGCGTAAGCAGGGTATTAAAGTTTTTGATGTGGATTGTGGAATCGGGTCTCACGTACTGATGGAGGAAGGTCTTGCACAGGCCGGTACAACTGTTGTTGGTACGGACAGCCATATGAATATCCTGGGAGCAGTGGGCTGTTTTGGCCAGGGTATGGGTGATGTGGATATCGCCTTTGCCTTCAGGTCGGGAAAAACCTGGTTCGAAATTCCCGAAACAGTTAAAGTTCTGCTTAAAGGAAGTTTTTCCTCGCCGGCAACAGCCAAAGACTTAACTTTATATATTCTTAAAAAACTTGGAACAAAAAAAGCTGCCTTAAAAGCCGTGGAGTTTTACGGCGAAGCCGTGGAAAATCTTACTCTATCCGGCCGTATCACTCTCTGCAGCATGGTAACAGAAATGGCCGGAATCATTGGCTTTATACCGGAGTTTGGAGATTCGCTCAAATCAGAAATAAAAGATCTTTCCGGCGTAAAATTTTCACCTCACCAGGCTGAAAAGGATTCATCTTATGCCGAAGAGGTAGAGATTGATATAAGCGGTCTTGTGCCGCAGGTTGCAGTGCCTTTTTCACCGGATAATGTACAGGATGTCTCTGATCTTAAGGGAGTAAAGATCGACACAGGATTTATAGGCTCGTGCACGAATGGACGGACTGAAGATCTCGCTCTTGCTGCTCGGATATTGAAAGGGAAGAAGATCAAGGAAGGTGTTACGCTTAAAGTTGTTCCGGCTACGAGGCTTGTTTATAAAGAAATCCTGGAAAAGGGCATCCTTGAAGACCTTTTTCGAAGCGGTGCTGTAGTGAGCAATCCGGGCTGCGGTGGTTGTGCTGAAGGGCACATGGGCCTTACAGGAGAAGGGGAGGTTCAAATCAGCACAGGAAACAGGAATTTTGCCGGAAAGCAGGGAAAGGGAAAGACTTATCTGGCAAGCCCGGCTGTTGTGGCTGCCTCCTGTCTCAGCGGGAACATAACAAGCCCGGAGGGTTTATAAAATGGAAGAGTCCGTGCTTTCCGGAAGAATCTGGGTTCTACTGGACCGGAAAGAAAGATTGATCGAGGATATTGATACGGACCAGATTTACCATAACGCATTTCTTCATATCACCGAACTTTCACAGATGGGACAGTATGCCCTGGGCAACCTGGAGGGCTGGAAGGACTTTCCGGAGAAAGCTCATTCAGGAGACATTCTTGTTGCGGGAAGAAATTTTGGAGCCGGCTCATCCAGGCAGCAGGCTGTGGACTGTTTTACCGCCTTGAATATTGGGTTGATTCTTGCTCCTTCATTTGGTGCCATTTACTTCAGGAATGCCGTAAATTCTGGTTTTCCGGTGCTAAAATGTGCGGCTCTTGATGAGCTCGTTGCTAAAAAAGCTCTCGAGACAGGAGACAAAATCGAGGTAAATTTCCGGTCGGGCGAGGGGTGGGATATCAGCAAAGATATTTCTTTTAAGGTTGAACCCATGAGCGCTGTCCAGTATGATATTCTTAAGGCAGAAGGACTATTTAATTACGGAAAAAAGCTCGGCCATGAGTAGATAAAATGAATATTCTTGCCGTAGACACCACTACTTTTGCAGGGTCTATTGCCTTACTGGATAAAACAAAGCTTATTGCAGAAGTTAATGTAAATTCTTCATTAACTTATTCCGAACGTCTTCTCCCTGCCGTGGATTTTCTTCTGCAGACCAATGGACTAAAAGTTCAGGATATGGATGGTTTTGCTGTGGCTGCAGGACCCGGTTCTTTCACCGGGATCAGGATTGGTTTGAGCACGGTTAAATCTTTCTCATATGCATCCGGAAAACCGGTTGCTCCGGTATCAACTTTGAAGGCTTTAGCCTTAAAGCTTCGTCATCCCCAGGGCCATCTCCTCTGTCCTGTCCTTGATGCAAAAAAAGGAGAAATTTTTGCGGCTCTTTTTGAATCAAAAGGAGGAAAGCTTAAGGAGAGCATTGCCCAGGATTCTTACCTGCCTGACCGTTTCTTTTCACTCCTTCCTTCCCACAGGATTATTTTTTTTATAGGGAACGGCGTGGATGTTTATAGAGATAAAATTTTCCAGTATTTTAAAGATAAAGCCAGATTTTCCCGGCGGTCACCCTTTGTAGCCTATGAAGTAGGACTGCTGGGTTATGAGATGTTGAAAAGGAAAAAAGGTAAAAGTGCTCAGGAGCTCGAACCTTTGTATTTGCGTAAATCCCAGGCGGAGGAAAAAAATTAAAAAAGCCTCAGTTCTCCCCAATTTCTTCTCCTTGAGAAGTATGGAGGAAACAGACCTGGTTCATGTCCTGGAAATTGAAAAGCTCTCTTTTCCCAATCCCTGGCGTGAGATGACTTTTATGGGAGAAATGTATAATAAGCCGATATCCTTCTCCTTTGTTATTGTCCATAAATCTCAAAGAAAGATTATAGGGTACATCATTTTTTGGTACATTAAGAATCGGGCTCAGATCAACAACATCGCTATCCATCCTGATTTTAGACGTATGGGCATTGCAGAGACGGTTATTCGTCAGACCTTGGACCAGGTCCGGGTGGCTGGAGCAGAATATGTTACACTGGAAGTCAGGCCTTCCAATATGGCAGCCCGGTTTTTATATAATAAGTTAGGATTTGATGTTCTGGCGACAAAAGAAAATTATTACAATGATCCCCGGGAAGATGCCCTGGTCATGGGCATATACTTGGGTTAGTAATTTACCTTAACCAGGCACAAGCCCTTTGCGGGAGCCGTGGGGCTGGCCAGAGACCGTTTTTTTCCCCTGAAAATTTCTTCAATCTTTTCCGGAGGTATCTTGTTTTTTCCGATTTCCAGAAGTGTTCCGACCATGGTCCGGACCATGTATCGCAAGAATCCGTTCGCTTCAACTGTGTAGATAATTTCGCTGCCTTTTTTTTTGATCTCAGAACGTTTAACTTTCCTTACCGGGTTGAGCAACCGGTTAGAGGAGAAGGAAGTGAAATCAGCCTCTCGAATAAAAAGAGCAGCCGCCTTTTTCATAGGGTCTATTTTAAGCGGTGAAGCCCGGTGAAGGGTGTACCGGAAGATAAACGGGCTGATATTCGGAGAATTAAATATCCTGTACTGGTAAATTTTTGATATAGCGTTTTTTCTTGCATGAAAATCGGCATTTACTTTTTTGAGAGAAAAAACCTTTACATCCCCGGGGAGAATCGAGTTTAAAGCCCGTAGAAGTTCAGTATTTTTTATGCTGAGATTTGCATTGAAGTTGGCCACCTGTCCCTGGGCATGAACGCCGGCATCTGTGCGCCCTGCACCAAAAACATGGATTTTTTTCTGAGCGATTTTAAACAGGGAGTCTTCAAGGACACTCTGGATTGTTCTTTTATCAGGCTGTCGCTGCCAGCCGTGGAAGTCAGTCCCGTCATAGCTGATAGTAAGCCTGTAATTCTGCATTTTAATGAGAAAGGGGTCGCGTCTCAACATTTGACATATGAAATAATGGGGACAAAATAATGGGGACAGGCCCTATTTTTTGAATAGTCATTGCGAACGCAGTGCGGCAATCTCCTCCTCTTTTCAATAGATTTCCTTTCAGACTACCGGAAAGCGAGTTCAACTGCTTCCTCCGGACTTTTTGCCTTGATTACTCCCGGGATGTCCCACGTCCCAAGGCCAATAATTTTTTTTCCGTATATACAGCCGTATGCGATTTCAGTCAGAGTCCCGTACTGGCCGTCGATTGCAATTAAGACATCTGCGTTCATGGCAACAAGGGAATTTCTACTGTATCCCAATCCGGTAGCGATGGCGATATCAATGTAGGGATTTGCGTCATCCGGAGAATTTCCGGGAAGAATACCCATGGTTTTTCCCCCTGCCTCTTTTGCTCCACGGGAAGACGCTTCCATGATTCCGCTGAGCCCTCCACAGACAAGGATTGCCCCTTTTTCTGCGATCAACTGGCCGATTCTAAAAGCAATCTGGCGGGATTTTGCGTCAGCCTTCGCACCTCCGATAACTCCAATCCTTTTCTTTTTTCTCAATTCCATCTCAAAATATTCCTTTATTCTGTTTCAATTATAACTTTATTAACACAGAGAAGCATTCTTTTCAAACATAAAGGCTGGAGTAAGAATGATCCATCTTTTAAATATTTTTTGACATAACATCAGGAATTCATTCGTCTATAGAGATGATTAGATATGTTATTCAAAATTGCGAGTGCCTCTTTGATCGGGATTGACTCCTATCTGGTAGATGTGGAAGTTGATATTTCTATGGGCCTCCCCGGTTTTGTCACTGTTGGATTACCTGATGCATCGGTCAGAGAGAGTAAGGAAAGGGTGAGAGCCGCGTTGAAAAATTGCGGATACAAGTTTCCCTCACGAAAGATTACTATAAACCTGGCTCCGGCTGACAGGAGAAAAGAAGGTTCCTCTTTTGACCTTCCAATTTCTCTGGGCCTCCTTGCGTACTTGGACCTTTTTCCCATAGAAAGGCTCCGGGATTATTTATTTTTAGGGGAACTGGCTCTGGATGGAACACTCAAGTCCGGGAAAGGAATCCTTTCTTCTACTGTTCTTGCCAGGAAGAAAGGTTTCAAGGGGATAGTTATTCCAAAGGAAAATGAGAAGGAAGCATCTCTTGTGCAGGGGATAGATGTTTACGGAATGGAGAATTTGGTCCAGGTTATTCATCTGTTGAATGATTCAGAGGAAATCTCTCCATGCAGGTATTCTTTAAAAGAACTCTTGCCCCGGCCTGAATATGATATGGATTTTCAGGAGATCAGAGGCCAGCAGCATGCCAAGCGTGCGCTGGAAGTTGCTGCTGCGGGTTCGCATAATATTCTTTTGATCGGGCCTCCGGGAGCCGGCAAAACCATGCTGGCCAGAAGATTTCCTACAATACTACCGCCAATGGTTTTTGATGAAATGATTGAAGTCACCCAGGTTTACAGTGTTTCAGGGCTTTTAAAAGATAAGGGAGCTGTTGGTGAAAGGCCTTTTCGTGCTCCTCATCATACAATTTCTGATGCCGGGTTGATCGGAGGAGGTCTTATTCCAAAGCCCGGTGAGATAAGCCTTGCCCATCACGGTGTGTTATTTCTGGACGAGCTGCCTGAATTCAAAAGGCGTGTGCTTGAGGACTTAAGACAACCCGTGGAGGAAGGGGAAGTGACGGTCTCCCGGGCTTCAATGTCTGTGACCTTTCCTTCTTCATTTATGCTGGTGGCTGCCATGAATTCCTGCGAAGATGCTTATTGCGGCCTTTCTTCTTCTGATCTCAATTGTACAGACAGCCAGAGAATTCGCTATTATTCAAAAATATCCGGGCCTCTCCTGGACCGCATTGATATTCAACTCGAGGTGCCAAAAGTGGAATTTAAAAACATTATTTCCAAAGTTGAAGGTGAGAGCTCAGTAGCGATAAGAAAAAGAGTCATTCGAGCAAAAAAAAGGCAGTTACAGAGATTAAAAGGGAAAAAGATCTACTGTAATGCTCTAATGGGAACAAAAGAGGTGAAAAAGTACTGTCAGGTGGACAATGAGGGGAAAGCACTTCTGGAAATGGCTGTGAATCGCCTGGGATTCAGCGCCAGGGCTTACACCAGAGTTTTAAAGGTTGCCCGGACGATTGCAGACTTAAACGGGGAAGAGAAAATTAGCCCTGCCCATGTCTCAGAGGCTATCCAGTACCGCATGCTGGATAAGTATTTCTAGATAATAACCTTGTCCCGAAAATAAATATCAAATTTTGTAAGGATTTGATGAATCAAACCCCTACAGGATTTTTCCGTCCCTGACAACAAGTTTTCCGTTTTTTAAAACATGTTTTATGGGATTGATGCCCAGGTGGTAGACAAGGGTGAGGTAATTAGGAACGTCCCAGAGAACAAGGTCCATTTTTTTCCCGACCTCAAGGCTTCCCACATCTTCATGCCTGGCAAGAGCATAGGAGGAGTTTGCTGTTGCGGCATTAATTGCTTCTTCTATACTCATTTTTAAAGTGAAGACAGCAAGCTGGAGGACAAAAAGCATGGACTCTGTCATAGAACTTCCCGGGTTAAAATCCGTTGCCAGAGCCACAATGGCTCCTTCTTCTATAAGTTTTCGGGCGGGCGCTTTTTTCTCATGCATGAGAAAAAAGGAGACTGCTGGAAGAAGTGTTGCTGCAGTCTGGCTGTTGGAGAGCTTCTTGATTCCTTCTTCCGTGATGTTGATAAGATGGTCGGCAGATGAAGCTTTTTCCTCTGCTGCGAGCTGAGCCCCTCCAAGGGGAGAAAATTCATCTGCGTGGATTTTGATTTTGAGCCCTGCTTCTTTTGCGGCTCTGACCAATTTTCTCGTTTCCTCAATGGAGAAAACCCCCTCTTCGCAGAATACATCAAAGAATTCAGCAAGTTTTTTTTCTTTGACTTCGGGAAGAATTGTTTGAATGAGGAGCTCAATGTAATCGCTTTTTCGCGCTTTGTACTCCTCTGGAATTTCATGAGCACCCATAAAAGTAGGGACAATATCTACAGGATGGAACCTGTTTGCCTCTTGCATTGTTTCGAGCTGCTTTATTTCGTCATTCAGATTCAGTCCATAGCCGCTTTTTGCTTCAACGGTAGTGGTGCCTAGGAGAAGCATCCTGTCGAGGCGCGAAAGACAAAGGGAGAGGAGTTCCTTCTGTGAAGCTTGGCGGGTTGACTTAACAGTTGTTTGAATCCCTAAGCCTTTTTCTGCCAGCTGCTGGTAGGAGTAACCTTTAAGGCGAAGTACAAACTCTTCTTCTCTGGTTCCTGCAAAGGGGAGGTGTGTGTGGGAATCCACAAAACCTGGAAGGCCGACTAAACCGGTTCCATCGATTTGAATGCAGTTATCTTCTAAGTGGACCTCTTCTTTGAACCTTTTTTTTTCACCAATAAAGACAATCCTGCCTTTAAAAGATGCAATGCAGCCTTTTTCTAAAAGCCCGACTTCCTGTAGTGCCTCTTTTCTCTTAGGTATCCGGCCTTCACAGGTGAGAAGTTGGCTGCAGTTTTTTACAACACAGTCAGCTGATTTCATCGGGAAACTTTCTCAGCGGAGATATCTTGTTCCTCCTGATGAAAGAGGGTGTCTCGTAAGGCTCCCACTGTTTTTCCCAGGAAGGTTTGTTCCAGAGGGTTTCGCTTCCTTTTGGCTCGAATAAGTAGGGGGGTGTTTTAGTGTGAACCGGGAAGGGAGGAGGAGTTTTTTGACGGACCGGGGGGAATTCTTCCGGTGTGTGGGCCTCTTTTTGACGGGAGAGCTCAAAACCTGTTGCGATTACTGTGACTTTAGCCATGTCTTTCATCTCGTCGTTTATGACTGTACCGAATATGATATTGGCTTCCTGGTGTGCCTGGCTGTGAATCAATTCTGAAGCTTTGGAGACTTCGTGTAAAGTGATGTCTTTGCCGCCCGTTATATTGATGAGAACTCCTTGGGCGCCCTCTATTGATGTGTCAACCAAGAGAGGACTGGATATTGCTTTTTGTGCGGCATCAACAGTCCTGTTTTCTCCGGATGCTATACCTGTACCCATAAAAGCCATTCCCATGCCTTTCATGATTGATTTGACGTCAGCAAAATCCAGGTTGATCAATCCTGGTCTTGTGATGAGGTCAGAGATTCCCTGAACGGCCTGACGAAGGATGTCATCTGCCATCTTGAAAGCATCCGTAATAGAAGTGTCCAGGGTAACAGTCTGGAGAAGCCTTTCGTTGGGTATTGCAATTACTGTGTCAACAGAAGATTTTAACTCGATCAGACCTTCCTCAGCCTGCTTTCCCCTGACTTTTCCTTCAAACTGAAAGGGAAGGGTGACTATGGCGATGGCAAGGATGTCCATTTCGGATGCAAGATTAGCCAAAATCGGAGTTGCTCCTGTTCCTGTTCCTCCTCCTAAACCGGTCGTCAGAAAGACCATATCTGAACCTTGAATTAGATCGATTAATTTTTCTGTGTCTTCAACAGCCGCCTCTTTCCCGACATCCGGTCTTCCTCCCGACCCTAAACCTTTTGTGAGCTGTTTTCCGATCTGAATTTTGCTCTTTGCCCTGTTATTGTTTAAAGCTTGAAGGTCTGTATTAACTGAGATGAAATCTACTCCTTCAATTCCTGTTTCGATCATCCTGTTTACAGCATTTCCACCGCCGCCGCCGAGCCCTATAACTTTGATTTTAGCGGCGCAGCGGTCTTCCACAAGGTGAAATTTTAATTTGTTTCTTAAGTCACTCATTTTTACCTCCTATGCTTCCTTAAGCCAGTCTTTTAATTTAACAAAAATGCCTTTTTTTCTATCTTTGGATAGGCCTTTTTCTTTCCACTGTTTATACCCGTATATAATAAGGCCTACAGAGGTGGCATAGTCCGGGGTGTTGACTCTGTCCACCAGCCCTCCTATTCCGCTGGGATCCCCGCGCCTTACTGGTAAATCGAAAATCTCCTCTGCAACCTCTTCCAGCCCTTCCAGTAAAGCCGTGCCGCCAGTGAGGACTATCCCGGAATTAAGAGATTTTTCGTATCCCATCCTTTTAATGTCATTATCAACCAGGCGGAAGATCTCTTCTGCTCTGGGTTGAATGATGTCGGCTAATAACTGCCTGGATAGGATTCGAGGCTTTTTCCCTCTTCCTACGGATGGCACTTCAATGGTTTCCTGCTCATCCATAAGTGGACTGGAAACGCAGCCAAATTTTTTCTTTATCTTTTCTGCTTCGGGAATGGGCGTGCGCAGGCCAACGGCGATATCATTGGTGAAATTGTCTCCTCCAATGGGAATAATAGATGTGTACCACAGGCTTCCTCGCTCGAAAATGGCCATTTCGGTTGTCCCTCCTCCAACATCGATGAGTCCCACTCCAAGTTCCATTTCATCATGAGTTAGAATAGCGGCGCTTGCAGCGATCTGGTTGAGAACGATTTGTTCGATTTCAATCCCGGCTCTTGAAATGCAGGTTCTCAGGTTTTGGACAGACGTGGTTGCGCTTGTTACGATGTGAACATTAACTTCAAGTTTTATCCCGCTCATTCCGAGTGGGTCTTTGATTCCGTCTTGTTCATCCACTAAAAATTCTTGAGGAATAATATGAATGATTTCTCTGTCGGGGGGGATGGATACGGCCTTGGACTGTTCAATAACGCGCTTGATGTCTTCCTGGGAGATTTCTCTGTTTTTACCGGAGACTGCGATGACTCCTCTGCTGTTAAAGCTCTTTATGTGAGCACCGGAGATTCCGATAAAGGCTGAGTCGATCTCAAATCCCGCCATTAACTCTGCCTCTTCCTGGGCTTTTTTAATGGCGCTTACAGTGGCATCAAGGTTGACCACGACTCCTTTTCTCAGTCCTCTTGACTCAGCTGTGCCAACGCCTATAATCTCGATTTTTTTATCTTCTGCGGCTTCGCCGATAATAGCGGAAATTTTTTTAGTCCCGATGTCGAGTCCGACGATATAGTTGTTTTTAGGCATCATAAATCCTCCTTCTTAGAGTTGGGGGTATTCCCCCTGTAAGAAGAGTTTTTTATAGGTTTGATATAAAAACGGTCCTGGAAACGTAGGTCTACGTATTCAAGGTCTCCATATTTTTCGAATTTTGCACGTGATTTCTGGAATAATTCGAGCTTCTGGGAAAATTTATCACTGCCGAGAATAAGTCTTGTATGTTGTGTCTTAAGTTGAACAGAGATATTTTCGTACTCTGAAAGGTCGATAACATCCAGCCGCTCCTTTTCTTGTGGAGACAGGCTTCGAAGGCATTTCCATGCAAGATATAACTTTTCTTCAAAATGGTTTTGAAAGTTATTTGAATCGATAAGTAGCGGGAGATTGATATTTTCCCTTGAATTTATCTTTTCGAGCTGGATACCCTCCTTGTCGATAATATACAGATAGTCTTTTTTTAAGACAGCAATGGGGATTCTTTCTTTAATTTCGATTTTTAAAGTTGACGGGAAAATTTTTCTTACACGTACCTCTTTAATCCATCTGTGAACCGTGAGTGCTTCCTGAAGGTGGCTGATGTCAAGAAGGAGAAGATTCCCCATGTTTTTCCCTTTTAAAACCTGTTGAATTTCTTCCCGTATCTCCGGTTTTTGGCAGACGATCTCTAAACTTTTTACATTCAGGTTTTCCCACGAGATCAGGAATAGATAGAGCCGCTGGAAGGAATAAAATATTCCGCCAAAAAAGAGGAAAAGGAAGAATATATGCTTGAATTTCAGCCTGATTTTTCTCTGGATCTTTTTTGGACTTGTTTTCCCTTTTTTTCGCTGGAACTGCATGGGCCGGGAAGAGAAAGAATCTGCTCTGCTATTGATTGCTGGATTCAAGTGGGAAGCCATGTTTATCCTTTTGCCTCCAGGATCTTTATACAGTCGGGAATGACCTGGTTAATATTTCCTGCTCCCAGAAAGAGAATTATGTCCCCGGGCTGAGCGGCTTTGCCGACAGCGGAAGGAATTTTTTTCATGTCTGGTTCAAAGACTACATTTTTGTGTCCAAGCTGTTCGATTTCCTCATAAAGAACCTTGCCGGAGACGCCGGGAATAGGGTTTTCCCCGGCCGGGTATATTTCCGTGATAATAAGCACATCTGCCTGGTTAAAAGATGTGGCAAAACTCTTCATGAGAAGAGAGAGGCGGGAGAAGCGGTGAGGTTGAAAAACCGCCATAATCCTTCGTGTCCATCCTCTTGTTGCTGCTTCAAGTGTGGCTTTTATTTCAGTGGGGTGATGGGCATAGTCTTCGATGATCATAATATTGTTAACTTTTTTTATTAATTCGAAACGGCGGCCGGTGCCTTCGTAGCTTTCCAGGGCTTCAAGGATATGGTGTAGGGGGATGTCTAAATCAAGACCAACTGCCACGGCTGCCATAGCGTTGTAAATGTTATGAGTGCCGGGGACGTTAAGCTTCAGTTTTCCCAATTTTTTGCCCTTCCAGTAAAGATTTGAAGTGCTTGAGAATTCTTTAAACTGCTTGTCTCTGGCAAAAATATCGGCCTGGGCTGAGAATCCGTAGTTGATAATTCTCCGGTCAAGTGAGGGAATGAGGGCCTGGATATTGGGATTGTCAAGGCAGAGGACTATAGGGCAGTAAAACGGAACTTTATTGGCAAAATCGACAAATGTTTTTTTGATTTCATCAATTGTCCTGTACTGGTCCAGGTGCTCATCGTCCAGGTTGGTAAGAACTGCGATAAAGGGTGATAAATATAGGAATGACCGGTCGCTTTCATCAGCTTCGGCTACGATGAAGTCGCCTTCACCCAGTTTTGCGTGGGCACCAATAGTGTTTAAGCGGCCGCCTACGATTATCGTCGGGTCAAAACCGCCCGACTCCAGGACCTTGGCAATCATGGATGTGGTTGATGTCTTGCCGTGGGAACCAGCAACAGCGATTCCGTATTTCATCCGCATCAATTCAGCCAGCATTTCTGCGCGGGGGATTACCGGGATTTTGCGGCGGCGTGCTTCTTCGACCTCGACATTGCCCTCTTTGATGGCAGAAGAGACGACAACAACATCTGCGCCCTCGACTTTTTCAGCTTTGTGGCCGATCGATATTTTTGCTCCGAGGCTTGTGAGCCGCTTTGTTACTTCTGTATCTGTGATATCTGATCCCGATATCTTGTAGTCCATGTTCAAGAGCACCTCTGCAATACCGTTCATGCCTGTGCCGCCGATTCCGATCATGTGGATATGGTTAAATTTTTTATAAACGCGTTCAACCATGAGATTACTCCTTCAGCTCCATCTCCATGAGTTCAAAGCAGAGATTCGAAATATTTTCGGACACTTTTTCTGTTTTCATCCGGCTCAAGTTTTTTTCCATATTGCCTATTTCTTTTTTGTTTTTAAGGAAGTGGAAGATTTTCCCGGTGAAGATTTCAGGCTTAAATTCCTCTTCAAGGATAACCTCAGCTCCTTTTGTTTTTTCCAGTTCTCTGGCGTTGAAGACCTGGTGATTATCTGTAGCCTGGGAAAAAGGAATCAACAAAGAAGCTTTTTGTGATGCGATGAGCTCTGCTATGGTGGTTGCACCGGCTCGGCTGATTACTAAATCTGATTTTTGAAAATAGCTGGCCATGTCATAAAAATAGGGAGCCACGGATACTTCCTTAAATCCGTTTTGGGCATAGCTGTTCTTGACCCATTCAAAATCATTTTTTCCTGTTTGATGGAAGATTCTTAAGTTTTCTATTTCCTTTTTGAGAAGAGGGAGAGAGGCAGTCATTGCCTTGTTCAGGAAATGAGATCCCTGGCTTCCTCCAAAAAGATTGATGGTGAGCTTACTGTTCCTTTCTTTGGGCAAAAGATGGTAAAACTCCTCCCTAACGGGATTCCCTAAAAATACTCCCTTTCCTTTAAAAAAAGGAAGAGAGTTTTTAAAAGCAACAACAGCTTTTTTTACCCAGGGAAGCAGAAGCCTGTTAGTGAATCCGGGATGGAGATTTTGTTCGAGTATCAAGGTGGGGATCTTCATCCACGAAGCAAGGAGGACAATGGGACCTGAACTGTAGGCTCCTACCCCAATTACCAGGTTTGGCTTTGTGCGGAGAAGAATAGCAAAAGATTTAATAAAGGAAAAAGGAAGAAGAAGAAGGGATTTGAAAATTTTTATTCCTTTTCCCTTTATTCCCTCAATTTTTAAAGGGATAAAATTTACGTGATGATGTTTCATGATGTCTTTTTCCAAATCCCGGCTGCTCCCGATAAATATTATATGAAGGCGTGGATCTCGCTCTTTTAGTTTGTCTCCTACAGCTAAAGCCGGGTAGAGATGACCTGCTGTGCCTCCGCCGCATAAAATGATTTTTCTCTCCTTCATTTTTTCCTTTTGATGTTTTTCTTTCTCTGTGAAATGTTGAGAAGAATTCCGATGCCGAACAGGCTGCACAGGAGAGAGGACCTCCCGTAGCTGATCAGGGGAAGTGGGATTCCGGTTGGGGGGCCGAGGCCCAGGACAATACTTATGTTCAGCATAGCCTGGGAAAAGATGGCCAGCGTTATTCCTGCAGCAGCGATTTGGCTGAAGAAGTTGGGCGCATTTCGGGCAATAACCAGTCCTCTCCATAAGAATATTAGGAAAAGAAACAGAACTGTTAATGTGCCGATGAGTCCAAGTTCTTCTCCCACAATGGCGTATATGTAATCTGTATGTGTACAGGGCAAAAAGAAAAGTTTCTGGGTGCTTTCCCCGATGCTGACCCCGAGGAGACCTCCGGAGCCAACAGCTAGTTTTGATTGGATGATCTGGAAACCAGCGCCCTGAGGATCTTTTGTGGGGGACAGAAAAGCGATGATTCTATCTAATCTGTAAGAAGCCTGGAAAAGGTAAAAAGCAAAAAGAGCTGAAGAGAAAATTCCAAGACATATAAAGTATTTAAACTTAACTCCTCCGATAAAGAGCATAATCGAGCAGATGAGAAAGATCAGCAGCGCTGTCCCGTAATCAGGCTCCTTGATGATCAAAAGGATAAAAATCAGGAGCACGGCCAAAGGGAAAAGAAGAGTTTGAAATTCGTTCATTTTTTCTTTTTTACGGTCGAAATAATAGGCAAAAAAGAGAATGAGACTTATTTTTGCTAGCTCTGAGGGCTGGAACCGGAGACTGAAAAACTGAACCCAGCGGTTTGTTTTCGCCAGAGCCGGCATGAGCAAACACAGCACAAGAAGGAAGAAGGAAAGAAAAAGAAGCCCGTAGATAAAGTAAAAGTTCTTGTAAAACTGCTTTCTTATAGGAAGCATGAAGAAAATTAGAGCCAGTCCGATACCGGCTACCACGATTTGGTTGACAAAAAAATGAAAGGAGTCCTGATATTTTTCGCTGGCTAAAATACCGGAAGAACTGTAGACCATGATCAGACCGATGACCATAAGTATAAGAGTGGCGAGAAAAAGAGTTTTATCAAAGCCGTAAGATCTGAATATTTCCATATACCTATGTTGTCCTTTTTTCCTTGAGTTCTTTCTCGAGGTTTAAGACTTCGCGCTTAAAAACCTCACCCCTTTCTTTGAAGTTCTGAAACATGTCAAAGCTTGTACAGGCTGGCGCAAGAAGGACCACTTCTCCTGGTTTTGCTCTGGAGTAGCCTGATTTTACAGCCTCTTTCATGGAGGAGGCTGTTTCTATGGGGACAGTGTTCTTAAGAGCATCTCTGATCTTATCCCGGGCTTCCCCGAGGAGAATAATCCTGCTTACTTTTTCTTTTATTGGTTTTAAGAGTTTTGTAAAATCACCTCCTTTATCCCTTCCGCCCAGGATAAGAATGATTTTCCGGTCAAAGCTCTGGATAGATTTGGATGCGGCATCCACGTTTGTGGCTTTGGAATCATTAAAAAAGTTTATTTCTTTCACTGTTTTAACTTCTTCCAGCCGGTGTTCAAGACCTTGAAACCTCTGGATTGAGTCTTTTATTTTTATAAGCGGGATGCCTAAAATATGACCCACCAGAGCGCTTGCCATGATGTTTTCCTGGTTATGGATTCCAAGAAGGGGGATTACAGAAGTTTTAATCAGCTTTTCTTCTTTTGCATTCGAAAAAATAATCCAATCTCCCCGAAGGAAACATCCCTTCGAGACTTCTCTCTTTCGGCTGAAAGCAAATATTTCAAGTTCCCGGAGATCTTTGAGCTTCCAGACAAGAGGATCGTCCTGATTGAGAATGGCAATGTCGTTTTTTTTCTGGGAAAAAATGAGTTTCTTTTTTGCCTCGTAATAATCCGTGAAGGAAGAGTGCCAGTCCAGGTGATCAGGAGAGATATTGAGAAAAACCGAGATCGACGCTCTGAAGTGATTGATGTAAGCAAGCTGGAAACTGGAAAGTTCTGAGACGTAAATGTGTTCGTCTTTGCTGTTCTTAACAAAGCTTATCAAAGGTGTTCCGATGTTGCCAGCAAGGTAAGACTGTAATCCCCCATTTTTTAATATTTTATGGGTAAGAGTCGCTGTAGTGGATTTCCCATTCGACCCTGTTATGCCTACGATTTTTCCTTTTAAATAATTGGAAGCCAGTTCTATTTCAGAGATGATTTTTATTCCCTTTGATTTGGCTGCCTCGAGCTCAGGAGACCACGGGACTCCGGGGCTGGGCACGATGAGGTCGGCTTCAGTAAAGGATTCTTGTTGGTGATTTCCTGCTTCAACAACAACGCCCTTTTGCTCCCAGAACGGGATTCTCTGTCCAAGTTCTTCGGGTTTCTTTTTTTCGCTGACTTTTACCCGGGCTTTGTGCCTGAGGAGAAAATGGCAGAGAGCTTCCCCTGTTTTTCCTAAGCCGACGACCAGAACTTTTTTTCCTTCCAGATTCATTTTATCTAAGTTTTAAGGTGGTGAGGCTGAAAAGGGCAAAGATAATGGCAGCAATCCAGAACCGGATGACAATTTTTTCCTCAGACCATCCAATAAGTTCAAAGTGATGATGAAGCGGCGCCATCTTGAAGATTCTTTTTCCTCCTGTCAGTTTAAAGTAAGAAACTTGAAGCAGAACAGAGAGAGCTTCCAGAATAAACACTCCGGCAACCATAAAGAGAAGGAATTCTTGTTTTATGAGAATAGCGATTAGACCGATAGTTGCTCCCAGAGAGAGGGCTCCCACATCGCCCATGAAGATTTGTGCAGGATGGCAGTTATACCAGAGAAATCCCAGGCAGGCTCCTGCCATGGCTCCAACAAACACTGTGAGTTCTGCTGCGGGAGCTACCCGGACAATATTTAAGTATTCAGACCAGAGTACATGGCCTGCGATATAGCATAGAGCCAGGAAGGCGGTGGCACTGATGAATGTTAGACCTGTTGCGAGCCCATCGAGTCCATCAGCAAGGTTGACCGAATTTGAAGATGCCACGAGAATAAGAATTATCCACGGAAGATAAAACCAGCCTAGATAAGGGGCCCATTTCTTGAAAAAAGGAAGGCTCAAATGAAGGTTAAACTCACCTGTCAAACCGAGATAAACAAGAATGAGCCCAACAACTCCGGATAGAACAATTTGGAATACGAACTTACGGCGTATGATGAGCCCCTTGGGCTTTTTTTCTATGATTTTTAGAAAATCATCCCAGAAGCCGAGAAGGCCAAAAATAAGCATTGTAGCCATAGCCAGCCGGACATATGTGTTGCCTAGGTCTCCCCAGAGAAGCACAGGGATTATTGTCGAGCTGATAATCAGAATGCCTCCCATCGACGGAGTCCCTCTTTTTTCGAAGTGAGATTCAGGTCCCTCAGGCCTTATTTCTTCTCCTATCTGATACTTCTTGAGCAGTTTTATCAGCCAGGGCCCGAGGAACAAGCATATAAGAAGGGCTGTTATCCCGGCTAGGGCTGTCCTTACTGTGATGTATCGGAAGACATTGAAGAAAATAAAGTATTCTTTTAGAGGAACCAGAAGATAATAAAACACGTTACAGTCCTTTTAATTTTAATTTTTTTACGATTTTTTCGATTTTTATGCCTCTTGAACCCTTAACCAGAATAAGGTCTCCTTCCCGAATAAGAGGCCATATCTCTTCAGCTGCTTCCCTAGAATTTTTAAAAGAAAATATCTGGTTTTTTCTTTTTCCCGCAGCCAGGGCTCCTTTAATCATGTGTTTACTGAGAGGGCCCACAGTAATAAGGATATCCCATCCCCATTTTACTACCTGCTTTCCAGCCCGGATGTGGTAGGCAACCTCCCTTTTCCCGAGTTCGAGCATATCGCCCAGTACAGCAATTTTTCTTTTAGAGGGGAGGTCAGCCAGCCCTTTTAAAACCGATTCCAGTGCTGCTGGATTTGAGTTATAAGAATCATCGATTAGCTTGATGTTATTTTTTAAACAAACAAGGGTTCCTCTTTTTGGAAGGGGTTCAAGGGAAGCAATTTGTGAAAGGGTAAACTCAAAGGGAACAGAAAGAGCGCAGTTGACTGCCGCTGCTGCGAGAAGGTTGTAAAGGTAACCTTCATAAAAGAAGGGGAGGACTATTTTGCCCTGCTTCTTACCGTATCGCAGCTTGAAGGAAGTCCCTTCCCATCCGATCTTTTTAATGTTTTGAGCGCGAATATCACATTCCTTCGAGAAGCCAAAAGTTAGAGTCCTCCCCTTCCATCCTTCTGCAATTTTTTTGACTAATAGGTCATCTCCATTAAGCACGGCTGTTCCGTTCTTTTTTGTTCCTTCAAGTATTTCTTTTTTAGCTAGTGCGATTTCGTTTAAACTCTTAAAAAACTGGAGGTGGACAGGTTTGATGTTGGTTAAAACAGCTATATCCGGTGGGGCTATTTGGGTTAGAGTTCTGATTTCTCCTTTGTGGCTCATGGCCATCTCGAGCACAACAACTTCATGCAGATCTGTCAGCTTGAGAAGGGAAAGGGGAACACCGAGGTGGTTGTTGAAGTTACCCTCGGACTTGAGCGCATTGAATTTTTGGGAGAGGAGATGAAATGTAAATTCTTTGGTCGTGGTCTTGCCTGTACTTCCTGTAATGCCGATAACTTTAACAGGATGTTCAGAGAGAACCTTCTGGGCGAGTTTCTGGAGCGCCTTGAGAGTATTTTTGACCTGAATAATAGCAAAGCCTTTTTTTGGAATGGTTATTTTCTGTGAGATAACAGCCCCTGAAGCTCCTTTCTTGGCAGCAGAGGGAACGTAGTTGTGGCCGTTCCGTGCGGCAGTTAAAGCGAAGAAAAGTTCACCCGGCTGAGTGAGCCGTGAATCAATATTAAATTTATGAAAAGAGAGTGAAGCAGAACCCTGGAGGATTTTCCCATCCATTTTTTCTGCTGTTTCATTCAGCCGGAGATTGACCAATTTCAGGCAAACTCCTTTTTCTTGAGGATTTCTCTGATGACTTCAGCGTCATCAAAATGAAAGATTTTATCTTTAATGATTTGATAGTCTTCATGACCTTTGCCTGCAACAAGGATGTAATCCCCTTTTTCTCCGAGCGAAAGAGCATGCTCGATGGCTTCTCTTCGGTCTGGCAGAATTTCATACTTTGTTGCTCCGGTTTTTTTTATGCCTTTTTCTATATCCGATATTATAACAAGAGGATCTTCTGACCTGGGATTATCCGATGTAATAATGGCCCAGTCAGCAAGGGTTCCGGCAATTTCTCCCATCCTTGCTCTTTTAGATTTATCCCGGTCTCCTCCTGCTCCAAAGACCAGAAGGATTCGCCTGGCGTTCAGCCCCCGGATAGTTTCCAATAAATTTCTGAGAGCATCGTCAGTGTGGGCATAATCGACAAAAATCCTGAGTCCCAGGGAATTTTCAATTTTTTCAAACCTTCCCGGGACTCCTTTGAGCGCGGCTATACCTTCCTTGATCGCTGAAACAGGTAAACTCAGTGTTAGAGCCACGGCAATGGCAGCCAGGATGTTGTAGAGGTTGGGCTTTCCCAGGAGAGGGGAGGAGACAGAAAGGGTTCCCTCTGGATGTTTAACCGAAAGGCCTATTCCTTTTTCGGTTAGCTTGAAATTTTCGCCCCTTATTAAGGCAGATGGCTCAAGACCATAGGTTATCACATCCTTGGAAAGCTGGGATATCAGTTTTTTTCCCCACGAGTCATCAGTATTAACCACAGCTATTCTTTTTTTATCATTGAGGAAAAATAACTTTTTCTTGGCTTCGAAATATTTTTCCATGGAGAGGTGATAATCCAGATGATCACCGCTCAAATTCACAAAAACTACAACATCAAACCCTATGCCAAGCACCCTCTTGAGGTCTAAAGCATGGGAGGAGACTTCAATCAAACAGTGGGTTGCTCCCTGCTCCAGAATCTCCCTCAACATTCTCTGCAAATCAGGTGCCTCTGGCGTGGTTCTCCCGGCGGAAATACTCATATTGGGGCCCCGGTAGGATATAGTCCCAATAACTCCAGGGGTGAGGCGGGATTTTTTCAGTATTTCCTCAAGCAGGTATGTGAGCGTGGTTTTTCCTTTTGTTCCTGTTATACCGACAACTTTCATTTTTTGGGAAGGATGGGAATAAAAATTGGCTGAGCACAGGGCCAGGGCTTCCCGCGCATCAGTAACCTGAATCCAGCTTTTCTCGAAATTGTCTGGTTTTGGCTTTTCTGAGAGGATAACCGCAGCACCGTTGAGGACGGCTTTCTCGACAAAATCAAAACCGTCTTTTTTTATTCCTTTTAGAGCTGCAAACAAAAAGCCAGGTTTTATGTCTTTTGAAGAATAGGCAATCCCTTGAATTTCTTCTTTTTCATTTCCTTCAAAGCGCACCGGAGAAATTCCTGACACCAGGTCTTTGAGCTTCATTTTTCCCTCTGCTTCAGGAGATTATCTGCGATAATTGTATTCAGAGATTTTTCTTGTTGGGGAATCCGGAGATAGCGAAGAGATTGGCTGGCAATTTCTCTAAAAACTGGAGCTGCTACTTCAGCTCCGTAATATTGACCTTGGGGGTCATCGATGACTACAACTATGGAGAGGGCGGGATTGTCTACGGGGGCAAAGCCGACAAAGGATGCCGTATGCGCGGTAAAAGAATACCTCCCGGTTGAAGGGTCGAATTTCTGAGCAGTCCCTGTCTTCCCCGCAACTGTATAACCTCTGATTTGAGCAGAAGTTCCTGTTCCTTCCTGGACTACCCCTTCAAGAATGGACACCAATTCTGAAGCTGTTCCCTTTGATAATATTCTTTTACGGGAGACGAGCTTTTTTTTCAGTGTGTTAGGAAAACGCAGGTTATTTTTAACGATCCTGGGAGTAAGAGCAACACCTCTGTTGGCAATTATGTTTATCGTCTGGAGCATCTGGATTGCGGTGACTGAGATTTCGTAGCCGATGGAAAGAGAGGCCGGGGAAATTCTGCTCCAGGTGTCCAGTGGTCTGAAAATCCCGCTTTCTTCGGCAGGGAGGTCAATCCCGGTTTTTTGACCAAAGCCGAAGGCTTGTATTACCCTGTAGAACCTTTCTTTATCTAGGCTCTGACCGATTTGAATTGCTCCAACGTTGGAGGAATGAATGATGACCTCAGGAAAAGAAAGAACTCCAAACCGCTTATGGTCTCTGATAGTCTTCCCCGAGATGTAGATATACCCCTTGCTGCAGTCAAAGTTGTCATACAGGTTTGTCCTGTTTGCTTCCAGAGCTGCTGAGGCTGTGACGATCTTAAAAGTAGAGCCGGGTTCAAAATTATGGTGAACAGCTTGGTTTCTATCAATTACCGTGGGCATTGGGAGAAGGTTGTTAAGGTCGTATGTGGGGTAGTTCGCCATTGCCAGGATTTCTCCGGTGGAGGGTCTTGCGACTATCACAGTTCCCCATTTTGCTCCGGTCTCAAGCATGGCTTTTTCCAGCGCTTTTTCTGTGTAATACTGTATGGTCTCATCGATTGTCAGGAATAGATCTTTTCCGGGTTCCGGCTCTCTCAAAATCTCAAAGCGGTATTCTCTTTTTTTTGCATCTTTCAGGATAAGATGCTCCCCTTCTTTTCCTTTTAATATGGGGTCGTATTTGTACTCAATTCCGCTGGCTCCTGTTTCGTCAATGTTGACTCTTCCCAGGAGATGGGCAGCGAGTTGTCCGTGAGGGTAGAACCTTTTATTCTCTTCCATAAAATAAATTCCGCTCAAGGAGAGATTTCTTAACTGCTCTTCTTTTTCTGGATCGATTTTTCTTTTTATCCAGATAAAAGTAACATCTTTTTTTATTCTTGCTTTTAGTTTTTGAAGCTCGATCTCGGATAAATCCAGAACTTTTTTCAGTTTGTTTATTTTTTCGAGCTTTAAATTGTAAGGTTCCCCTTTGGAAGGAACATAATAGACGGATTGCACGGGGAGACTGCGGGCCAGAATATTTCCCTTGGTGTCATAAATTGTTCCTCTTTTTGGGATGATGGGCTTTTTATTTTGATTTTGGTCGATAACGACAGCTTTTAAGCGGGGATGGTCAAAAACCTGGAGCTGGACAAGGCGGACGATGAGCCCGCTCATCCAGAGCATGAAGAAAAAAGAAAGGATAATAGTTCTTTTGTGCGCTTTTTTCTGAAAATAAATACTCATTAAATTTATTTATGCTTAAGGATTAAAATCGTCATAGACGATTTGTTTCTCTTTGGGCTTGACCAGCTTTAATTCCTCTTTAGCGATTTTTTCAACATTTTCCAGGGAGAGAAGAGAAGATTTTAATAATTCCAGCTTCTCGACCTCCTTTCTCAGGTTAAGAACTTTATCTTCCAGTTCACCCTCCTCATATCCGATCCGGACTGATTCCATCTGGTGCCAGACGTAAAATGTCAGAATAAGAATAATAAAAATTGTGCAAAACACAACGAGCGTTATTTCATTCCTGGTGTACTTTTTTCTTACCATTTATATTATCTCGGCGGCTCTGAGCTTGGCTGACCTTGCTCTGAAGTTAATGGCGATCTCCTCTTCTGAAGGGACAACTGGCTTTTTTGTTTGAATTTTCAGGCAAGGGTGGGAATTCATCGAAGTTGCAAGCTGTATAAAGGTTTGCTTGATTATTCTATCCTCAAGGGAATGAAAGGAGATTGCGGCAATGTGCGCCTTTTTTGGGAGTTTTTGGGAAATCCTCTCGATAAAACCGGAAAGGCTTTTTAATTCCTGGTTGACTTCGATACGTATGGCCTGGAAAACTTTTGCGGCAGGATGGATCTTTCCTTTTTGGGGCCTCCAGCGGCAGATTTCTTCGACTGTGCGGCAGAGCTGTGTTGTGGTTTCGATTTTTTGAGTTTTTCTTCTTGTTACAATTTCTCTTGCAAGTCTTCTAGCCTGTCTGAGTTCACCGTATTCGTGAAATATTTGGGAGAGCCTGTGCTCTGGAAGTTTATTGATTATTTTATGGGCTGTAGTTTTGTTCCTGAGGTCCATCCTCATGTCCAGGGGGCCTTCCCGGCTGTAACTGAATCCCCTCTCGGGTGAATCGAGCTGGAAAGAGGACATGCCCAGGTCGAGCAGGATACCCCGGATTTTGGAGAAATCTATTTTAAGGTCAGGGAGATATCTGAAGTCTGAATGGTAAAGGCTTACTCTATCTGCATACGGCTCGAGTTTTTCTTTTGCTTTTAAGAGAGATTTTTCATCGATATCAAAACCGATAAGGATTGCCTTGGGATTTCTCTTGAGTATTTCAAGAGTGTGTCCTCCCAGACCAAGAGTGCAGTCCACGTAAGTTCCTTCCCTCTTTATTTGAAGGTATTGTAGTGCTTCTTCTAAAAGAACCGGGATGTGGTCATTCCCGTTCATTCAATTTTTCCTTGAGGCAATAATTTAGCGATGTCTTCGAAATCTTCATTTGTTAGAGGTTTTTCCTCGAGTGATTCATCGAGCTTGTCTTTGTTCCAGACTTCCAGGTGATTGGAGAGGCCAATTACTTCTACTTCATCTTCAAGTTTTGCCTTCTCTCGTAAAGTCTGGCCGATCAAAATACGTCCCCTTGAATCAATTTGAGATTGGGTCCCTTTTCTGTTAACTCGGAGCATAAATTTTCTCACTGCAGGTTTGAGATGTTGAATTCCCTCTTCAGAAACACCTGACATTTTTTCCCAGACTGGAAGCGGGTAGATTTGGACGGATTCGTCAGTAAGAGATGTGATGAATAGTTCTCTCCCGTATATCTCTTCTATGGCCGTGCGGAATTTTTCCGGTATTTTTACCCGACCGCTTCTGTCGAACTTTGCTTTATAGCTTCCGAGCAATAAATTTCCCATTTTGTCCCGTTTCATCCCATTTTTCTAGAATATATGGGAGAAACTGCCCAATGTCAAGGGAAAAATGTAAAAAAATGCTATTAATTTTGATGGTGTTCTATATATTGTGTGAGGCTGGTTTTAATCACTATATAGAGAACAAAATTTGAGAAGAAAAATAACTCTGTTTTTTGTAGGGGTTTGATTCATCAAACCCAAAGAAAGGGGACAGTCCCCATTATTCCTGCCACTTTAATTTTGTTGTGTGGATTTTATTAGGATTTTTATGTATGGGCTTAATAAGTTTATAGGGGTTGATTTGCCTTATTATTCTGTTGATGAGTTATCAGTCTGTCTTTTGAGGAGCTCTTTTGCAGAAGTATAGTCCTTTTCAGAGACATAAATCTTTATCTCTCCCAGTCCGTCTGCTGAAAAGGGATGGACAGATTGAACTACTCTTCCTCTAAAAATACATTTAATTCCATTACTTTCAAGATAACTCTTTATTACCTCAGCTTCTACAGGACCCCAAGCTTTATGAACCTCCTTAAGCTTTATATCTTCATCCGGTTTTTGTTTTTTTTCTTCATTTTTTGGCATTATAGTTTATCCTTTATAATTCATCGTGGACGAGATGTTTGGAGGTCCTCATTTATTATTATTAAATATTTATTAAACTGCTATTTTTTTTGTTCGAAATAATCTTCTAATATTTTATTATGGTCAAAAGCAAGGGGAAAATTCATTTCTTCTTTTGTGAATACTCCGATTTCCTGAGCATCATCCCGGGCTTTTGGTTTTCCCTGTGCTGTGGCCACAAAAACTGTTGTGATTGTGTGCTGGCGGGGATCGCGGTTCGGATCTGAATAGGTGTGGAGTTGACTTTTAAGCTGGATATCAAGAGATGTCTCTTCTTTAGCCTCGCGGACAGCTGCTTCCTCTAAGGATTCACCATAGTCAACAAATCCTCCTGGTATGGCCCACCCGAAAGGAGGATTTTTTCTTTTAATGAGCACTATACCATCCTGCCCGTCTTCTCTTTTGATTTTTATGATGATGTCCACAGTAGGGACCGGATTCCTATTTTTTCTCATGAGAATTATTGAAGAGAATCTTATTACGAGAGTTCTCTCTGCAGACAGATAAGTTTTTTTTGAAGCGGAATTTTGTTAAAGAACTTCTTCTCAGTCTTCGAGCTTGAATTTCTTTTCCAGTTTATCCAGCTTTTCGACGATACCTCCGTATTCGAGCTCGGTGTAGGGAAGCATTGCTGGGCCAAAAAAACCCTGCCGTCTTATGGCTGTGGCTTTTTCGGATACCTGGTCTCTCACGTAATCCCAGTAAGGATGGTCGAAGACGTCGGCAGGTTCTGTAAGCTTTCCTTCTCTAACACAAAAAGCCGCGCCTGTAACTATCGGAGGGCCGTCAAAAAAGGAGATAGTTGAATTTAATTTGCAGGGCATGAGAGGTCCGTTGTGGCTGCCTCTCATAAAGCCGGCAACAAAATGACCAATTTGAAATGGAGCCAAAACTTCTCCAGTGGCAGGAAATTCTCCCTGAACTCGGACCAGCGCTACCGGGTCATCTTTTCCAGTGTATTTTCCAGCGATATTGTGGAGGCGGGTTGTTGAGATAGATGCCGCCTTATTCCCAGTGTTTCGGGAATAAATGCTCTCGATAACGTATCGTTCGCCGTCCCGGAGCAGAGCTGCGATATCATAGAGTTCTTCAGGTGCGTTTAGTTCAATAATTTTGTCCTTTTCTGTGTACCCGACATCGATAATACGGAACTTGAATCCGGCACTCATTTTTGGGCTTAAGATGAGTCCTGCGCAGTACATGGGATCAATAAAGCCCAGGTAAAATGGCAGGTTGTAACAACCAGGGTCAGTTTTATCTGCAGCAAAAAAAACAAAGGGCTCGTTGGGCCTCTCTTCGAATTCCATCTCTGCCACGGCAGGTCCCATTCCTTTTATGTTTCCGCTGAAAGAATCCTTCAGCAGATCCTGCCCTGCGCCGTATAACCCCTGTTTTTTGGCCACGGCTGTTCCGGCTATAAAAGTGTCCCAGGCCAATTTATGTATTTTTTCGTCTGATACGCCTCTATCGTGTGTACATAAAATAGCAATATCATCTCCGGTATAACCGATGTAGGAATCAATTATTAGATCCTTGCTGTTTTCCTTAACAAAGTTTTTGACTTCATTTACGAGTGCCTTACTTGGAGTGATATGGCCGCCGATGCTGCCTATATCTGCTTTTAAGACACTAAGAGTAACTTTCATAAGAACCTCCTAAAAAAATGTGGGTTTTACTGATTAATCAATTTTAATTATTTTACCTATTAATTGTCAACAACATTTAACTTGGATTATTCATAAAAACTGCCGACACCACTATTTAATTTTAATGATATTAGCCAGTTACGTTGATTCTCTCTCAAATTTAACATTTAAAGCTTCTCCAATGAGTCCATTTTAACTTTATGTCGGCATTTTTTACCCTTCGGGCGAGCTGATCTTACCGCATTTGCTTCGTTCCAGAACATTCGCGGTGAAAAACCACAGCTTCATGCTCTGCGTCTCACACTTGCGGCAATCTCAACTCGTGAATAACACAGGTTTTCCTGGATTATTCATAAAGACTGCCGACACTTTCTTAATTTTTCAAAATTATGAACCCATTTCATGAATAATCCATGTCTACCTGAGTTACTGTCCTTTCTGTCTCTATTTAGGGACACATGGCTGATTCGGAGGACAGGAAATAAGCTTTGAAGCTTTTCTCTAGCCTTATTTTTTTGGCACAAAACTTGCTCATTATTTTATCTGATGAGGGTAAAAAGGAGAGAGACAATGAAACAAAAAAGGCTTGTTTCTCTATTTGTTTTTATTTTGATACTCATTCTCCCGAATTTTGTTCTTTCCAGATCAAATTATAAATATGCCCCTTCTCCGAAAACAGATATTTATTTCGGGCATATAAGTTACACTGAAGTCAAACATGATGGGAATGATCCTGTCGTTTTAAGAGAGGGGTATGAACTGGCTAAAGTGGCAGTCTTGAATTTTCCTTTACTCCCTGGGGATATTATTCGCACAACAGACAGCAGAAGGTGTGAGATTCAATTTGACACCGGGACAATTATTAGACTCGACAAGGCGACAGAATTAAAGATCGAGACCATTCTGGCTAAAAGCCTCAGCACACGGAAAAAAATAACAAATCTTCTGCTCACTAAAGGGCAAATCTATATCATGTACAGACGCTATTCCTATCCGGAAGTTTTTCAGATTCTGACTTCCAATACCGCTGTGAAAATGAAACACAAGACGGTTGCAGTAATAAAAACACAAGAGGATAGAAGCACGAATATCCAAGTCAAACTTGGGAAAGCCTATGCCGTGTATGGACCTGATGAGAAAAACATAGACGAAAGAAGAATTAAGAAGTCAGAAAGATTGACGATCTCGAGCAGCCACGAGGCTCTTAAAAAAGAATACAGGCCTTATACTGATTTTGTGTTGTGGAATGAGTCGATGAATAAGAATTTTGTAGAGCTTCATGAAGGATTGAGTTATCTCCCCAAACCCGTCCAGAGAATGCCAAAAGCGATTTTCTATTTTGCCCAGAAATATTCAAATATGTATGGAGAATGGGTTTGGGACGGTCTTTGTGGTTATGTATGGCGGCCTCATTATAACGATCGTTATCCATGGGGAAACTGGACACCGTATTATTACGGACAGTGGAGAGAAGTGAATGGACAGCTTTTCTGGGTGCCTGAGGAGCCGTGGGGCTGGGTTCCCTATCATCTCGGACTCTGGATTTGGAACAAAAAATACGGCTGGGTATGGATGCCTGGATCTGCCTTTGCACCTGCGTGGGTAGCGTGGGATTTCTATTTTGGTGGTCTATGCTGGCGGCCTTTGTCCATGATGGATTGGTATTATCTTGATGGTTTTTATAGAGATTATTACGGGCCTTTTTATGATGCGCCAGATGAAAGTCCGGGTGAGTATGGAAAAAATCCTCTCAGAATAATCCGAAAAGCTCAGCTAAAAAAGGGGGAAACTGCTCTCTATAATCCCCCGAAGGAATTGAAGAAGGTCTACAGTAAAGCCGTTTCAGCTTTGAAAAAAGGCGATAAAAGTGTTTTTGAGTCTTTGCGCAAGATTCAAGAATACTCAGTTGTTGTAAGGAAAAAGGACTTGAATGCGGCAAGAATCCATGGGAAAGCTATAAAGCTTCAAGAGATTCCTGTGTTGAAGAAAAAAGAATTGATATCTCAAAGAACAATTAAAGACTCTTCCTGGGAAGCTGTGAAAATTTACAGGCAGAATGAATATGCAGTTACCTACGGAAAAAAAGCCTTGATGATGCTTTCAGGGTTGAAGAGCAGTAGGAGAACTCTTCAGAACAGAACTTCTCCACTTAAAACTTCAACAAAAGCTGTTGAGGCGAGGGGTAAAGCAATCAGGCAGAGTGATACTCCGGGCAAAGATGGGGTTGCTTTAAAACCTTATCAGTCGAGGATCCGGTTCAGGGATTGGAATCCTGACATTGGGATTGCCCTCAACGTAGGGGTATCAATAAAGTATTCCAGCAGAGACAATGAAATACGCTGCCCTGAACTTGGTTTAACTTCACGGAATGTGCGTCATGTTGAAAATCTGGTCACAAAGACAAGTTTTTCTCGTTCAGGTAGAAGCTATTATTCTGATTCAAGAGTGTCTTCTTCTTCATCTTCCTCGAGCTCTTCACGGAGTGTGAGTTCTTCAAGTGTTCGAAGCGCGGTAAGCAGTTCAAGGGGCGGAGGTTCAAGCAGTGGCACAGCAAAGAAAAAATAAGCTCAATAATTCAGGCTAATTGATTAAGGTTATACAAACTGATTTTATTATGTCAGTTAATATCTTTTAGCTTTCCGCTCTGGTTAACTCTTCACATTCAGTTAATATTTTTTATCTCTCTACATTTCACTCTTGGCTCCGGAATTCCTGCTCACTGTGTATGTATTGCTTCGTGCTTACCCGATACTCTTTGTGTTTTACGTAAGGCACAGGAGGAATCAGGGAGTTAAGGTATTTCCGAGACTGGAAAAAACCATAAAAGGAGCCTTTAAACAGAAAAATAAGCTATCAGCTTGTTTTTTAAAACCCTCCAGATATTCTGCTCTCAGTGGTTTTACAGGCGCTGGCTTAAAAGCAAGAGGATTGATGTACTTTCCATCTTTCTTGATCCTGTAATCCAGGTGGGGGCCGGTAGATTCGCCCGATGAGCCCACAAACCCGATGATTTGCCCCTCTTTTATCTTTTTTCCTTTTCTTGTTCCTTTGGCATAACCTCTCAGATGAAGGTACTGGGTTTCATACCTGTTTTTATGCCGGATTTTGATCATTCGGCCCGCAGCTCCGTTCCTTCCGGTAAAAGTAACAGTTCCGTCTGCTGTCGCCTGGACTGGAGTTCCGACAGGAGCTGCATAGTCCACTCCATGATGGGGGCGGTATACCTTGCGGATAGGATGCAGGCGCCTGCGGCTGAAGCGGGAAGTGATTCGGGCGGAATGAAGTGGTGATTTCCGGAATTCTTTTCTTAAGGAATTACCTTGAGGGTCAAAAAAGTCAGGTTCTTTTGTGTCGGGATAAGTATAGCGGATAGCCCGGAATGTCTTGCCCTGATTAGTAAATTCTGCAGCAAGAATATTTCTGTAGCTGAAAAATTCGCCCCGAAGGTATTTCTTTTCGAAAATGATTTTGAACGAGTCTCCTTTGCGGAGGTCGGCATAAAAATCGATATCCCAGGCAAAAATGTCGGCAAGGTTAATAGCCAGGAGGTCACCCTCGCCTTTTTTGTTTACAGCAAAGATAGGATTTTCCTCGATAGTTCCCCAGATCATTTTGACTTCGATTTTGTAAGGTACTTTTTTTATTTCAGCCGTATATGTGCTCTCTTTTTTCTGGATATGGAGGAAATTTTCTTCATTTATATCGTATTCTAGGGAAGAAATTTCTCCCTGCTGAGTGGAATAGATTCTGAGTTCATGGCCCGCTTTTATTTTGCCCAGGTCATAGACAGGTTTTATATTTTTTCTCAGTTCATATATTTGGGCAGGGGTGAAATTGTATTGTGCCAGAAGGTCTGTCAGAGTCATTCCTCTCCGGATTGTTTTTATATTTTCAATCAGGGGTGGAGTATTGTTTAAAATTTTTGGCAGAGGAATATCTCTTTTTACTTTGAGTGGAGGTTTATTTTTTGGCATAAAGCTTAGAATTAGAAAAAGTGAGAAAGTAAAGAACATGAACAGTAAAAGATGTTTGCGCTGGGGCTCGATTCTTTTTTTATAGGTCCTTATTTTGACTTTCATTGTGTTTTAATGTTTTGCGGAATACCATAGATAAAAAAAATAATTTATTTTGTTATTTAAGTCAACAACTTAAACGACAACGGGGTTTTACTTCTGATCTCATTTTTTTACTTAACATAGATTATTCACGAGTTGAGATTGTCTCAGATGCGAGGCGCAGCGTATGAAGCTGTGGTTTTCCACTGCGAATGCGCTGCAACGAAGCAGATGGGTTGATATCAGCTCGCCTGAAGGGTAAAAAATGCCGACATAAAGTTAAAATGAGGACATTGGAGAAGGTTTGAATGTTAACCTTGAGGAGAAATCAACGTAACTTGCTAATATCATTAAGATAAAATAGTAGTGTCGGCAGTTTTTATGAATAATTTATGTTAACATTTTTAGTAAAGGACAAGTATATTAATGTGGATGAAGAATGATGATGAACTGGTTGAGAAAATCCTCAGAGGAGACGATGTTTCCTTTGAGATTCTTCTCCGTCCTTACCGCCAGGGGATCTTGAACATGGCATATCGAATGACAGAAAATTTGGAAGAAGCAAAAGAGATCTGCCAGGATGCTCTTATTAAAATTTATAAATATCTTTATAAATTTAAAAAAGGGAAGAGCTTCAAAAACTGGATATACAAAATAACAGTAAATTCCACTTATGATTTTTTGAGAAAGAAGAAAAAGTATGAAGAAATAGTAGAGAGTCAGAAAAGTCTGGTTACCGGCATAAACCATGATCCTGAAAAACAGCTTCTGAATAAAGAGATAAAAGATAAAATCAAGGCCTGCCTTCAAAATTTAGGTCCTAAAGAAAAAACCGTTTTTATCCTGCGGGATGGCGAAGGATTTTCCATAAAAGAGACGTCAGAGATTCTTGGATGCTCATCTGTAAGTGTCCGGACTAATCTGTTACGCGCCAGGCAAAAAATAAAGACACAATTCGAAAAAATATATCCTGTAGAGGTAAGGGGTGTAAAAAAATGAAATGCAAAAAGGTCCAGCGTTATCTTCCTCTGGTTGTGGGTTCTGATATTTCTAAATCTAAAATATCAGAGGTTAAAGCTCATGTGGAAAAATGTCCGGAGTGCCGGCATGAATATGATTCTTATGTTTTGTCTTTGGGGAAAACAAAGGAATGGCTCGCAAAAGAAAGAGAAGATTGGGAAGATAGGGAATGGCAGCAGGTTGTTAAGATAGCCATTGGAGATAAAGAACCAGAGTTATCGCCTCTTGCTCCGTGGCCATTCAGGAAAGTCTGGGCTTATGTGATGATGGCTGTTTTTGCCGTTGTTTTTACTTTTTTTGTTATAAGACCTGGTTTTTACAAAGAGGGAGTAATCCCGGGAACAAGGATGGTGGCAGAATCCCAAGCTAAGCTCTTTGAAAGTTTTAAGGATAAACCAGAACAGGACATAATTTCCATGACAATGGTTTCAAAAGATACCGGGCTAAAAATAGTCTGGTTCTTTAATAAAAATTTCGATTTGGAGGATAAAAAATGAAGAAATTTTTAACAGGCATTTTAGTGCTTTGCTTTTTGGCTGGGGCTTCTTTAAATGTCTATGCTTCAGCCGGACAGGCAAAAAAACCAGAGCTGAAGACGGAATTTGTTAAGCTTAAATATATCAAGGCAAGACAGGTTCAATCTCTTCTTACGGGTTATCAAAGTATGTACGGCCGTATAAGAACCCAGGATGAGCTGAATATAATTACAATTCAGGATACACCGGAGATTGTTGAGATGGTGCTTGCGCTCCTCAAGAAAATCGACGTTAAGCCTGTAGACATACTGTTCACTGTGGACCTGATTTTAGGGATAGGGGAAAGTTCAAAAGATGCTTCTAATGTTTCCCGATTTCTCAAGGCAAAGGAATATGATAAAAAAATAGAATCTGATCCTCTGATAAAAGAATTAAAAAAAGTATTAAGCTACAAATACTACAATAAAGTTGGTTCTTCCTTCCTAAGAGTCCAGGATGGAGGATATTCTGATCACCGTATTGGCGGATCTGACCTGGATTTAGAGCTTAGATTGGTACCTCGCTATGTCCGGGAAGAGAAAGAAGATGTTTTTCAGTTAGAATTGAGGTTAAGGCAGTTTACAGGTTATGTCCATGAAGGAGTAAAAAAATATCAAACTCTTATTAATACTCCTCTTACAATTAAAGGTGGAGAAAGGACTGTGGTTGGCGTCTCCAAGCTTGACGGTGGGGATAAAGCCTTAATCCTTATTCTCCAAGGAAAAATCGTAAAATAGGAATAAGCCGGGCTGGCTTTTTGAGTTTGTCTCGTAAAACCTGTAATTTTCGAGTCTTGCGAAAAAAGCCAGCCTATTTTTTTATACATTGAACCAGTAGACATCCCTCTTGACTCCGCTTGGATTCACATTAAATTTAAAGGCTGTGAAATGAAATTTTTATGCTCTTGAATACCCGGATTTTCCTTTGTTAAGGAATGTCCAGGAGGAAATTTTTATCCCTCTACTTAGAAAGTGTCATTGCGAACGACTGAAAGGAGTGTGGCAATCACACAATAGGCGTTAATATTTTAGATTCTTCTGGTTATCTGTTGGCCCATGTAAAGCCAGCGAGGAATGCAAGTCGCGCAGTGTCAGCCAAAATATCCGGATTGATACGGTAGATTGTATCACCGGTTTGATGATAGGCAAGATGCGGTCCATTCGAAGCAAAAGAAATACAGGCTGCTCCGTTTAAAAAGAAAGGTGCATAATCTGAGCTTCTTACGCCTACTTCTCTAAAAAATCTTGAGCGCCTCAGGATATTCACAAATTTGTTTGAATCTTCCAGTGCCTTTTTTAGTCCTTCAGGCTTTGGGCTGATGCCGCATCCAACTCCATCACCTTCGCCGACCATATCGAAGTTGAACATAGTGTCTACTTTATCAAACTGAGTGGGTACGTGATTTACAAAGTAGGTTGACCCCTGGAGCCCTATCTCTTCACCACCAAAGAGAACAAAAACGGCTGACCTTTTGGGCTTTTTTTTCAGTTTGGAAAATGCTTCTGCAATCTCCATTACAACCGCGCTTCCACTGGCATTATCATTTGCACCGGGGAAAAGAAATCCCATGTGTTCTCCGCAGTGGTCAAAGTGGCCGCCAACAACCAGGCATTCTTTCTTGAGTTGACGGTCGAACCCTTCCACATAACCCACAACATTATATCCGATACCATCAGGGAAATGTCTTGATTCCACGCAGAAGCTTATTTTTGTTTGAAGAGGGAAGGAAAGGGGCTTTTTGTAGGTGAGAAGATCACTCCTCAGGTCTTTAGAATTCGTTCCTTTTTCTTTCAGAATTGTATCCGCGACTTTTTCACTAATAATTGCCGGGGTGAAGTCTTTTATCCAGTCACCGTTTGGATTGGCAAGGGGCTCTGCGTAAATATAAAAAAGGCCTAAAGCTCCTTTATTTTTTGCTGTTTTCATCCGGAAGCGGTGATGGTCGTGTTTCTGGTAGCGGTTATCCCTCCGGTCCGGAGTGCCTCGAAAACAGAGAATAAATTTTCCTTCAACATCCAGTCCGGCATAGTCATCGTAGCCAAGCTCTGGAGCGCTTATTCCCCATCCGGCAAATACAAGTCCGGCTGAGCTGTCACCGCTGTCGCTAAAAAGAAGGGGCAGGAAGTCTTTCCCTGGTTCCAACTTGATTTTTTTTAAAGCCGGTTCTTTTTGTTGTGTAACTTCCTTTTGCTCTAAGAACAGGAACATCTCGGCTTTATCAATAATTGTATAAGGAGAGGGGTAAGCCTGGAGATATCCTTCTTTTTTGCTTAAAGGCTTAAGATCCCATTCCTTGAATTTATTTGCTGCCCATTTAGCAGCAGCCGTATAGCCTTCGTGGCCTGTATGGCGTCCGGCAAATTTAGGTAATGATAAAGTTTTGACATAGTTATAGGCGTCCATGGGGCGGATTGAGTCAAATCCTTTCTGGAGGTCTCTGTCCAGTTTTTCTGCGCTAAGGAAAAAAGAAAAGATTAGAAAGATCAAAATAACGGTCGGTGTAAATATAAGCTTTTTAAGATTCATCGTTTCCTCCCTGAAAATTTCTCTGATTTTTATAACTATCTATTTTATTTAGATAGTTCTTTACTGAGATTACAGCCAGCCCGGCCAGGCCTATTATACCAATCAGGTTTGTAAAAGCCATCATGCCATTGAACACGTCTCCGATTAGCCAGGCTTCTTCAACTTTCAGAACAGCTCCGATAAAAATAACAAAACAGAAGATCCAGCGGAACGGGTGCTTTATCCAGGGGCCCAGGAGATAGCTAAAAGAGATTTCTCCATAATAGGGAACTGCTATCAAGCTGGAATATCCAAAGAGAAATGAGCTTGCTGCCACTATTAAACCTCCCACAGGAAAGCCTCCAATCCGGGGAAATGCAATGTTAAATGCTTCTGCAGCCATTCCTGTGCTTGTTCCTTCTGTCCAGACACCGGTGACCAGAACAGCCAGGGCTGTAAGTGTGCAGATGACAAGAGTATCAATGAATACATCCAGAGAAGCGATCAATCCCTGGCGCACAGGCTCGCTTGTTTGGGCTGAAGCATGGAAGACAGCTGCTGTTCCGGTTCCTGCTTCGTTGGAATAGGCTCCTCTGGAGAAACCGTAGCGGATGGCATTCCTTATGGTTACACCTGCGATTCCTCCTATGATGGCAGATGGTTTGAATGCTCCCACAAAGATAAGAGAAAAAGCATGGGGAAGGCGTGAAGCAAAGAATATAATGATGAAAAAAGCGCCAAAGATATAAAAGAATACCATAATAGGGCTTACATATTCTGTCACTTTGGCTATGGATTTGATTCCTCCAATGATGACCAGCCATGTCAGTACAGCCAATCCAAGCCCGGAAATCCAGGGTTCGATTCCAATCTGTGTTTTTAAAACGTAGGCTACAGAGTTGGATTGAATGACGGTGGTCGAGAAAAGAGGCTTACAGCCCATAAAGAATGCAAAAATGCCTGCTAGCCAAGGGAGGCCTAATCCATCTTTAATGTAATACATAGGACCACCTACCACTGCTCCTCCTGGTAGAATCTTCTTGAATTTCTGACCAAGAACTGCTTCAGCCACTTTAGTTGCCATGCCGAAGAAGGCAGAAAGCCACATCCAGAAAACTGCCCCCGGTCCTCCCATAGCAATAGCTGTACAGACTCCTCCGATATTTCCGTTTCCAATGGTTGCTGCCAGAGAGGTTGTTAAAGCCTGGAAGGGCGAGATGTCTCCTTTGCGTTCTTTTGCACTTTCACCAAAATCTTTCTTTCCAAGAAGAAGTCGAAAAGAAAGCCCGAAGCGGCGTACCTGAACGAAACGCATGCGGATGGTAAGAAACAGGCCTATACCCAGGAGTAGAATAGCCATATGTGGACCCCAGACTATATCGCCGAGGACGTGAAGGGTGCTCTCGAAGGTATCCATGATTCTTTTTTTTTATTTTAGTTTTGCGTCTAAACTAATACGGCAATCTTTTTCTTTTAAGTCTTTTTTTTCTTTTTTCTTAATATTTCTTTTTTTACATTTTTGTGAAGAGTGATGAAGTAGTATCCGGTCAGCAGAACAATAATCACGGCAAATTTGAAAGTGTTTCCCTGGAATAAAGAATAGAACGCATAGACCAAGATGCCAAGAAGAAGGAAGAAATGGAAAAAAGCGAAGATCAGATCAATCATTGTAACCTGCAGGAGTTAATAATTCCAGTAGCACCGGAATTTTTTGGTATAAAGCTAATTATTTTATATCCGGCGAATAGAAATAATTGTTATAGTTTCCCTCGGGACATTCCTCCGGCCGGATTTTGTCATTATTTTTGTGCTGGCGATAGCATCCACAACATCCATGCCTTTAATAACCTTTCCGAAAACAGCATATCCGAATCCATCAGGAGTATTATCTACGTGGTCTAAGCCGGGATTATCCACGTGGTTGATATAGAACTGGCAGGTGGCGCTGTGTATCTCAGGAAGCCGGCCCATGGCAATTGTGCCCCTTTTGTTTTTCAAACCATTTATTGCTTCGTTTTTTATAGGCGGCTTGGCGGCCTTATTCCTGAAATCCTCGGTAAGTCCACCTCCCTGAATCATAAATCCTTTCATAACCCGGTGAAATATTGTTCCATCATAGAATTTTGTGTCCACATAGGAGAGAAAATTTCGGACTGTTATAGGAGCTTTATCAGGATAGAGTTCGATTGTTATGTCACCCATAGTTGTTTTCATAAGCACCTTTGGATTGGTTTGGCCAGCCTGGCTTATGGCTGGAACAACAAGAAGCAGACCAAGAATGGAAAGGACAAAAAAAAGCTTTTTTGTCATAAGTACCTCCTTAAAGGTATTTTACGGGATTGGCGGAATCAAGATATCAGAATTAAAAAACCAAATCAATGCAAAAAAGGGAACAGGCTACTTTTTTATGAATCAATCGCCTACATAATATATTTCTCTTTTTGGCAGGAAAGGGCTGAGGCCTATCAATATTTTATAAGCTGAAACGCCTGCCCATCCGGCGATATCAACAGCTGTTATTTTTTCTTTTCCTTGACTGCCGAGGAGAACGACTTCATCTCCGGGTGAGACCGCGGAATTTTCTTTCAGAAGAACTGTGCAGTGGTTGGCTGTTACAGCTGCAATCAGAAGATATCTTTTTTCCTTGATCAAAACATAAGCTTTTCCGATTATATTGTGCGGGTAGCCATCCGAATAGCCAATAGGAACGATGGCGATTTTTTCTTTTTTTTGTGTGGTGTATTTCCGATGGTAGGATACAGAATCTCCTGGCTGGAGAGTTTTGACAGCTACAACCTGGCTTTTTAGCTGGAGAACAGGCTTAAGGCCAAGCCGGTCTTCCTTCTGAGTTTTATCCGAAGGATAGTATCCGTAAAGAGCTATCCCGGGTCTGACCATATCAAGATGGGACTCAGGAAAGTCAAGAACTCCGTCGCTGCTTGCTGCATGTTTAAAGCCTAAAGAGATTCCTTTTTTTTCTGAATCCTGGCAAAGGTTTAGGAAGCGTTTGATCTGTTCCCTGTCAAAATCATCATCCTCGGTTAGTGTTGTCGAAATTCCCTCTATTAGAATACCCTCAAGCAAAGAGGCTTTTTTGATATAAGGAAGAGCCTCGCGAAAGGATATTCCCATTCTTCCCATGCCAGTATCCACATGGATATGGATTTTGGCTTTTTTCCCAATCCTTTGGGCAACCTCGCTGAGGCTCGAGATTTTTCCGTTAAAGACAGATTGAGAGATGTTATTCCGGATTATTGTTTCTGTGTCTCCGCTGCTGAAGGGACCAAAATTGAGAATGGGAGTGGACACGCCTTTTTTTCTTAGTAAAAGTGCCTCCTGAAGTTTTCCCACCATGAGAAAATTAATTCTCACTTTTTCCAGGTGTTCCCCGGTCTTTACCAATCCATGTCCGTAAGCATTTGCTTTAATAACAGCCATTACGGGTACTTTTGCCGCCTTTTTTATCTGGCGAAGATTCCATGTCATGTTTTTTAGGTTTAATTCAATCCACGCATCAAAAGTTAGCTGAGAAGAGAGTTTTTTCCGGTGTCTTTCCGGGTTTTTTTGTGCCTTAAAAGTTTGCTTAAGCAGAGAGGTTGAGCTCATCCCTGAGATGAGTAAAAAATTCCTTCTTGATATTTCAGTCATAATAATTACTCCTTCAGAAGAAGATAATCTCTTTAAGGTCCTTGTTGCTCATGGATTTGTATTAGTTTTCTGAGATAAGTACCAGAGTTATAAAATAACACCCACCGGGATATTTGCTGCTCTTGCCAAAACTGACACCCAGACCCGCTCTGGTATAAGTTTTTTTCAGGACCTTATCCCTGTAGATAGACTGGATTCCTTCTAAAGTGGGAGAGGTGATAAAAAGGAACTGGGTTTCTCCCCAATGACGCGGCATAGGAGATGGGGCTTTATCTTTAGCTTTATAAATCGCACATTTAAGGGCATAATCATCTGCTTCTTTTGTAAATGAAAGAGAAGGAAGATAATTTTCCCGCCTCAAGTCATTTATATCTCTCTGGATATCCTCCTTGACTTCTTCCTCTTTCTTGAGAACCATGGCTCTTCGAAAATCCTGAGTTATGAAATATCCTTTGTTTTTCCTAAAGACCACACCAATTCCAACCTGGTCAAAGTCTGGATCCAGGATGTTTTTTCTGTGCCCTGCACTGTCCATGAGTTTTTCATGGATAAGTTCTGTCTGAGGTCTGTTACTAGAAGCTACGTTTTCTCCTATCGCGCTAAAGTAGAATCCTGCTTCTATGATTCGGTCTCTATAAGACTGTCCTGATGTTGAGGAATGAGAAATTTTCCCGCGTAGAGCCATATCCTTACTGTGCTCACGGGCAAGGAGGCTTAAATCCTGAGAAAATTGAAGAGTGAGGAGACCGAGGTCTTTCCTTTCTTCATTGATCAATTCAAAAAGCTCCTGCACGATAATAGAAATCTCTTTTTCTTGAAAAAGAAGCTCTCCTCTCAGGTTAAGACCGGTTAGAATACCGGAGCTTAGACTGGCTGAAAGAATAAAAGAAAAGGTAAAAAAAATAATTCTTTTTAATTGAGCCAAAATTTTCTCTTTACTTTTATTAAATTTATCTTAACATAATGAATGACAAAGTGAAAAGGAGGTCGATATGCGAAGTAAAAAACTCTTTTCTTTTCTTCTGACTTTTTGTTTTATTCTTAATTTTTATGTTCTCACGTCTCAAGGATTACCGGCAAAAGATGCGGATGAACAGAAACTCCTGCAGACCTTTCATTCTATATCCAGCCATAAACTTTTTCACTATGTGAAGGAGTTAGCCTCTGACAAATATGCCGGCCGGCTGACCGGAACAGAGGGCTTTAATGCCAGTGCAAAGTGGGTGGTTTCCCATTTTAAAAAGTGGGGGATAACTCCTGCTGGTGATAAAAACAGCTATTTCCAGGCTTTTCCTAATCCGTACACACTGGTTTTTAAGGACTGTGAAGTATATCTTCATATACCTCAAAAAGAATCAGTTATAAAAAAATATTATCGCTATGAAGATGAGTTTATCCCCGGCTCTACTTCCGGCTCTGGTGAAGTGACTGCTGAAGTCATTTATGTCGGCTACGGCGCTACAGCTCCAGAGCTTGGCTATGATGATTATAAAGGAGTTGATGTTAAAGGAAAGATCGTATTAATGGAAAGAGAAGTTCCTGTATCCCCTGACAGAGACCCGGAGCTTTTTAAGAAGTGGCGTCCGTATTCCTTCCACCAGTATAAACTTGAAAATGCTGTGGCTCATGGTGCCAGAGGTATGCTCTATAACTATGGTCCTATCGGAAATCCGAATAATTCCTACAGTAAGGACTTTATATACTCTCATGTAGGAAGTGTAGTGGTTGCTGATGTTTTTTCCGGAACAGGTCTCAATCACCGCGACGTTATCGGAAAGATTAGAAAAAATTTAAAGCCTTTTTCTTTTGCGACAGGGAAAACCTTCACTATAAAAAATACTACAGAGCATCACCCTGATGGGATTGGCTTTAATGTTATAGGTATACTTGAAGGCTCTGATCCTGTTCTTAAAGAAGAGGTGATTATTGTGGGCGGGCATCTTGACCATCTTGGCCGGTGCTATGAAATCATGCCCGGTGCAAATGATAATGCTTCGGCTGTCTCTGTTATTATGGGAATTGCAGAAGCAATGTCTAAATGCCCCGTCAAACCCCGCCGCTCTGTGATGTTCCTTTGTTTTGGTGCCGAAGAACAGGCTGTGGCTGGCTCGAAGTATTACGTAGAGCATCCGGTCGTGCCTCTGGAAAAAACTCTAGCTTTGATTAACATGGATGGCGTTGGCTGCGGGGATAAAATACGTGCCCTGGCTGCAAAGAATCATCCTGACTTATGGGAATTTGTAAAAAAAGCGAATGAAAAATATATTCACCGCGTCATCAGTCCTTCTTATTTTGCCAACATCGCCCGGCCAAGGCTTGATGCAGCCCGTTTTATGTGGAAAGGCGTTCCTTCTCTTTCCTTCGGGGTATCCGGAGCTCCATCTTACTACCACGTAACCAGGGATACTATTGATACGATAACACCTGAGATCCTGGAAGACATGGCTCAACTTCTCTTTATTGCTGTCCTGGATATGGCGAATCAGGATTCGCTTGAATTCAGAAAGTAGAGGACATATACATTGAGATTTCATGTTCCCACGCGGATATATTTTGGGTCTGGCATAATCTCCCAGCTTAAAGAGATAGTTGAGGACAATTTTAAAGATTCCCGTCTTTTCCTTGTTACGGATCAGGGTATTTTAGACTCGGGCATCGCAGATAAGGTTCTCAGCCAATTTCAGAATATTCATGTGTTTGACAAGGTTGAACAAAATCCCAAATTTAACACAGTCAACAGAGCAGGGGATATTGTCCGCGAGATCAAACCCGATGTTGTTATCGGCTTGGGCGGGGGAAGTGCTCTGGATGCTGCCAAGGCTGTTGCGCTGCTGGCAACAAATCCGGGGAGTATAGAGGATTATGAAGGAAAGGGAAAGTACAGATCACCGCCTCTTGATGTTCTTGCCATTCCAACAACCTGCGGGACAGGAAGCGAAGTAACATGGGTTTCCGTTGTTACTCACACAGAGCGTATGTTCAAGATGAGTATAAAAGGTCCACATATGTTCCCTGCAGTGGCTCTTGTTGATCCTGATCTGCTTGTAACCCTTCCGCCTCCTCTAGTTGCTTCAACCGGTATGGATGCTCTCACCCATGCTATAGAGGCCTATACGGTGAAGCCGGCAACTTATTTTACGGATATATTTGCCCGCGAAGCTCTTCAGCTAATTTTTTCATCCCTCGAAAGAGCATATGAATATATAAAAACAGATAAAGAAGCCAGAGAGGGGATAATGCTGGGAAGCACTGTTGCAGGCTTGGCTTTTGGCAACAGCGATGTAGGAGCTGTTCATTGCGTGGCGGAAGCCGTTGGTTCCATTTATGACACTCCCCATGGTGTAACAAATTCAATCTTCCTTCCATTTGTAATGGAGTTTAATCTTCCGGCTGCAAAAGATAGGTATGCAGAGATTGCGCGGATTGCAGGAATCGAAGAAAAGGATAAAAATACTGCCGCCCAGAGATTAATCCAAAAGATAAAATCCCTCTCACACACATTAAATATTCCTTCATTCAGGGAACTGGACATCCAGAAAGATAAATTTCCTGAGCTTGCAAAAAAATCGTTTCAGAACAATTCTAATCCTTCTAATCCAAGAGAGGTTAGTGAGGAGGATTATCTGGTTATTCTGGAAAAAGCTTTCCTCAGCTGAGAAGGGCCAGAGCGCGTTAGATAGGACTATTCGGGCGTCAAAAAGTTACACATAATAATTCAGACTTCGTTAAATTCTTCTGGATATTCGACGGTTCCGCTTCTTCCTTTGAGTTCGTCTTTAACAAGCTCCAGTGCCATAAAAGCTTCATCGGGAACTTCAAATGGCGCTTTGATATTCCACTCACTTGCTCGCTTGAATTCAAATTTAGGGTAATATTCTGGATGCCCGAGCACGATAACTGATTTATGGCCTAGTCTTTTTGCTGTCCGGAGTCCCTCGAAAACCAATCGACTGCCGATTCCCAAACGCTGGTATACCGGAGTTACTGCCATGGGTGCCAGCGCGAGAGAAAAAAATTTTGTTTCCGGGGAATGGATAATGATCGGATAAAAGAGGATATGTCCGATTATTTTTTTATTCAGCTCAGCGACCAGAGATAATTCTGGAATAAACTTTCCGCTCTGTCTCAGTTTCTTTATTAATATTCCTTCATTTTTTTGCCCGAATGCCAGATCATTGACTTCAGTGATTTGGGAGTAGTCATCTTTTGTTTCCGGCCGGATATTTAGTTTATTATCTAATAATTCCCTTTGATTCTTCTTTGAATTTTTATTTTTTTTCAAATTGTCCTCCTTATAAAGGATGAAGCCCTACCGCTCTTCGATGAGAATCTGAAGGATTTCCAGCTCATCGGCATCAAACCAGATTTTATAACAGGAAAAACATTTATCTACCGGAATAACATACTGGTAGCTGAATGGCCTTGGCAGCATGCGGGAGCCGCAATTCGGACAGAGTAATTTTTGAAATTTCAGGTCACTTATTTTTTTTGTATGAACCGGATTAAGCATAAATTTCTTTTTGAATTCATGAGCTTTTTCTATCAGATGCTTGGAGAAGGCAACTTCCTTCCGGGCAATAAAACGCTCCTTGAACATGGACTCCACAAGCTTCCCTTTGCACTGAGGGCAGAATTTTATGGCAACTCCTTCGTAAAAACTTTCCTTAAGAGGGATAAAACAGCGGGGGCATAAATTCTGCCTGGCGGGATATATCGGTTTTTTCTTTCTAATATTCCTGATGGCATTTCGAATTTGAGGAAACTCTCTGGCTGGAGCCTCAATGCCTTCCTGAATATTTTTTACCCTTATCAGGGGAGTAAAAAACCGGATAAACAGGAGTTCGTCAAGCGCATAAGGTCCCTGCCATTTTCCTTTAGGGTCACAGATAGCCCACACTTTCGCTTCTTCCTGGTCGGTTTTTTCTTTATCAGTCGATTTTTCGGCGCTCCCCTCGACAGTTTCTTCCCGGGAATGGAGGAGGGTTCGTGCCTCTTCCCGTTTTTTTTGGATTTCCCATACTTCTTCAATTATTCTGGCTGAGCTGGTCTTAACCATGTTTGAAAGAAGCTTGATCCTTTTCATAAGCGGGGGGTGAGAGTTAAATAAGCGGGCAAAAAATCCGTCAGATTCACCTTTTGATTCTGGAGGGACGATAAAAAGCGGGCTGTAGGTTAGATTAAAATCTCCCACAAAAGAATTTTTCAGATGGGCTTTATAAATAGCGCGGGCAAGAGCCCGGGGATTGCGGTTCAGTTCAACGGCTGCGGCATCGGCAAGGATCTCTCTCTGCCTGCTTATTAGTGTGCTTAACAGGTGCATGACGAGCGCGGACAATGTGACAGCGAAAAAAACCGGAACCTGCGCAGCGCCCCCTCTTTCTGTTTGGACAGTTCTTTTATAAGAATGTATCTCCGGTTCCAGGATTTGTCTGAGCCGCTCGAAGAAATTGGCGAGAGAACATACTAATGTTATATAGAAGGCATCTCCCCGGATAATGTGGGCCAGTTCATGGGAGACTACAGCCTGGAGTTCATCTCTTGTAAATTCTGCAAGAAGGCCCTCTGTAACAAAAACATTTGGTATATCATCTGCTGAGATTAATGCCATAGAATTAATTGCGAATGAAGGTAAAACATAAGGTGTGACTTTAGGCAGTCCGCTTGCGATCCTGATTTCATCCAATGTGTTAACAAACTGTTTATGGTAACGGTCAGAGAGGTCCGGGGGACGAGCCTCTAGGCGCTTGATGATGAATTTTGCCCCTAACTTTTTTGCTTCAAAAAATTGAAAAGCGGCAATAAGGACGGAGACTGCGACATTGAACAGAAAGAGTTTTGTCAGGAACGTTCCTGATAACAGCTCCGCTTTACTGAGAATAAGACCAAAGCTTATCAAAAAAATTATGGAAATAAATCCGATGGCGAAGAAATAAAAGAGGATTAATATTAAAAGTAAAATAAGGCTTTTTTGCTTCTGCTGGCGCTGTATCTCATAAAAATCCAGGAAAGGTTTTTTTGGCATGTCTTAGCCTGTATTATTCATAAAAACTGCCAACACTATAATTTACTTTCAATGATATAAGCCAATTATATTAATTTTTTCTCAGAATTAACATTCAAGCCTTCTCCAATGGGCCCATTTTAACTTTATGTCGGCAGTTTTTACCTTTTAGGCGGGTCGATATTACCAGATTGCCACGTCGCTTTGCTCCTCGCAACGGCGTCTGCTTCGTTGCAGGGCATTCGCGGTGGAGAACCACAGCTTCATTACCCTGCGCCTCGCATCTGCGGCAACCTCGACTCGTGAATAATCCAGGTTAGATAGTTATATCTCGTCTTTTTTTAGTTTATTGTTAGCCTTTATGGTATAAGAAAAAATTTCCCTCTGCAAATAAATATTCTGAATTGTGAAAGACATTTTGCTTTTCATTGATTTCAGATTTCCCCTGTGTTAAAAAAAGGGGTCGCGTCTCAACATTTGACATTTGATAAAAAAAGGGCTGTGTTTCAAAATTTGCTCAGGGCAAAGCCTTATCATGGAAAAACCTGGATTGCTGAAGATAATAAGATTTCTCTTCTTAAAAGCAATGGATGACCTAAAATTTAATATCTCTTTTAGAGGTGTCAAATATTTAGATGTAATGCCTATTTTGCAGAGATGGATTCGATAAATCAAACCACTACAAAATAAAGTGTCAAATGTTGAGACGCGACCCCTTTTGTTCTTTTGTTGAGATTAATTCCAAAAAAGGAGGAGTTTGAATGTACCAAAAAGCAAATTTAAGAATAGCCATGGCAGTGCTCCTGTTCTGGGGCTTGATTCTTTTAACCCCTTTTTCAGAAGCTGCGGAGAAAAAACCACTGACATTTCAGGATGTCATGAAATTTAAGGAAATCCGGAATCCAGTGATCTCTGAGAATGGATTATGGATAACTTATACTGCCCAGCCGGACAGAGGTGATGGAGAAGTGATAATTCACAGCATAAAAAAGGGCAAGGTTTTTACAGTAAAGCGAGGCAGCAATCCGGTTATTTCTAAAAATTCCCGTTGGGTGGTTATGATAGTAAAGCCCGAAGCTTTGGAACTTGAAAAAGCGAAAAAGAAAAAGCCCAAGCAGGGAATGGCACTTCTTGAGACTCTTACCGGGGAAGTTGTCCATTTTGAGAAAGTTGAACGATTCAAATTTTCTGAAAACTCGATGTGGCTTGCTTATTCTCACTTTAAAGAGGAAGAGAAACCAAAAAAGGAAGAAAAGGCGCAAAAAGAGGAAAAGGGGAAGAGCCAGGAAGAAGAGAAGGAAGCGAAGAAGGCGAAAAAAGTCGGCTCTACTCTTGTCCTCCGTCACCTGGAGTCAGGAAAGGAGATTCAAATTCCCTATGTGCTTTCCTCTGCTTTTGACAGCGCATCCGGATATCTTGCCTATGCTTTAGCTGATCCCGAAGGGAAGAACAACGGACTTTATTATGTGGAATTAGAAAAGGAAAGCTGGCCGCAGAAAGCCATCGAAAAAATTGAAAACGGTCTTTATTCAAACCTGACATGGGCCAAAGAAGAAAGTAAACTGGCTTTCCTCTCAAGCACAAAAGAAAAGAAAAATAATGAAGAAAGCGGTTTTTATTCTCTTTGTATATGGAACAGCAAAATAGGAAAAACAATTCAAGCCGTATCGGCTGAAGACACACCTGAAGGATGGATTATCCCGGAAAAAAACGGGATTTCCTGGACCCGTGACGGCAAACGCATTTTTTTCGGTTTTAAGCCCAAAGAATTTTTTGATGTGGGAGAGGAGACCAAAAAAAAGGAGAAAGAAGAGGAGAAAATTGACCTTTTTAGTATAGAAAAGATCCTTGAGAAAAGAGGGGTCGATGTCTGGCACTGGAATGACCCGCTTATCATTCCCAATCAGAAAAAAATGTGGCCTCGTTTCATAGATCAAACATATCTGGCTGTTTTCCATCTCGATTCAAAACAAACCATTCTTCTTGCAGATAGAGAAATGCCCAGAGTTCAGGTATCGGAGAATCCAAATTTTGCCCTGGGGATTTCTGATATTCCCTACCGGAAAGAGATCACCTGGTATGGAAGGCTGAATGATATTTTTTTGGTTAATCTTAAAGACGGCTCCAGGAAAAAAGTGGCGTCTTTCCTGGAAGACCGTTTCTCCCTTTCACCCGGTGGGCGTTATGTTGTTTATTACAAGGATAAACACTGGTTTCTTTTTGATGGAAAAACAGGGACTTTAAAAAACCTGACAAGCAAGCTCAAAGTTCCTTTTTTTAATGAAGACCATGATTATCCTCGAAAGGTTCCCGGGTACGGATATGCGGGATGGGCAAAAGATGACAAAGCCATCCTTATATATGACAAGTACGATATCTGGGAGTTTTCCACAAAAACAGGCAAAGTTTTAAACATCACAGCTGGAAAAGGACGGAAAAACAACATAACTTTTCGTGTTCTTCGCATGGATCGAGAAAAGTTATTCTTTGATGAGAAACAGAAGCTCCTGCTTTCTGCTTATAACAACCTGGAAAAACACACCTTGTTTTCTGCCTGCAGGGTGGGGAGCTCTGGTGTGGAGAAACGGATAGAAGAGAAAAAGAGGTTCAGATTCCTTGCAAAAGCTAAAAAAGCAGATGTTTTGATGTTTACAAGGGAAAATTATCAGGAATTTCCTGATATCTGGATAAGCGACCTGAAATTTACTTCCCCAAAAAAAGTTACCAACGTCAATCCGCAGATCAGTGAGTTTGCGTGGGGAAGTGCTGAGCTTGTAGAATGGAACAGTCTTGATGGTATTCCGCTCCAGGGTGTCCTCATCAAGCCGGGGAATTACGAGCCCGGAAAAAGATATCCTGTAATTGTCTATTTTTACCGCTTTTTCTCGCAGCGGCTCCATGAGTTCAACCAGATAGTTGTGAACCACCGCCCCTGCTTTCCTTTTTATGCCAGCAATGGTTATGCTCTTTTCCTCCCTGACATCCGTTTTGATGTGGGCCATCCGGGTTATTCAGCGACAAAGTGTCTGGTGCCCGGAGTACAGAAATTGATAGATATGGGAATTGCTGACCCCAAAGGAATAGGTCTTCACGGTCATTCCTGGAGCGGTTACCAGGCGGCATTTGTAATTACCCAAACAAACATATTTACTTGCACCATAGCAGGAGCTCCTGTCTCTAACATGACCAGCGCTTACAGCGGCATCCGCTGGGAATCAGGCCTTGCGCGGCAGTTTCAATATGAAAAGGCCCAGAGCCGCATTGGCGGGAGCCTTTGGGAGTATCCTGAGCGTTATATCGAGAACTCCCCTGTATTTTTTGCGGACCGTATCCACACTCCCTTGCTCATACAGTTTGGAGACGAAGATGGTGCTGTTCCCTGGTATCAGGGAATCGAGCTTTACCTGGCGATGCGCCGGCTGGGAAAAGACTGTATATTCTTGCAGTATCGTGGAGAGCCTCATCACCTGCAGAAGTACTCTAACAAGCTGGACTACTCCATCAAGATGAAGCAATATTTTGACCACTATCTTAAAGGAAAGCCCGCACCAAAATGGATTTTAGAGGGCATTCTATACCGCGGTAAATAAAGGAGGATAATATGAGAAGGGCAAAAAATCTTTGTTTTGTGCTATTGCTTCTTTTTTTAAGCCATGCCGTTCTAGCCCAGGTTCCTAAACCTGAAGACATTTTAGGATTTAAAATCGGAACAGACAGAAAAGTTGCGGATATGTTCCAGATCCTTGATTACTTAAAAAAGCTCGATAAGGCAAGCGAAAGAGTAACCGTTAATGAAATTGGTAAAACAACAATGGGAAATCCTTTTATAGTAGCCGTAATAACTTCAGTAGAGAACCATAAAAGCCTTGAAAAATACCGCCAGTATCAGCAGAAACTTGCTGATCCCAGAACGATAAAAGAGGAAGAAGCAGAAAAAATCATCTCAGAAGGAAAGTCTGTCGTGATGATAAACTGCTCCATCCATGCATCCGAGATCGGGGCATCGCAGATGTCCATGGAGCTTGCCTATAACCTTGCCACCGGAAATGATAAAAATACCAGGGAAATTCTGGATAATGTTATTCTCCTTCTTGTTCCCATGCACAACCCTGACGGGATTCAATTGGTTGTAGATTGGTATAAAAAGAACCTTGGGACAAAGTTTGAAGGGTCACGTATGCCCTGGCTCTATCATAAGTATGTGGGGCACGACAATAACAGAGACTGGTACATGTTCACTCAGGTAGAGTCCCGCCTCACGATCAAAGTCCACAATGCCTGGCATCCCCAGGTCATTCTGGATATGCACCAGATGGGAAGCAGGGGTGCAAGGATATTTGTTCCGCCTTACGTCGACCCTTATGAACCTAATGTTGATCCGATTCTCCGGCAGGAAGTGGCAAAGATGGGGACTTTTATTGCATCTGAGCTGACTGCAGAAGGAAAAGCCGGCGTTATACACAGCATGATATTCGATGCTTGGACGCCAGCAAGAGCTTACCATCACTATCATGGAGGAATAAGGATTTTAACCGAAGTCGCCAGTGTCAGGATTGCCACTCCCATCACAATTAAGTTTGATGAGCTGTCCAGCTATGTGAAGGAACCTTCCGTAAAAATGCCTATGCCCTGGAAGGGCGGGAAATGGACGTTAAGAGACATTGTGGATTATGATTACTCTGCTGCTAAAGCGGTTTTAACAAATACGGCAAGACTCAGGGAGAATTGGCTCCGGAATTTTTATCGAATCCATAAAAAAGCTGTCACCCGGACTCAACCTCCGTTTGCTTTTGTTATACCTCCCGACCAGAAGGATATGTCCACAGCCGTAAAGATGATGAATGTTCTACAGATGGGAGGAGTGGAAATTCACAAAGCGAAAGAATCATTTATGGCTGGCGGTTATTTATATCCTCAGGACACATACATTATTTATCTTGCGCAGCCTTATGGAGGATTTGCCAAAGCCCTTCTTGAAAAACAGGTCTATCCGGAAATAAGAGAATATCCGGATGCTCCTCTCAAAACTCCTTATGATGTGGTTGCTCACACACTTCCTCTTCTAATGGGTGTTGAAGCTGTTCAGGTGGCAAAGCCGTTTAAGGTTAAATCAGCTAAGATGGATAAAATCTCCAGGCCAAAAGGTAAAATTGAGACAGTGAAAAAAGCTTTTGGGTATGTTTGGGGGCATGCGACAAATGATGATATTGTTGCTTTAAACATGCTGGTGAAAAAGGAATACAGCGTGTTCTGGGCTGCCGAGAATTTTTCTGCAAGTCGGAAGGCTTATCCTCCCGGTACTATGATTGTCCGGTACAAAAAAGGGCTTTTTGAAGATTTAAAGTCCATAACAAAAAATCTTTGTGTTTTTTTTGAAGGATTAAAAGTAAAACCTGAAGCAAAAGTTTACACATTGAAGCCTGTGAGGCTCGGTCTTTACAAAAGCTGGACTGCCTCTATGGATGAAGGATGGACCCGCTGGGTTCTTGAGCAGTTTGAATTTCCTTACAAGAGTTTTTTTAACAAAGATATAAGAAGGGGGAACCTCAACAAAAATTTTGATGTTATTATTTTCCCTGATATAAGGACAAACACGATAATAAACGGGATTCCAGAAGAATCTATTCCTCCGGAATATTCGGGAGGAATAGGCGAAATCGGCGTAAAAAATATTAAAGAATTTGTCCAGAATGGAGGCACTTTGATTACCCTGAACTCAGCCGCTGATTTTCCAATGAAACAGTTTTATTTAAATATTGAGAATAGCGTGGAAGAAATAGATAGAAAAAGCTTCTTTGTTCCGGGCTCCCTGCTTAAGGTTTTAATAAACACAAATCATCCGATTGCCTACGGATATGAGAGAGAAGGAGCTGTTTTTTTCAGGAGAAGCCCTGTTTTTGCAGCAAGAGAGGGGAAAAGTGTTGTTAGATATCCTCTTCATAATCCCTTGTTAAGCGGCTGGGTTAATGGAGAGAAATATTTGTTTAATAAAAGCGCCATCGTTGATGTGCCTCTTGGCGAAGGGAAGATTATCCTTATCGGCTTTCCAGCTCTTTATAGAGGGCAGTCTTTTCACACGTTTAAGTTTCTTTTTAATTCGATCTACTACGGCGCTGCCTCTTTTGGTAAATTGTAAATGACTGTGCGAGTTGTATTTCATTTTATGCCGGAAAAAAGAGAGTGATTTCCTGGTTTTCATAAAAAAGTACATCAGAATAGATTTCATAAATTCGAGATAGATTTAAGCATTCATTTTATCCTCAGATTTTCCTGCACATTTTTGACATGTAAAATTCAATGTGATATAAAGACAATAATTTCCATAAATTGAATAACTTACATCGCAACAATTTATTACGAACGAAGTTAAAGGAGGTGATATAAGTGTCAGGAATTGCAGGCATTGACCAGCCTGGGAAACAGGCTACTGTCAAAAGGATGCTGGAGAAAATATCGCATCGAGGTAATGCTGGGAAGGAAGTTAGAGGAATGAAAAACGCTACCTTCGGTATTGTTTGTGCCGATGCGCAGGTAGATTCTCTTGTACAGATAAGACAGAAAAATGAAGTTGCGGATGGTTATGGTGCTGGACATTTAGCCCTGGTCAAAGCCAATAAGGATGGGATAATTCTCAAACGCGATCACCTGGGTGTTGCACCTCTTTATTATGGTGAAAGCGAGGAGGGCGCAATTTGTTTTGCCTCGGAAGTTAAGGCCTTAATCAGTCTTTGCTCGGAGATTAAATCGCTTCCACCCGGGTGTAAATCTGATGGTGAGCGGCTGGAAACGTATTTTCAACTAAAAAAGAGAGAGCCATTAGATAAAAAAGTTGAGTTTATAGCTGAAGAGCTCAAGGAGTTAATTAAAAGTTCTATCGAGAAACGGATCGAACAAAAGGAAGGGATTGGTTCCTGGCTTTCTGGTGGTTTAGATTCGAGTACTTTAGCTGCTCTAACCAGTCTGTATGTGCGTAAACTTTATACATTTGCTACCGGATTGGATGGATCTCCTGATCTTGAATATGCCCGGGAAGTAGCTAATTATATTGGCTCCGAACATCATGAAGTAGTTGTTGAATTCTCAGACTTACTTTCTGTTTTACCTGATGTTATTTTTCATCTGGAATCATTTGATGCACTTCTTGTGCGCTCCAGCATCATGAATTTTCTGGTTGCAGAAAAAGCTTCTGAATATGTTTATGCGGTTTTATCAGGGGAAGGTGGAGACGAACTTTTTGCTGGATATCATTATTTAAAGAATCTTAAGCAGGAAGAGCTGCCTGATGAATTAATAGATATTATGAAGCGTCTCCATAATACGGCATTACAGAGAGTAGATCGCAGTGCATCAGCACATGGAACAGTTGCGCATGTTTGTTTTCTCGATCCTGACGTTGTGAATTATGCCCTGCGCATTCCACCTGAAATGAAACTTCATGAGAATGTAGAAAAATGGATTTTGCGTGTCGCAATGGACGGTGAACTTCCAGAAAAAATATTAAATCGAAAAAAAGCCAAATTCTGGAAGGGCGCCGGTGTTAAAAACCTTATGTTACATTATGCTGATAAAACAATCACAGATGATGATTTTAGACTTGAGCGTAACTTGAAAAATGGCTGGATAATTAATTCTAAAGAAGAATTAATGTATTATCGCATTTTTAAGGAGCATTTTGGAAAATTAGAAGACCTTTCTTGGATGGGAAGGACAAAGGTAGTAACATCTTAGAATTAAAATTATAGAACTGTCCATCGACTATAGCTCATAATCGATTAAAGTAAGAAATTTTTGAGCTTTCATTTCCGATATCGCATGCGAAGATTTCCCAATTTATCAACTTGAAGATTCCAATCAGGCCCGACCAACGTGGTAGATTCTTTTTCCTGGATGACAGCAGGTCCATTAATGCTGAATCCGGCTGGCAATATTGAACGCTCGTAAATTCGGCATTTAAATTTCTTATTGTTGAGCCAAACTGGCCTGGTTCTAACTTGATCCTCATCTAATATACTTCCTGGGACATTCAACTTTGGCATTTCAGGTTTAGGTTGGAGTTTTATAGCTCTTAAGCGCAAGTTGACAACTTCTATATTCTCACCGGGAGCACTAAAGCCATATGTTTTGGCATGGGCTTCATGGAATCTTACATGAATCTGTTGAGTGTCATCTTTTGAGAGCTCTGGTCCCGGGAAGAGAAGATTTAATTCATAATTTTGACGGAGATAACGCAGGCCAGCAGAAACACGGATTTTCCTTTCCTTAGAGGCTACGTTATTTTTTTCAAACCAGACTTTTGCCTGCTTATTTAGTCTGGCGAGAATTCTATTGAGAGAGGCTATCCGCGTCAAGGACATCATAGCGGTTTCCACAAAATCCATATTCGTATCTGTATAGAACAGGCCCAGGGTAGAAAAAAGCCCCGGCATTAGGGGAATGATAATCCGGCTGATTGACATCGACTCAGCTAATTCCGTGGCGTGCAGCGGTCCAGCCCCTCCGTAAGCCATCAAGGTAAAATTACGTGGGTCATATCCCCTTGCTACGGAAATAAGACGGAGCAGACGAAGCATGCTGGCATTTGCGATTGCCAGAACTCCAGTAGCAGCTTCTTCTAAACGTTTACTTAAGGGAATACAGATATTTCGCTTTAAGACCTCTTCTGAAATTGTGGGGTGTAGAGGCATTTCTCCTCCCAAAAACTTGTCGGCAGATAGTCGACCGAGAACCACATGTGCGTCAGTTACTGTCGGATTTTTACCGCCTTTACCGTAACATGCAGGTCCTGGAACAGCACCTGCACTTTGGGGACCGACTTTAAGGTGCCCGCCGCTGTCGATCCAGGCTATACTCCCGGCTCCTGCCCCGCATTCGACCATATCAATCATGGGAGTACGAACCGGATACCCGCTTCCTTTCTGGCGTCCACCATGGTGGAATTCGCCTGAAACTTCATATTCTGAAGAATATTGAAGCTTTCCCTTTAAAATCACTCCTGCCTTCGCTGTTGTTCCTCCCATATCAAAGGCAACAATCCTTTCCAGGTTAAGGGTTTTGGAAAGATAGGCTGCTCCAACAAGCCCTGCTGCCGGTCCTGATTCGATCAAGGTATGAGGTTGTTTCTCCGCTTCGAAAGTACTTGAAGTTCCGCCACCCGAGTGCATGATTCTTAATTTGAATTGTTCCAATCCTTGATCTTTCAATTTTATTTTAATTGCTTTGAGGTAGTTTACGACTCTGGGAGCGACAGCAGCAGCAATTACTGTTGTACTTGTACGCTCAAACTCCCGGAATTCGGGAGAAACTTGGCTTGAAAGAAAAATATGCCTCTTATCGAAAAATTTCTGTGCCAGTTTTTTCAGCAGCTTTTCATGCTTAGGATTGTGAAAAGAGAAAAGCAAGCTAATCGCTAATACTTCTATATTTAGTTTTTTGAGTGCTTTGATTTGTGCTGTTGCATGTTCTTTGTCTAACGGGAGAATAATTTTTTTATTAGAAGAAATCCTTTCCTTGATTTCCCTCACGCAGTAACGGGGTACAAGGGGAGTTTTTCGATCTTTTTTCAAATCGTAAAGGCTGGGGCGTTGCTGCCGCCCGATCTCCAGGAGGTCTCTGAAGCCATTGGTAACAAGTAGCCCAACTTTTGCAAGATTGCCTTCAAGAAGGGCATTCGTAACAACAGTCGTTCCATGAGTCAGAGTATCTACTTCTTTAATCTTTTTCCCTGCAAGTTCCAGTACATGGACCAATCCTTCTATAAACGGAGTTTCTGGATTTTCTGGATTGGATGGGATTTTAGCCGACCAAAAGACGCCGCAGTTCTTTTCGTATAAAATAATATCTGTAAAGGTTCCGCCAATATCGATTGCAACACTCATGGTTCACTTATCTTTATCTTCCATCATTTTTTTCTTCAATAACTTTGTAGCAGGCTGATCTATTTTCCCGGTTCTAGAAAACACGACGCCATAAATTTCGCGCGCATGCCTCCGGCTTATTTTTTTCTGTACGAAATCTTTTTGGACACGCTCAGGTTCTCTTTTTAGAGGAGAACCGAACCCGCCGCCGCCTGCTGTTTGTACTCTTAAGATATCGCCCTTACGGATTAAAACTCCTGAGACTTTGGATTTAATGCATTTTGAAACTGGTTGTACAGAATTGAGGACAAACCGCCCGCGTTTTCCATCCTGACCTCCCATCAGACCCCAGGGCGAGACCAGATGCCTGTCCGAATGGGCGGAAAAGAGAATTGGGGCTAAAGCCTGAATTTCCTTGCAGATTGCCAATCCGCCTCTAAACTGTCCTGCTCCCCCTGAGTCCGGTACTAGTTCATACTTTAAAATGCGAAGTGGGTATTCCATTTCCATGGCTTCAATAGGTAGATTCGAGGTGTTGGTAATATGCACCTGGACACCGTCCATTCCATCTTTTGTGGATGATGCACCCATTCCACCGCCTAAAGCTTCCACATAGATAAAGTCAGAACCTGACAGTTCCTTAGTTCCGGCTAAAATAATGGCGGTCGTAGCTCCATTGGAAGCGGCTACGATTCTTTCCGGAACGGCCTGGGCCAGTGCGCCCATAATAGTATCGACAACTCTTTGGCATGTATCTGTTCTGCCGCCTACCGCAGCGGGTTCGGAGGCATTTACAAGACTCTCTTTGGGTGCCTTGACTATGATAGGACGCTGGAATCCGGCATTGATGGGTATATCCGGTGCAATTATAGCTTTGACACTGTAGTAAACCGATGACTCTAAGGCCTGGCGAACCATATTGATTCCTCCGGTTGCCTGGGGAGCGGTTCCTGTAAAATCAAACATTATGGAAGGTTGGTATTTGTGAGTAACAGTTACAGTTACTTTGATAGGCAGCCGTTCATCTGAGATGCCGTCATCATCCATAATATCGGTAAAATGATAGGACCCTTCAGGGACTGTTTGCACTGCTTTCTGTAGCCAACACTCACTATAATCAAATATTCCATCCTTAACTTTACTAATTGTTTCCGGTTTATATTCCTTGTGAAGTTCATGGAGTCGACGCTCGCCCAAATGCAAGGATGATATCTGGGCACGCAGATCTCCTTCTCTTTCCTGCCTCCCCCGCATATTCGATATTATAAATTCCAAGACATCTTTTTGGAGGATGTTTTTGCACATGAGCTTTACAGGGGGAATTCGAAGTCCTTCCTGATATATTTCAGTCGAATCACCGGCGGTACCAACTCCGGGCGCGCGTCCACCCACATCCGTCCAGTGAGCGATGTTTGTAACAAAAGCCACAAGTTTATTTTGATAATATACAGGTCTGGTCAGGGTAATATCTGGCAGATGAGAGCCTCCTCCGAGGTAAGGGTCATTGGCGATAAGAATATCTCCGCGATGAAGGCTCCATTTCTCAAGATTGCGACCGATTTCATTCATCAGTCCCTGCATAGAACCAAGGTGAATGGGGATATTTTCAGCCAGGGCAATCAAATTTCCTTTAGAATCAAAGATGGCACAAGAGCAGTCTTTACGCTCTTTAATATTCGTGGAATATGCAGAACGGACAAGAGACATGCTCATTTCCTCGGCGATTGATTGAAAGGTGTTTAGTACGACCTCGGATGTGATAGTATCGATTTTTTCAGACATTTAAAAAGCCAGGGCTATTTTTTTCATATCACAGGAAGAATATCAGGTCAAATTTAACCTTCTTTGTCACAAATAGCTAATTGTAATAATTACTTGAAGTTTTGTTTAGTAGAAATAATTGGAATATTGATTATATAAAGCTATGTGCTGAAGTATAAAATAATTTGAAACCTTAGCTAAATAGATAAGTATATATAATAGAGACTATATATATAGATACATGTTTATGTATAATATAAGTGTGTTTTAATGTACTGGATGCTGAAGCTGCTGTAAAGGGGCTGTAAAAAGAAGGGAGCGAGACGCGGCAATCACACAATGCGTATTGTCATTGCGAACGCAGTGCGGCAATCACACAATTTATCTGTAATATATGTACTTTTTATTGGAGTTATAAGAATGAACGTTGTAGAGATTGAAAACATTACAAAAACATTCGGGGCCCTTAAGGCTGTGGACGATTTATCTCTTAATGTTCCCCAGGGGAGTATCTATGGATTTATCGGTCCTAATGGGTCCGGGAAGACCACAACTCTCCGGATGATCATGAATATCATTTATCCTGATTCGGGTAAGATACGGATTTTTGATAAAGAAATGCGCGGAACAGCAAGTGAACGAATTGGGTATCTGCCGGAAGAACGTGGTATGTACAAAAAAATGAAAGTTCGGGAGCTTCTCCGTTTTTATGGAGAACTGAAAAGCGGCCGGAAAGTGAATAAAGAAGTTGATTACTGGCTCGACAAGCTGGACCTCAGCGATTGGGCCGACAAAAAGATCGAGACTCTCAGCAAGGGGATGGGACAGAAGGTCCAGTTTATCTCGACTGTTGTTTCACAACCTGAGCTGATCATCCTGGATGAGCCGTTTACCGGCCTGGACCCCGTCAATGTCGAAACGATCAAGAATGCTGTTCTCGAACTCCGGACTCAAGGAGCCACAGTGATTTTTAGCACCCATGATATGAATGTTGCCGAAAATATGTGCGATTTCATTTTTATGATATTTAAAGGAAAAAAAGTCCTGGATGGAACCCTGGTCTCGATCCAGGATAAATACGGCAGCGATACTCTCCGGGTCCGCACAGAAGGTGGGATTTCCACTTTGAAAAACTTGGACGGTGTTGAGAAAATTGCGGATTTTGGTCAACTCCAGGAGCTGCGGATCGCCCCGGATAATGACCATCAGAAAATCCTCTCTGAGATAATGTCCCGGACGCGTGTCTACAGTTTTGAGCTGGCTAAACCGACATTGTATGATATCTTTCTGAGAATTGCCGGACCGGAAGCCAAGGAGGAGACCGATGCGTAGAGTTTTCAGGATGGTAAAAAGGGAATATTTAGCCTCTGTCAAAACAAAAGCATTTATCATCATGCTTGTTCTCATGCCTGTGTTGATGGGTGGAAGTGGTATTGCCATGTATCTTCTCAGGGGCCAGGTCGATACTACGGATAAGCAAGTCACTGTCCTCGACCGTTCAGGGATTGTGGCGGACATGCTTCTTAAAGCGGTGGAAGAGCGCAATAAATCCGCAGTGTATGATAAAAAAACCAGGAAAAAAATACAGCCCGCTTATATCCTTGATGTAGTCAAACCGGACGAGAAGGACCCTCAGGCTCAGAGATTGCGGCTTTCAGACCGCATTCGCCTTGGGGAGCTTCATGCCTTTCTGGAGATTGGCCCGAATGTCCGTCATCCGAAGGGAGAGCAGAGTACATTCAGCATAAAATACCATGCAAAAAATGCGGCTGTTGACAACATCCGCAACTGGCT